>Ga0209491_10006996_pt1 | contig 15173 bp, 10 predicted proteins | sample BON02_FD_187213 | JGI IMG/M metagenome (GOLD analysis project Ga0209491, IMG submission 187213) | Freshwater microbial communities from Lake Bonney liftoff mats and glacier meltwater in Antarctica - BON-02 (SPAdes) (version 2) | ecosystem: Environmental > Aquatic > Freshwater > Ice > Glacier...
ATATACATATATACATATATACACTTATGTGTGTGTATATATATGTATGTATATATAGACATATAGATAGATATATACGTATATTGATTTAGATTGAGATATGCATCGGGTCAATGCTAACCCGGCGCTGCCTAAGTTGGTGTGTAGTCGCTGCATCCTGATGACAAATCATACGCATCACGTACCTGTAGAGGACAAAAGACAGCGCTTAGAGGACAACTGGCATCGTGGTCTTTTGTCTTCTACAAAACAGCGACCACCTGGGGCTCGACTCCCGGTAAGCCGTAAGTGGTTAACTCTGCGGCAATCGGGTGAGCGCCTTCCGGAAAGCCAATGTTTTGTAGAGGACAAAATACCACTATGCCTGTTGTCCTCTAAGCGCTTAGAGGAAAAGTGGCACGGCTGGTACAGTACGGCACTATTCCTCTACAGTACCCAGCCGTGATGGCTGTGTGCTCAACCTTCACAAGATATTCTTTTACTTCAAAGCTTTATTGTGCGAATCAATCATCCTTTTATTGCCTCCCCCCACCTGCAAAGCCTACCCTATTGCAATACTATTGCAGCAAAGCCTACCCTATTGCAATACTATTGCACGACCACTGCGCAATATACGTCCTCCCACCGACCCCTCCTTTCTATGCCATACACCATACAATATTGGCGATGGCAATCTCCTGTGAAGGCCAAACGTGCCCCCCCCCCCCCCACACACACAGGTATCTCCACTACGCCGCTCCTTCGGGGACGCCACGAAAGCACCTCTTCCTCGCATACGTGAGTCCGGTCCACTACGATGCAGTGGGCCTGCTCTAAGCTATGTGCTGTGCGGGTTGCTGCGCCGTGACCACTTGCGGCATACCGGGAGTCGAACCCCAGATAGTCGCTGTTTTTGGTAGAAAACAAAGGATCACTCTGCCAGTTGTCCTCTACGCGCTTAGAGGACAACTGGCAGAGTGGTCTCTTGTCCTCTACAAAACAGACCACTTGCGGCCTACCGGGAGTCTAACTCTGTGGCAATTGGTTGAGCGCCTTCCAGGAAGCCGATGTTTAACCCGATAACTGTTGTCCTCTAAGCGCTTAGAGGATAACTGGCAGAGTGGTCTTTTGTCGGATTAACCCGAAGCGCTTAGAGGAGAACTGTTGTCCTCTAAGCGCTTAGAGGATAACTGGCAGAGTGGTCTTTTGTCATCTGCCTAAGCTATGTGTTATGCAGGTTGATGCGCTGTGGGAATCTGTTTTCCGTGTCTGTGGTAGTGGGGGCGGTTGTGCCAGCCGCGGTGTGTCGCGGGGGGCTGTGCCCGCACTGTACTGGTGTGGGGAGGTGTCCCTCAATGAAAAATACATCACCTCGACGGCCCTCTGAGGGCTGCGCGCTGCGCTGGGATACGGCTTCCCTTTGCTCGTTATTCGCTCGTGTGCAGCTCTAGAGGATGTATGTATTATGACTCCTACTCAAAGTACTACTTGCCTACGTATAAGTACTGATACACTATAAGGCCGAGCGTGTACGGGCGTGTGCTGATGCCGCGGTTAAACCGCGAGGGCCTGCTATTGCTACAATTATAACCACATGAGCTATAAGGGAGATGGATCGCTTATAAATATTTTATCTTTTTGCATAGTCCCGTTCACCACTTGGTGGCGGGCGGCGGGCGGTGTCTTTATTCGTAGTAGGAGTGTAGTGCAGCAGACGTCGTGGGTACGCATTTTGCTATGAATATGAAGCGGTGTACATACTGTTGACAGTTGGGTTCGGCGTTCGGCCCCTCGTGGTTCGTGGCACGTGCCCCCTGCGGTATCTGCTAGCCGTGTCGCCCGTGTCCCGTGTGAGTCGGGCACTCCAGAGAAGCATGTAACAACGATGACAATGTGGGTTCCCACAGCCTACTTGGCCCCACCTTCTCGGCGCCCGCGGGTTAACCCGCCACAACGTCCGGCCGGCGAGGCGGCCACTCCCGCGCAACAGCACACACAAAGACCAACAAGACACGACGACGACACGACGGCGGAAAACGCACGACGACGGCGACGATCGGCCGTCACACACAGCCAGCACATACTATGCTCTCCAAGTTCAAGTCCAAGAAGAAGTGGCCCCGAACGTACACACACCTCGCCGCGCGTTGCGTGCGTCTTCGCGTCCTCTCGTTCTGCGTGTCAGTCTATTCCACTACGGTATGACGCCGAGGAGAGTCTGCTATATAACCGTACTTATAACGTAGCATGATCATGATACTACTATTTGATACATATGTATATATGCATTATTGACATTGTACATTGTGTATATATGTAAAAACCCTATACTAATAGCCTATACGTCGCAAACTACCCAGCGGCCAACGGGAATGTGGGGCAAAACCGGGAGGCTCGACGAGTCGAATATACCCACGACATCGTCGTGTGGGTGGGGGTGAAAGCATGATGGCGGCCGCACCAATGATCTAGATCAAAAAAGGTGTTAGGTGTTTTGTATAATAGGTATAGGTACTGCAGTTATAGGGGGGGTCAATAAAGTATCATCACGGTTCAAGCGTCAAGACTATACGCCTCACCTTCTCTGTGGCGCTGCCCCTACTGCTCGGTAGATGTAGGGATTCAATATCATAAAGCACTCGCACACCACACACACGTGCACACTACGTGCGACTAACGTGCGACCCCCCCCCCGCCCCACCCCTAAAGATCCCCCTTAAGTCCTGATGGATTTCGGGTGGGCAGGGTGGGTCACGAAAGACAGCAGCCAGCTGCCTCTGAGCCTTGCGGGTTGGACGAGGTCTTCTTCGTCGAATCACCAAAGGCTCGAAAGACGGCCGTTTCACAAAAAGCAGGCCCACAACTACAGTGCGCGCAATAGGCCCGGACAGAGATGCGACCGGTTCCGGTCGTCCTACGTTCTGGGCAAAAATACCGCCTGAACCACTAGTATGCTATCGACTTGGAATACATTCCAGTCGGGCACCTGCAGGAGCCCCCGCCCTCGAAGGAAAGACCTCGGGTATCGGTTGCTCCAACCCGCCCTGGCCGCCAGCCGCCAGTAGAGAGCCCAAGGCTCAGGAACACTGGCCGCGATAGAGACGGTCGAGCACCTGTACAGCTCTCCGAAGAAAAAACGGGCCACCACCCGACAAAAGAAAAGGGAGTCTGAGAAAGAAGGAGAAAGGAAGAAAAGAAAACGAAACCAAACATGATAGACGCCGATGGGTCTTGGATCCCACCTGTCTGCTCTAACGGCCACACAGCTGGCTGCTGTGGTCGCGCTAATATCCGACTGCGCCCGAACGACTGCCAAGGCCGCACTATTGACTGCTATGGCCGCACTACTGTCGCGCCGCTGCGCTATATCGCCTCACTGCTGCCCTGCCCTTAGTCTCCACCACGCCCCTAATGGCGAGGCCCCTAGTCCTCGAGAGGAACAAATAGCACTACTCACTACAAACCACAGCGACATATATGTAAACCGAGACTAAACCGATACCAAACCGCGATGGACCCGTTGCTGTAAAACAAATAGGTATATATGTGTACGCCTTATAACACCAACACGCCTCGCCCACCCCACCCCGCACGGCCCCGTATAAATAGCTGCATCCACATGGTCACAGATGCATGACCGTCATCTACAGTGCCACACGTAGCACGACGGTCAACACCACTAAAGACGGCGCGGGCGCGCACATATAAGATAGAGTTGCGGTTTGGTCATCATTGTCATTGTGTTCGCATTCACCCGCCCGAAGCCGAGATACACGACTCCGACCCGTGTGGTCCTGGACAGCTTTATAGTAGGGTTAGGGTTGGCAAGGGTTAGGGTTGGCAAGAAGCATCCGACTAAAATTCAGTTCAATGCCGCATGTCGATCGCTAATGCTAACTACAACAGCACAACCCTAGACCCAACCAACTCGAACCCTAAAACAAATCCCAACACATGCCGTGCTCCGGCATCGCACGCGTCTCCATCTCCACGCCGACCTGCGCTATGCGCTTCACCGTGTCAAGGGAAGGACTGCAACGACGAGCGACGACCCCAAAAATTTCCGCCTCAACCGCAACGATCACTGGTTTTAACAGGTCAACCCTTAGCCCTGTGAGATGGGCGCGCCGCTATGCGTGAGCGGCGTGTGGCGTCCAAGAGGCGCCGAGCAGCTAGAGGCTGTGAAGGGCGCTTGGCTCTGTGTAATCGACGCGTGTCGATTTAAGCGCGTCGAGCCGCTGGAGGCTGCAATGGGCGCGCGGCTTTAAGTGAGCGGCGTGCTACGTCTTAGAGTGAACCCGCCGTGCGTCCTCTACTTAGAGCGGCGCGCCTTTTTTGCCGCCGTAAGCTGCTCAGCGCCTGTTGGACGCCGCGCGCCTCTTACGCAGAGCGGCGCACGAGTCTCACAACCTCGAGCTGCTCGGCCCCCCTTGGACGCCGCGCGCGTATCATGTGTGGAGCCGCGCGCCTATATCGTAGCCTTGAGCTGCTCCGCGCCTCTTAGACGTAGCACGCCGCTCACGCAAAGCCGCGTGCCCATTGCAGCCTCCAGCGGCTTGACGCAGCCGACACGCGCCCATAACATATAGCCAGCGCCCTTCAACCTTTCACATAGAGCTGCGCATGAGTCTCACAACGTCGAGCTGCTCGGCAACCCTTGGACGCTGCGCGAAGATCATGTGTGGAGCCGCGCGCCTATATCGTAGCCTTGAGCTGCTCGGCGCCTCTTAGGTGTAGCACGCCGCTACTCAAAGCCGCGCGCCCATTGCAGCCCCCAGCGGCTCGGCGCGCTTGACTTGACACGCGTCAATTACAAATAGCCAGCGCCCTTCCACCTCTCACATAGAGCTGCGCACGAGTCTCACAACCTCGAGTTGCTGGGTCCCCATGGACGCCGCGCGCGGATCATGTGTGGAGCCGCGCGCCCATTGCAGCCTCACGTTGCTCGGCGCCCCCTGGACGCCGCACGTCCTTTGCGTAGAGCCGCGCGCCCGCCTCACGGACTCCAGCTGCGCAAGCCCTCTTAATCTTAAACGCCGTGCACCGCTCAAGTAGACCTGTACACCTATCCCGCAGTGTCAGGTTTATAGTTTGGTTCCTCTGCAGAAGCGCGCCACCGGCCTGACTAGCCTGCGCAAGCGAGCGAAGCGTACACCCTTTGGACGCATCGCGCCGCCAACGTAGAGCCGCGCATCTTAAACCGCCTTAAGCTGCTCGGTATGTATTGGACACCACGTGCCTCTCACATAGAGCTGCGCACGAGCCTCACAACCTTGAGTTGCTCGGCACCCCTTGGACGCCGCGCGCGTATCATGTGTGGACGCGCGCCTATATCGTAGCCTTGAGCTGCTCGGCGCCTCTTAGAAGTAGCACGCTGCTCACTCAAATCCGCGCGCCCATATTGCAGCGTTCGATCTGTGATCTGAGTGTCGCCCCTCCCCACTGGTTGTGTCCTCGTATGAATCACACGAGGCCACAACCCGTGGGGAGGGGCGACGCACAGATCACAGATCTAACGGCAGCCTCCAGCGGCTCGACGCGCTCAAGTCGACACACGCCGATTACATAGAGCCAAGCGCCCTTCACAGCCTCTAGCGGGTCAGTCCATCTTAGACGTAGCACGCCGCTCACTCAAAGCCGCGCGCCCATTGTAGCCTCCAGCGGCTCGACGCGCTTAAGTCGACACGCGCCAATTACATAAAGCCAGCGCCCTTCACAGCCTCTAGCTGCTCGGCGCCTCGTGGGCGCCACACGCCGCTCACTCAAAGCCGCGCGTCCATTGCAGCCTCCAGCGGCTCGACGCGCTTAAGTCCACACGCGCCGATTACACAGAGCCAAGCGCCCTTTACAGCCTCTAGCTGCTCGGCGCCTTCTGGACGCCACACGCCGCTCACGCAGAGCGGCGCGCCCACCTCACAGCCATAAGCAGCTCACCACCTGGTGGACGCCGCGCCGCCAACGTAGAGCCACGCGCCCGTTGCAGCCCCAAGCTGCTCGGCGCCCCCTGGACGCCGCACGCCCCTCGCGTAGAGTTGCGCGCCCGCCGCACGGACTCCAGCTGCGCAAACCCTCTTGCACGCCGTGCGCGCTCAAGGCTAACCCCCGCCGCTATCACCCTTGCCACTACAAACGCCGCCCCGGCTGCCGCCTCTGCCATCGCCGTAACTTAGTTTCCCGCCGCCGTGCCATCTCAGACGAGAGCAGCGGGGGCGAGGGCAACACAATCGCGGTGGCGGTCGGAGAGGCTGACGGAAGCGGCGGCTGTAGGAGCAGCGGCGGAAGGCCCGCAACGAAGACGCCCGTCAAAGTGAGCGGCGGTGAGGGTGGAGGTGCTGGAAGCAACGAAAGCGTTAATCCGGCGGTGTGCTGAGGAGAGGCGGGTTATAGGATGCCCTGATGGTGGCTCCCACCTCGATGGGTGCGTGGGCGCACATATGGTGGCCGTTCAGGGTAGCCAACATTAACACTGTGTTGCCCATCTTGGTTGGAATCGTAAGGTCGGCGTTCGCCTCGATCCGTACGCGGGCGCACGGCTCGTGAACGTTCGCGGAAGCATATATGAGCGTGGTGTACCGCAGTTGCGTTGATGTTGGCCCCCGCCTCGATCAGTGCGTGGGCGCACGGCTTGTGGCCATTCTGGGACGCACGCATGAGTGCCGTGCAAGAATCATGCTGCTTCTAGACACTCGCCCCGGCCTCGATCAGTGCGCGGACGCACGGCTCGTGGCCGTTTCGGGAAGCAATCATGATTGCCGTAACACCATCTTTACACTGCTTCTCGACATCCGCCCTCGCCTCGATCAGTGCACGGACGCACGGCTCGTGGCCGTTCTCGGAAGCAGCCATGAGTGCCTTGCCACCAGAAGCAAGCTGAGCTCGTCACCCGCCTCCGCCTCGATCAGTGCGCGGATGCACGGCTCGTGGCCCTTCGCGAAAGCAAGCATGAGTGCTGTGCGACCAAGAACATCATACTTCTCGACACTTGGCCTAGCCTCGATCAGTGCGCGGGCGCGCGGCTCGTGGCCGTTTTGGGAAGCAAGCATGCGTGCCGTGCAAGAATCATGCTGCTTCTAGACACTCGCCCCGGCCTCGATCAGTGCGCGGGCGCACGGCTCGTGGCCGTTTCGGGAAGCAAACATGTGTGCCGTTTCACCAGAATTAAGCCGCTTCTCAACCTCCGCCCCGGCCTCGATCAGTGCGTGGACGCACGGCTCGTGGCCGTTTTGGGAAGCACGCATGAGTGCCGTGTGACCAAAACAAAGCTGCTGATCGACATCCGCCCCGGCCTTGATCAGTGCGCGGGCGCACGGCTCGTGGCCGTTCTCGGAAGCAGCCATGAGTGCAGTGCGACCACATTTGAGCTGCTTGTCGACATCTGCCCTGGTCGGGCTAAAGACGGCGCGGGCGCGCACATATAAGATATAGTTGCGGTTTGGTCATCATTGTCATTGTGTTTGCATTCACCCGCCCGAAGCCGAGATACACGACTCCGACCCGTGTGGTCCTAGACAGCTTTACAGTAGGGTTAGGGTTGACAAGAATCATCCGACCAAAATGCAGTTCAATGCCGCGTGTCGATCGCTAATGCTAACTACAACAGCACAACCCTAGAGCCAACCAACTCTAACCATAACAAAAAATCCCAACCCATGCCGTGCTTCCGGCATTGCACGCGTCTCCATCTCCACGCCGACGTGCGCTATGCGCTTCACCGTGTCAAGGCAAGTACTGCAACGACGAGGGAAGACCCTCAAAATTTCCGCCGCAACCGCAACGGTCGCCGGTCTTAACGGGTTAATTAACCCCTAACGTTGTATCCTGTGAGATGGGCGCGCGGCTCTGCGTGGGCGGCGTGTGACATCTAAGTCCAATAGGCGTCGAGTGGTTAGTGGCTGTGAAGAGCGCGTAACTAACTATGTAATCGGCACGTGTCGAGAGCGCATCGAACCGCCGGAAGCTGCAACGGGCGCGTGGCTTTGAGTGAGCAGCGTGCTACGTCTAAGAGTTATCCCGCCGTTCGTCCTGTACTTAGAGCAGCGCGCGTCGTATACCGCCTTAAGCTGCTCAGCACCTGTTGCACGCCGCGAGCCTCTTGCGTAGAGCTGTGCACGAGTCTGAAAACCTCGAGCTGCTCGACACCTCGTGGACGCGATGCGCGTATCATGTGTGGAGCCGCGCGCCTTTATTGTGGCCTTGAGCTGCTCGGCGCCTCTTAGACGTATCACGCCGCTCATGTAAAGCCGCGCCCATTGCAGCCTCCAGTGGCTCAACGCGCTCAACTCGACACGCGACGATTACAAATAGTCAAGCGCCTTTCACAGCCTCTAGCTGCTCGGCGCCTCTTAGACGTATCACGCCGCTCACTCAAAGCCTCGCGCCCATTGAAGCCTCCAGCGCCTCGAAGTCGGAGTCGACACAAGCGCCCTTCACAGCCTTGAGCCGCTCGGCGCCTTTTAGACGTAGCACGCCGCTCACTCGAAACCGCGAGCCCGTTGCAGCCTCCAGCGGCTTGACGCAGTTGACACGCGCCCATCATGTATAGCCAGCGCCCTTCAACCTTTCACATAGAGCTACACACGAGTCCCACAAGCTCGATCTGCTCGGGTCCCCATGGACGCCGCGCGCGGATCATGTGTGGAGCGGCGCGCCTATATCGTAGCATTAAGCTGCTCGGCGCCTCTTAGACGTAGCACGCCGTTTACACAAAGCCGCGCACTTATTGCAGTGTTAGATGTGTGATCTGTGTGTCGCCCTTCCCCACGAACTGTGTCCTCGTGTGAAACACACGAGGACACAACCCGTGGGGAGGGGCGACACCTAGATCACAGATCTAACGGGAGCCTCCAGCGGCTCGACGCGCTTGATTCGACACACGCAGATTACATAGAGCCAAGCGCCCTTCACAGCCTCTAGCTGCTCGGCGACTTCTGGACGCCACATGCCGCTCACGCAGAGCGGCGCGCCCATCTCACAGCCACAAGCTGCTCACCACCTGGTGGACGCCGCGCCGCCGACGTAGAGCCGCGCGCCCGTTGCAGCCTCAAGCTGCTCGGCGCCCCCTGGACGCCGCACGTCCTCTGCGTAGAGCCGCGCGCCCTCCTCACGGACTCCAGCTGCGCAAACCCTCTGAAATGCCGTGCGACGCTCAAGTCGATCTGTACGCCTATCCCGCAGTGTCAGGTTTATAATTAAGTTCCTCTGCAGAAGCGCGCCGCCGGCCTGACTAGCCTGCGCGAGACGAGCGAAGCGTACACCCTTTGGACGCCGCGCGGCCAACGCAGAGCCACGCGCCTTTCACAGCCTCAAGCTGCTCGTTGCCCCCTGGACGTCGCACGCTCCTCTCGTAGAGTCGCGCGCCCGCCTCACGGACTCCAGCTGCGCAAGCCCTCTTAAATGTTGTGCGCCGCTCAAGTCGACCTGCACGCCTATCCCGCCGTGTCAGGTTTATAATTAAGTTCCTCTGCAGAAACGCGCCGCCGGCCTGACTAGCCTGCGTGAGACGAGCGAAACGTACACCCTTTGGACGCATCGCGCCGCCAACGTATAAGCCGTGCGTCTTACACCGCCTGCGCGTGTCGATCGTGAATGCTACCCCCCTAGACCCAACAAACTCTAACCCTGACAAAAATCTAACCCCTGCCGTGCTCCGGCATCCCACGCGTCTCCATCTCCACGCCGACATGCGCTATGCGCTGTACCGTGTCAAGGCAAGGCCTGCAACGACGAGCGACGACCCCAAAAATGCCCGCCGCAACCGCAACGGTCGCCGGTCTTAACGGGCCAACCCGTAACCCTGTGAGATGGGCGCGCCGCTATGCGTGAGCGGCGTGTGGCGTCCAAGAGGCGCCGAGCAGTTAGTGGCTGTAAAGGGCGCGTAGGTAACTATGTAATCGCGCGTGTCGACTTATAAGCACGTCGAGCCGCTGGTGGCTGCAATGGGCGCGAGGCTTTGAGTAAGCGGCGTGCTACGTCTGAGGGTTAACCCATCGCGCGTCCGTTACTTAAAGCAGCGCGCCTGTTCTGCTGCCGTAAGCTGCTCAGCGCCTGTTGGACACCACGTACCTCTCACGTAGAACTAAACACAAGTCTCACAACCTCGAGCTGCTCGGCATCCCATGGACGCCACGCGCGTATCATGTGTGGAGCCGCGCACCTCTATCAAAGCCTTGAGCTGCTCGGCGCATCTTAGGCGTAGCACGCCGCTCACTCAAAGCCGCACGCCTATTGCAGCCTCCGGCGGCTCAACGCGCTCAAGTCGACACATGCCAATTATATAGAGCCAAGCGCCCTTCATAGCCTCCAGCTGCTTAGCCCATTTTTAGATGTAGCACGCCGCGCACTCAAAGCCGCGCGCCCACTGCAGCCTCCAGCGGCTCAACGCAGTCAACACGCGCCCATAACATAAAGCCAGCGCCCTTAAACCTCTCACATAGAGCTGCACACGAGTCTCACAACCTCGAGCTGCTCGGCGCCTCTTGGACGCCGCACGCAGATCACGTGCAAAGCCGCGCGCCTATGTTGCAGCTTGGAGCTGATTGGCGCCTCTTAGACGTAGCACGCAGCTCACTCAAAGCCGCGCGCCCATTGCAGCCTCCAGCGGCTCAACGCAGTCGACAAGCGCCCATAATATAAAGGCAGCGCCCTTCAAAGCCTTTAGCTGCTCGGAGCCTTTTAGACGCCACACGCCGCTCACGCAGAGCGGCGCGCCCATCTACAGCCATAAGCTGCACACCACCTGACGGACGCCGCACAGCCAACATAGAGCCGCGCGCCCATTGCAGCTTCAAACTGTTCAGTGCCCCCTGGACGCCGCACGCCCCTCGCGTAGAGTCGTACGCCCGCCACACGGACTCAAGCTGCGCAAACCCTCTTGCACGCCGTGCGCGCTCAGGGTTAACCCCCGCCGCTACCGCCCTTGCCACTACAAACGCCGACTTCGCCGACACCTCCGCCATCTCCGTCGCCTAGCTCCCCTCCGCCGCGCCATCTCAGACGAGAGCAGTGGGGCAACAAACACGCGATGGCTGACGGAGAGGCAGTGACGGAAGCGGCGGCTCTAGGAGCAGCGGCGGCAAGGTCCGCGATGACGGCGTCCGTCAGTGTAAGCGGCGGCGAGGTTAGAGGCGCTGGCAGCAACGAATGCGTTTACCCGGCGGGGTGGGAGGAGAGGCGGGTTACGGTATGCCCTAATAGTGGCTCCCACCTCGATGAGTGCGCGGGCGCACAGATGGTGGCCGTTCTGGGTAGCCAACATTAACACTGCGTTTCCCATCTTGGTTTGAATCGCAAAGTTGGCGTTCGTCTCGATCAGTGCGCAAACGCACGACTCGTGACCGTTCGCGGAAGCATATATGAGCGCGGTTCATGCATCCACCGCAGTTTAGGGTGAGTTGCAATAAATAAAGGAGGTGTTGGATGCCAATGACAGTATTGACAAGTGCACAATACGGTTGAACCCAAGGCCCCCGCCTCGATCCGTGCGCAGACGCACGGCTTGTGGCCACTCAGAGAAGCACGCATGAGTGCCGTGCAACTATCCAGCTGCTTCTAGGCACTCGCCCCGGCCTTTTCCAGTGCACGGACGCACGGCATGTGGCCGAAATGGGAAGCACTCATGAGTGCTGTGTGACCAGTTTTACTACGCTGGTCGATATCCGCCCCGGCCTCGATCAGTGCGCGGACGCACGGCTCGTGGCCGTTCTGGGAAGCAAGCATGAGTGCCGTGTGACCAGAATCAAGCTGCTTGTCGACATCCGTCTTGGCCTCGATCAGTGCGCGAACGCACAGCTCGTGGCCGATTTGCGAAGCAATCATGAGTGCCGTGCGACCAGAATTAAGCTGCTTCTCGACATCCGCCTTGGCCTCGATCAGTGCGCGGACGCACGGCTCGTGGCCGTCTTGGGAAGCAATGATGAATGCTGTGACACCATCATTACTCTGCTTGTCGACATCCGCCCACGCCTCGATCAGTGCGCGGACGCACGTCTCCGTGGCCGTTTTGGGAAGCGAACGTGAGTGCCGTGAATCCAGTATTACGCTGCTTATTGATATCCGCCTTGGCCTCGATCAGTGCGCGGACGCAAGGCTCGTGGCCGTTTTTGGAAGCAAGCATAAGTGCCGTGTGACCAGTACTAAGCTGCTTCTCGACATCCGCCCCGGCCTCGATCAGTGCACGGACGCGCAGCTCGTCTCCTATGAGGATCGCGTCCTCCAATTTCGTGTGTTGTTCGGCTGAAAGCTGGTAGAATCGTGCCGCTTTCGCGTCGTCACGCCCGACCCCGGTTCCGCGCTCGTAGCACTGGCCCAAACTGTACTGCGCGCCTGCATGGCCCTGCTCAGCTGCTAGCTGGTAGAGTTTTGCCGCTCGCTCGTGATCCCGCAAATCGCCCGTTCCGCACTCGTTGCACTTGCCCAGACTGTACTGCGCGCCTGCATGGCCCTGGTCGGCTGCAAGCTGGTAGAGTTTTGCAGCTCGCTCGCCGTGCTGTAAGATCCCCGTTCCATACGCATAGCACAGGCCAAGGCTGTACTGAGCGTCCGCATGCTGCTTCAGACGTGCTGCAAGCTGATAGAGTGTCGCCGCTAGCTCGTCGTTCTGGGAGACCCCCACTCCCACTTCGTAGCACCGGCCAAGGGTGTACTGAGCATCTGTATGACCCTGCTCGACTGCGAGCTGGTAGAACCTTGCCGCTGCCGCGTCGTCGCGCGAAACGCCCGTTCCACGCGCGTAGCACTGGCCCAGGCTGTACTGGGCGCCTGCGTGGGCCTGCTCGGCTGCGAGCTGGTAGATTGTTGCCGCTGTCACGTGGTCTTGCGAGACCCGCGTTCCAAACTCGTAGCACCGGCCAGGGTTGTACTGCGCGCCTGCATGACCCTGCTCGGCCAGCCAGGTCCACAGCTTACCTACGAGTAGGAAAGGAGGGCAAGCATGAGTTGGGGGGGGAACAACACAAAAACAAAACACAGCAACAAAAACAAAAAAAATCAGCATGCCACGGCGCCTAGTATATCCTATCGCCGGGACAACCGCCATGTAAGGGGTGAAAACAGGATGCATTCACACTTGCAGCTCAGTCCACCGGCGCACCCTCCTATAGCGCGCGTGGAGGTTACTGGCAGTTGCGCGCGCACGTTGTTGGGAATTTGGTGTGAAGCCTTGAGCGAAAGCAACAAGAGCTGCAGTCAGTATAGACGCCTGTCTATTAAACCGGTCGCAGCACCGGAAGCTCTAGAACCTCTGTACACCAAGTGCACCGTCTTGCATACTCGCGCCGTCAACGGCACCAGCTGTAGTTGCACCTCCGGTTTCAGCCACGAAGATAGGGGGGGCGTAGACGCGCCCTATGTGCAGAGAGGCTGAAGGGTGTTTTGCGCGAACCTTGGGGCAGCTTCAACAATAGCTTTATATGAGTAGACACCCGCCGGGCCCAACTCACCTCAAGCGCGCCACTTACTTGGGAAGCCTGCGCAGCGCGAGCGAAATGTAAAAGCCTAGGTTCGCAGGGCACTACGTGATTAGTATTATATCAGTAAAAAAACACGATTGATTTCTTCTCCACCAGCACGAGCGCACCGCCAGACTTGATGAGCCTGCGCAGCGCAAGCGATGGGTGCCGGCTAGCCGGGGGACCGTGGCCGGAGTTAGTTGGTCAATCTGAAGTAATTCATTCAACTCTCCGCCAAAAGCAGGAGCGCGTATCTAACTGGCTTGATAAACCTGCGCAGCGAGAAACCGATAAGTAAAAGCAAGGTGCAAAAAAACATCAATGTTCGTGTAGTTGTTTGGTGGCCCCGCTGTGGTACCTTCTCAACACGGACACAGAGACAGGCAGGCGCGCGAGCCAAGGCGGGTGGGAGCGCAACTGCCTGTGGTGCATGCACGTCAAATATGTCTTCACCAACGCGAGAGAAGGGTTGCAGTGCGACGCGTAATGTTTACAACGGAACCTCCTCTGGCTGTAGCCTATAGATATCTGCCGACGGCGGATGGGGGAGCCCCTGACGTCTCCAGCTTACAGTGATGTTATGGGCTCGACTGCCACCCACACCAAACCGCCCGAGCCTAATACCATTCCCTAGATGTGTGAACGTAGGCCAGCAAGCGTGAGCGTTGGCCACGCGCAACGCGCGCTTGGCTGGCTGCTAGGCTCTTTGAATTATGGTAGTAGTTGAGCTCTAAATGCAATCATCAAAGCGTGCCTACGTAGTACGTACACGTCTGGGTGAGCGTTTAGAACGCAGAGCGCACGCCAGTTTAAACAAGAGAGAGAGGCTGTGTTGAGAAATCTTAACACTAACACTTCCACACACAAAACAGAGCCGGTATCAAAGTACAAGGCCTCGCTTTCTCTGTGGCGCCGCTCCTACTGCTAGGTAGATGTAGGGTGATGGCTTTTGGGTGGGCAGGGTGGGTCACGAAAGACAGCAGCAGCTGCCTCTGAGCCTTGCGGACCGCACGGAGTAGTCCTGAGTCTTCTTCGTTCGATCAAAAAAGGCTCGAAAGATGGCCGTTCACAGAAACGGGTCTATCACAGTGTTCCATCGGTCAAAATTAGATTAGACCAATGCCAACTAAGTTCTGGGTGGAAATACCGCCTGAACCACTAATGTGCCCCGACGTGGAACATGTTCCAGTCGGGCACCTGCCAGAGCCCCTCCCCTCGAGGGGAGGGACCCCTGTATCGGCTGCTCTAACCCGCCGTAGCCGCCAGTAGAGAGCCAACGGCTCAGCAAAACTGCCCACGAGAGGGTCGAGCACCTGTACAGCTCTCCGAATAAAAACGGGCTACCACCCGACAAAAGAAAAGAGAGCCTGAGAAAGAAGGAGAAAGGAAGCAAGGAAAACGAAACCAAAAACGATAGACGCCGATGGGTCTTGGAACCCACTCGTCAGCTCGTCTAACGGCCGCACAGCTGGCTGCTGTGGCAGCACTAATATCCGACTGCGCCCGACCGACTGCCGAGACCGCACTATTGACTGCTATGGCCGCACTACTGTCGCGCCGCTGCGCTATATCGCCTCGCTGCTGCTCTGCCCTCAGTCTCCGCTACGCCCCTAATGGCGAGACCCCTAATCCTTGAGAGGAACAAATAGCCTCGCTTTCTCTGTGGCGCCGCTCCTACTGCTAGGTAGATGTAGGGATTCAATATCACAAAGCACTCGCACACCACACACACGTGCGACCTCCCCCCTT
>Ga0209491_10006998_pt1 | contig 15161 bp, 15 predicted proteins | sample BON02_FD_187213 | JGI IMG/M metagenome (GOLD analysis project Ga0209491, IMG submission 187213) | Freshwater microbial communities from Lake Bonney liftoff mats and glacier meltwater in Antarctica - BON-02 (SPAdes) (version 2) | ecosystem: Environmental > Aquatic > Freshwater > Ice > Glacier...
CGCTTCAAAAACAAACGCCAAGCCACAGTTAAAGACTTCCACGATGCCATGAACAAATTCAACAACCGACTGGCCTTCGCCACCATTACCGCCCACTGACCTTCATCCCGTGCAAAAATCCGCCGTGCCCTGCAACTGGTGACAATGAGATCTACATCGAGTTCGCGGGCAAGACGGCTGGCCGCGATTGGCACCGAACGGTCGACCACAAGATGCGGCTCCACTTTGACTCCACGCAGATCAGCCTCTTTCAGGAAATCCCGGTGTCGCTCCGGTGCGAAATCCTGTGCGCGCAAGACCCGTTCCTCCTCTGGCAGGGTCACCATACCGTGGACGGCGCCGATATTGCAGACGTGGACACTGTCGATGCGGGTGAGTCCCTCCGATGCTGCGAAAGCGGCAGCGACATCGAAAGCGTTGCGGAAAAGTTCCGAGAGGTTTGTAGGGACAGGGATGCGTTCGAGCTTTTTCGCACGGTCGGTATGCACGGACACGACCGAGCAGGGGGACTTCCGGGCCAGTGTTACAGCTGTCCCGGCGCCGAAAGCGCCACGACCGACGATGATCAGATCGCTGTTGTCGCGTATGACCGCTTCGAGAATTGCGATGGAGTCACTCTTTGCCGTCGCCACCTCGAAGGAAATTGCCGTGGAGGGATTACCCTCCCAGATTCCATCGACAAGAGATTGCATTTTCTCGCGGATCGTCTCTTCCAGAGGGGCGGCCAGCCACGGGTATTTCTCCGTTGGTTTCTGAGGGAAATCAGAAGTGTCCGATGTGTGGATGAAGAGAACGTGCTCGGAGCCGGCAAGCACTGATATACGAGACGCCCAGGAAATGGCGCCACTGTCGAGATCTTGCAAGCCGAGCGGAACGATGAGTCTTTTGTATCTTTTCATGGTTTGGCAGGTGTTTGCTGCGTCAGGTCAGGGCTACTGTTTGCCATGGGCTAGGGAAAGGATCAAGGATGGGTTGAAATGATTGCGTTCGTCTTCGTAATTTTCCCCCGACGCAGAACGTCGTGAGTGGGCAGATGGCCAGCAGTGAATCTGGGTATGAAGTCTGTGTCATGAATTAACTGTCATGTTTATTTACACCAGATGAGTAATTTGTTCAAAAAAATACGATTGATGTCTCAAATCTACTCTGACGACGGGTTGCGGAGTGTTTCGCGCCGTTGGATGGGGCTGCCTGGTCGGGTTTTATGAATCCGCTTCATCAAGCTGAAATTCTCCCAAACCCTTCGATTAAAGGGAAGTCCTGATTTTTTCCTCATCCACCTCTGGAGATAGCATCGCGCAATCGGGATAATGCGCTCCCCCGGGAAGCCAATATAGGGATCTGAGAGACGTTTCCTCGATGGTTTCTGCCCACTTGAGGACGAGTTGTCCTTTTTTCATTCTAGTGAAGAATTCAGTCGAGCAGGGTTGTTCGGGTGAAGAGGGAGATGACGTGGATGCCGCGGGCTTCGATGGCTTGGCGACCGCCTTCCTCACGGTCGACTAGGACGATGCAGAATTTGACGTGGCCGCCTTCCTTTTCGATGGCGTCGATGGCTTTGAGGGTTGATCCGCCGGTGGTGATGACGTCGTCGACGACGATGACGTTCTGGCCGGACGCGAAGTTTCCTTCGATTTGTTTGCCGGCGCCGTGGCCTTTGGGTTCTTTGCGGACGGTGTAGACTTGGAGGGCTTCTTCCGGGTGTTGGCGGGCGGAGGCCATGCCGATGGCGAGGGAGATCGGGTCGGCCCCGAGGGTCATGCCGCCAATCGACTGGATGGAGAGTTTTTCGGAATGGATTTTTGAGCGGACCGCGTGCCAGCCGACATCACCGATCATGGCTGCTCCGAAGGGATCGAGGGCGGTAACACGGCAATCGATGTAAAGATCGGACTGTTTACCAGAGGCAAGGGTGAAGTTCCCGGTGCGGACGGATTTTTTCAGAAGAAGGGCTTTGAGGGCTGCGGTGGTCTGGAACATGAAGGGAGTTTTAAACATCGGACATCGAACGTCCAACTTTGAACGTCGAATAAAGAAAGATTTTCCCATCTGTCGCTTGCCACGGGGTGTGGGCTGCCTAGGATTTGTGCAGAGAAAGTATGAAGATCTGGTTAGACGGGAAGTTGGTTGATGAGAGTGAGGCGAAGATTTCGGTCTTCGACCATGGCTTGCTGTATGGTGACGGAATTTTCGAAGGGATTCGTTTTTACAATGGGAGGGTTTTCCGCTTGGAGGACCACATCCACAGGCTTTACGATTCGGCCAAGGCGATTCTGCTTAACATGCCATGGACGCAGGAGGAGGTTTGCAAATACACCTGTGAAACCGTTGCCGCGAACGGGCTGACCGACGGCTACATCCGTCTGGTGGTGACACGTGGGGCGGGGGAGTTGGGTTTGAACCCTTATCTCTGCCCGAAGCCTTCGATGTTTATCATCGCCTCAACGATCAAGCTCTATCCTGAAGAACATTACCAAAACGGCCTGGCGATCATCACCTGTGCGACCCGTCGTCCGGCACCGGGCGCGCTTATGCCTCAGGTGAAAAGCCTCAACTATCTCAACAACATCATGGCGAAAGTCGAGGCGATCCAAGGCGGTGCGCTCGAGGCTGTGATGCTCAACGAGCAGGGCTACGTGGCGGAGTGCACTGGCGATAACCTCTTCTTGATCAAGAAAGGCGAACTCCACACTCCGCTGATTTCCGACGGTGCTCTGGACGGGATCACCCGGGCGGTGATTCTCGAGATCGCGCAGAAGCTAGGAGTGAAGGTCAATGAGCGCTCGCTTACGAGATATGACGTTTTCATCGCAGACGAGTGCTTCCTGACAGGCACGGCTGCGGAGGTAATTCCTGTGGTTTCGCTGGATAGACGGGTGATTGGCGACGGTAAGCCGGGCGAGGTTACGAAGAAGTTTCTGGAGGAGTTTCACGAGCTGACAATGAACACTGGCACCCCGTTTGCATGATGTGCTAGGTTCTATTTGAAAAATGAAATGTGACTACTGCGACAAAAAAGCGACTGTGTTCCTAACACAACTCGCGGAAGGACAGATGAAAAAGGTCTGTCTATGCGATGGGTGTGCGACGGAGCGCGGTGTTACTGACCCGACGGGATTTTCGCTCGCAGATATGCTGCTCGGAAATTTCCAAAAAGACATTGGAGCCAAGGGCAACGCCCAGAACAAAGGGCGATCCGGCGGCAGTTCGAAAGAATGCCCGGAATGCGGATTCACATTCGACGATTTGCAAAAGGTTCGGAGGTTTGGCTGTGGGAACTGCTATAAGGTTTTCGCCAGTGAATTGAATCCGATGCTTCTTGGAATGCACAAAGGAGTGAGCCATGTCGGGAAGGTTCCAGAAGGTCTGATGGAATCGCACTACAGAAGCCAGAAACTTGAGGAGCTGCGTTCACGGCTGGATCAGGCGGTCGCTTCCGAGAGTTATGAAGACGCAGCTAAACTGCGCGATGAGATCAGTGAACTGGATGAAACGGAGGTGGGCAAATGATGCGCTTTTCGACATTGCTGCGGCATCCGGCTGACTGGATGATCGGAACCGAGGTCGACCAATGCGCGGTGATCACTTCACGGATCCGGCTTGCGAGAAACCTCAAAGGTCATTCATTTCCCGGATGGGCTAAAAAAAGCGAGCGAGCGGAGACCATGGAGATTTTGCGTCCTGCGGTGGAAGAATTGGCTCCGATGAAGGATGCGTTTTCCCGCGAACTCGGCGATCTTAGTTCCCTGCAGAAACAAGTGCTGGTGGAGCGCCATTTGATTTCACGGGAGCATGCAGCTCGTAACGAAGGCTCCGGAGCGGTGATCGAGAGGCGGCAGAGTTTTTCCATCATGATCAACGAGGAGGACCATCTGCGGATGCAGGCGATCCGTCCGGGGCTGAAGCTAAAAGAAGCTTATGAAGCGCTTTCAGAGCTGGACAGTGAACTGGAGGAGAAGCTGGATTATGCGTTCGATCCTTCCCTCGGCTACCTTACGACTTGCCCAACGAATCTCGGAACAGGGCTTCGCGCTTCGGCGATGTTGCATCTGCCGGGCTTGGTGCTCAGCGATCAGATCGGACAAGTCTTGCAGGCAGTCAACAAAATCGGTCTGGCGGTGCGCGGGCTTTACGGCGAGGGCACGGAATCTCTGGGAAACCTTTATCAGATTTCTAATCAATCGACGCTAGGTGAAAGCGAAGAAACGATCATTAGTAGGCTGGAGCGCGTTATTTCTCAGGTTGCTAGTCACGAGCAGAACGCGAGGGAAAAACTCATGGAGGACGATCCTGAAATGGTGGCGGACAAGATTGGCCGAGCATACGGCGTTCTCAGGCACGCGTATTTGATCGATTCCAAGGAGGCGTTGAACCATCTCTCGCTGTTGCGCCTAGGCGGAAACCTAGGAATCTTCCCTGAAGAGACGGTGCAACTCTGCGATGCCCTGCTGATGGATATCCAACAAGCACACTTGCAACTTCACGCAGGAATGAAACTCTCTCCAGAACAACGCGACTCGATCCGCGCGGAAATCATGCGCTCTCGTTTGCAATCACTCGATTCCCCTCATAATCTACCTACGAAGAACGATCAAACCGATCGTTCCCCCGAAGACGGCAACACCAAGTAACCATGAATAATTTTACACCCAGAGCGCAGCAAGTCTTAGCCTTGGCACGCAAAGAAGCAGACCGCTTCAATCACGCCTACGTCGGCACGGAGCATCTACTCCTCGGCCTGATCAAACTCGGTCAGGGAGTTGCGGTTAACGTGCTTGAACGCATGGGCCTCGAACTCGAAACAGTGCGGATGGAGGTCGAGAAAGAAGTTGGTTCCGGCCCACCCCAAAAATCTGCCGGCAACATTCCCTACACTCCTCGGGTGAAAAAGGTCCTCGCGCTGGCCAACAAAGAAGCGAAGGCGCTCAACCATTCCTATGTCGGGACCGAACACCTTCTACTTGGGCTCCTGCGCGAAGGCGAGGGTGTCGCGGCACGCGTGCTGAAGCGCCTAGAAGTCGATATCCAACGCACTCGCAACGAGATTCTCGCAGAGATCGATCCAAACTTTTCACCTGAAGACATGGACGATGACGACGACGATAATGACGATCTCGGAACCTTCGATGAGGATGGCAACAACCCGATGGAAGCTAGTGGAGGTGGCGATCCTCCTGAAGGAAAAATCAAGACTCCCGCACTAAAGGCATTCGGTCGTGATTTAACAAAAATGGCCAAGGATGGCGAGCTTGATCCTGTGATCGGTCGTGAGGACGAGATCGAACGAGTCATCCAAATTCTTTGCCGCCGGACCAAGAATAACCCGGTTTTGATCGGAGAGGCCGGCGTTGGTAAAACAGCCATCGTTGAAGGCCTGGCTCAGGAAATTGTCACTGGAAACGTTCCCGAGCTTCTGCGTGACAAGCGGGTCATCACTCTCGATCTCGCGCTCATGGTCGCGGGAACCAAATACCGCGGACAGTTCGAAGAGCGTATCAAAGCTGTGATGGACGAGATCCGGAAAGTGAAAAACGTGATCCTTTTCATCGATGAGTTACATACCATCGTTGGTGCTGGCTCCGCCGAAGGTGCGATGGATGCATCGAACATCATCAAGCCCGCACTCAGCCGTTCCGAGTTGCAATGTGTCGGCGCGACCACTCTTAACGAATTTCGTAAATACATCGAGAAGGACTCCGCGCTTGAGCGCCGTTTCCAACAGGTGAAAGTGGATGAGCCCTCGGTGGAAGATGCGATCCAGATTCTACAAGGCTTGCAGGAAAAATACGAGGCTCACCACAAGGCTGCGTTTACTCCGGAAGCGATCGAGGCCTCGGTGAAACTCACCTCCCGCTATCTCACCGCCCGCTACCTTCCCGACAAGGCTATCGATGTGCTCGACGAAGCGGGTGCCCGCGCACGCATAGGAACGATGACCCGTCCGCCATCGATTAAAGAAGCCGAACTGAAGATCGTGCGGATCAATAAGGAAAAGGTCGCCGCGATTTCCGAACAGGATTTTGAAAAAGCAGCTGCACTTCGTGACGATGAGAAAAAAGCCAAAAAGGAGCTCGAAGAGACCCTTAAAGAATGGCGCGCCTCTTCGGAAGAGAAGATCGTCATCGTTGATGATGAGGACATCATGTCAGTGGTATCCAAATGGACTGGGGTCCCGCTACAGCGCATGGAGCAGAAGGAAACCGAGAAGCTTCTAAAAATGGAGGATGAGCTAAAGAGCCGGGTCATTGGCCAGAGCGAGGCGGTTGTCGCGATTTCGAAAGCACTACGTCGCTCACGGGCGGATCTTAAAGATCCGAAGCGTCCGATCGGCTCGTTCCTCTTCCTCGGACCGACCGGTGTCGGTAAGACCTACCTCGCCCGTAATCTTGCGGAATTCATGTTCGGAGATGCAGACGCGCTGATCCAGATCGACATGTCGGAATACATGGAGAAATTCACAGCCAGCCGCTTGATTGGTTCGCCTCCGGGTTATGTGGGTTATGAAGAGGGCGGCCAGCTTTCTGAAGCGGTTCGGCGTCGTCCTTATTCGGTGGTGCTTTTTGACGAGGTCGAGAAAGCCCACCCAGATGTGATGAATCTCCTACTTCAGATTCTTGAGGATGGGACGGTTACTGATTCGATGGGTCGGAAAATCGATTTCCGCAATACGATCATCATCATGACTTCAAACGTCGGTGCATCGACGATCAAACGTCAGACCACGCTCGGTTTCGGTGCGATGAACGCGGACGAGTCCGATTTTGAGGGCATGAAAGAAAAAATCATGGAGGAAACGAAGCGTTATTTCAAACCGGAATTTCTCAACCGCCTCGATGATCTTGTGGTGTTCCACATGTTGGAGAAAGTCGATCTCAACCAAATTGTGGATCTCGAGGTTTCAAAACTAGTCGCTCGTCTTAAGGAGAAAGAAATTGATATGGCCCTCTCTGAGGAGGCCCGCGAGTTGCTCTCCGAGAAAGGCTTCGATCCGAACTACGGTGCACGTCCGATGCGTCGTGCGGTCGAGCGTTTCCTCGAAGACCCGCTCGCCGAGGCTCTGCTCCGTGGCACGGTCAAGACTGGCGATATTGTCAGCGTGACACGGAAAACGGATTCCGAAGAGTTGATCTTCGAAACCTTGCGTCCCGATAAAGAGTCCAAGCCTGACGTGGAAACCGTTGGAGTTGAATGAGTGTGGAGAGTACGAAATTCGTCGCAACCGCCGATTACGAGGAGAATAACACCCTCGCGATCAGGCTCGAAGCTGGTCAAGAAGTCACCAGTGGCCCGGCAGACCGGGCATGGCCCGGCTGGATCTGGGCTACCGACTCCAATGGGCGCAACGGATATGTCCCGGCGGAGTTTCTCGAACCACTCGGCGAGGACAGGTGGGCGGCGATGAGAGATTTCGATCCGACAGTTCTCAAAATCAAACGCGGGGACAAAATCAACTCTCTCCAGCAAATCCACGGCTGGCACTGGTGTGAGAACCAAGCCGATGGTCGGGGATGGGTAGCTGACTATTTGCTGCGACCTGTCGAGTGATTTTGGAATTCGATTTTAATTTAGAATTTCTCGCGGCATCTTACCCAATTTCGATCAATACTTCTGGTCGGCGTCTCAGGCATAGCAATACAGTATTTCCGTAGGTGATCAAGAGTGAGGGATGACTCTCCATTTTTCATCCCAGCAGGACTGGGGTCTTAGTTAATTACGATTTTCTCGGTCGCCAGACGGCAAGGCATCTGGGCAGTATTTTTGCAGCCACGACTGGTAGTCAGAAACTGCGAAATTGAAGGTTGTGGAATCGCCGAAGCGCCGCGCGCCACTTGAGTTGCTGGTAGTAGCCGAGATTACGCCGCTAGCGCATCAAAGCTTTTTCATACGGACTCCATGTCTGGGAATCTTTGATCGCGATGCGCGGGGCTTTGCCCGCCATTTCATCGATGTGAGGGCCGATGTGAATGAAGGCGAATGTTTTCGCTTCCTCCTGACTGAGTTCCAGAAGGCCGAGGACTTCGTCATTTTTTACCAAGAAAACCGTGAGCTAGTCGGCGGTGATCGGTTCGGAAGCGAGCTTGGCGAGCCAAGCGAAAATTCATGGAGCCGATTTACGGCGTCGACGGTCCACCGCTTTGATTAGATAATGTGAAAAATCCAGATTAGGACCGGATGACTCGTAGCTCGAAGCCGTTCATCTTGAAAAATGCGTCGTCCTCGAAACGGGTTAAGGGAATGGGCTTCACGGTCTCGATTCCGTCGGCTTCTGTTTCGACGATCGCGAGTTCGATTTCGCGAAAGCTGGTCGAGTATTTGGGGGTCTGTTTTTCATCGATCCGCATCATGGATTCCTCCGCAAAGGTTGCGGTGAAGAGTTCGCCAAGAAACATGAGAATGATGCCGGCATGGACGAGGATGAGGCCCGCGCCTTGTGCCACCGGAGTTGGAAGCGCCGGATGTGGGCGGAGAGCAGATTGAGCAGCAGTAGTTCGCCCAGCAACATGCCGCCTGGGAAGGGGATCTCAGATTCCTTTTCGCTTGGGATCACATCCAACCAAGCGATCCACGACCGGAAATACTATAGTTGGACCTCGTAGATACCCAGCGGGACCTGCAACACGGTGGCTGCAAAAATCAGGATCATGGATATCCCGTGAAGCACTACTGTCAGGCGTGGCGAGCTCAATAGCCCAAAACTTTTGACTAGAATGCCCTTCCTACGCGAGGGCTTGCTCAAGGGATCTTTGCGGATAGCACGAAGGCTTCGAATTTCTCACGATTCTTCGCAATCAGTTCTGCTTCGCCGAGGAGTTTGAAGAACCAAGTGGTGTCCCCTTTTTTAATGACGCCGGTGCTCATTGCACCGAGTTTTTTGTCCTCGAAAAGCGCCTCTTCACTGACCATGTGAGTGATGAAAACCGGGCCGGATACGCCGTCGAGGTTATTGCCCAAGGCCGGGTCTTCATCGGACTCTAGATCGGGAAGCCGAAGTTGGCCGCGCCAGCGATTGACGTTCTCGAAAATCGTTCCGGAATCACCGCCCAAGGGAATAACGGAAACGTCACCGTCCGGTCCACCGTTTCCCGGGATGCTGAAACTCGCGACCCGCATTGAGCTGCCTTCGCTTTTCTTCCAGCCATCCGGGACGTCGAGCCCAATCCCTGGCTGCTCTGGAGCTAATATTGAGGCGGTGGCTGGAGGTGCCGTAGCGGATCCAAAATGCACGCTGGTGAGAAAGGTCGTGAACGGCTCTCGTATTTCGTCGAGTTCGCTGGTTAGGGTATTGAGTTTGAAAAACCATGTTTCGGAAGGGAGGGAAATGATCGACGCGAGGATGCTTTCTTTCTCGCCCTCTAGTTTGAATAACTGAGCTGTGACGCCGTCACTTTCAGTCGCCATCGTTTCGCCTCCGACGTCTTCGAGCTGGCCAAGGCCGACTTGTCCACGCCAACGGTTTACGTTCGCCGGAATTCCGCCGGCCTCCCCTGGGAGCGATGAAACTGAGATTCGAGAATTGTCGCCGAGACTGTAAAGAGCGGTTTGGAATTTCCCTGGTGTTTCGACTTTCCATCCATCTGGAGCTTCCCAGCGGAGCGTTCCGGCAGCAGCTGTCTCTTCAGGCAAAGGGGGGGGCTCTTCATCCGTTGTTTCGGATGCGATACGATAGGTTTTGATTTTTTCCTCAGTGCAGGAAAAGGACGCAATCAAAACGAGTGGAATCAGCGTGAATGGGAGTATTCGAAATGTCATGAGGTCGAGGGGGTTAGTCTGATGAAGTGATGAATCCTGTCCATTTCAATCCACGAGAATTTCTTCAGAGGTGTCTTCCGGTGCTTCGGGAACCGCCTCCAACAAAGAGCCCGGTTTGCTAATTGAGGTAGGTCCTGCATTAAAAAATTTCTTGTTTTCATTCAAATACGGGATGAAGCGATCACATGCCACGGTTGTTGCGCCATCAAAATCCTGGAGCTGTTTATCATGTGATGGCACGCAGGTACAGCGGGAAAGCGGTCTTCGAAGCGGATGATGACAGGAAGGCATTCTTGTTCCGGCTGAGGCAGATGTGTGCCAGCCACGGGCGGCGTGTCCATGCGTGGGATGATGGGTAACCATTTCCACCTGCTCTTGGAGACGCCCGAGCCGAATCCGGTCTCGGGGGATGATATTCCTGCTTGGGACGTTTAGCCAGAGTTGGAACGCGAGGAGGTTGCGGCGGGGTCATGTCTTCCAAGGGCGTTACAAATCCGTCCCCGTGAGCGCTGCGGTGGAGAGTCCATATTTTTACCGGATCGCGGCGGACTACATTCATCTCAATCCGGCTAGAGCGAGGTTTAAGGACGGTGGGAAATTAACTGCTTACAAATTAAGCAGTCTGTCTTGTTACGCAAGGGCGATCGTAGGAAGGTATTAGTGGCTGTTCTATTGCGCAAAAACATTTCGAGTGATAATCGCTGGCCAGCAGATCGCCCAGCAATGGGTCACACAACGGCCATTAGCAGACTGGTATGAAGCACCGGGGGGATAGAAAAAATATGGGAAGAATGAGGGAATTTGAAAAATTGTTGCGATGAAGCACTTCAATTCAAAAACTGGTCCTCAATCTCGGTTCGCTTGGTAAGGGAATTTGGCATCAGTTCAAACAACCCCGTAGGCGAGCATCGCATCTGCGACTTTCACGAAACCACCGATATTTGCGCCCGCCCGGTAGTCGACTGGCTTGTCTTCGCGCGTGCCGTATCGCACGCATTTCTCGTGGATGTCTGTCATGATATCGACCAAGCGTTTATCGACTTCGTGCCGGCTCCAGCTGATGCGTAGTTGGTTCTGGCTTTGTTCCAGGCCGGAGACCGCGACCCCACCCGCGTTGGCTGCTTTGGCAGGGCCGAAAAGCACATCGTGTTCGAGGAAAAGGTTGGTTGCCTCTGCTGTGCAGGGCATGTTAGCACCCTCGACGATGGCTTTAACGCCGTTCTTCACCATTGCTGCGGCGTTTTCCCCGTTGAGCTCGTTTTGGGTGGCGCAGGGAAAGGCGAGATCTGCTTTCACTCCCCACGGAGGCTTTCCTTCATAAAACTTGCAGCCGAAGTTCTCCGCGTATTCCTGGATGCGGCCGCGGCGGTTTTCTTTAAGGTCGATGAGCCAAGTGAGCTTTTCGCGGTCGATGCCATCGGGATCGTGGATGAAACCTGAGGAGTCCGAGGCGGTCAGCACTTTCGCACCGAGTTCGATGAGTTTCTCCATGCAGTAGAGCGCGACGTTGCCCGATCCGGAGACCAAGGCGGTCTTGCCGATGATGCCCTCGCCTGAGTGCTCAAGCATGTGCTTCATGAAATACACCGCGCCGTAGCCGGTCGCTTCTTTGCGCACCAGGCTACCGCCGAAGGCAAGGCCCTTGCCGGTAAGGATGCCAGCGAAGCGGTTTTCCAGTCGCTTGTAGGTTCCGAAAAGGTAGCTGATCTCCCTGGCCCCCACGTTGATATCGCCGGCGGGAACGTCCACATCCTCGCCGATGTGGCGGTGAAGCTCGATCATCATGGATTGGCAGAAACGCATGATTTCCCGATCGGAGCGGCCTTTGGGATTGAAGTTCGAGCCACCCTTGGCGCCGCCCATTGGTAGGCCCGTCAGGCTGTTTTTCAGCACCTGCTCGAAGCCGAGAAATTTAAGCACACTCTGGGTCACCGATGGATGAAATCGCAGGCCTCCCTTGTATGGACCGATGGCGTTGTTGAACTGCACCCGCCACGCGCGGTCCGCATGGATCCCGCCGTTGTCGTCCTCCCATGTGACGCGGAAGGTAATGATCCGGTCCGGCTCCGTCATCCGCTCAAGGATATAGGCGTCGCGGTATTTCGTGTGCTCGGCGGTAAAGGGAATGAGGGTTTCCATCACCTCTCGCACCGCTTGGTGGAACTCTCCCTCGCCGGGATTGCGCCTTTTTAGGCCCGCCATGAAGGCTTTGATCTCTCTCTCTGCACTGGGTTTGGATTTCATAAAAGCTCAGGCTGCGTGATCCATGTGGGAAGAGGAATTCCTTTTTTGGTGCCGTTTCCAATAATCACAAATGCTCTGTATTCCGAAATAATTCCAGCGAAAACGAAAGGCACCACGAATCTGACGAATGGGAGAAGGAAAGAACTAGAGAACCGAAGAGTTCCCGGCTGCAATCATTTCTTCGGATTCGTTTGATTCGTGAGATTCGTGGTGTCTTCATTCTTTTATCTTGGTGTGATTTTCAACTTATAGGAATTTCCAATTCAGAGGCACGCTTACCTCTGCGCCGTTTTCTCCAGTGATTTTCACCTTCCCATCTCCGTCCGGAGAAATGGATTTCACCATACCAAAACCTATCGGCACGGCGGCGACGGCTTGGATGATGCGGAGCGTGACCGGTGTGTCTTTGGTAAAGCTGCGGGTGGTGGGCACAGCTAGATTGTGCAGCAGGTCTTTGCGGGAGAGATCCACACCGTCGCAGAAATGTGAGCATACTTCCTCGATGCCGATGCGGCAGGTGTGACGCGAGTTCCATGGTGCGGCGGAGCGCCCACCGTTGGAGAGCCAGAACAAGGTCGCAGGGAAATCGGCGGGGTTTTTCAACGCGAACCACACATAGCCATCCATCAGGCACGCGGACCACGCGAAGGGTTGGTCAGCGCTCGCGGGCTTGGAAACCAGCATCACCAGATCGTCGGTGGCGGGGCGCGCAGGGTAGCGTGTGAGATCGGTGGTGCCACCATCGGTCAGCGGAACCTCCGAGAGATCGGAGAAAATAGCTCCAATTTTCAGTGCCTGATTCGCACCGTCCAAAGGATTGGAAAAAACCTCGGGATAAACTGAAGCCCAGCTAAAAGGGGAGATGCTAAGGCGTCCCTCGCCCTCGGGAATCATCGATAGATCCAGGATTGGATGGGTGCCGTAGGACCAATCGCCCTGCACTCCCTCGATCCGGTGCTCGACATACAAGGCCGTTTGACCCTCACGTAGCGAAATGGACTTGGTGACTTTTCCAGAAACATCTGACACATTGATCTCAAGAATCAGCGAGTTATTTGTCGTGGAAACCGTTCTCCATTCATGGTTCGCTGTCTCCCCATGCGGTTCACCCCCTTTCTGTGGGCCGAAGGGCAGGCAGAAGAAATCACCGCGTAGGTTTTGCAACAGCACCGGCAGTTCCGCGTCCACCTCAACCGGCTCCCAAGGTGAAATTGAGTAAGGGGAGACGCTACGGTCTCCCAGCGTAAACCTAACCGGCCCGAGTTGCCCGCCATCGCGGGTGACGTGCAGTGAGACAAGATCGGAGGAAAGAGAGAAAGAGGGCGCGCCGTGAATGGTTTTCATGAAAAAAACCATAAATTTCAAATCTCAAACTCCAAGGAAGATTTCTAAATCCCTCCTCCCGCCGCCCAACGGCTGTCCGCCACCGGTATCTACGGTGGAACCTTGCTTACCGGTATCTTCCCACGAAACATCCAGCATACCCTTTCGGAACGAGAAATTCATTTTATTTCTTTCTCGGTTTATTACGGACTACTAGATGTAACGGAGATCCGTAACAAGCATATCGAGATGCGACATATTTCCGAATATTCAGAAACCCCGAAGTAAATTGCCCACCTACTCCTCTGCGAAATAAGCACAGAAGATCGTTGACAGATAAGGTTTTATTTTCAAAATTTCCCTCTAATGAAAGCCGCTCCAGAAATCAATTCTTGATATGCCGGCGTGTAAACTAATCTGTTCTACAAGAAATTCCCAGTGCTTCGTGTTCCGAATCTATATCCAAGGTTGTGCGGCATAGCTTACGACCAAGGCCAGCGGCTAGATTCTTTGCACGGATTTCCTGAGGTTATGCTGCACGGCTTGAGACCCGGCAGGCGTTGGGATTCTTCGCTCGAATCGGCTCGGGTTTGGGCTAGGCTTCCGTGTTCGGCATCGTTCGGGATTCTTCGCTGGCATTGCTCAGATTCTTCTGCTTTGCTTATGCCCATGGACAGTGACGAGATTCTTCGCGAGCTTCGCAGAGGCGGATGTTCTAGGTCATTCGGAAGACGAAGATGTAGAACAAGTCGGAGCAGGCGACGCCGAGGAAGCCGTCTGATTTTCTTTAAGCTCAACACCGGCGCGCCTGTCCTATGACGTTCTCGGAAAAATCCACTGGCTCGTAAGTCGCCTCGAAGATGTCGGGCTTGCACGGGTAATATTCGCCCTTCACTCCTTTGATGATCCAGTCTCCGACGATCACGCGCATCCTACCCTCAAGCGTCTCGATGTGGGCAGTGAAGCTATTTACTTGGCGGCGCTCAGTGTGGTAGCTGGCAGATCCCATAGCGACTCCATCCGGGAGCGGTGTTTTATCGAAGACATAGGCGGCGACGTGCTCATCCGTGAATTGGACGGCATCAATGATTACTGGCTTCTTGCGGAATTTCATGGTGGTTCGGAGTTGGTTGGCGGTTCGGAATTAAGAGCGAGAACAAGGCGTGCGAGCTAACCGCCATCACGTCCTTGTTCGAGTTCGGGCTACCCATTCGGCGGTAGCTCCACTGGATCGTTCGGAAGATAATTTGAAGAATCACTCATTATGAATACTACGGTTAATTGGCTTAATCGAGAATTTATCGTTTATACGCGGGACGCGAATTGGAACGATGTCGGCGGCATTTACATTTTCACTGGTCAGAACTCGCAAGGGCAGTGGGTGGCGTTATACATTGGCAAAGCGGACAGTTTTCAATCTCGCTTTTCGTCACATGAACGCTGGGATGAGGCGCTACTGGTTGGGGCCACTCATGTTCATGCTCGGGTAGTTGCGCAGGAGGCCACGCGGGAGGCAATGGAGGCGGAGCTGATTCGGGCTTATCAGCCGAGGCTGAATATCCTTCTGAAGTAGCCACCACAGAAGATGAAGAATCCGAACAAGGCGGAGCATCCGACGCCGTTGAAGGCGTCTGATCAATTTGGGCATCTGCGCGGCGCGGATGTCCTTTGACGTTCGATAAAGAATTTAAGACCATGGAAATACCAGTAAACATCCCCTTTGCGAGAGAAGATCTGAACGAGAAGATGATCCGTTTTCGAGTTAGGAGCGCACAAGGTGATCCGCCGCACCTAGGCATTGCTGATGGGCGAGGCGAGCTAATAATTGATTTTTCGTATGAGAA
>Ga0209491_10007001_pt1 | contig 15155 bp, 8 predicted proteins | sample BON02_FD_187213 | JGI IMG/M metagenome (GOLD analysis project Ga0209491, IMG submission 187213) | Freshwater microbial communities from Lake Bonney liftoff mats and glacier meltwater in Antarctica - BON-02 (SPAdes) (version 2) | ecosystem: Environmental > Aquatic > Freshwater > Ice > Glacier...
ACCCATTTAACGCGCTCGATTTGCGATAATCCTCACTAATCCTAAACCCTCTGGCTGGGTGTCTAGCCTCTACGTTAGAAAAAATTTGTTATGCACCCTGCTGTTGCGAGTAGATGCTGGCACTTTTTTATAAATGAAATGGATTTTACCTTTGCTGGCTTTGATTATTGGCGTCGCCGTGGGGTATTTTTTGTTTGGGGTGAAGCCTGAAAATGAGAGTCTTGTTTCTGCGAAGTCGGAGGAGGCTCCGGTTCATCAATCTGAGGATGCGTCAACGGGTTCAAAATCGGAGGATCCAGCTGGCGAGCAAGCTGGATCTCTCTCGGCGGAATGGATCGAGTCGTTGGACTCGAAGAATCCGATCGAGCAATATGCTGCGATCAGTGCTGTGCTCACTCAACTCTCGCCTCGAGATTATCGGCGGATCTTTAATGGCCTTAGCGTAACAACGTCGAACATGGGGTGGCATATTCGCGATATTGTGGGTCGGCATTGGGCGGCCACAGATCCGCGTGGGATGTTGGCCTACGTTAACTCCGCGGAAGGAGCGGAGCAGCAGTCGCTCCGAGGCCTGGTCTTTAGGGAGTGGGCACGAGTAGACTTTGATCAAGCTTGGGCGGAGGCAATGGCAATGGCGATGCCCGAGGGCTCTATAAAAAAACGAATGATTGGTGTCGTGCTTGGAGTAGGCGCGGATTATCGTTTTAGTATACTGCCGCGCATCATATTTTGTGAAAATATACTCTGTTATTTTCGCGCAGAGGCGCAGGGGCGCAGAGGTCTCAAGCAGTGATCCGAGACTTATTCAGGGAGGCCGTTCACACAGCGTGTGATGCCAGTTTTCATCACTTCGCCACCAAAATTAAGTAAATATCCAAGTTTATTTCCAGTAAGGCGCAGGTAGGTAACCTCTGCGCCCCTGCGCCTCTGCGCGAGACTAATACGTGTGCCTATTTCTCTGTCATGTTGACGGTAGAGGCGCAGAGATCCTTGGAAACTCATGGTGATTGCAGCGCAGCTTTTTGAAATTCACAAATTATGATGCGCGGCAGTATACATCGGTGAACGCGCTTAAGTGAGTGCCATTCGGGTCTGTCCAATTTTCCATGCATTTAGTTTTATAGGTAATTAAATGCAGATGAAATCGGGCAAATAAATATTGAAAACATGGAAAATTGGACGGGTGCTTTCGTCTTTGTCACTAAAGAAGTATTTGCAAAGTCACCCTTAGGTCATAGGTTCCTATTATGAGCACGGTAGAAGAAATTAAATCAGCAATCTCAGGGCTGCCAAACACTCAGTTCTCTGAATTAAGAAAATGGTTTTCTGAAACAGATTGGGAGTCCTGGAATGGCGAAATCGAAGCTGATTCTGACTCTGGCAAATTAGACTTCCTGTTGGATGAAGCGCGAAACGAGAAATCTAGCGGTAGTTTACGAAACCTTTAGATGCACAAAGCCACCAATCGATTTTGGAAGTGTTATCTCTCATTGCCATCACATGTCCAAGATTTGGCCGATTCAAACTTTGAACTACTTAAGCAAGATTTAAGGCATCCATCTCTACGATTTAAGAAAGTTGGGAAATTTTGGTCAGCAAGAGTCGGCTCCGATTACAGATGCTTAGCGGTGGAAGAAGATCATGGTTATACGTGGGTGTGGATTGGGAGTCATGACACTTATGATCGCCTTCTTCGGCAGTAAGGCGTATTTGCGTAGCGAATAAAGCGACAAGAGTGTCGCTTCTACGATTGCAAAGCGAGCTGCGCCTGCATCGCCTCAACGATCTTGGCGTAGATCACATCGACGGGCATTTGGGCGAGTTCGCTGGTATGAATGCGGGCTACGTTGAGCACGGGCAGAGTTTCTAGTGATTCGGAGAGGCAGACGTCGCGGTTGGCTTCGACCTCTTCGACGCGGTCGATGCAAGTGAAGTGTGGTGCGGAGTTTAGCGCTTGCGGGTGCTCTTTGAGCAGCTTAAGGATGGCTTTGACCGCTTCAGCGAAGCGGTCGAGCTCGGCCTTGGTGTAACTCTCGGTCGGCTCGATCATGAGGCCGAGCGGCTCGGGCCAAGCTACGGTGGGGGCGTGGAATCCGAAGTCGAGGAAGAGCTTGCCGATACGCGGTGCGGCGTCGGTCTTGCGTAGGCCGGCGGTTTCGAGGGCGGCGAAGTCTTCTGCTTTCAACGTCAGAATGAACTCGTGCATGCGTGGCTCGGCATCGGAGCCGGCGGGCAGGGTTTTGTAATCGTCGCGCAGTTCTTCGTGGAGGTAGCGGGCGCAGAGCACGGCCACGGCGGACATGCGGCGCACCCCTTCGCGGCCTAGGCGAAGCAAATAAGTATAGCAGCGCACTTTGTGGGCGAAGTTGCCCCAGTGGCGGTGGAAGGAGCCGATGGATTTTGCTGGCTTCACAGGCGTGTAAGTGACGCCGTCGAACTCGATCTGGTAGCCGGGCAGGAAGGGGATGAGCTTTGCACTGACCGCGACGATGGCATCGCCGGGGCCACCGCCGCCGTGGGGTATTGTCCACGTTTTATGAAGGTTGTTGTGCACTGCATCCACGCCGAGTGCGCCGAGGTCGATCCAGCCCGCGATGGCATTCATGTTGGCACCATCCATATAGACGAGGCCGCCGAGCGCGTGGATCTTTTCGGCGATCTGCTTAAAAGAAGTTTCGAAAATGCCCGAAGTGTTCGGGTTAGTGATCATCACGCCGGCGATGCGTTCGCCGTATTCTTCAATCCGGCGGTCGAGGTCTTTGTTGAGCACGCGGCCTTCGGTATCAGCTTCCAGATAGACGATCTTGCCTTGTTTGCCGCCAAAGCCCGCCATGGTGGCGGAGGCGAAGTTGGTGCCGTGCGCAGAGCGAGGGATCAGCATGACGTCGCGTGTTTCGCCTTTGTCGCGGTGGTAGGCTTGGAAGAGTTTGAGCCCCACGAGCTCGCCTTGCGCACCCGCCAGTGGTTGGGTGGTGACGCCAGGCAGGCCGGTGATGCCTTTGAACCATTCCTGAATCTCGTGTAGGATCATGAGGCAGCCTTGCGAATCCTCGACGGGAGCTTGCGGGTGCAGGTCAGTAAAGCCAGGCAGGCTGGCCGCCCAGTCGTTGACCTTCGGGTTGTACTTCATCGTGCAAGAGCCGAGCGGGTAGCAACCGTCGTCAGGGCTGACGTTGAGTTTACCCAGTTCCTGGTAGTAGGCGATCACTTCGTCGGCGCTGTAGCGGGGCAAACCGGGGGCGGTGGCGCGGGTCTGATCGGTCGAAACGCTTGCGAGCGTTTGCGAATTGCCTTCCGCTGGACCGAAGACAGATTCAAATGCAGCCAGTAGTCCGTCGAGCGGTTGCTCGCGGTTTGAAAAGGAGAGCTTCAACAGCTGACGGCCGCTAACGATTCGCCCAGAAACATCGGCTCCAGCTAGAACGCCTGACTTTTGGGCGGCTGCCATTACGGATTGAACGGATTTGGAGAGCGATAAAGTCACTTCGTGGTAACTTGTGGATTTGGGGAATGCGAGCTCGACGCCATCGAAGCGCGTCAGTTGGGCGACCGCCTCGCTGAGCTTGTTACGGAGGTCGCTTAAAATTTGCTCTAGCCCCGCGTCTCCGCGTTCGAGGAGCGCCGCGCCGACCAGTGTCGCGATAAAGGCTTGGTTGGAGCAGATGTTGGACGTGGCTTTGTCTTTACGGATGTGTTGTTCGCGGGTGGAGAGCACGCCGACACGGCAATCGCGGCCTGAACTGTCCTTGGCCTTGCCGATGAAGCGACCGGGCGCGGCGCGGACGGCGTTGCGATCTTTGGCACTGAAGCGCACGCCGAAGAGTCCGAGACCAGGACCGCCAAAATTGGGCGCGAGTGCTAGGTGGTGCGCTTCGCCTACAATGATGTCGGCTCCGTTCTCTCCGAAATTGCAGGGCGCTTTGAGTCCACCAGGTGCGAGTAGAAGCGGGTCAATCACGGCGATTGCTTTAAGGCCGCGCTCGGCGGCGAAGTTGCTTAGTGCATCGACGTCTTCAATCAGCCCGAATGTGTTGACCTGCGGGAAAACGATGGCTGCCAGACGCTCCGCCGCCTCTGTAGCCGCTGCTTCGAGGGCAGCGGAGTCGATCACACCAGTTGCTGGATCGGCAGGCACACGAATTAACTCGATTTCGGTGCCTTCGGCCAGAGTGGCGAGCACCTCGAGGTCGCCGGGATAGAGAGTCTCCGGGATGATCGCGGCGCTTTTGCCTCGGCTCATACGAATTGCAGCGCAGATACCCTCGAAGATCGAGGTGGAGCGATCATAGAGCGAGGCATTCACTGCTTCGAATCCCGTCAGGCGCGCCATTGAGCATTGGTAGATCCAGTGGGCGAGCAGGGTGCCTTGGCTCAGCTCGGGCTGATAGGGGGTGTAGGCGGTGGTCATGTTCCGAATGTCGCAAATCGGAGCGACGACCGGGGAAGGAACGAAGTCGGGCACGCCGTCTCCGAGGAAGCTGGTGCCGATGCGGTTTTTCGCGGCGATCGCGGCCAGCCGCTCTTTGAGTGTTTCGTATTCTAACTCTTCGGGCAGTTCCAGTGCTTCGGGGAAACGTACATCCGCCGGGATGTGGTCGAATAGGTCATCAAGTCGCTCTTTACCGACGGCGTCGAGCATGGCGCGAATGTCGGTTTCACTGGCAGGTATGTAGTGGCGCGCGCTTTCGCGTTGGTCGGCTAGAGAGGCTGGCATAATAGTGTCTAAAAGAGAAGCTGTGAAAAGATGCTGTTCGGGACTTGTTCGGGACTTGTGCTGTCCTTATTTTATCAGACAACGCTTCTTAGTTGCCTTCGCAAGTATCTTTGCGTGAAACTTGACAGTTTCAGGTTGGGATAGATTTCTCGCGTCCCAACGAATGATAAACTCTGCAATTTTTACTTTTTTTAAATCAAATAACTTTTATGGCAGGCTTTCTTCAAATCCCACTTCACGATTTTCATGCCGCACATGGCGCGCGTTTTGTTGCCTTCGGCGGCTGGAATATGCCCGTGCAATACACCAGTATTCTTGAGGAGCACAAAGCAGTGCGCGAGGCGGCCGGTCTCTTTGATGTCAGCCACATGGGCGAATTTCATGTGCAGGGCAGCGATGCGGCGATCTTTCTGGATCGGCTGGTGGTCAATGCCGTGGCCAATGTGCCGGTCAGCAAAGCCGTTTATTCGCCGATGTGTAATGGCGAAGGCACGGTAGTGGACGATTTGATTATTTACCGCACGGGCGTGGAAGAGTTCCTAGTCTGCGTCAACGCGGGCAATATCGAGAAAGACTTCGGCTGGTTCCTCAAACAAGCCGAGCGCTGGGGCTTGGAAGTCGAAATTGAGGATCGCTCCGAAGAATACGCACTCCTTGCCCTGCAAGGACCGAAGGCGGAAGCGATCCTTACGGCGATCGGTCTTGAGGAGGTCAAAGATATTAAACGCTTTTGGCACCAAGTGGTGACTTTTGGCGGTGAGAAAATCCGCGTCTGCCGCACCGGCTACACGGGTGAGGATGGTTTCGAGATTTACAGCTCACCCAAGGCGGCTGAGGCCTTAGCCAAGCAAATTATGACCGAGGGTGAGGCGTATGGGGTTAAACTCTGTGGCCTCGGTGCCCGCGATAGCCTCCGCTTGGAAGCGGGGTTTCCGCTCTACGGCCATGAGTTGAGCGACAGCATTACCCCGCTGGAGGCGAGCCTCGACTGGACAGTGAAGTTAAACAAGACCGACTTTATCGGCAAAAATGCCCTGGCCGAGCAAAAGGAGAGCGGCATCCCGCGGCGCGTCGTCCATTTCAAGCTGGAAGGCCGCCGCATCGCTCGCGAAGGCACACCCGTGATTGATGGAGCGGGCGAGGAGGTGGGCCAAGTTCTCTCCGGCACACTCTCGCCGATGTTGAATTGCCCGATCGGCAGCGCAATTGTCCGCACCGATGCCAAAGATGCGCCGCTCTTCGTTGACCTGCGGGGTAATCAGTTGGCTCTACAGGTGGCGAAACCGCCGCTGCATAAGACGTAGCGATGCGTCGCGAGTCGCGTCTTGTTCGGTGAAGTTCGGCGCGGAGACCTCGCTGGCGCGAGTTCGCTACCAGAGAGGTGTAGCGATGCGACGCTAGTCGCGTCTTGTTCGGTGAGTTCGGCGCGGAGACCTCGCTGGCGCGAGTTCGCTACCAGAGAGGTGTAGCGATGCGACGCGAGTCGCGTCTACGACCTTCCACGTATCCATAAAATATCAAGTTCTACATACTTATACCGACTTATATTTAATTTCAGGTATATCTAGCTAGCATCTCTTCAGCAGGGCTCCTATTTACTCACCTTTTTCCAAGCTGTTTTTCACGGTAACCCGCTTCCTGAGCTTGCACTGCATCGTAGGTCTTGACGACATCGACATGGTCATAAGTATGAGCCAAAATATTCCTGAATCCTATAATTGCAGGGCAGTCTGATATTACAGAGAGGTCTTCTGGGGCCGTTCTTTTAACTCGACCAATAATCGCTTCAACGGGGAGGGCGGATGTCCCATCCGCAGTGTTTGCTTAAAACAGGGTCGCTCTTATCAATTCACGAACCACCCACCGAAGCATGTTGACCAAATGAATTCTTTAAATCTATCCTAAAAAATATGGCCACTACTCAAATTTCTGAAAATAAAGTTGGCGAAACGAAAGCGCTCCACCCTGGGCAAGATAGTTCAAACGGTTTCGCCAAAGACTTCCCCGTCGTTTGTGTGGGCGGTTCGGCTGGTGGACTCGACGCCTATATCCGACTACTCAAACATCTACCGGACGAGACGGGAGTCGCCATCGTGATCGTCAATCATGTCAGAAACGTCGCCACTCAACTTCACGAGATACTCCCACGCTACACCGAGATGCCAGTTGCGCTCATCACGGAAAAGCTGGATATCCGACCGAACCACGTCTTTATCATCCCTTCTCATCGGGATCTACACGTCCTGGATGGTGAGTTCATCCTGACGCCAGTATCCAAGCCACGGGGATGGCCCGATGTGATCACGGTTTTTCTGCGATCTCTCACCGAGAATTGGGATGGCAAACTGGTCGCAGTTATAGTCTCTGGCTTTGATGGTGACGGCGCGGAGGCTCTGCGCGGCATCAAAGAAGTGGGAGGCATCACCATCGCCCAGAAACTCGACACTGCCTCAGAGTCCGACATGCCCGAGTCCGCTATCGCCAGCGGGTGGATTGACTTTATCCTATCACCCGAAGCGATCGCCTTGAAAATTATCCAAATTGCGAAGGGGGCTTCAAAGAATCAATAAATAAACCTAAGAGCGGTTGGGATACAGCACTCACCACTATTGTAATTTATGGTTAAAGGCAATGCACAGTCCGAAACGTCAGACGAAAACGAGGCAATTACAGAAATACTAAAGCCCGCAGACCAGCCCAGCGCAGTTGTTGGCGTTGGCGCGTCTGCCGGCGGCTTGAGGGCCTTTCAAGCTTTACTCTCCAGTATCCCGGAAGATTCGGACCTCGCATTCGTGCTCATTCAACACCTCGATCCGACGCACGCGAGCATGCTCTCCGAGATACTCTCCAAAGACTGCGCACTTCCGGTTAGCGAAATAGAGCCAAACACCGTAGTCGAGGCCGGGCATGTATATGTCACCAGCCCGAATACCTTCGTCACAATCCAGGACGGTGCCTTGCAAGTTCAACTGCCCGATCAAAAGCGAGGCCAGCGCACGCCAATCGACTTTTTTCTCCGAACCCTCGCAGTCGATCAAAAAGAGCGGGCCGTTGGCATCGTGCTCTCGGGAAGCGGTTCGGATGGGCGAACAGGCCTCTCCGCGATTACTGCTGAGGCGGGCTTGACTCTTGTCCAAGACCCGGAAGAAGCCGAGTTTCCCCAGATGCCGCAAGCGGCGATCGACAGCGACTGTGTCGATCTAGTGCGACCAGCCGGCCAGATGATCAAAAGCATTATGGCGTTTATCAATCACCGCAAATCAGACGCAGGCGCTTCCGATTCAGCGGAAAATTTCGAAGAACGCCAAATCAAGTGCCTAATTAAAGTCGTGCATCAAAATGCGGGACTGAACTTTGATTGCTACAAGCCGAACACGCTGCGACGGCGCATCTTCCGCCGAATGGGCTTAAAACACATTTCCGATCTGCAAAGCTACATCAAAGAATTGCAGGACAATCAACATGAAGCAAAGAGTTTAGCGAATGATTTGTTGATAAGCGTCACCTCCTTTTACCGAGACCGGAAAGTATGGGATCAGCTCGAAGACGAGATCATCCCCAAAATCATTAAGAATGCCGATCCGAACACTCCCATCCGCATTTGGGTGCCCGCCTGCGCGACTGGCGAAGAAGCCTACAGTTACGGCATCGCCTTTCAAAGAGTGATGAAGCGCATCGGCAAAACGCACAGGGTGCAGATTTATGCCACCGATATTGATGACCGTGCACGCGATATCGCACGAGAAGGTATCTACTCCAAGAGCATCTCTGCCGACCTAGAGGATGAAATTATCGAAGATTATTTCGAAGAGGCGGATGAACACCATTACCGAGTGCGCAAGCACCTTCGGGACATGCTGGTCTTCGCCCGTCAGGACATCATTTACGATCCCCCTTTCTCGAAGCTTGATTTAGTCAGCTGCCGAAATCTGCTAATCTACCTGACCTCCGAAGTTCAAAAGCGTATCATTCATTCATTCCACTTTGGCCTCAAACTAGATGGATACCTCGTCCTCGGAAATGCCGAAAATATCAGTAGCCATTCCAACGAATATATCACTATTTCGAAGCCTTGCCGCATTTACAGAAAAATTGGTTTCAGCTATAGTCCGGATACCAGTTTTGCCCATTCCAAAAAACTACCTCAATCCGTCGCCAATGGGCGCGAGACGAATGCCCTATACCTCGAAGATCAGGCACAACGACTACTGACCAAGCATTTGACCGTAGCCGGAGTCTTCGTCGACTCTAAATACAACCTGCTCTTTTCCCGGGGCGAAGTGCACCACTACCTGAATTACGCTGAAGGCATGCCCAATAGCGATATCCTCGCGCTTGTACCACAAGTTCTTAAGACACGCCTGCGCAAAAGTCTCCGCACCGTCTTCGACCACGGCGAACCAATTATATTGGAAGATCTGGCCTTCACGGACAAGCAGCAAAAGCACCGGACTCGAATCACGCTGAGCAGGGTACAACTGAAGCAGCGCAACAGCCCCGCTGTCTTTATTATTTTTGAAGACGAACCGCAAACAACCACTCCAGTCCGCGAAGTCCTTCCAGATCAGGAACTCGAAGACTCGGATATGCTCGTCCAGCACCTTGAAGACGAACTGCGCAACACCCGTAGCGAGTTGAAAGACACGATTGAGGATTCGCAAACTTCCGACGAGGAACTCAAGGCAGCGAACGAGGAAGTTATCTCGATGAACGAGGAACTGCAATCGACAAACGAAGAGTTGGAAACCTCTAAAGAGGAACTGCAGTCGCTCAATGAAGAGTTGACCACACTCAACCAACAAATCGAGGAAAAGATGAAACAACTCGAGGTGACTTCAGACGATCTGCAAACCCTCCTTGTCAGCTCTGATGTAGCAACGCTTTTTCTCGACGAAAAGAACTGCGTGCAACGCTATACGCCCAAGATTAGCAAGCTTTTCAACCTCATTACTTCGGACATCGGCCGCCCGCTGTCTGACCTAAGCCCCCGATTTAACGATCCACATTTACTGGAGGACACCAAGACCGTGCTGGAAGATCTAACCATTTTAGAAAAAGAAATACAGAACACTGAAGGGGAATGGTTCTTTCGACGTATCTTACCCTACCGCACCTCGTCCAACCAAATCAAAGGCATCGTTATCACCTTTTTCGACATCACTGACCATAAGCAACACCAGGTCGAGCTGAATGAAACCGCAACCCAACTTAATTTGGCTCTGAAAGCGGCTGAACTGGGGATCTACAAATATAAGCTGAAAACGGATACGCTGTCCTTCGACGAAAGAGCCCAAGAAATCTTTGGTTTGGAGCCAGGTCATGCCATTTCCTACAAGCAGTTTTTATCATGCGTTCAACCAGAAGAACGCGACCGTATCCATGATGTTCTCCACCATATCTCCCATCAACAAGAGAACGAGCATTTCATCGTCGAATTCCGAATACTTCCAGCAAATGGTGGAGCTGAGCGCTTGATACTGATCAATGGTCTGGTGGCGACTTACCACTCTAAAGGCGAGCCTCACAATCCAACGATAATCGGAACGATTGCAGACGTGACCGAAACCCGCCAAGCTGAAACTCAGCTGCTTCGGGCCAAAGAAGGGGCCGAAGCAGCCAATCGCACGAAAACAGCTTTCCTAGCCAATATGAGCCACGATATCCGCACCCCGCTCACCGCGATCGGCGGCTACTCGGAGCTACTCTCTGGCATGCTGGAAGGCGAGCCATTGAAAATCGTCGAGCAGATGCGCATGGCGGGCGACCATCTACTGCGAACTCTCAATTCAGTGCTAAAATTTGCCAAGATGGAGGGTGCGCGCGAAAAACCCGAGATCGTCGAAATCGACATTTCCACAGCGTTGCATAATGCAGCCAGTATGTTCCGACATAAGACAGATGAGAAATCAATACAGCTTTGCGTGGAATCCGAGCAGTCGATTTACGCGCAGGGCGACCAGTCGGGGCTCGACCGCATACTCACTAACTTGCTGGACAATGCGGTTAAATTCTCACCTGAGAAGGCCACCATTACGCTACGAGCAGAAAACACCGCCGACGGCCTGGTGCGGATCAGTGTCAAAGATCAAGGGCGCGGCATCAGCCCAGAGTTTAAGGAGCGCATCTTTGAACCGTTCACCCAAGAACGGGAGCAGCAAGATACGGCACTCGGCGGCAGCGGCCTCGGTCTGGCTATCTGTCGGCAATTAGCACTGGAGATGGGAGGCGATCTACAAGTGGAGAGTGAGACTGGCCAAGGCAGCCGATTCACGCTCACCTTGCCTGCCGCGACTGAAGCGCATATCCAAAAAGCTAAGTCCGCAAAGCTTGAGCGCTCGAATGCCGCGCCGACGAATGACAAACCTGCGAGTCGTCCGCGAATTTTAGCTTGCGATGATTATGCGAACACCCGCCGAATACTCGAAATATCGCTGCGCAAGTATCCGCTAGACTTGGCTGCAAATGAAGAAGAACTTTTTGAGAAACTAGACGGGCAGGATGTCATACTGCTGGACATCAACCTCAATGGTAAAAACGTGGGGCAGGCATTACTGGCCAGACTCCGACAAACGCAGACTGGCCGCTGCGCCAAAATTTTCGCTTTCACCGCACACGCTCTTCCCGGTCAGCACGACCAATTCTTAAAGCAAGGCTTTGACGGTTATCTGGAAAAGCCCTTCACCCAAGGTAGGCTATTTGAAGTGCTCGGGATCCCCACGAGTCTTTCGTGAAATATGCAATGGCATTGTGACTTGTCACACGCGACGATTTGCTACGGCCATTCCGACGCCGGCGTAAGAAGTCGCGCCCCTACGAAGAAAAAGGCCGGGCACCCAAGTGCCCGACCTGTATGGTTTAAATCCGTAGATATGTGGGTTTCCTATAAATTCTCTGAGACGCGACTAGCGTCGCATCGCTACCAAATCATCCGTAGCGAACTCGCGCTAGCGAGGTCTCCCACGTCGTGCCACGGCCCGACGCCGAGACGCGACTAGCGTCGCATCGCTACCAGATCATCCGTAGCGAACTCGCGCTAGCGAGGTCTCCCACGTCGTGCCACGGCCCGACGCCGAGACGCGACTAGCGTCGCATCGCTACCTGATCCTCCGTAGCGAACTCGCGCCAGCGAGGTCTCCCGCGTCGTGCCCAGCCCGACGCCAAGACGCGACTAGCGTCGCATCGCTACCAGATCATCCGTAGCGAACTCGCGACAGCGAGGTTTCCCGCGTCGTGCCACGGCCTAGACTACGGATATTAGAGCAATCAATTCCTTTCTCTAATAGAACCTTAAATACCGTGCGTAATAAGTCTTGGTGCGTCCGGTCTTCTTGGCCAGTTGCTCCAGCCGATTCTCGACTTCCTGATCTAAACGAATGGCTAACATGTGAGCAAATATTACATCGATATACGCGTATAGCAAGCTACTATTGTGGTTTTGGCTGTGTGGATTCGTCTTCGCCAAGTCTATCGGTTCGGCGGCTATTCGCAATGAACGGTAAGCCCCTCACCATAACCGTATGGGAAACAAAGATCGCGCGTGATCCCTGTTAACAAGCCTGCAGCCCGAATGGATCATTCCAGATAAAGTTGGCTTTACGTTTCGTCCCGCCGAACAATGTGGGCAAGCGGGAACTCTTCACTTGGGTTCACATATTATATAATTGTTATTATTGCGACCTTGTCAAACTCAAGTGTTTTATTAATGAACTTATGGTTTAAATTATCTTATGCAGATTTCAAACTTATCCTCACTCAACTGGCGCTTTCGAGATGCTTCGAAGAAATGTTGGCTACCGGCCCAGGTTCCAGGCTGTGTTCATACAGATCTGCTCGCTGCGGGGCAGATCGAAGATCCTTTCTATGGAACGAATGAGCTAGAGCTGATTTGGATTGAGGACTCTGTCTGGGAGTATCAAACCGAGTTCGATTTGAGTGAGGACTTTATAGTTGAGGAGCAGATTGAACTCTGTGCCGACGGTTTGGATACGGTTGCGACTGTTTATCTGAATGGCCATCAGATCGCCACAACGGAGAATATGTATGTCGCGCATCGATGGCAGGTGGGATCGCTCTTGAAGCCTGGGCGAAATGAGCTTTCGATTCGTTTTGATCCTGTGAGCGACTACATCCGCACCCATAGTGCCGACTTCACGCCGCCACGTAATTTTAACGCTGCCACCGGAGGCACTTCGGTGCGTATCCGTAAGCAACCTTGTCAGTTTGGTTGGGATTGGGGGCCGCGTCTGGTCACGGCTGGCATCTGGCAGGATATACGCTTGGAAGCGTGGTCTTCGACGCGCCTGAGAGGCTTTAAAGTGGATCAGACTCACGAAGTATCGGGGGCAGTCGCGCTGGCTGTGACGCCTAATTTTTTGGGTTCTGTGCGTGGCGTCACTTACCATGTGTTGTTGGCTTTAGACGGCGAAGCAGTCGTGCGTGCTGAGGGCAAAGGGAAGCGATCGACTGAACTCGTGGTGAAGCAGCCACAGCTTTGGTGGCCAGCGGGGCAGGGCGCACAACCGCTCTACACGTTGACTTTGATCGCGTTGGCTCCGGATGGTTCGGAGTTGGCGAGGCAGTCCAAGCGTATTGGACTGCGGACGATTCGCTTGGATCGTTCCCCCGACGAGTGGGGCGAGAGTTTCCGTTTTGTGGTCAATGGCCGACCGATCTTTATCAAAGGTGCCAATTGGATACCCGCCGATAGCTTTGTCAACCGCCTAGATCGTGCCGCGTATGCGCGTGATTTGGAGTCGGCGAAGCTGGCTCATATGAACTGTATGCGTGTCTGGGGTGGTGGGATCTATGAAAGTGAAGACTTTTACGACCTATGCGATGAACTCGGGCTCCTAGTGTGGCAGGACTTTATGTTTGCCTGCAATCTTGTGCCTTCGGACCTTGCGTTTTTGAAGAACGTAAAAGTCGAGGCCGAGCAGCAGGTCGCTCGTTTGCGTGATCGTGCTTGTTTGGGGCTGTGGTGTGGTAATAACGAAATCGTTATGCTCAATCTTGAAGACCTAAATGCGTCGCCCAAGCTCAAGCGTGGCTACATCAAGCTTTTTCATGAGCTGCTTCCGCAAGCGGTTGAGCAGTTCGGCGGGCAGACTGACTATTTGCCGAGCTCTGAGTGGCGTGGTGGTTTCGAAAATGGGCATGCGCTCGGCGAGGAACGCGGCGATACCCACTTTTGGGATGTGTGGCATGCGCGTAAACCGGTGAAAGAGTATGAGAAATATAAGTTTCGTTTCTGTTCAGAATTCGGAATGCAGAGCTATTCGTCGCCCGCCACCAACGCGACGTTTGCTCCCAAAGGGGCAAACGTCTTTGGGGACATCATGGAGAATCACCAGAAGAATATCGGCGGCAATCAAGTGATACTCGATTACGTTTCCAGACGCTATCGATTCCCGAAATCGCAGGACGACCTAATCTGGCTCTCTCAACTCAACCAAGCCTACTGTATGCAGGTCGGCGTTGAGCACTATCGACGCATCGCTCCGCGCTGCATGGGCTCAATTTATTGGCAGTTGAACGATTGCTGGCCAGTCGCGTCGTGGTCATCGATCGAGTACACAGGCCGCTGGAAGGCGCTTCACTATGCGGCGCGCCGCTTTCATGCGCCAGCCCTCGTCAGCGCCCTAGTGCCAGGGGATGAGTTCATTGCTGTCGGTAATTATCGTCATAGCAGTGTGAACGAGGTGCACCTTTACTCGGTTTATGACGCGCCTGATTCTACCAAAGGATTGTTGCGCTGGGATCTGTTTCATTTGGATGGCAGGAGGCTACTATCAGGGAAGAAGCAGGTGGCACTACGCTATGGCGAAAGTGTCCGACAAAAAACGCTAAAGCTTGAGAAGTCTATCCAGGAATACGGACGCGATCATGTCTATCTGCGAATAGCGCTTGATGTGGAGGGCGAGCTTGCGAGTCAGCAAACGGTATTCCTCACGCCGCCCCGCTTTATCGAACTGCCGGAAGGGGGAGCGCAGGTGAGCATCGATCTCCTAAGCAAGACTGAAGCGAAGTTATCGGTTTGCTCTAAGGTCTTTCAACACGCATTTACCTACGATTTTGAAGGACTCGATTTCATCGGAGACGATAATGGTTTTGATCTCTATCCCGATGAATTGAGGACCGTTACCATACGTTTCAAGCAGCAGGTCACACTCGCAAAGCTGAAGGCAGCTTTGTGCGATCGTTCACTGGTGGACAGTTACTAGGAGTTTTAGCGGATATCGTGCTTCTGGCACATAAATTACACAGGCACATAAATTACACAGGGCACATAAATTACACAGGCACATAAATTACACAGGGTATTTAATGGCACGCTTGGTTCACGCCGCTTTGGGGCTGGGTGAGAGCCCGCAGGGGGCGAATGGTGCTTTTCTTTTCCCGGGGGAGTGGACGGGGGGAGTGGACGGGGTCATTCGGGCACATA
>Ga0209491_10007009_pt1 | contig 15144 bp, 13 predicted proteins | sample BON02_FD_187213 | JGI IMG/M metagenome (GOLD analysis project Ga0209491, IMG submission 187213) | Freshwater microbial communities from Lake Bonney liftoff mats and glacier meltwater in Antarctica - BON-02 (SPAdes) (version 2) | ecosystem: Environmental > Aquatic > Freshwater > Ice > Glacier...
CATATCAAGCGGCTGAGTCGCAGGACGATATGTTTTTCTAAAAACGAGCAAATTCATGACAATGTCATTGGTATGTACATCAACAAACACTATTTCAAAACAGGAACATATGGCGACTCCGTCGCTGCATGATCAACCCTTTATAGACACTACCCTATTTTCGAACGTTTCCTAGTCAACAGAGAGGGGATTATTCCTCGGGAGAGGCTCAACGGTATGATCAGCCAGCTGCATCATTTTGTGCGGTTGGCAACCAAAATTCTGGATGAGATTACATCCAATGAAAAGCAAATGTGCCTTGATAAGAAAACCTGTGGCGAGGTCGGTGAAGATTATCGGTACCTGAGGGAAGAAATGTTCTACTACGAACAGAACTACCGTCAATTCAAAAAGGAATTCCGTGCTTTTGCGGCAGGCCTGGAGTACGCCTGATAATTATGTGACCCCGCATGCATTTTTCGTCTAAAAGTTGCTGAACTCAATAAAATAGTTAGATTTGAACAATTTTTTTCAATCATTATTAACTAGCAAACCTTATCATCGTATGGGATTAATGTCATTTTTAAAGGGAGTAGGTGAAAAAGTTTTCAAAAAAGAAGAAGTAGCACCTGCTACACCTGAAGTTGAACCTTTACGCGCCAGCGCCCTTCTTGCACACATCAAGGCATTAGGACTTCACTATAACACAATCGCTGTTAAAACAGTTGGTGATACTGTCGTATTGGAAGGTGAAGTAGCCAAGCAAGAAGACTCCGAAAAGATTGCACTTTCTGTTGGTAATGTAGAAGGTGTTGCCGTAGTAGATAATCGGATGATGGTTGCCGAGCCAGCGCCCGAAGCAAAGTTCCACACTGTGGTAAAGGGCGATAGCCTTTCAAAAATCGCCAAAGAGTACTACGGTGATATGATGAAGTACCCAGTGATTTTTGAGGCAAATAAGCCAATGCTATCGCACCCCGACAAAATATACCCAGGTCAGGTACTTCGTATCCCGGCTCTGTAAGTGATTTATCAGTATTCTGAATTGAAAAAGTCTCCCGTTTAAACGGGAGACTTTTTTGTATTAACGAAATCCAAAACGAAGTGTAGGATTAGTTCTTGAAGTTTTTACGACGATTACGCTGGAAGTCCTCTAATACGAATCCTCCAAGCCCCTGCAAATTACTGTAATAGGCCCTTCCGTTATTTACTTTTGTGAAGTTTTGAACGAACTGCTTGAGATAAGGGTCCGAAGCAATCATGAAAGTTGTAACGGGGATATCCAATCGCCTGCATTGGGCCGCCAACGTCAATGTCTTATTTATGATCTTACGGTCAAGTCCGAAGCTATTTTTGTAATAATTAATCCCCTGTTTGAGACAAGTAGGCTTACCGTCGGTGATCATAAAAATCTGCTTGTTGCGGGTCTTCTTACGCCGTAATAAATCCATAGCTAGTTCCAATCCGGCCACCGTGTTGGTGTGGTAAGGACCCACTTCAAGGTAAGGAAGGTCTTTTATCTGAATTTGCCAGGCATCATTACCAAATACGATGATATCAAGAGAATCCTTCGGGTACTTAGTTTTGATAAGCTCAGCTAGAGCTAGGGCCACTTTTTTAGCCGGAGTGATACGGTCCTCGCCATAGAGGATCATCGAGTGGCTGATATCAATCATCATGACCGTAGCGGTGGTAGTCTTTTGCTCTTTCTCTACTACTTCCAAGTCATTTTCCATGAGGGTGAAATCACCTAAGCCATGGTTAACCTGCGCATTCTTGATCGACTCTGTCATCGAAATCTGTTCGAGAGAATCACCAAATTGGAAAGGACGTATGTCACTGCTCAACTCATCGCCGGATCCTGAGAATGGAGTATGGTGGTTCCCCCCCGATTTAGACCTTTTAAGCTTACCAAAGATTTCTTCAAGAGCACTTTTCCTGATACTCTGCTCGCTTTTAGCCGTCATTACTACCTGACCATCTCCTTCTTTTTCGGTGATGTAGCCTTTTTTCTTTAAGTCTTCGTAAAAATCCCCAATGCCATATTGATCGTTGGTTAATCTGTATTTTCGGTCCAATTCGCTCAACCATGACATGGCGTCTGATACATTACCTGAGGACATTAGTAAGAGCTGTTGAAAGATAGTTAGTAGTTGGTCAAACTTACTGTTTGGGCCCTGTTCTTCGGGAATATATTCTGAAAAATGATGTCCTTGCATAGTAAAAAGGTTTTTGGGCAGGTGAGAGAATAATGCGCGCGATAGAAGCGTTGCCAACACCAATAGAACGTAATGTACTACCTTTTGGTTTTCTGACCTTGCCCGAAATCCATAAATATAGCCCTAAACTCAGACGAAAACAGAAAGGCGGCCTTGTGGGCCGCCTCTTCCATCCAATAATATTAGACTTCTTACGCCTTTTCGCCGCAGAATTCCTCAAATGCCATTTGGAGATGCTGAGAGATCATCTCCGCCGAACGACCTTCAATGTGGTGACGCTCGATAAAATGAACTAGTTCATTATTTCTGAAAATAGCAATCGCGGGAGAGGATGGAGGGTAAGGTAGCGTGAGTTCACGCATCTTGTTTACCGCTCCGGTATCTACTCCGGCAAAAACTGTGACCAAATTGTCAGGCTTGATCTCACTTTGAGCAATGGCTGCTTTTACACCCGGACGAGCAGCTCCGGCTGCGCATCCGCATACCGAATTGATCATCACAAGAGTAGTGCCTTCGGCGGTTGACATAAAGTTATCCACTTCTTCGGCTGAGAGTAGTTCCTTGAAACCTACGCTAGTGAGGTCGGCTTTCATTGGAGCAACTAATTGTGGAGGATACATAGTATTATTTACTTTAAGTTGAAATTAATTTATTAATAAAGGATTGAACCTGGGTAGTTTAAGAACCCAATTACATAAATCCTAGTTCAAGTCTTGCCTCCTCCGACATCATTTCGGTAGAATAGGGAGGGTCAAAAGTAAGTTCAAGACTAACGTCATTGACGCCAGACACTTCTCTTATTCTTTGCTCTACTTCGCCCGGTAAGGTGCCGGCTGAGGGGCAGGCAGGAGAGGTGAGCGTCATGGATACGTATACATTATTGATCGGGAAAATTTTCAGATCGTAAATCAATCCCAGTTCGTATACGTCAACCGGAATTTCCGGATCATAGACAGACTTGATCGCCTTGATAATTTCCTCTCTGAGTTCGGCTTCGGTGATTGTTGTATTTTCCATTGTATTGGGTACTTAGCTTTTACTTGGTTAAGTTGTAAAGGAAGAGAATGAAGGTAGTTGGTACCATTATTCTCTTGTAGAAAACTGTTGATTATTAACTAGTTAGTTGCTAGCCTTTTAATTTTTTCTGAGTATCAATGATGTATCAATCACTTATAAAGGGCTATAAGCTAACAGCTATTTACTGGTTAATACTCTGATAAGCCAGCCCGTATGTTTTCATTTGTTTCACCATGCTTGCCAATCCATTGGAGCGGGTTTGGGCAAGGTGCTGATGCAAACCAATTCGCTCCATGAAATATAGATCAGCCTTGGCAATATCTTCCGGTTTATGACCAGACAATACTTTTACCAACATGCTAACCAAACCTTTTACGATGATGGCGTCACTGTCAGCCTCAAAGGCTAGGTTATCGCCATCGGTAGTAGCCGTCAGCCACACCCGTGACTGACAGCCTTTGATAATATTCTCTTCGGATTTGAACTCTTCTTTCAGGGTAGCCAATTGCTTCCCCATGTCAATGATATATTCGTATTTACTTTCCCAATCATCGAAAAGGCTAAAATCTTCGATTAACTCGTCCTGTACTTCGTTAATTGTCATCATGAACTAATAGTATAAAAATAGCTAATGTCTGAGTGTACTTATTAATTACAGGCCATTATCATCATTCCCGTTAGGTTAGTAATGGAAAGCTTAGCCAAGCATTTTTTTGACTTTATATAAACCCTGCACGAGCCGGTCAACCTCGTCAATTGTGTTATAAACAGCAAAGGAGGCGCGGGTGGTTCCGGGAATTCCGAAACGTTGCATCAAGGGTTGGGTACAGTGGTGCCCGGTTCTCACGGCAATACCTTGTTGGTCGAGCAATACCCCTATATCCTGATGATGAATACCTTCCATCAAAAAGGATATTACGCTTATCTTATTAGCCGCTGTACCCACTACTTTCAATCCTTGGATACTTTGTAACGCATCGGTAGCGTAGTCGAGTAGTTGATTTTCGTAGGCGGCAATATTCGATTTTCCAATAGCCTGCACGTAATCAACGGCGGCCTTCGATGCCACCACGTCGGCAATATTGGGCGTACCGGCTTCAAACTTGTAGGGAAGCTCATTGTAGGTAGTTTTTTCAAACGTTACCTCTTTGATCATTTCTCCACCACCCCGGTAGGGAGGCATAGCATCCAGTAACTCTTTCTTTCCGTACAGTATACCCATACCCGTCGGGCCCAGAAGCTTGTGCATGGAGAAAACGTAGAAATCGCAGTCTAATGCCTGCATATCCAGATCCAAGTGCAAAGTAGCCTGCGCGCCATCAATCAATACCTTGGCTCCAACCGCGTGGGCTTTCCGGGTGATTTCTTCCACCGGGTTGACTGTCCCAAGGGTATTTGATACGTGCACTACTGATACCAATTTGGTACGTTCGGTGAGCATATTGTCATACGAATCCATGAGGATTTCTCCTGCATCGTTGATGGGGATGATGCGAAGTACACACCCTTTTTCCTCACACAGCATTTGCCAGGGCACGATATTGGAATGGTGCTCCATGGTACTGATCAGTATTTCATCTCCTTTTTTCAAAAATGAGCGACCGTAAGTTTGCGCGATGAGATTTATCCCGTCGGTAGTACCGTAGGTGAAAATAATCTCCTCCATCAGGCGGGCATTCATGAAAGTCTGAATGCTCTTTCTGGTAGCTTCAAACTCGGCCGTAGCTTTTTCTGCCAAATGGTGGATTCCCCGGTGAATATTAGCGTTGGTGTGCTCATAGTAACCCGAAAGTGCAGTTATAACCGATCGGGGTTTCTGAGTGGTCGCAGCATTATCAAAGTATACAAGGGGCTTGCCGTTGATTACTTCGTTGAGAATCGGGAAATCTTCCCGAATTTTGGTGGCATTCAATAATTCATTACTAAGAGTCAATGTCATTTTTCTTCTGTTTTTGGATAGTAAGCCTTCCCACGCTGCCAAACGACAAGTCATTAGTTGGTGTGGCGTTGCTTTGATCAGGCTTGGGTTAGCTTTTGGGTAATGATACCTTCTAAATAATCTCCAATTGCCTCAATCTTGATCTGACTGATGACGTCTTCACAGAAAGCAAACATGAGTAAACTCATGGCCTCTGGCTTCGAAATACCCCGTGAGCGCAGGTAAAACAATGCCTCATCGTCTAGTTGTCCGGTGGTAGTACCGTGTGAACACTTGACGTCATCGGCAAAAATTTCAAGCTGAGGTTTGGTATTCATGGTGGCTTCCCTAGAAAGCACCACGTTTTTACAAGATTGGAAGGCGTTGGTCTTTTGAGCGTCTTCCCTTACAAAGATTTTTCCGTTAAAAACACCCGTCGATTTACCACGTAATACCCCTTTGTAAAGCTCATTACTCTGTGAGTTAGGCTTTTGGTGGTCCGCTACGGTATGGTTGTCGATGTGCTGCTTCCCGTCAGGAAAATACAGACCATACATAAAAATCTCGCAGAATTCTCCGTCAATGGCTATGTTCAGGTTATTACGAATAAAACTTCCGTTTAGAGAAACAGTAGCCGCGTAAAAATTGCCGCGATCTTTTACCTGGACATGGGTAGTCCCTACGTGATATGATTGCTGGCTATCGTTCTGTACTTTATAGTATTGGACCCGGGCGTCTTCGCCTACGAAAATTTCCGTCACGGCATTGGTTAGGGAGTGTGATTCTCCCAGCGTTTGGAATATCTCGGTTACCTTCACTTCGGCATTTTTTTCAACCACAAAAAGGTTGCGTGGCTGAGCGCCGATATTTTCCTTGCGTGCATCGTTGATGCAGTATATAATCACGGGTTGCTCTACGGTTTTACCTTCGGGAACGTGTACAAACAGACCCTCGGCGGCAAAAGCCGTATTTAACGCGGTAAAAGCTTCGTTTTGAGAATCTGCTTTACCAAAATGCTCGGCGACTACGTCAGGAAGAGTGTTGGTCGCCTCACGAAGTGTCATCACGGAAAGCTCATCCTTGGGTGAAACAATGCTGGATAGGTCAGCATCATAAGTTCCATTAATGAAGAAAAGAATATTCCCGGTCAGGTTAGGAATAAGGTAGGGGGCAATCGTTTCGGCAGTAACAGAATGGTTGCCTTCAAACTGGTACGAACGGGCAATTAGGTTCTTGACGTTGCTGTACTTCCATTCCTCATGTTTTGGGGTAGGAAAGCCTAACGCATCAAATCGCTCAAAAGCCTGACGCTTAGTTTTATGAAAAGATGACTGTGCTTCGCCATTAAGGGCCTTTTCCCGATCGTAAAAATCGGAAATAAGCTGGCTTTTTAAATCTATTGTTTCAGTACTCATTGCAATGTTAGGACTAATGTTAAAAAGAAAAAGTAAGCGATGCTTAGGCGTGAGCGGCTTCCACCTCGGCCTTTATCCAGTCATATCCTTTTTCTTCCAGTTCGAGTGCAAGCTCCTTCGTGCCTGACTTAACAATCCTGCCTCTGTACAGTACATGAACATAGTCAGGCACAATGTAATCTAGCAGGCGTTGGTAGTGAGTAACAACAATGGTTGCTTTTTCTGGGGACCGTAGGGTATTCACGCCCTCAGCCACAATACGAAGCGCATCGATATCAAGCCCCGAGTCAGTTTCGTCAAGGATTGCCAGAGTCGGATCAAGTACCGCCATCTGGAAAATCTCATTTCTTTTTTTCTCTCCACCCGAGAAACCTTCGTTCAACGAACGCTTCAGTAGTGAGTCATTCATACTTACCAATTTGGCCTTTTCCCGCACCATTTTCAGGAACTGAGCGGCATCAAGAGGCGCCTCTCCTCTGTATTTGCGAATTTCATTAACGGCTGTTTTAAGGAAGTTAATGGTCGTAACACCGGGAATCTCTACGGGATACTGGAATGCCAAGAAGATTCCTTCTGCCGCGCGCTGTTCGGGAGCGAGTTCAAGAAGTTTCTTTCCAAGGAAAACTACTTCACCGCTGGTAACTTCGTATTCTTCGCGGCCGGCCAATACCGAAGCAAGTGTACTTTTTCCAGATCCATTGGGTCCCATTATAGCGTGCACTTCGCCCGCTTTTACTTCCAAATTAATTCCTCTAAGTATTTCTTTGCCTTCGATTGAGGCGTGTAAATTGCTAATTTTGAGCATGATAAATCGTAAGGATTGTTATTTTTTTTGAATCAGCAAAAGTAGTAAGCTTTGGTCGTTAAAAGAAATTATGATTAGAACGTTTCTAAACAACCGCTTACTCCAACTATAACCAATATACATAGTTGGTTGTTCCCTGTTTTCAGGCTTTGTGATAAAGAAGGAAAGGACCGGTCGTTTTGTCCTTCTTTTTATTGAGAAATAATCCGCTTACTTTGCAAAATTGAAATACAGGACAATTACCTACATGAAAAACGAAAAAACTGCCCCAGATAAAATTAGAGTTTCCACCGAAGTGGGCCGGTTGAGACGCCTGTTAATCCACAGTCCCGACCGTGGTTTGGGTAAGGTGGTACCTTCAAAAGCGCAGGATTGGCTTTTTGAGGATATTGTCCACCTTGACACTATGAGGAGGGACGAATACGACTACTATGTAAAGTTGCTGCTCTATTTTCTAGACCCCGAAAAAGTAAAGGGAAAGATCAGTGAGATAGACGCGGATACCACCCGTTCATTTTACAAGCCCGGTACCCCCGGCTACTTCAACTCGGACAAAGTAGTGGATTTACAAACGATGCTATCGTCTATTTTGCAGGACGAGGTTATCAAAACCAAGTTGATCGCATCGATATGCGGCATTGAACGTTGCTCGTTTGAAACCCAGAGGGAGCTGACGGAGTTTGACTCAAATGAGTTAGCCAAGATCTTTATTTCGGGCTCGCTTCCCAACGATCGAATGTTGTTTGCGCCCTTACCCAACTTGATTTTTACCCGGGATATTGGTATAGTTATCAACGATCACATACTACTAAATAAGCCTGCCAAAACGGCCCGCACGCGTGAATCGTTGCTAGCGCAGTACATTTTCTTTCACCATCCGATGTTCGCAAATTATCTCGACAAGATCGTGGAGATTCCCGACAACGAACGGCACTTTTTGCTTCCCGACGACGAAAAGCATAGTGATTATAATCGTTCTACGCTGGAAGGTGGTGACGTAATGATGGTTTCTCCCCGGCATCTACTGATAGGGTGTAGCGAGCGTACTACCCTGTACGCCGCTCAGCAAGTGATGAAAAACCTGTTTGAGCGAAATGTAGTAGACACGATTACCATTGTAAAAATCCCGAAGAAGCGTGACTACATGCACATTGACACGATTTTTACGCAGGTGAAGAAAAATATGTGGGTGCTGCTCAACTCGCTGGGAAGGCAGGGAGACGAAGCACGCAAGAGAGATGTACTTCACTTTTTTGCGCCGAAGTCTACGGATCAGGAGCTGAAAATTATGCAGTTTATCAAAGGCCTAGAGCACAAACCCATTGAAATCGAAAATTTGGAAGACCTCTTGGCGGATATCAGCCGCAACGATCTGGGTTGTAAAGACGAGGTTAAATTCATTTACTCAGGAAACAACGAGTTCCCATTTGGCGACCGCGAGCAGTGGACGGATTCCTGTAACTTGCTGGCGTTGAAAGACGGAGTTGTGGTTGGGTATGATCGCAACGACAAGACGTTAGAAGCTTTTAAAGCCTCCGGTTTCCGGATTATAAAAGCAGCTGATTTATTGGCTAAATTTGAGACCGGAGAGCTATCGCCAGATACATTGACCGATACTTTTATCATGTTGCCCTCCGCCGAGCTATCCCGTGCCCGCGGTGGATCACACTGCATGAGTATGCCCATTTTTAGAGATGAACTTTAAGATAAGTTGGTGAATCGTCCAATTGACTCTTGCAAACCGACTGTTAGAATTGTAATTTAGCAACTATTGAACGTATGACCATCACAACCTCTATGCGTACTATTCGTACTTCCACTCAGGTGCAGCCGCAGTCTTCTTCCCGGATTCTGATGATTCGTCCTGCGCGTTTTGCTTACAACGAGCAAACGGCCGGAAGTAACGAATTCCAAGACGAGGAGTTTGCTGCCCAAACCCGCAGTATTGCCCAGGAAGTGGGCCGGGAAGAGTTTGACCAAATGGTCCACGTACTTACTTCCACCGGGGTAAATGTCACCACGATTGAAGACACGCATACGCCTTACACCCCTGATTCGATATTTCCCAATAACTGGATTTCGATGCATCAGAGCGGCAAAGTAGTACTGTATCCGATGATGGCTTCCAACCGCCGGGCCGAACGACGTATGGATATCATCGATGAGCTTCGTAAAACGTATCACGTAGAAGAGGTTATTGACTTATCCCACTTTGAAAACGAGGGCAAGTACCTCGAAGGAACGGGTAGTATGGTACTCGATCGCCGCTTTAAGATTGCCTACGCTTGTCTTTCTCCCCGGACCGACTCAGATGTGCTGGATGCTTTTGCGGAGGCCACGGGTTATGAAATAATTAAGTTTTCGGCTCTCGATGAAAACGATGTGGCCATCTACCACACCAACGTGCTGATGTGCATAGGAGATATTTTTGCGGTGGTATGTCTGGATGCAATCAAGGATCCTGATGAACGTCATTTGGTACGTTCCGTACTTGAAGAAACCGGAAAATATATCGTGGAGATTACTTTCGATCAAATGAAGGAGTTTGCCGGAAATATGCTTTTGGTTAAAACCCAAAGTGAGGTTAAAATTCTGATGATGTCGACCCGGGCCTATAATTCTCTCACCGATCAGCAGCGCAGTGCTCTGGACGATTACGCTCAGCTTGTGCATTCGGATCTCTCGATCGTAGAAGGGAATGGCGGAGGTTCGGCACGGTGTATGATGGCCGAGATTCATTTGCCTTTGAAATAGAAGTAAAGTTTGCAGGGTAGTACCTGGTAGCATAAAACAATAAAATTCCCCTGCTAAGCAACAGCTTTACAGGGGAATTTTGCTTTTAGTCGTTTATGGTTGCTTAGGCCATGATACGTCCGATGGTATTATCGTACAAGTCCTTGGCTTCAGCGGTAGTTACTACGGTTTGTCCGTCGACAACGAAATCCTGTCTGGTAACGGCACCTAACAGAGAGTGAGCGATTTTCAGATCCGCACCCAGTCGCTTTTGAAACTCACCTTGCTTGTCGGCCTTTACCGAAACCAAAACCCGGCTCTGCGCTTCCCCGAATAGGAAAGCATCGGTACGGAAGTTTTTGTCGGTCGATACGCCAAAGCCCAAGCCTCGCGGCATGGCAGATTCAGCCAAAGTAACGAATAATCCACCGTCCGAAACGTCGTGAACTGATTCTACTAGTTCTTCTTTAATCAATGCCTTGATGGCCTGATGTAAAGTATACTCCTCCTCCATTTCGAAAGCCGGGGCAGGCGATTCTTTGACCTTACGGAAGCTGTACAAGTACTCCGAAGAGGCAATGTCGTTTTTAGCCGCGCCCACCAGATAAATCAGGTCGCCATCGGCCTTGAAATCAAGCGTCATCTGACTAGCGGGGTCTTCCATGAGACCGATCATACCAATGGTAGGGGTAGGGAATACCGGTCCGTCGTCGGAGCTTTGGTTGTAGAAACTCACGTTTCCGCCCGTTACCGGAGTACCAAACTTCAAACAAGCCGCGCCCATCCCTTTTACAGCCTGCACAAACTGCCAGTATACTTCCGGTACGTAAGGATTACCAAAGTTGAGGTTATTGGTAACGGCCAATGGTTCTGAACCCGCGCAGGTTAGGTTACGGGCGGCTTCTGAAACCGCAATCTGCGCTCCAATAAATGGGTCAGCGTTCACGTAGCGGCTGTTGCAATCAAGGGTCATGGCGATGCTCATTTTGTAATCAGGACGCTTTACGTCACGAATACGAACCACGGCCGCATCAGATGGGCGGTTGGTGGTTAGGTTGGCGGTACCCACCATGGAGTCATACTGCTCATAGACCCATCGCTTGGAAGCAATGTTGGGGTGCGAAAGCAAATGACGGGCGACCTTACTAATTTCTTCGTCTTTGGTATCCGCTACCGCAGCAATATCAAACTGCTGGTAACGCTGGTAATAGGCCGGTTCGCGGTACTCCCGGTGGTATTGCGGGGCGCCGCCACCAAGTACCAAATCGTGGGCGGGTACGTCGGCGATCATTTTGCCTTCCTGGTAGAAGTGCAGACGCCCGGTATCGTTGGGTCCGGCGGCTACTACCTCACCGATTTGCGCACAGTGGAGATCCCACTTATCGAAGATGCCTTTAATAATATCTTCCTTACCTTTCTCGATCACGACAAGCATACGCTCTTGTGACTCCGAAAGCAGGATTTCCCAGCCGTGCATATTTTGCTGGCGGGTTGGTACTTTATCGAGGTCAATGACCATGCCGTGCTCGCCCTTGGCGCTCATCTCGGAGGTAGAGCAAATAATACCGGCGGCACCCATATCCTGAATTCCAATGACGTGACCGGTATCAATAATTTCAAGGCTAGCTTCCAACAGAAGCTTTTCCATGAAAGGGTCACCTACCTGCACGGCGGGTAGTTTTTCGTTGGATTTATCGGTAATATCCTCAGAAGCGAAAGTCGCCCCGTGGATACCGTCTTTGCCCGTAGCCGAACCCACTATAAACACGGGGTTTCCTACGCCGTAAGAGGTAGCTTTTGCTACCTTGCCCACTTCCACGATTCCGGCCGAAAAGGCATTAACTAACGGGTTGGTATTGTAACATTCGTCGAAAAATACCTCACCACCTACCGTAGGAATACCAAAGGCATTACCGTAGTCGCCGATTCCTTTTACGATCCCTTTTACCAACCATTTGGTTTTAGCCAGATCCGGATTACCAAATCGAAGGGAGTTAAGCTGCGCAATCGGCCGGGCACCCATCGTGAAAATATCCCGGTTGATTCCACCAACACCCGTGGCCGCACCTTGGTAAGGTTCGAGGGCGGAGGGGTGGTTATGTGATTCAATTTTAAAGCTACACGCTAGTCCATCGCCGATGTCAACAAGTCCGGCATTTTCTTCTCCCGCTTTGGCGAGCATACGGTCGCTTTCGCGGGGGAGAGTTTTAAGCCAGACGATGGAGTTTTTATAAGAACAGTGCTCCGACCACATCACCGAGAAGATACTCAATTCGGTAAAATTGGGCGTACGTCCCAGGATTTCTTTGATTCGATCAAACTCATCGGGCAGAACGCCTAGTTTGCGGGCTGTTTCGACGGTGGGCAGGGCGTTACCGTCCAGTACTTCGGTAGAGGTCATAAGTTTGTTACAATAGGCAGTTAATAGTTCACAAAAAAAGTTGTGAATAGATAGTGCACAAAATTAGGGGTTTATGATTAGAGAAGCGGTATTAAAATATTTTTTCTCGCAAAAGTATTGACACAATCAAAATGATTACTAGTTTTGCACCACGTTAGACCAAAGAGAGATGGCAGAGTGGTCGAATGCGGCGGTCTTGAAAACCGTTGTGGGGTAACCCACCGGGGGTTCGAATCCCTCTCTCTCTGCAAAACCCGCTCAGTATCAGCTGAGTGGGTTTTTTATTTAAACTCACTCCTAATTTATAACCGGCAATTTGGGAGTAATTTGTTTTCAAAAATAAAAACTGATACTACCGACTCCCAACTTGATATCGATTCTTCTTACATCAGAAGTGGCGACGACCACTATTTTTTTTTGACTATCCAGTTACTAAATAGAATCAGTAAATTCCAGTTTTATCCAGCTTACTATTTAGATTTGGCTAGATCACTCTTTAAGAGTGGATTACTCAAGTAATTATTGGGTAATCAAATGCCGTACGTATAACCACCACCCACCCATGCCCATCAATCAAAACCCTGAGCAGATAGCCCGGGACCAAATGGACAAGCAACTAGTTGCTTCCGGCTGGATCGTTCAGAACAAATCCCGTATCAACCTTAACGAAGGCCCCGGCGTAGCCGTACGCGAGTACCTCACCGACGTGAGACCAGCTGACTATGTTCTTTTTGTGGATGGTAAACCGGTGGGGATCATCGAGGCAAAACGTAAAGAGGAAGGGTTCCGGCTCACGATGCACGAAGATCAGGCTAAGGACTACGCTACGGCTACGCTCAAATACCTCAAAAACGATCCACTCCCGTTTGTGTACCTAAGTATCGGGAACATTACCACCTTTGCCGATTTTCGCGATCCTAAACCCCGAGCTCGCGAAGTGTTCTCGTTTCATCGTCCTGAAACCCTCCGCGACTGGTTAAAAAAGCCCGATTCTTTACGAGGTACTCTGAACTATCTGGACAAACTACCCTGCGATGGACTCCGTGACTGCCAGATTACGGCTATTACGAATCTTGAAAAGTCCTTCAAACTCAACAAACCCCGGGCGTTGATTCAGATGGCCACCGGATCGGGTAAGACCTTTACGGCCATTACGTTCATTTATCGGTTGCTGAAATTTACCCAGGCGAAGAAGATTCTCTTTCTGGTAGATACCAAAAACCTAGGCGAGCAAGCTGAACAGGAATTTATGTCGTTTTTACCCAATGATGATAACCGTAAGTTTACCGAACTATACGGCGTCCACCGACTGAAATCAAAGCATCATCCCCGATGATAATCAGGTATATATCAGCACCATTCAGCGGCTCTATGCTGTGCTAAAAGGCCAGGACCTGGAAGAAAGCGCCGAAGAAGAAAACCCCAACGAGAAATGGCAGCCTAAACAAGTACCCCCGGTGGAGTACAACGAAAAACTACCCATCGAGTACTTTGATTTTATCGTGATTGACGAGTGCCACCGCAGCATTTACAATCTTTGGATGCAGGTACTCGACTACTTTGATGCCTTTCAGCTGGGGCTCACGGCTACGCCCGATGCCCGTACCATTGCGTACTTTCAGCAGAATCTGGTGTCGGAGTACTCCCACGAAATGGCCGTGGCCGACGGTGTCAATGTGGGCTATGATGTATTTTTGATTGATACTAAGATCACCCAACAGGGTGCGACACTCTGGAAGGGTGCCTACATCGAACACCGGGAAAAGCTCAGCCGGAAGAAGCGGTTGGAGCAGCAGGACGAAGACGAAGCCTACTCAGCCCGGCAACTGGATAATGACATTGTCAATCCGAATCAGATCAGGCTGGTTATTTCTACCTTCCGAGATTACCTACCCACCATGTTTCCCGACCGCTACGATACCAAGGGAATCTTTGAGGTACCCAAGACGCTGATCTTTGCCAAAACCGATAGCCATGCCGACGATATTATCCGCATTGTAAGGGAAGAGTTTGGTGAGGAAGATCGGTTTTGCAAGAAAGTAACCTACAAGAATACCGAAGACCCCAAGTCGGTACTGGCGCAGTTTCGCAATGACTACCACCCCCGCATTGCCGTGACGGTGGATATGATCGCTACCGGTACCGACGTAAAGCCTTTGGAATGTTTGCTGTTTATGCGGGATGTAAAGAGCCGCAACTACTTTGAGCAAATGAAAGGCCGGGGTACGCGGGTGATCAATTATGACGACCTCCGAAAGGTATCGCCCTCGGCTCGTTTGACCAAGGATCATTTCGTGATCGTGGATGCCATCGGTGTGACGCGTAGCCTTAAAACCGACAGCCGCCCGCTAGAAAAGAAACCCGGTGTGGCCCTCAAAGATTTGTTGGGAGCCGTGGCCGTGGGCGCCACGTGACGAAGACCTATTGGTAATGGATTATATGGGTTGATTTCGCTATATTGGTGTCATGCTACATACTCATCCGATCCTGTGCCCCCATTGCGATAGTTCCGACACGGTCAAGAACGGCCACCGCCCCAACGGCGACCAGCGTTGGCGCTGCAATCGGCATAGCTGCCAGAAAAGTTTCCAACTCTGCTACCGCTACAACGCCAACAATATAGGCATGGGTCAGCAGATAGAGCAGCAGATACTCAA
>Ga0209491_10007010_pt1 | contig 15143 bp, 16 predicted proteins | sample BON02_FD_187213 | JGI IMG/M metagenome (GOLD analysis project Ga0209491, IMG submission 187213) | Freshwater microbial communities from Lake Bonney liftoff mats and glacier meltwater in Antarctica - BON-02 (SPAdes) (version 2) | ecosystem: Environmental > Aquatic > Freshwater > Ice > Glacier...
GTTAAGCGATTGATCACTAGCATGTTGTGACACTTTATTCAAGTCTTTGGATCCACTTTTTCCAAACTTTTTTCTGCGCTGTTTGCGCTTTTTCCGGCAAGTCGATGGCTTTTCGAATAGGGTCTAGTGAGAAGGACAAGGCGACGATGCCCCATTTTGTGTAGTTGTCGAACACTGGCACGGTATGCCGGAACCTTGTCCGGTCCTGCTCCCGCCAGGGGGAGGCCCCTGCGGCGTCCAAAGAGAGCAAAGGCCGGTGTTTTTTGCTCCGCGAACCAGGTGAGCGCGTCCCGGGAGGCGCCCGTGAGGATCCAGGCGTCAGCCTGAATCCCCTTCGCCATTTTTGAAATCCGCTGAAGGTCCATTTTAAGATCCTGCAAGGTCATGGAAACGGGGATCATAGAGTGTCCCGCTGCCTCGAGTTCGTGTCGCAGATTAATGAGATAGCCCTCGCCCCGGGTCGGCCGATCATAGTGTAAAAAGGCGATCCTTAGGGGGGTATTCGCCGGGGTCTCGGTAAGATTGATTTTGCGGCGTCGACTGGGTCCCTGTGAGATGAGGGTGCCCTCGTTCTCAAGCTGTTTCAGTGCAGCCTCAAGGGTATTGCCGCCCACCCCGAGTTCCCGGGCCAGGCGATTGCTCCCCGGCATGAACCCACTCCAGGTTCCTTTCGTAAGCTCATCGCGAAGATGCTCCGACACCTGCTCTGAGGCGGTGAGAATGCGGATTGGGGTCATGTGACGAAAGTGCCTGAAATGGGTCATGGTTGTCAAGCAGGACATTCTTTGACAGTTCGGCCGGTTTAGACAACTTCCAGCCGAAGTTCGTTCAGCGAATTTTCTAAGCTAAAAACCTGCCCTAAAACCCCTTATGAAAAAAATCCAAACCAAAAATTTGCTCCGGAGTCATTTGGCGTTTAGCTTGAAGAATTAACCTTAAATTCATGAAAATTAAAACAAATATCTCAAAGGCCTCAGTAGCCCTTTCTATCGCTCTCCTCACAGCACCCTCAGCGGTTGCGGACATTTCTGTCGTTGGCACAACGACAGACACCGTCCGCGCGACCGATTTCACCATCAGTTTCCCAGCGAATACAGCGGACAAGCTGGTCGTTGTGGTGACGGGGGAACACTCATTCAATAATGTTGACGGTGCGCTAAGGAGTCTGACATACGATGATGTTGAGCTTATCCAAGCGATTTATCGGCCAGCTCAAGTTGCCGGGAGTGACGTTCTTTATCATGGAATTTGGTATCTTGACAACCCATCAACAACTACGGGCGATCTCAGAGTTCAGGTGACGAATCGCGGAACCGTTTCGGCATTTCTTGTCAACGGAACTGCGGAAGGCCACGGGGCAACTGGGATTACCGAAGTCGGGGCGAGGAGCATTTCGTTGACCACGACCCAAACCGATTCGATGGTTTTCGCAGCTTTCGGTGTTGGCGGAGATGGTAATACCGGTAATACCGACTCGATCGATACGGATCCTCCTCTCGTTGAAGTCAGCGCGGTTAAGGATCCAAGCAACTGGCAGGGACACGTGGTTGGCACACAGATAGTGGCCACTCCGAGTTCTAACACCTTTAGCTTTACCGGAGGAATTGACACGGGCGCTGTTGTGGCTGCTGTTGAATTTTTCAGCGCAGATGGAACTGCTGGTCTTCCCTTCACGATCACTGACATCCAATACACTGCGGAATCTGATGAAGTGACCTTAACATGGGCTAAGACCGGCGCTGCTTCCTTTGCCGCCAAGATTTCGACTGATCTGGTTGCCTTCGATACCGTTCTTCTTGCCGGGATTACTGAAGCGGAAGACGAGAACCCGGGCGATGCCGAGACAATCACTGAGACCTTCACGCTCCCGGAAGGATTTGCGGGATCGTTGAAGCTCTTCTTCCGCATTGAAGAGGAGTAAGTATTCTTGTCAGTCAGTTCTTGATTGAGCTGACCACACTGATCTTTTGACAAACCCGGGATTTTTTAATCCCGGGTTTTTTTTGACGCCGGGGCCGTTGACCTTTTCTCCCGCTTCCCCTGCGGCGCGTTGCATGACGCCTCGCAAAAAATTGTCGGTAATCTCCATGAGATCGACGGCCTTGCGCACCATTTCCAGGATTTTCCCCGCAAGGTGTTTCATCCCAAGAGCGGCTTGTTGGGTCACACTTTCAAACCCATCCTTAAATCGGCTTTTCGCCTTTCTTTTTCAAGGAGTTCTCCCCCCCCCTGAAAAAAAGGCCTAACTCAGTGCCGTTCATGCCCGCCATACTTTTCCCGCAACCTGTTCAGCATAAATTAATAGGGCCTCCAAAATTGCCCATGGAAAACCTCCTTATTTGGGTCATGGACGGCAATGGGAATAATTAAAAATGTATTTGCCTGGTCATGCGGCTGCTGTCTATCTTCCGATCAGCTTGATCCCGCTTTCATTCCTGAAAGCACTTGATCATCATGATCAGTAATCTAAAAGCCATGAAACTAAATAAAATTACAACCCTCGCCACTGTTGCGGGACTTACCCTCGCCACTGGTACCGCCAGTGCGGCGATCACGGTCATCACATCAGAACTCGCCACCTACGACCGCTCAGCCACACCCAGCCACACTCTGGACGCCAGCGGTGCAGATAAGCTCGTGATTGTCATGACCGGCCAGCACGGATTTAACAACAACTCTGGTAAAGTTAACTTCTTGAGATACGATGGTGTTGATCTTACTGCCGCCTCCTACCGTACCGCTGTAACAAATGGGTCCGACACTCTCTACCACGGCATTTTCTACCTAGACAACCCTGCAACTTCGACAGGTTTGATCACCTCCTCGGTTGAAAACCGCGGACATATGGCGGTATTCCTCCTCACTGGCACCCTTGACGGTGCCGGAGCACAAGTAGTCTCCGCAAATGGAACCCGAACAGCTGATCTGACCACCACAGCAGCCAACTCAATGGTCTTCTTTGCACAAGGTCTTGGTGGTGCTGGTAACAACGGAAACACCGATGGAATGACTGCTGATTCCGGGGACCTATTAACTACCCAAAAAGACGGAAGTAACTGGACGGGGCAGCTTGTTGCGAGCCAAACAATCGCAGCTCCAGGCACAAACACCTTCGCTTTTTCTGGCGGGAATGTTGTTGGTGGCATGGTTGTCGCCACTGAATTCCTGGCAGACCCAATTCCCGAGCCTTCCTCCGCAGCCCTTCTTGGACTCGCTGGACTTGCTCTGATTCGTCGTCGTCGCAAGTAATTCGGCTTCGTTTCACCGAACACCAAATTTCACCCACTCCCTCCGGGGGGTGGGTTTTTTTGTGAATACACCCATGCGGCGGGGTTCTCGTATCGGCGCTTTCTCAAAAATTGGCCCGTGTATGCTTTGGCATCAAGGTTCGGTGAAACGATCAAATCGCACGCAGCGATGGGTAAATATCCTGACCACGTATTTAAACCTTGCGGGCTCTCAAGAGGATTTGAGACAGTCGAAGCTCAACGGTTTATATCGACGCAGGGTCTTTATTCATTCGGCTCTCAATCAAGGTTCCCAGAGGTTTCAAGATCAAACTCATCTCATCTCATCAATGCTCCCACAAAAAACATGTAATGCCCTGCCTTTCATCACCTTGTTGATTTGTTTTGGTTTGTGCGGTTGCTCAGAGGAGAAATCGGCAAAACCGGAAAAATCATCGGATGCCCGGATTCAGCAGATGATCGAATCTGAAGAAATGGTAATGAAGCTGACTCCGAAGCTGCGTGCGCTCGGGGCGGCCATCGTGAGCGGATCGCGGGACGACTTGCCGGGAGCCGTGGCTGGTGATGCCTCGATTCCCCCATGGAATAACCTAGAGCCCACCCACCGCTGGATCAATGCCTCCTTTGGAACCCTGTCGGCAGAATTTGAGGATGGGGGGTTCCTAATGAAGACGAAGTTTGAAGGAGTGCGTCGGGGTGAGGACGGAACCATCGTTGGGGTGAAGGCCAAGCAGAAGTTCGTCTGGAAAAAGGAGGAGGGCACCGAGGACGAATGGAAACTCGTCAACTGGGTGCCCCTTGCCTTCGAGACTGATCAATCTCCGCAACCCCTGTTCGAGGAAGTCCTCGATCAGGTGATCCCCGACCCGACAACCCGGGCCAAGGCGCGGAAGTCTTATCACGAGGAAGTGCTGCGAAAAACGATTGTGGATGAAACGGCGATTGTCGGAAAATTCAAGATCAACGGGACCCCGGACCAGGAAAGCACCTATCAATATCCGACAGTCAGCGTGGTGGACTATGATGGCGATGGCCATGAGGACTTCTTTCTCTCATCACGGTGGGTTGCGCCACAGTTGTTCCGGAATCTGGGGGATGGAACTTACAAGGAGGTGACCGTAGAAGCTGGCCTGATGCCTGACAGCTATGTAAACACCGCGGTCTTCGCGGATTTTGACAACGATGGCGATCCCGATGCTCTCCTGGCGCGGAGCTATGAACCCACGCTCTACTATCGTAATGACGGCGGGCGGTTCACGGATGTGACCGCGACGGCAAGCGATCTCGGCAAGCAATACTTGGTATCGGCCATGGCGGTGTCCGATGTCAATGGCGACGGCCTTCTGGACGTCTATCTGTCCACCTACAACCCCCTCGTTGAAATCGATAAATTGAAGCACCAGATGCTCAATCCGGAACAGGTGAAAGAATTCGATGAAGCTCTGCAGGATTCGCTTCCCTTCCTCAACGAGCGTGGGTTTCCGAACGTGTTGCTGATGAACCGTGGCGGAGGTCGTCTCGAGCGCGCCGGAGGTGATGTGGTGAAGCTGTGGCGCAAGAGTTATCAACCGCTCTGGTTTGATGCGGACAATGACGGCGACGAGGACCTTTACGTTTGTAACGACTTTGGCCCGGATACCTTTTTGAGAAACGATACGCCGCGCGGCGCGGCCGAACCTGTGCTGGTCGACAAGTTTGCAGAAGTCTTTCCGGATGGGGTCATGGCATTTGGAATGGGGGCGTCCTGTGGGGACTACGACAATGACGGCGATCTCGACCTCTTCGTTTCCAACATGTATTCCAAGGCCGGAAACCGCATCGTCCCCTTCTTTGAGAAAACGGATCCACGCATCATCGTCGCGGCGCGCGGTAACTTTCTTTATCGTAATGACGGTGGGGTGTTCCACCAGGTAGCTGAAGCGGATGCTGTCGAGACGAAGGTGGGCTGGGCCTTTGGCGGTCAGTTCGCCGACTTCAATAACGACGGCTGGCTCGACCTCTATGTTCCCAGTGGGCTCTATACCGCGCCCAAGGAGGTGGCCTCTGAGGTGGATTTGTGAAGTTGCCTCTGGAGCACGGTCGTGCTCAGGGATCCGACGCAGAACGAAGACTTCCGCAATTCCAAGCACTGGAAATCACCGCTTCTCGATTTCAAACTCCGGGCAGCTGAGGTGGGGCCGGGAGGAGAAGTCAGCTATAAGGGTAATTCGCTAAGCGGCAACGAGCGCAACCGCCTGATCATGCGAGAAAAAGACGGCTTTGTTGACCGCTCACTGGTAAGTGGTGTCGACTGCAAGGAAGACGCCCGATCGTTCACCCTGCTAGATTTTGACCGAGATGGCTGGGTTGATATCGCCCTAGCCAGCACGAACGGGCCGCGCCTGCGACTTTTCCGGAATCGTTTTGGCGATTTGGGTGCCAAGGGCCGGGCGGTCGAAGTGGTCCTGCGGGGAAGCAGCACCAGCGCGACTGCCGTCTCCGGCATGAGCAATCGCGATGCTATCGGTGCTATCTTGACTGCGGTGACCGACAGGGGGAAACGAGCCTACCGAAAATCGATCGGCGAAGGCTTGGCCGCGCAGAATTCTGGTCGGATTCGAGTCACGCTGGCGGAAGGCGAAACGCTTCAGAGCCTTTCCGTTCGCTGGCCATCGGGGAAAGTAACCAAGGTCAGTCCGGTGCAGGGGAAATCGGTCATTGAGATTGAGGAGTAATGCGGATCGAGCATTTTTTGCAGTTCGCCCATTCACTTGCCCGTCGTGCTCCGCAGAACACCAATGCCATAGTCCAAGCGCCAATCATCGCCAACCTTGAGCGTCATGTTCCCGTAAATGATTTCATCGCGTCCATCTCCGTCCAAGTCAGCGACTTCAAGACAAGGATGGTGCGGTTTGGAGGCCTCAAGTGAGTGACGCTCAAAGCGCATCCCATCCTTCTGCTCAAGCCAAATAAGGGATTCAATCTGTTTGCGCGCTGGATGGTCCTTCCCAACGAAAGGAAGAAAGGAAGAGATCGCAATATCCAAATCACCGTCACCATCGAGGTCCCCCGCGCGCGCGGCATACGCACCGTAAAGATTGGTCAGGAGATGCTCGCGAAACTCAAGTGATCCACGGTTTTCAAGCCAAGTCACCCCATGATGGGGTTTCGGGATTTGGTCGTCGAGCGTGTCCCCGTGGGTGTAAAGCAAATCAAGATCGCCATCCTGGTCGAGGTCTACCAAGTCCAATTCGACCGATCCCCAGATGGCGTGGGGAGCCCGGTGAAGGAGGTGGGGTTCGAAGCGACCCGGGCCGCGGTTGAGATAGGCGTAGATGCACTCGTGCTGCTGGGAGATCAACGCAAGAAAATCAAGACGCCCGTCACCGTCAATATCACAGATTGGCAGGTTGATGGCCCCGGCCCGTGGGTCGATCTCATGTCTCTTGAACCTGGGAGCCTCTCCGGCAGCGGCCTCATTCTCCAGGTAGACAATTTCACCGACTTTGCGCCACCCAAAAATCGCACAAATGATGTCCAGATCCCCGTCCCCGTCAAAGTCGGCACTGCGTGCTTCGGAAATCCGCCCGACGCCCTCAATCAAGGTTTGTTGATCATACCCGCCGTTCGGAAGCTTTCTGAAGAACTCAAGGCTCCCAACAAGATCATCCGAAGGGATGGTCGTTCCCAGATCAGAGACGAGAATATCGAGGAGGCCATCATTGTCCAAGTCGACCATCTCCGCGTGGGCAGGATGACGTGCACGAACGAGCTGTGCGATAGTCTTGCGCCCGGTGGAAAAGTCAAACTCCACCGTGCCAACAAATCCGATGGCCATATCACAAAAGACAACGCGCGGCATTGATCCGAATTTACCTGCGAAGCGGTGCACGTCGACTTGTGAGATGGAGGGGAAGGCATGTTCCCCATGAAGCTGAACACGGGTGCGATTCATCTTCAGCGGCCCGGGACCACTATTCACCGTCGACTCGATGGGCGGTAAAGCCTCGGGAGCGTTTTTCTCAAAAAAAGCGATGGTCTTCTGCATGTCCGGGGCGTGGGGAAGATCGACCGTCGAACCGTCGGCAATCATCTCATACATGAGTTCGACCTTCTCCGCCCAAACCACCCGCGGCAATGAATCGGGCGGCGTAAATCCGTGGCAACTCGAACAAAAGCTCCCTACCTGCCGGGCGAACGCCTTTTCCCCGGCTGATATCTCAGGAGACGTGCGGACTCCTGCCTTCTCGGAATCGCACGCGGAGAGCAGGAGAACTAAGATTACTCCAAGGAAACCATATCGGAAGCCCACTTGGTGGCGAGAACCTTGGGATCGCCTCCAGGATACCAGCTTCGAGGAGAAACTCTTGGAAGCAGATCTGGGGGGAGGGAGATCTGGCCATTCACTTTTTTGGTGGGGTGTTCGGAGGGGCTGCACGGGAGTGAGATAAGGCCTGGATGTTGGGTTTTCAACGAGGATTGTGACTATGGAAAGCCTCATTGGGAGGCAGTGCACCCAAGGCGGGATAAATGTTAAAATACTGGAAATCAGCAAGTTCTATGAAAAAAGAAGAGCTAGTCGGCAGGTTTGGAATGTCTCAAACCTTACCAAACGACTGCTCAAAAGAAATGTTTCCTCATTGAATTTTGTTCTTAGAAATCATGCAGGATTTAAATTGTCAAACTTCCTGCCTAATCTTCAAATCAAAAATCACGAAAGACGTGCTCGCAGCTCTTCAATTCCCGGCCAGGCCGTGTCGGCTCCAGAACCCGACGAGGCTTTGGTAAGATCCCCGGAAAAGATTGCGCTCGAGGGGGCGGTCCATCTTTCCAAAGTAGAGGCTATTCCGATAGGACCCGTGGCTATACACCTTTGGATTCGAGCGCCGATTGGCCCACTCGACTCCACCGTATTGCCAAAGCGTCCAGTTTGACCAAAGACCGTATTGCTTCACCAGACCCTCGGGCGTCTCCGGGGCGGGAAAAATCGCCCCTTTTCCGCTCTCGTGGGAATAAAGGGCAATCCAATACGGTGCCCGCAGCAGTCTTGCGCGGGTGCTTGAATCAGCCGAACGGGTCTGTAGTTTCAAAGCCTGACTGTTTTCCAAATAAGTAATGGGAACCACGCCCGTCCGGGCTTCCACCCGGTCCATGAATCTCAAAATTTGTGAAAGCGAGAGATCTCCATCGTAGTCCCCGCACAGCAAAAGCGGCACCACTCCGGCCGGACGACGACTCGAAAGCGACTTGGCCCGGCTCACAAATTGTTCAGCCTGACTCTCGGGACTCTCGTGCTTCTGCACCCGGTAATAAATCCCCGCAAGCATTCCCGCCCGATCCGCAGAGGCGATGAAGGAAGCACATTTTTCGTCCAGATTTCCGCCCTTTCCCGCTCGTGCAATCAGTCCGCGGGCTCCATTCGACTTCAAGGCGGTGAGGTCATACTCGGAATACCCGCTCCCGGAGCGATGCCTCTCCTTGGGATCATAAGCCGAGACATTGATGATTTGATGACTGCTCCCGGAATAGTTTACGGTTGGCGCGATTCCTCGCACCGAGACGGAGGAATCGCCCGGAGGATCGGGCGAGCACTGCGTCAAAAGCAACGCGAAGGGGAGAAGTAAAAGTCGTTTCATGGGATTGCGAGAAAGCCTAACCTTCCCGGGCCTTCCATCCAATCGAAAAGCCCGGAATCAGAGTAGAAGGAGCATCGCCAAGCACGATCTCCCGGTTTAAAAAGAATGCCCACCCATGGCCGCCTGCACTCCTTCCATCTACGAAGTCTTCGATCACCAGAAGACCGACCTTCTCATCTCACTGCTCAACGATTCTCCGGAGATGACCTCCGTCGTCGTCTTTCTCCGATCGCGCGAAAACGTCCACCTCCTCACCTCCGCTCTCAACACCGCAGGACTGGCCGCCGACTCCGTCCACGGAACGAAGAAGCCGGAACTCCGGGAGCGAACCGTCAGGGAATTCCTGGCCGGGAAATTCCGCATCCTCGTCGCCACCGAATCGGTCACGCGCGCCGTCGATCTTTCCCGCGTCGCTCACATCATTTACTTCGAATTTCACGAACGTGATGCCGACTTCCTTCGCCATCTCGAATCGGCCGACGAAGTCCTCACCTTCGTCACCCAAGAGGAACACAGCCCCCTGCTCAAACTCGACAAACTCACTCACGCCGCAATCCCGCGCAAGAAGTTGGAGGGGTTCCCCTACGCTTCCCAACCCAAAAACAAGCGAGGCCCCGGTGGAGGAAATAAAACGCAGTCCAAACCCCTTCAACACAAGAAGCCCAAGCTCAAAAACAAAGGCCCGCGCCGCAAAACCGGCCGGACGCGCAAGCGCTGATGACCCTTGAAATCCTCTACCGCGATGACGCCCTCATCGCCGTCAACAAGCCTGCCGGACAACTCGTCCACCCCTCCGACCACCCCCACCCGGATGACGAGGTCACGATGAAGATTCTTCGCGACCAGATTGGAGAGAAAGTCCACGCCCTCCACCGCCTCGACCGCCCCACCTGCGGCGTCCTCCTCTTCACGACGGATCCCGCCATCGTCCGCATCCTTCGCCCCGCCTTCGACAACCAACTCGTCAAAAAATGCTACCTCGCCGTGATCATCGGACATCCCGCCGATGACTCCTGGATCTGCCAGGAGCCTCTTCAAAAAAAAGAAGGCGCCCCGCTCCGCGACGCAATCACTGACTTCCACGTTCTCAATCGCCTGCCGAACCACCTCGCCCTCCTCGAAGCCCGCCCAAAAACCGGAAGATTTCATCAAATCCGGCGCCACCTTCTTCACGCCGGCCACCCCATCGTTGGTGACTATTTGTATGCCGGAATTGAGCGATGCAATGAACTGGGCTCCCGTCTCGGCATCGGCACCCGCATGCTTCTGCAAGCCAAAGCAATCACCCTCGCACACCCCGTCACCGGAGATCTTCTCACCATCACCGCCCCGCTGGACCCACTATTCCAACGGGTTCTGGAGTTCCGATGACGAAAAAGCCCCGGCGGAAAATCCACCGGGGCTTCTGTTTCAAAAGGTGGACAAACCCGAAGTTTAGTCGGTGTAAGCGTTATGACCTTCTTTTTTGAGGTCTTTCAGTTTGCCCAGGATCTCATCGGCCTTCGCTTCATCTTCCGCGATGAAGGCAAGCTCAAGTTCGCACAGCGCGACATAGCTCATCCCCACCAGGCGCTTGTAGTCAGCAGTGCCCTTGGCAAGCTCCTTGGGGTCTTTGACGTCTTTGAAAATCACGGGTAGATATTCGAGCGACTTCAGCGAACCCTTCTGCGCAGCTTGCACCAGTGCCACCTTGTCGGCGGTTGTTTCCGCCTTGCGAAGTCCCTTGAGCGAGCCACTCACGGTGTCCATCTGCTTTGCAAGAGGAGTCTCGTCATCGTCAGCAACCGATGGAGTAACGATTCCGAAACCCATCACGGTCGCGATGGCCAAAGACTTGATTGAAAAATTGAGTTTCATGTCGGGGAGACTACTGGCGCATTCCCCGCCCTCTGTCAAAACAAGGGTTGGAAATTCCATGAACCCGACTTATCGGGGGAGTGTGATCCGCGCATTTATTTTCGATCTCGATGGCACCCTCGTCGATTCCCTCCCCGGAATCGCCCTCGCTCTGAACCATGCCCTGACCGACGCCGGACTCCCCGGTTGCAGCGAGACCGAAGTCTGCGCATTCATTGGAGACGGGATGGCCGTTCTCGTCGAGAGAGCCTTGGGCGACCAAAACGCGGACTTGCGGGCAGACGTCCTGGCAGGATTCCAAAAACACTATCAACAGGACTGGAAGGAAGGGACGACCTGCTTTCCCGGCATGATGGACCTTCTCGGCAGGCTTCACGCCGAAGGACTCCCTCTCGCCGTCCTCTCAAACAAACCCCACCTCTTCACCGTCGAGATCGTGCAGACGCTCTTCCCCCCGCAGCTCTTCGCCCCCATTCAAGGCCATCGCGATGGCTTCCCCAAAAAGCCCGATCCCACCACCGCCCTGCAAATCGTCCGCGACTGGGGGCTCGAGCCTCACGAAGTCGCCTACGTCGGAGATTCCACCGTCGATCTCGCCACTGCCGAAGCCGGAGGCCTCATCCCCCTCATTTTTTCATGGGGATACGGCACCCCGGAAGGAATCCAGCTACTCGGCTCGGTCAATCACTTTTTCGACGCAGTCGCTGACTTGCGAAATCCCTGAAATCAGCCACCTTTTAGAATGCTGAAAATTCCCACCCTCCTTTTCGCCACCGCCCTCTCCCTCTCCGCAGAAATCAAAGAGAAGGTCATCGACTATGCCGATGGTGATACCACTCTCGAAGGATTCTACGCCCACGATCCGGAAGTAAAGTCCACCGGCAAGGCCGTCCTCATCGTCCACCAATGGACCGGCCTCGGCGAAAACGAAAAAATGCGGGTCCGCATGCTCGCCAGTCTTGGCTACAAGGCCTTCGCCCTCGACATCTACGGAAAGGGCGTCCGTCCCGTCCCTCCCGCCGCCGCATCATTCGCCGGCAAATACAAAGGAGACCGCGAACTCTATCGCCAACGCCTCGACGCCGGACTGGCCCAACTGAAAAAACTCTCCGGCCTCCCTGAGAAAGACATCTCGGCCATCGGCTACTGTTTCGGCGGCACCGGCGTTCTCGAAATCGCCCGCGCCGGAACTCCTCTCGCGGGCGTCGTTTCATTCCACGGGGGACTGGGAGCCGCCGAAGGCATGGCCGCAAAGAAGAATGGCCTAAAAACAAAAATCCTCGTCCTCCACGGAGCCGATGATCCCTACGTCCCGGAAGCCGAAGTGGCCGCCTTCAAAAAAGAAATGGCCGACGCAGAAGCCGATATGACCTTTATCGCCTACCCCGATGCCGTCCACGCCTTCACCCAGGAAGGAGCAGGCGACGACAATTCCAAAGGAGCCGCCTACAACGCCCAAGCCGACAAAAAGTCATGGGAAGCGATGAAGGAGTTCTTTGCCAAAGTCTTCTCCAAGGAGTAGAAGCACTCCTCATCGCGAACCCATCCTCTCTCAACGATCTCCAGCTCTCGACCTCACCCCGAGGCGTCCTGCAAGGATCGGATTTCCAGGAAAAAGACGCTATCCTGCTCGCCATCGAGCGAAAGACGAGTCAGAAGAAGGGCCGCTAATCTCATGCCCCTCACTGCCAGCGTCCTGATCGACGGGCCTTCGGAACTTGTCTTCGACTATGCCATTCCAGAAGACCTCAAGGTCCTTCCAGGATGCCGCGTGCGCATCCCCCTTCGCAACCGGCCCTCGACCGGGACCGTCCTGCGTGTTCACGAAGCACCCGAAGGAGATTTCGCCCTCCGCTTCCTTACCAACCTGATCGATCCCGAACCTCTGGTCACCCCGGCCCTCCTGAAGCTCGCAGAATGGATCACGAGCTACTACGGAACTCCGCTCGAGCAAGTCATTCGCTCCATCATCCCCGGATCCATCAGGGGCGAAAAAGGAAGCGCCAAGACGAAAAAAGCCGCCGTCCTTGTCGAAACCCCATCGGAAGAGGATCTCGCCAAGCTGGCCAAACGGGCCAAACGACAACACCAGATCCTCACTCTTCTGGGAGTCGCCACCGGCCCCATCCCCGTCACCGAACTGGGCGGACCCTCGGCGGGAGCCGCCCTCAAATCACTCGCCGAAAAAGGCTGGCTCAAAGTCATCGACCTCGAAGTCCGGCGGGACCCGGATGCCGGCGAAACCTTTGTCCCCACAACTCCGCTCGAACTCAATCCCGAACAAACCGAAGTCCTCTCGTCCATCACCCAAAGCCTCCATTCCGAAAAGCCCCCGAAGCCCATCTTGCTCCACGGAATCACCGGATCAGGGAAAACCGAAGTTTACCTCCAGGCCACCCAGACCGCCCTTGATCTTGGAAAAAACATCATCGTGCTCGTTCCAGAGATCGCCCTCGCTCCCCAAACCGTCCAACGCTTCAAAGCCCGCTTCCACAACCTCGTCAACGAAGTCGCCGTTCTCCACTCCAATCTCTCGCAAGGCGAACGATTCGACGAATGGCACCGCATCCGCAGTGGCAAAGCCCGCATCGTCATCGGTGCTCGCTCCGCCATTTTCGCCCCTGTCATCAACCTGGGCCTCATCATCGTCGATGAAGAACACGAGCCCGCCTACAAACAGGAAAACCCTCCGAAATACCACGCACGCGACCTCGCCGTCGTTCGTTGCCACCTCGAGCAATGCTCCGTTCTCCTCGGCTCCGCCACCCCTTCTCTCGAATCCTACAACAACACCCTCCTCGGCAAATACGACCTCGCCCATCTCACCGAGAGGGCCGACGGTGCCTCGCTCCCCCTGACCCGTGTCATCGACATGCGCATCGAAGCCCGAAAGCAAAAGGGCCGCGACGCCATTATCTCCGAAGTCCTTCGTACTTCCATCGAAAAACGCCTCGAAGACGGTGAACAAGTCATCGTCTTTCTGAATCGCCGCGGCTTCGCCCGCTCCCTCCAGTGCCCGCCCTGTGGACACGTCATCGAGTGCAACCACTGCGCCATCCCCCTCACCTACCACCGTGCCGAAGAGCGCCTCATCTGCCACATTTGCGGACACCAGGCCGTCGTTCCCCGGCTCTGCCCCAACTGCAAGGACCCCGCCATCCGCCTCCAGGGATATGGCACCGAGAAAGCCGAAATCATCCTCCGTAAAGTCTTCCCCACCGCAAAAATCGCCCGCCTCGACACCGATACCACCCGGCGAAAAAACGCCCTCCGCGATACCCTCCGCGACTTCCGCGCCAAGAAAATCAATATCCTCCTCGGCACCCAAATGATCGCCAAGGGCCTCGACTTCCCCAACGTCACCCTCGTCGGCGTCCTCAATGCCGACCTCTCCCTCTACGCCCCCGACTTCCGCGCCGGCGAACGCACCTTCCAGCTCCTCACCCAGGTCGCAGGCCGCGCCGGTCGCGGACAAATGGCGGGCGAAGTCATCATCCAAACCTCCACTCCACACTCCCCCTCCATCCAGTTTGCCCGACACCACGACTTCCAGGGCTTCGTCGACCAGGAACTCGACATGCGCAAACAGTTTGGCTACCCGCCCTTCACCCATCTTGCCCTCCTCCTCGCCCGCTCCAGCCACGAACGCCGCGCCGAGTTCACCCTGCAAACCCTCCACCGCAAGATCGCCGAAAACCTCCCCGGCGACATCATCCTCGGTGACCCCATCCCCTCGCCCTTGACCAGGTCCCACTCCCAATTCCGCTTCCAACTCCTCATGCGCGGCCCCAACGCCCGCGCCCTCTCCTACCATCTCAACAAAGTCCTCCGCGCCACCCCCACCCCCGAAGACGTCATCGTCACCGCCGACCTCGACGCCTACGACTTGGGGTAAAATTTTAAAACCAACATAAAAAAGCAGGGCACCGCTCCATCGTTTCCAAAGAGCGCCGGGAGTTTTGTGACGAACAAGCTCATAAAGTGCGCCTCATCATATCTGGCCACACCGCCCTCAAAATAGGGCCCTTTTTATTTTTACCAAAATTCTAGTCAAAGTATCGTAGCCCCAATGTTTACGGAGTGCTTCACCGAACGCTACGAGAATGCTCTCATCACAAAATTTCGGAGAGTTCATCGATGCCATCCTCGCTGTCCTCCCGGAATACCCTTTCCACGCCGACGAAGATGGCTCAGCCCCCCTCGCCACTCACAATCCTCTCGCCGACCTCGCCGACCTCAAGCCCGCCATCATCCTTCCTGAATCCTTATTGGCATCAAAACAATGGTGTCTGGCACGAATGGCACGGACTTAAGCCTGATTTCAGAGAAATTTTCCTGATAAAATAAGACGAAAAGCCGGTTCGGGTACAGTTTGGAAGTATGAACTATCAACCTGTCCTTACCGGCTTTCCGCACACCGTAT
>Ga0209491_10007011_pt1 | contig 15143 bp, 12 predicted proteins | sample BON02_FD_187213 | JGI IMG/M metagenome (GOLD analysis project Ga0209491, IMG submission 187213) | Freshwater microbial communities from Lake Bonney liftoff mats and glacier meltwater in Antarctica - BON-02 (SPAdes) (version 2) | ecosystem: Environmental > Aquatic > Freshwater > Ice > Glacier...
TCGCGCATCGCCGACATGACCAAGCGCAGCAAGACGCTGCGCGCGAAAATTGTGATTCTCGAGGACCGCCTCAGCGGGCACCAGCAGGAGCTGGAGCTGCGTGAGCTGGCGCCCGTGTGAGGTTGTGGACGATGGCGAAACATAAGAATGTAATAAAATAGGATGACTCGCCCAACATGACTGTTTTCTTTTATTAATGTTCCCATCATCTTTCACACAAGGACATAATGCCATGGCGATGTCTTGTGTGCAAGGACAAGCAATCTGCCAGAAATTCCTCTAGTCTATGAATCTGGTTGTCGGACAACACGACACTCTCCTTGAATTTCGTATTTCTTAGCATTTCAAGGGCTTCCGGAGTGAAATGTACATAATCTGTCATGTAACCTTGACGGAATTCGGCTGCACATCTGTGTGCATGCCAATTGTTTTTTTTGGCGTTCAAAGCGCCAAGGTAGGGATCCGGATTGCACAACCCCAATATGAGAGTCTCATCTACAATGTGTGCTGTGACATGCGCTGTGATACGAGCCTGTTCCCGGACGACCCTATCATCGGAGCGGGCAAGCTTAATATTCAAGAATTTGCCTTCCAACAACTCCATCATGGTTGCCTTGTTGATTGTGTAGGAGTCTGGAAGCGGCGTCGGGGGATGATGGTGATGATGTAAGTCTTTGTCTTCGTCGGAAAGAGATTGTCTGCGATTAGACATTGGCTTTACACCCCGACGCACCCTTTATACTCACAACGTGTTCGCCTGGTCTGATCGAAGACGCTCGGGCGAGACCGGCTCACACCGTCAGATCCACCACCTCGACGAATGGCTGCAGTTGACTTTAATAAACAAATTTACTGTGACTTAATACACAAACTTTCAAGGAGTGGCATCCCGATGCGCGAGGCAACTGGCCAAGAAACGCTGGAGTCTGTCTATCTGTTGCGAAGTCAGCACCGTTTGTCCTCTGTGACTCAGGTCGACTAGCATGTCTCGTACTTGCGGTGTGAAATGGGCACCGTCTGGCATACATCGAGCCTTAAATTCGTGTGCGGCTCTGCACTGGTGCCATGTCTTCTTAGTTGAAAGTCGACAGTTCAGAGAGGAATCGCCAGTGAACAATCCCAAAACGAGTGTGTCATCTACCAGTTGCGTCCTGACACGCGCAAGATGTACGCGGTGATCCCAGCGGCGCATTCGACCCCGAAATTCTTCGCACAATGAGTGGTTTGAGGGTGGCCTTTCGTCCTCTCTCGTGAGTATGTGTTCCAATAAGGACTCCATGTACGGCTGATGGACTGTGTATGGGTGGTGATACTGTGTCGGATGACTTTCAAAGAATTCATCCTCGTCGGCCAGCTCGCGCCGGCGTGCGGCCGACATTGACAGAGCGATTGTGACCCCTTTATACTTCTTGCACGTCGGAAATGACAGCGGCACACAAGGGGTGTGGTTGCAGTACCATTTATTCATGACTTTACAAAATAGCGCTAGCGCCTGTCGGGATTGGGCACGCATATACAGAGTATATTTATTATTTAACATGTGCCGCAGCAACGCAGAGAATGCAAGCGGACCATGAGGAAAACTTTGATGCACCACCTGCTGATGCAGTGGAACACGACCCACCCTGGGGGCCTGGAGACCCGACGTGGGATGAGAATCAGGATAGAAGAATACGGGAGAGAAGTGTTAGTGGACCCCAAGACTTCATGTTTAGTGTCGGTGAAATTGTAAATGTCGCGATTCCTTATGAGAATAAACAAGTGCGATTGGTGGAAGGTACGATCATAGATGAGACATTAAATTTCTACACTGTGAGATACTGCGATCCTAGACCAGATCGTAACATTGCAGGACAAAAGTTCTGTGACAGGAGAGTAAGAAAGGACGACGAGATCACACTTTCCAAACATGTCCACAGTCAAAGTCATACAGGACAAGGACCCGACAAAACGTATTACAACCCATACACGGTGCGTAGAGACGCCAGACATTACGCCAGACATTAAGGAGTACTGTAGCCGCCGGCGCGGTAGCCTCACACCGTCAGATCCACCACCTCGACGGCCACGCTAGGGGGGTTGTTACTGATGACAAAGTTCTCGATGAGGGTGCGCAGGTTGGCCACGTACTGGCCCTGCACAGACCCGCTGGGATCGACGATGACCGTGCGGGGAAAGTCCATGGTCACGTGCGTGGCCTGTGCCGTGGGGAGGTCGAGCGCGAGCGGCATGGAGCCAATGAGCAGGCGCAGGCGGTAGAGCAGCGCAAAGGCCTGCCCGAGCTCGATCTGCGTGTTGTTGAGCTGGTAGTGGATGCTGAGCATGTTGGACGTGGTGAAGGAGAGGCCCGTCTCGGTGATGATGCGCTCGAGCTGCTGGTTGTTGTCGCGCTTGTGCTTGGCGTGTAGGTAGGCGGTGCGCACGTTGCCGGCGCGCAGCGAGCGGAAGTTGCCGTAGGGGCGCACGCCGGTCTCCACGCGCTCGATACACGCGACCATGGGGGCGGACATGTACTGGCCGAGGTCAGTGACGCCGGCGCTCATCTTGAAGTGTTCAAAGAGCGTTTCGATCTGCGAGATGTCGGCTGCCGCCGTGGTCGGGTGCAAGATGGCAAAGCCCTCAAAGGCCCCGCCTGGCATGAAGGTGCTGTGCAGCACGCGCGGCTTGGTGGCGTGCTTGAAAACGCGCAGAAAGACGCTGCGCTCAAAGTCTGTCGCGAAGCCGTGGAACCCCAAAAAGATGGGCGGAACGGTCAGCATCCAGTCGTGTTTGCAGAGGTGAAAGCGCAGGCGCACCTCATACAGACTTTGTGCAATCACACTCATCTCCTCCGGCGAGTGCCGACACATGGCGCGGACGCGACCCAATATGTAGCGCAGGCCCACTGTTTCTGCGACGGGAGGCGACGCAGCACGCTGAGTGTATGGCAGCGCTGGTGCCGGCAAGCTGTTGGGTGAGCATACGGCTTCGGACTGGACCGAGCTGTCTGCCCCGACTTTTTGCATCTGACTGCAGCAAGGCGCGCACAAGGACACAGGAGCATTTGTCTTTTTTGAGCGGTCGGGAAGGATGATTTATTCACAAAACCACCCTAAAATCCACATCACACATCAGATGTAGGTTAGAGTCACCGTGGCGGGCACCGGGACGTTGTCGATGTGCAAACTTCCGAAATGCGCCAAAACTTGCGATACCACGAGCTCTGGTCCGCCTGGCCACAACACGCTCCTCTGCGTGGCACGAAGGACTCCTCGCAGCTCTTCGTCACGACGCTTGCGTACCAACGCCTGTGTCTCGAAAAAAATGATGTCGCAGCCTGGGGCCCAATACTGCTTGAGCCCAGGAAGTGAATTGGCCAAAGCGTATTCGACGCTCTTGCAACTCACCACAAAGTTGTGTCGCAAGACATGATGAATCTGGTTTGTTCCTTCGAGACGAATCTCGTAGCGGAGCTCTGCATCTGCAATTTCACCCTCTTCCGCTCGACCCACGGGTTGCTGTAGCCATTTCAAGGAGAGTGCCACTCCTTGAACCCCGTTGTATCTTTCGGTGCACAAGCCTGTCAGTGTGACTTTGTGATGGTTGGTCACATTTTCCTCTTTGATTTTCACGAGCTCGCCGGTTTCAGCAACCTGAACCACGACCCGATTTCCACGTGCATACCGCTGGACTGTGCCAAATTGATAATTGAGATCGGTGCGAACGTCTAATCTATGGATCATGACCAATCCCTCCTTCGGGTCTGCTTCAAGAATGTTTTGGATGTCACACCATTTCGACAAGTCAATCGATTTCATTTCATGCGGAACAACGTTTAGCGGAAACGCGATACATGTCATGACCATCTTCGCCTACACACCTTCGCCTACACACTTGCAAGCGTCTGTTGCACCTCGGTTCTTTTATACATTCTGAAATGCAATTGTGGGCAGCATGGGTTCGTGGATGTGCGGGCGGGGGTTCGCGTGATTTGCGGGCGGGGAATCCAGATTTGCGGGCGGGTTCGCGTGATTTGCGGGCGGGTTCGCGTGATTTGCGGGTGGGTTCGCGTGATTTGCGGGCGGAGTCGGATGAATTGTATTGGAATGCAATTAAAACAAACAAAAATATCGCAACGGTTCGCATTGTTGCGTGGCCGGTTCGCGATAAAATCTTGTGGGTTCGCGACAATTATTTTCAGGGCGCAACAATGTGAAACGTTGTGATTTTTCATTTAAAATGCATTTCACGGAATGCATTTTATTTCTCTCGTGCGTAAATATCTTGGGAACAAGAGCGTTGGACGAGTTAGCCAGCATGGACGTCGGTATGCAGGAGGCTTCCTTGAAGCGTGGTGCTGCGGCTTTGGACGAGGACGCTGGAAATATGCCAGGCTTGTGGGCCGCAGCGAAGAAGCAGACTTTGGCCCCTGCACTCATCGAAGAGAATCTGCTCGAGGATGATGCTCCCACTCAGAATTTGTTGCAGGATCAGGGCATCTTCATCCGCAATTGGTATAAGTTTAAGAGGACCAGGTGGATAGCCGAGATGATTCGCATCAACTCACAGATGGCTGCAAACTCACAGGTTGGAAGATCAACGCGTGCTCAATGCGGATGAAGGTGTGGATGGCTTGACTTGGGAGGAGAGTCGCCAAAAATGGCTCTACGAAGAAGTGCAGCAATTTCCCATGACGATGATGGGTCCTAGTCACTTTGGCCCAGCGACCCTCGTGCGCAACTTTCCGCAGAAATCATCCAGCGCGGCGAACACGTTCAAAGCGGGTGATGTTATGAGTGAGGTCAACACGCCCAACATGGGTGATGATGCGAACGATCTGCAGTTCCAGATGGTAGACTGAGCTGGAGCAGTGATTTTTTTTGAAACGTGTTCTAATAAATGAAACACTATTTAACCCCATGGAGTGCTTGTGCAATGCGTCAGTGCAGCGTGTGGTGTGTGCTGTTCTTTTGGGGCCACCTCCAAAGATCAACTCTCTCGCAGACCACTGGTCCCCATGCATTTGATCAGGTGTACGACGGCATGCAGTGTGAGCCGTGCGGGACCTCTTTCTTTTGCTCGGGCGGAGGGCGCTTCGCTTGTCCCGACCACAGTGTGACTGAATTTTCAGCAGAGAACAACTCTCCATCGGATGTTGAGGACTGCGTGTGCCTGCCCGGCTACCTCCGCTCCCACAACACGTGTGAGCTTGGCGGGCCCGGCCCTTTCTACTTTCAACAGGGCCTCCCCATGCCATGCCCACAACACAAACTCACCTATTCGAACGGATCAAGCCTCCCTGAGCAATGTCTGTGTGTTCCTGGGTACTACCATGCCAGCGATGGCTCGTGTGAGCCGTGTGCGGCCGACACATACAACGAGTTGCACGACCAGACAGCGTGTGTGGCGTGTCCGGAGCGCAGTTCGCACTCGCTAATGGCGAGCTCGGCCGTGACAGATTGTGTGTGCGATGCGGGCTCCTTTCGTCAAGCAGATGCTCCGGGCGAGTGCCAGCTGTGTGCCGCCGGGTTCTACAAAGACGAGACAGGCCCCGCAGCCTGCGAGCCCTGCGCGAACAACACCTTTTCCAACGGCACTGGAGCCATGGTGTGTCTCGCCTGCCACGCGCAGTCGGTGTCGCCTGCACAGAGCAGCCAGCAAAGCCAATGCGAGTGTGTTGCGGGCTACCAAAATGCTGGCGGCGACATGTGCGCAGCGTGCGCTGTGGGCAAGTCCAAGCCCGAGGTTTCTCACGCGGCCTGTCAGCTGTGCGCGGCCGGCACTTTCCAGAACGCGACGGCACAGGCCGAGTGCTTGGCATGTGGCGGGTCGTCCACCTCAGAGCCAGGCCGGGCCTACTGCGAGTGCGACGCGGGGCACACCTCTGCGCACCCCGGAGTGCTCGTGTCGGCGCCTGTGTGTGCGCCGTGTGTGGCTGATACGTACAAGGAGGGCCTTGGGCCGGACGCCTGCGATGCCTGTGGTCTATATATGCGATCTCCCGTGGCCGCGGTGTTGCAGGCTCAATGCCTGTGCGACGAGGGCTACTTTTTCACAGGAGCCTATGACACGTGCGTGGCGTGCGCCGCGGGAACATTCAAGGCCACGGTCAGCAACGGCGCGCCTGAGACTGACTGCGTGGCGTGTCCCGAGGCCTCGTTTTCGCGCAACGCGAGCACGAATGTGAGCGACTGCTCGTGCAACGCGGGCTTCACGCCTGGCATATACCAGGAGGGGTGCAATTACTGCGATCCTGGCTACTTCAAGGAGGCCCCCGGACCCGAACTCTGCGAATCGTGTGCCGCAGGAACCTTCAACTCACAAACAAACGCAACCCGGTGCCAGGACTGCTATGCCGGCGCGGATTCGCCGGAAACCAGCCTTGCGCTGGAGGCGTGTCTGTGCGCGGCCGGCTATGAGCTGAACGTGTCTGCCTTCGCTTGCCAGGCGTGTCCCGCCGGCAGCTTTGGCGCCGAGGTGGGAGCACAGTGCGCCGCGTGCGCCAACGGCACCTTCACTGAATTGGAAGCGCGCACTACGTGCAGCGTGTGCGAGGCGCGGTCAGCCTCGTACGCCACACCGCGTGTGGTGTGCGAGTGTGACGCGGGCTACGAGGCGGTGCAGGGCTGGATGGTGTGCCCGACCAACAGCTCGTGCCTGCGCTGCCGAGCGTGCCCGGCAAACTATTACAAGGAGTTGCACGGCGATGAAGGCTGCGTGGCATGCCAGGACAACTCGGAATCCGAGCCGGGTTCGGTGCCCCAGTCCGCGTGCCAGTGTTCGGTTGGCTTTCAGCAACTCGGCGAGGCAGAGTGCGCGGCGTGCGCGCCAGGCCTCTTTTCGGACACGCTGGACGCTGAGGTGTGCGATGCGTGCGCCGAGGGGCGCTTTGCTAACGTGAGCGCGATGTCCGAGTGCCACTTTTGCTGGAACCACTCCGCGAGCAATGCCAATTACACCGGGTGCGACTGCAACCCCGGGTTCGCGCCACAGGGTGATTTTGCGTGCGCCTCATGCGCCGCCGACACGTACAAGACCACGCGCGGGAACACGGCGTGTCTGACGTGCCGGGCTGACTCACAGTCCGCCATGGCGTCCTTTCTGGTCGAGCACTGCGAATGCAACGCGGGCTTCTTTCTGCAAGGCTCGCCGGAAGAGGGCGAGTGCGTGGCTTGCTGCATCGGCACCTTCCGGCCCTCTGCCAGCAACGAGCCGTGCTGGCTGTGCGCAACGTCCCTCACCACGGAGTTCAATGGCAGTGTGTCAGTCGAGAAGTGCGTGTGCGCGCCCGGCGAGCAGTTCAACACAGACGGCGCGTGTGAGCCGTGTCCCGCCGACACGTTCAAGGACGTCTTCGGCCGCGAGGCGTGCGGTGCTTGCCAGTTGTGCGCGGTGGACCAAGAGGTGGAGCGGGAGTGCAACGCCTCGCATCCGATCGCGTGTGTGTCTTGTCCACCACACAGCTCCAGCCTTGGTCGGCAGCGCAGTGGTGCCGGAGCGTGCGCCTGCAATGCCGGCTACGAGTATGACGGGCGGGATTGTGTGGCGTGCCCCCCGGGCCGCTTCAAGGAACACACCAACAACACCCTTGCCTGTGCCGAGTGCGCCGCCGGGGAGTTCACGACAGAAGTGGCCAGCACGGCGTGTCTGGATTGCAGCGAGCATTGTGAGGGTGATTTGGAGACGGCCAGCTTCGTGAGGCTGGAATGCAACGCAAGCCGCGACGTCGTCTGCGCGCCGTGCACCGTGTGCGCGCCTGGCACTTTGTCGCAGCCCGTGTGTGGGGTCGCCAGCAGCAACGACCGCGCGGACACGGTGTGCGCGGTGTGCACGCCGGGCTACTTTTGCGTAGGGGGGGGCGGGCGCACCCTATGTCCCGGGGGCTCAGAGAGCGATGCCGGCAGCAATTCGTCGACAGACTGTGGATGCGTGCTCGGCTACGCAACCACTGTGTCGACAGACTGTACACCGTGCGGATTTGACACGTATTGCCGTGGGGGGCAACTTTCCGCGTGCCCCGCACACTCTCTCACCCTGGGAGTGGAAAATAGCATCATCCAGGACTGCATCTGTTTGATGGGCTTTTACAAAGTGGCAGAGGCTGCCAGCGATCCCGTGTCCAGCGCCGACAACTTCTCGTGCGCACTGTGTACTCCCGACGACTACTGCTTCAACAACTCGCTTTACAACTGCAGCGACGAGCGCATGCGCTCTGTCGCCGGCTCCGACGAGGCCGCCGACTGCCGCTGTGTCAACGGATTTTACAACAACGCCAACAACACCAGGTGCCTCCCATGCGAACTGGACCACTACTGTGTGGACGGCAACATTTACCCGTGCCCGGGCGATGAGTGGACCCAGGGACAGACCCGCCAGGATGTTTGCACGTGCCGCCCAGGGCTGCAAGAAGACGGAAACGTGTGTCTGCCGTGCGGGGTGGGACGCTACTGCATTGGAGATAATTACGCCGTGCTGTGTCGGGCCCACAGCTCCACGGCGGGTCCAAACGCCGCGGCCTACCACGATTGTCGATGTGACGTTGGCTTTGGCGACGGCGGCGGGCAGGCCAGTACGTGCCTGGCGTGTGCAGCCGGCTCCACGTACAAGAACAGCATTGGAAATTATCAGTGCGAAAATTGCACACGCTGCAGCGGCGCGAGCGGGCTCTTCACCAGCGTGTGGTGCAGCGCCAGCAGCGACGCAGTGTGTGACGCCTGCAATGCCTGCGCCAACGCAGAGGAGTACACACACCGGGCTTGCGCAGATCTGGCGGACGCAGAGTGTCGCTCGTGTACGCTATGTGACTTTTCGCGCGAGTTGGAACTATTGCCGTGCCAGACGGATCAGAACCGCGAGTGCCGTGACATTGGAGGCGACCTCGCGTCCTGCGCCATAGGCTCCTTCCTCGGAGGACACACCGCTGTGTCGGACAGCTATTGCATGCCGTGTCGCTACAACGACACCCGATTGAATGGGCAGTCTCTGCACGCAGCGCGCACCAATGGCCGCGTGTACAACGACGCCTTCAGCTGCGGCGTGACCTGTCTCGGCAACTCGCGGCTGCGCGATGCCAGCCGGCCGTTTCTGGGGTGCGTCAGCTGCGAAAAAGGCAACGTGCTGCTCAAAGTGTTTCCCAACAACATGAACCAGGCGACAACGTGTGCCTTCACCTGCCGGCCGGGATACGAACGCGTGCTCATGCCAGATGGCAGCGAGGACTGTTACATTGCGCGCCTCCTGTCGAGCCCGAGAAGCGAGTTTTCGCACAGCGTGTCGGTGGGTGATTTCACCCGGGTACATGACATGGCGCGCCTGCGCCTGACGCACACCAGCCACGGCTTTTTTGCTGTTGTGGTGGGCCGCGACGCCCCTCATGACTGCAAACGGGGCGCCACGGGCTCTTACTGCTGCTTGGCCCGACACTGGCGCGTGTCCACCTTGGCTCACATGGGCCTTGTGGCCGTGTTACCAGAGGCGTGCGTCGGCCGCTCAGGAGTCGTTGGCCTCCATGGCACAGAGGTGAGCAGCGGCGTGCTTGAGCTGGACATGAGCGACAGCCTGCTGTCGGAGGTTGCGACGTGTTCGGTGCGCGACACCGTGCAGACATGTGTGCTGGTGATTTCGCTGGTCGACGTGATCACGTGGAAGGTGGTGTCCGTCACGTTTGCGCTGCGCACGACGCGGGCCGTCACGGTGGCTTTTGCGCCGTTGAGTGGCAGTTTGGCGCAGATGCTGCCCCTCTCGCAGTTGGAGGTGCACGTGGTCCTGCTGCACCGGCAAAATTACAGCGAGCATATTTTCCAGGTGCAGACCATCGCGCGCGGGACGGACATGCTCATTACCTCTCGTGTGCTTGGCATGCAGCAAATGTCGCTCTCTGAACTCCGCCACCGCCTGGGTCCGTGCGAAAGAATGACGCGAGAGAATGGCACAAGCGTGACTGAGTCTCCAGTCACGCAGCTGGCGTCGGGCGTGCTTTCTTCGACTGTGTCGTACTGGCTGGCGGGAGCGGCCGTGCCTGTGTTCAAGATGCTCCTCACGCTGCAACAGGTCGGCGACTCGCGCGACGTCATGGACGTAGCGGCAGTGCGTGATGTGCAGCTGCTGCAGCCGGTGTGTGCTCCCGGGGTGCTCGACTCCAATTTCTTTGTCGGACAGGTCTGGAGTATCCAGGGGATGGGCGCCGAGGCCGTCTCGCGCATGACCCTGCTGGGGCCATCCGCCGCAAGCAGAACAGTACGCGGCAAGCTCGACTCGCTGCTCACCTTCATTGCAGAAAGCACATTGCGAGACAGCCCTCCGTTGCAGATGCGACGCATTCTGGCGGTGCATCTGCGAGGCCAGGCCGCGCCCACGGCTCTTGCAAACGCCACGACTGTGCGAGTGGGCGTGCGCGACTTTACCCCAGCCTTTCGCGAGTGGTGCTTTGCGGCGCCTGCAGTGTGTCACCTCGAGTACATTTCGGCACTCTACAAACGTACCAACGTTTTTGTCTTTACGTCTTGCAACGCGACAGATCACGAAAACGCCCAGAAGTGGTTGCAGGCCAATTACGGTGTAATGCGCGACGGAGGTCATGTGGCGGCTGTCTGTGCCCAGCAGCACGCAATGCTCCCGTTTTCTTCCAAGGCTGTTATGGTGAACACCATGCAGTACACCAGTCGCCAGGCGGGGAGGTGGAACATCAACCAAGACCCGTTGGCGCCGGAAATTCGTTCGCGAGTGTGGGTGGACTTTGAGATTGGCAAAGTTTAGTCCAACCCCAGTATTTAAGGGCCTTGTCCAGACAAATGCTCCCCGATGTCGTGGAGCGTGTGCCGGTGAGCTAATTGCAGATATGCCTCCAAAAAGAGGCAAAGTACAAAAAACAGGCGTGACGTGCCACCCAGATCGTGAAGACTGCGACAAACAGATCTTAAATGCACGCCTCAAGTTCTTAAACCCCGGTGATATGTACACTTTCGTGCCGAATACGCTGAAAAACAATCTGTTCAAACTTTGTATTATCGACGAGATAAAGCCCGGAGACAAGTCGCCTGTGGTCAGCAACACATTGGACTATTCTAGCAATTTTACCCTTGAAAGAGAAAGGGAGGTGATGAAGCACAGCTTCTTGTACATGGCCACATTATATTGCCTCAGTTTACGGGACCTGCCGAACCGACTGCTTCTGGTAGACAGAATGAACTGGGGCGAATTGTTGGGAATTCCTTTCGCGCTCGTCCGAAAATGGTGGCCCTTGTGTCGTGAGGTGGAGATTCAATGCCAACTTCAATGCCCGACGATTCTCGGCTACATCGAACCAAACATGATCTTCACGAAAGGGCGCGTTCCAACCGAAGAAGAAAAGCACCTGAGGCTTAAAAATCGGTACATGGAGAACCTCCTTGAGCGACGTGATCGGGCAGACAAGTTTCACAATTTCAAGCCGAAATGTTTGTCAAGGGATGACGCCATAAAGTCACAGAGTGCGCGTTTGGTAAAACAGTTGGAATCCGAAATGTTCGACGGTGCGTTGCCGGCTGGAGGAAGGTATCGAGGGTATTGTCCTGTGTTGGGCTTTCCCGTGAGCCAGTACATTGAGGTTACGATGAATGGAGTGAAAGTTTTCTATTGGCAGCAAATTCTCTCTGAGTGTGTGGCAGAACGCAAAAGACATCACTTCGACATGTCCAGCGCAGAGGTAAAAATATTTTGTGATTGTACACCTGCTCAGCCCAAAACCAATCTATCAGACCGATCGGCTACCCAGGGCAAGGAAGACACGCAGAGTTTGAACGCTCGTCACGGCCTCAAGCACGTGGCGGAACAATCCAAATTTGCGCAGCCCCATGCTGACCGGCTTACCAAAAGACAACGCGCAGCGGAAACGGAGGGCATCGATGTCGACGCATTGATAAGACATGCAGAGCTGATGGATTGTCAGATGAAGCGAGGCCGGGACAATGGGAGTATGGGAGGCGTCGACCTTGACTTCCGCCTTGAGCATGAGGAGGGGGAGTCTAGCGGTCGCAAGAGAACCTGAGCGGCTTACCGTGTGTGTTGAGTGTCATCGTACATGTTGGTGAATAAAACACACTATACCACTGATGATTTTTATTCGATGTATTCAAAATCAGTTAGAGACCTCGTCTGTGTTTTCCTCTCTCAATAGACGCTGCCAATCTGTTTGGCGAAGTCATTCCACATATCTTCCGACACCACGGCCGGCACGTCTGCCCGTGAGAGCTCGTTTTCGGCCTTGCTTTTTTGGCCGACAGTGCGCGAGCCAACATCACCGTACAGGCCGTCCACCTTTGACTTGAGGCTGTTGTTCTCGACACGGAGCAGGTCCAGATCATGGTTCTGGCGCTCGTGGAGCGAGGACGCCGCCACCATCATTTGCCACACCCCGTTGTCTTCGGCTGATTTTTCGACCAGCTGGGTGAGCCCATTTTTGAAACTGTCCTTGACCTTGTCGTCCTTGGTCTCGACGGCGTCCATCCATTTTTTCATGAGCGTGTCGAGTGCGCTTTGCATGCCCTCGCGCGTCTTGGCGCTGAGCTTACCGTTGCGCACCTCGGCGTCCTGGAGCTGCGACTTGAGTGTCACGTTGTTAGTTTCAAGGTTTTTGATGTGCTGCAGAATGTTGCTCATGTCGGTGCTCTCGGCTTTCTTCGCAGGGGCATCGCTTTCGGGGACTTTGGGGGGTTCGGCCACAGTGGTCATTCATCCTGCCTGTCCCGTGCTTATATACACCCCGTCTGACTGCAGACATTTCGCGACTTGGCATCAATCGGGTAGCATATCATGGCTGCCGTCAAGCGGGACGACGCTGTGGTTGCCTGGCATGCGGGCTTCGCCGCGCGCACTCCACTCGGCCTCCGCTCGCGCCTCGCCAGTGGGCACTACAAAATGAAGCACCAGCATGGTCAAGCTGAGCGCCAAGAGCATTGCGAGGGAGCGCGCTGTAGTTCGAGTGGCCCGGACGTGACTGTCATCGCCGGCGCAATGTGCGCCGTGCCGAGGTTCGGGGAGGCTCTGCAACCACAGCCACGCAAGTGCAATGGCCAAAAGCATGCACACCCACGCAGCCAAGACGAAGATCATCACGGCAGAGCACGCTGCAACGCTTTTATAATACCGGTGGCTCGCGTGTTATAAAAGGTGGCGATGGCCAGCGCCGAATGCCTCGTTCGTGTTTGATGACAGCCAGGCAGCAGCGGTGTAAACGCAGCAAGACAAAACGGGTGCATTGGAGGGACCAGGGCGCCGCCCCCGGACTTCTCGCGGAATTTGCTGTGGAGGACAGGCCTTTATCACTCGGCTCCTTCCAGCCTCAAAAATATCACGTGTAGGGCCCGTGCGCAGTTCCCCACTCGAATGGTGTCATGCGTGCGATTGCGCCTTAAAGCTTTATATGTGCACTGGTCTCCGCCTGCAATGTCCTTGTACAGCATCGACATTGCCACCAATATTGAAAATGTTTTGCTCTTTGGCGTGACACTTCACGCCAGTGAGTTGCTGCAGGGAGGAACGCCTCCACGCCACGATACTTTCACCGTGCTGCTCATGTGCGTGGTGCTCGCTGTGGTGGACTGGCTCGCCGTGGCGAATCTCGACGCGTACAAACACAGCACCCAGCGCACCTTGTTTGCGCAGGTGGTGGTGTCCATCTTCAGCAACACACTGCTGTCCGAGGTTGCCAGCAGCCCGCAAATGGTGCAGTACACACAGTCGGACTGGCTGTCACTGCTCACGGTGTCGCAGAGCACTGTCATCCTGGTCATTTTTGCGAGTCTGCCGCTCGGCACGCCGGGCGACACAGCGACGGCGTACCGAGTGCGCATGCAGGGCCTTTTCCTCTACATGTACACTGAGAACCTGCAGGCCCAGGTGCAGCGAGTGCAGGAACAAACCGTGTTGGCCGTCATTGCCCTGCTGGTGTACACGGCGGTACACATGCTTGCGAGCAGGACAGATCAGTCGCGCGTGGTGAGCATAGTCGCGCGGGCCTGCAACATGCTGGCCATCAACGCATTGCTCAAGCTGACTTGGTACACCCAGTACTCTGCCGAGACCAAGACTGGCATGCTTGTGTTGCTGCTGCTCACGTTTGATGTCGTGTGCTCCAAGGCCGTGTGGTTCGTCGAGATCCGCGGCTACGCGCTGTGGAAGGCCGCGCGGCATCTCCAGGAGCTCTTCGACGCCCAGTGGCAGGAACCAGCCCAAGCGCTGGCCGTGTGTGTCATCGGCCTTGCTGTCATTCAGCTGCGCAGCAGCCAGCAGCGCGCGGGGGCGAGCGAAAAGACCCTCACCGAGCTCGTCGTCCTCGTGGGCGTCAATGTCTTTGTGCAGAACACCACGCCAGATGTCGGGGCAGAGGGCGCCGGCCGGGGCTTTGTTATGCTGGTGTTGTACCTCATTGGCTGGGATGTGCTTCTTGGGCAGATTTCGTCCAACTGAGCGCGGCGGGTGCGACCCGGGTGCGCACTGCGTCACTGTCAGGGCCTACACGAAGTACTGGTTGGCCATGGACAAGGAGGTAGAGTGAGGACGACGGTTCCGCGCATTTTGCACACACCGCAACGCCAATATTCTGTTATACTTATTGAGAAGAGAACTCTCGTTCAATCTTCTTATGATTTCTGGATCTGACATGGCAAGTACCTGGTCAACTGAACACTTCCAGAATACCATGTTCAGAGCTTCTGCAATGTTTGGTTTGAAAGCGTCATCTATCCAAAAATTGTACAATGCTGTGTTCATTATGGCTGTGCTCATTTTCTGTCTCCTCTGCTATGTTTAATACTACATGAACTGCAATGAAGCGCCAGGATTGATGGCAACCAACGCGACATTCGTAAAAAAAGCCAACTCAGCTGTGTGCCTCTGACGGGCGCATCCGGCAGACGTCAATGTGCGAGGCCGTGTGGCACAAGCTGCGCAGCCCGTTTGCGCTGCCCCCGTCGAGCGCCGGGTTCCACCAGTGCGAGTGGGAGACGTTTGACATGGGCGTCGCCGGGTGTCTGCTCTGCGGCAGCATACACCAGTGCTCTCGGCAGCTGTGCACGCAATTGCAGCAAATCGAGGATGCAACGGTGTGCGAAATCACAGGATGCGTCGTGCACAAGAGCAACTTTGTCGCCAACGAGTTTGACGACACGGCCATGCTGCGCAACTCC
>Ga0209491_10007014_pt1 | contig 15141 bp, 9 predicted proteins | sample BON02_FD_187213 | JGI IMG/M metagenome (GOLD analysis project Ga0209491, IMG submission 187213) | Freshwater microbial communities from Lake Bonney liftoff mats and glacier meltwater in Antarctica - BON-02 (SPAdes) (version 2) | ecosystem: Environmental > Aquatic > Freshwater > Ice > Glacier...
TCGGAATCGTATAAATGTCTCCCAAAAGGTCAAAAGCGAGGGTGTTTCCGTCGGGACTGACATCTACACTTATCCAAGTACCTTCTTTGGTGTTGAATTTGACTTCCCGCTCAGGCTTGAGTGGCAGATCTTTGAATTTTGGATAATCAAGGGAATCTTTCTTAATGCTATCAGGCAAAGTGACTGAGTCATTATTCATGGGAGAAACACCTGAGGAGCTTTTGGGAACTAAAGCTGCGAAACTCACGGAAATACCAAGAGCCACCAGCAAAGCTGGGTGTGTAATTTTTTTCATCATAACGTATGAATTGACGGGTAGCGTATTTAAGTAATGAAGCACGTTAAATGGTAAGATTAAAAAAATTCGAGCGGTTTATTTTAATTTTATTCCACCTCGCACACATTGACGGCTACCGCTTTATTTTTTAACTCCATTTTTCCAATGCTATTGCATTTGAATTCAGGTGCCGCATGGGCAAATTTATCCAAAATCAAAATTTGTCCTGGATTTGCCTTGGATTGAAGCCTTGAGGCCACATTAACGGTATCACCTATAACAGTGAAGTCAAGTTTTTTCAAGGAAATTGAGCCAATGTTTCCGGACACCATTTCTCCACAGTTAATTCCGATAGAAACTCGGGGTTTGAACCCCGACTCCTCAGAGTATATGGGTAATGCATTCATTTTATTTCGGATTGCAATGCAAGCTCGTAGTGCTCTGCCATGATAATCGTCACCCTTGAATACGGCCATGATCGCATCTCCGATAAACTTATCAATGATTCCGCTCTCGTTCATGATTTCTCGGACCATGAGGTCAAAATATTCATTGAGTAGACCCACCACGACATTTGCTGTTTCATTTTCTGATATGGCCGTAAATCCGCATAAATCAATGAAAGCAACAGAGGCTTCGATCGTTTCATTTTCCCAGATTCCAGACTCGATCTCTTGATTGCTCATGAAGTTCAAGACCGTTTCATCCACATACATCTTCAGGATGTTGTTTTCTTTGAGTGCTTTCAAGGTGGATTTGACCTGATGAATATACTGGGTAGTCTTCTCGATGGTGATTTCCAAATCTTGAAAATCCACAGGCTTGGTGATGAAATCAAAAGCCCCAAGATTCATGGCGGTACGGATATTTTCCATATCCCCATAGGCTGAGATGATGACAGTTTTCATTAGGGAGTGCTTTTCTTTCACTTTTGAAAGCAAGGTCAAGCCGTCCATTTCCGGCATATTGATATCGCTCAAGATCATATCGACGTCCTTGTTAGCATCAAGAATCTCCAGCGCTATACGGCCATTCAGCGCAAACAAAAATTCCAACTCCCCATCTCGGATGCGCTTTCGGAATTTTTGTTTGATTAGGATCTCCAAATCCGCCTCATCGTCTACTACCAATATCTTAATCATCCTTTCGCTATTTATTTCTTTGTGATCAGCCCTATAATTTCTCTTTTGAGTGAATCGAAATCTATCGGCTTAGTGAAAAATTCTTTAGCACCGGAACTCATTGCCTTTTGGTAGTTTTCTGTGTCTCCATAGGCCGAGATCATACTCACATTGATCATTGGAAACCTATCTTTGATTTTTTTCAATAATTCAAGACCAGTCATCCCCGGCATATTGATATCTGAAAACACGTACACCACTTCAGGGGGATCATCCTGACTGAGGATCTGCAAAGCCTCATCGCCTGAGAAAGCAAATGCTAACTCCAGCTCACCCGAACGTACTTCCTTTCTAAATTTTTGTCGAAAAAGTGTTTCTACATCTCTTTCATCATCTACTATCAAAATCTTTGTCATCGTTGTTAAGGTAAAATAATTGAAAATTCTGTAAACTCGTTTGGCATACTTTCAACTAAAAGCTGCCCGCTATGGCCCTTGGTGATAATCTCATAGCTCATCGATAGCCCAAGACCAGTGCCTCGGCCGGCAGGTTTGGTGGTGAAGAAAGGCTGGAATATCTTTGCCTTGATCTCTGCGGGTATGCCCTTACCATTATCTCGGATTCGGATCTCAGCTCCTATTTCTAATTTTTTGGTACTTACCCAGACTGTCGGTTTATAATCCGAATGATCATTGTTTGCTTGGATTACTAGTTCCTGCTGCTTTTCTGCAACCGAATAAAATCCATTGTTGATCAGATTCAAGATCACTCTGCCAATGTCTTGAGAAACTACTTCCATCCTGGAAAGACTTGGATCTAAATCTAATTTAAAATCAGAATTGAAAGATTTGTCTTTCGCCCGAAGGCCATGGTAACTCAGTCTCAAATATTCATCTGCTAAAGCATTGATGTCGGTCAGTTCTTTTTGGCCGGAATTATTTCTACTATGCTGTAGCATTCCTTTCACTATCGAATCAGCCCGCTTGCCGTGCGTGTTGATCTTAGTCAGATTTGATTTCAGATCCTCCAAAATCTCAGAAAGCAATTCTTCATTACGATCTTCTTGATTCTTGGCCCTTTCTTCATTTATTTCTTCAATCAATTCATTACTGACTTCAGAAAAATTATTGACAAAATTCAGGGGGTTTTGAATCTCATGAGCGATCCCAGCCGTCAACTCTCCCAATGAAGCCATCTTTTCGGATTGGATGAGTTGCTCCTGTGTGGATTTCAATTCCTCTATAGATTTATTCAATTGGGCAGTGCGATGGTTTACTCGTTCTTCTAGAAGACGGTTTTCCTTTTTTAGGTAAAATGATCTAATCTGAACTACGGTATAGATCAAAAATCCCAAAAGAAAAAGATAGATCAAAAAAGCCCACCAGGTCAGCCAAAAGGGCGATTTGATCATAAATGAAAAAGTGGTAGGCCCGCTCCAAACGCCATTGAATCCTTTGGTAATCACCTTGAAGGTGTATTCGCCAGGCAAAAGATTGAAATACGTCTTAGAGATGGAATTTTTAGTAATCTCCGACCATTGCTTATCTGATCCTTCGAGCACATAGCGAAATTCGATTTCATCTCTACTTTTGATCGAAGGGTTGGAATAGATAAAGGTCAGCGAGTTTTGATTGTAAGGCAAAACCAAACCGATTGGCATTTTAGTCTTCGATTCCAAACTATCCCATTTGATGTTGTTTTCATTCAAATAATCAGATATTTCACTTTTTCCACTTTCAAGACTGTCTCCTAAGTTTAGAGCCTTGATGTTCTGATTCGTTTTGAAAAATGAAGTTGATTCATCCATTATTCTGATGCCAGTCATTTCTACTTTTACATCTGACATGGTGTCGGTGATCGGATCCTGAAGATTCACGGTTAATATGGGAGAAGCTCCCCACCATACTTTTCCGTCAGATTGCTCAAATGCCGTGGTTTGGTTGTAATCTGTAAATGGATATCCCTCAGCTCTTCCAAAGTTTGAGAATCTCCACGAATGATCCCCGTTTCCATGTGTAGGTTGGTCAATGACCACAATCCCATTTTCTGTTCCGAGTTGAAGCCTGCCTTTTGACTCAATCATGTCATACAATCCCTCTGGAATCAAGCCATGAGCCTTATTGATATTAGTGATGGAGTCCCGGGATTCATTGATGATGGAGATTCCCTTAGCCCCTCCGATAATCATCCGTTGATCCTTAGTAAGCATAAGAATGGATTGGTCGTTGGTCGAGAGCCCTTCTTGAATACCAAAATAGCTCAGGATGTTTTTCACAGGATCGATCATGTGAACGCCTGAGTCTGTCACAAGCCAAATTTTCTGATCAGCATCTTCCTTGATTCCCCAGATGGTATTACTTGCCAAGCCCGAAAGTGCATCCAACTTTTTCATGGTTCCATTCATGCGGTCAAAAACCAGTAATCCGTTATTTGTAGCAATCCAAATGGTCTCATCTTTTCGCTTGATCGCTCGCCAGTAGGCTATTGCTGTTTCTGAATTTGCCCGATAGGACGTAATCGTATTCGTGTTCAAATCGAGAATACTAAATCCTCCAAACGATCCGATAAAAAACAGGTCATTGCCAATTTTGGAAATTCCCCGTTGGTCATTAGAGCCGACTTCTTGAGAGATTTTGAGTTCCTTAAGATTATTATTTGTAGGATCATAAATCATCAAACCTCCATAAGTACCAAGCCAAATTCGCCCCTTACTATCTTCTGAAATACCCCAAGTATCATTACTGATAAGTCCATCATCCATTGTGAAATGCCTCGAATCCATCCCGTTGGGATCATAAAGGGTTAGACCTTGTAGCCACGATCCGGACCAATACACGCCCTCCAGATCCAACAGATTTACCGCAGGAGGCCCCTGTCCTGCTATATTTGATTTGGTCTCGATACTTTTTATTGTCCCTTTTTCTGGCTTATAGATACTGAAGAATTGATTTGATCCAATCCATATACTCTCTTCCTCATCTAAAGTGATCGTGAGCGGAGAACCATCAAAACCTTGTTCAGCTCCTAATCGAGTAATCGTTGAATTTTCTAATGAAATGCTTGAAAGACCCGGAGAAAAACTAGAGACCAATATTTCTCCGTTGGACATTTCGGTGAAGTCGAAATTTCCAGTTGACTCTAGTCCATTTTTCTGATCGAACAGCTTCATTTTACTTCGGTCATCACCGATTACAGCAACTCCTATGTTGAGCCCTAGCCAGAGGTTATTTTTTGAATCTATAAAGGATCCCAGCGAATTAGTTATTTCCAAATCCAGTGCTGAAAGATCAAGATTATAAATTTTGCAATTTTTCAAATCAAGAAACTTGTGCTCAGCAGCGGTTCTCCCACCCCAATAATTACCGTCTTGGTCAAGATTGCCTCGCGAGAAGCCAAAGGGTAGCTCAAAGTTTTCTACAAGCTCCTGCTCAAAATCTATAACCACGATCCCCTTTTGGAAACTGGAAATAACCAACTTTCCATCCGGCCTAAAATCCAAATCTGAAATCGCATTGATGGCCCCCGTGAAGTCACTCTTCACAATCGTATAGAGGTGAAATTCGCTTCCGGTAAATTTGACAAGACCTTTGTCAGTAGCAATCCAATGAACGCCATCTGGACCAATAACTTGATCAAAAATAATATTGCCTGGCAGTCCCTGTCCATTGGTAAGACTTAAGATCCCGGCATTGACATTTTCTAATTTTAGGGGAGTGATTACAGGCGTAATAATCGGCTCTGCAAGTCTAACTATCGTGCTTTGCAAAGAGTCACTTTCTAAGACCAGCTCGAATGGGTACGCTGGCAATTCGTCCCAGTTGAAAGATATCTTATCTAGAGGTGCTTTAAGTGGGACTTCTTCTTGGAGAAAAAACGCTTTGGAAGGTAAGCGATCGAGATCAAACCGCATTGTTTTCGATACTGGCACGCTATCTGTTGGGATTTCTTTCCAAGTAATCGGCTTCCCCTCCGGAATTTGAAAGGGAACTGCTCCTGGTATTTCAAAACCAGATGGATTCTCTGGAAAAGGGACTTCTGTTTTGGATTGGCAGGAAAAAATGAGGACACCAAAAAACAGAACTACTGCTAGCTCTATGCCTATTTTTGTCTGAATTCTCATTTTTCTAATTATCATTTTAAATTGGAAACTCTATACTGATCTCTGTACCCACGCCTTCTTCAGAATGGACTGTTATCTCGCCGCCATGCGCCTTGATAATATCGTAGCTGAGCGACATGCCCAACCCTGTACCCTGCCCGGTCGGCTTGGTGGTGAAGAACGGTTGGAAAATCTTCAGTTTGGTGGCCTCTGACATGCCAATACCATTGTCCTTCACTTGTACGACTATATTTTTTGCTCCTTTTTCGGTAGACACTTCGACCATTGGCTTGTATGGATTATCAGACATCTCTGAATCTTTCAGTTGTATTTTCCTTTCATTCACTGCATAAAATGCATTGTTGATCAGATTCAAAAATACTCTGCCGATATCCTGAGAAATCAAATCAAGACTCGGAATACCTTCTTCTAGATCTGATTTAAAATCCGCATTGAAACTTTTATTCTTAGCTCTCAAGCCATGGTAAGACAATCTCAAATATTCATCCAGTAGTTCATTGATGTTAGTGGCTACTTTTATCCCTGTACTGGTTCGAGAATGCTGAAGCATGCCCTTTACGATCCCATCAGCCCGCTTCCCATGAATGTTGATTTTAGTGAGATTTGCCTTAATATCGCCCAATAATTCTGCAAGCAATGCTTCGTCTCTTGCTTCCGGTGCTTTTGCTCTTTCCTCTTCCAGTTCAGCGATTAATTCATTGCTGACTTCAGAAAAATTATTCACAAAATTGAGCGGGTTCTGGATCTCATGTGCAATTCCTGCTGTAAGCTCCCCAAGCGAGGCCATTTTCTCTGCTTGGATCAATTGATCCTGAGTGGACTTCAAATTATCCAGTGCCTTTTGTAATTCTTCTTTTTGTTGGATCAATTCTGACGTTCGCTCATGGACTTGGACTTCCAGTTCAGCTTTGAGCTTAGCGGTGATCTCAAGTTCCCGCTCTCGCTCGATGGCTTTAAGTCGCTCAATTTCCTGCTTTTTGGCTTGCTTTCCATTATTCACCCACATCGCAATCGCCCATACGAATGCAAACACTCCGGCGATTACGAAATAATCTTCTCGCTTTTCAAAAAATATCGGTGCAACAGATTCCACCAAGTCCCCAATAATCTGGATGGCGATGATCGGTAGCCAAGCATATAAAACTTGTCTTCTTCCTTCAAATTCCGGTTGGGTTATGACCAAATAACTCAACGCAGAAATTGGAAATACGGAAGCTATTGAAGTCCATATTCGATAATCTTCGCCAAGGATACTGCTGAGAATGAGCGCGGCTATAGCTGCAAAAAATATAATATTCAGTTGGGGAAACCACTTTACAGGGGGTATCCCACCTTTTTTCGGCTTTTTAAAAATCAGAATTAATACAATTGCTAAAATATTTATTCCAAACATAAGCTGGGGCTATTCATTTTCGGAGAGACTATTCTCATCAAGGGGTAATGTAATTATAAATTCTGCACCTTGCTTAACTTCCCCTTTACCAAAACCCAGTGGCGATTCTACAGTAATGTTACCTCCGTGTGCTTTGATAATATCATAGCTTAAAGATAGACCTAAGCCTGTACCCTTTCCGGTAGAGGCTTGGTAGTGAAGAATGGCTGAAATACTTTTTCCATGATGGTCGGAGAGATTCCTTTCCCATTATCAGAAATTCGAATCTCTACTCCATCAGCTGATTTCTTGGTAGTCACACTGGTTACTGGATTATATCCACTTTCAAGATTTTTTTCCACCTTATTCCTCATCTCTTTATCATATTCAGCGACTGTATAGAATGCATTGCTGTAGATATTGAGGAGAACCTTCCTAATATCTCTTGGGATCACATGAAGCTGTGGCACCTCAGGATCCAAACTGGTCAAATACTCTGAATGAAATTCTTTGTCCTTGGCTCGAATCCCATTATAGCTGAGGCGCAGACACTCTTCGCAGATTGCATTGATATCGGTCTTTTCTTTTTGACCGATTCCAGAGCGGCTATGCTGAAGCATGGCTTTCACGATAGAGTCCGCTCTACGTCCATAAAGTGTGATGCGATCCAGGTTTTGACGGATATCATCTGCGATGATTTTAGCATCATCCAATTTTCCGTTGGCAATTTCTTCATTCATTTCTAAGATAAGTTCTGAACTCACCTCGGAGAAATTATTGACAAAGTTCAATGGATTCTGGATTTCATGGGCTATTCCAGCAGTGAGCTCTCCCAAAGAAGCCATTTTTTCGGCCTGAATCAATTGGGATTGAGTGGATTTTAGGTTTTTATAGGCCTTTTCGATTTCTTTTGCTTGAGCCAGTTCTCTTTCCTGAGCTTTATCCCTCTCCGCTTTGATCGCCTGATTTTTATTGTAGATAGATAGGGGATAGATCAAAGTCAAAAATCCAAATACATAAAATGTAAATGCCCACCAAGTGCGATACTAAGGAGGGAGGACGGCGAAATTGTAGCTGACGGGCTCTGTCCATTGGCCAGCTTCTCCCTCGACTGCTCCTATGAACCTTGCACGAACCTTAAAACTGTAATCGCCTTCTTGAATATTTCCAAAAGTGGCACTCGTCTTGGTCAACACAGGACCCCACTCGGTATCGTAGTTTTCCAGAATATACTGGTATTCAAGTAAAGACGGGTTGGACAACTCAGCAGTCCCGTAATAAATATTGATATGATTATGTCTAAAAGGAAGAATCAAGCCCTCGGGAATAGGAAAAAATGGATTAATAGAGTCAAACTCAATATTCTTAAAGCGGTTTCCAAGATCGCTGCGCTCCTGAGTATTGAGGATTTTGCCATAAACCAATAGTTCGTTCAGGTTTCTACTGCTTTGCGCCAGCGAATCAACTTTGGGACTATCCAGACTTTGCCAAGAAATCACTTCCTCATTGATTCTCAATTGTTTGAAAAGCACAGTAGGCGTTTCTTGGTTTTTGAGGAGTGATTTATAGTCAAATCTCAGCAAGGCTGTTTTGATATTACCCATTCCTGCCCAGATCACTCCTTTTGAGTCTAATATCATCGCATGGTCTCCGTCGGTAAGATCTTTAACCGGATAGCCTCCAGCAGAATTAAAAATCTCAATATTTTTCAATTCCGAAGACAGGGAATCTGTGGGAATATCAAAAATTGCAATCCCCTGATTTGTTCCTACAGCCATTTTATCCTCGCTGAAACTGATTATCTGAAGAATCACATTATCCTGAAGACCATCACTTGACCTAAAGGTTTGAAATAAATCATCTAGGTCACTGTCAGAATCAATTAAGCTATCGAGTCTATTTAATTTATCAAATGTCAGAAAACTTAGACCGTTGTAGGTAGCCACCCATAGATTTCCCTTGTGATCATTTAACGCTCTGAAAACGCTATTCTCTCCAAGTCCCTGTGTATCGTAAAAATTCACAAAAGAACGACCATCAAATCTGGAAAGTCCTCCATCTGCGGCTGAGAACCAAAAACTGCCGGCATTGTCCTGCTCTATTCCCAATATGGCATCTCCCGCCAGCCCGTGAGTAGTGTTGTAATTGGTGAAACTTTCCCCATCGAATTTGCTAACCCCACCGCCATCTGTTCCAAACCAAATATCTCCATTATCTGCCTCGAAGATGGAGTATACTTCATTATATGGAAGTCCCTGCGGTACGCTATAAGTTGTAAAAGACATCCTGTCAAAAAAGGTGACCCCTCCACCTCCTGTACCAAACCAAATATTCCCATTCCGGTTGAGTAGGCTACTATTTACCAAGTCAGATGCAAGTCCATTAGTTGCTCCATAATTGGTGAAAGAATCATCTTTGAGGTGACTGACACCTCCTCCAGAAGTACCAAACCAATACGAGCCGTCCGAGTCTTCCAATACGGTCATCACAAAATTATTTGCCAAACCCTGTCCGGTGGTAAAATTGGTAAAGCCATCACCGGCAAAACGACTAATGCCACCTCCCTCTGTGCAAAGCCAAAGTCTTCCGTCACGATCTTCTATAATGTGATTGATATTATTACTGGGAAGACCCTGTTCTAGCGTGTAGGTGATTACTTGATCCCCTTCCAGTCTACCTAGACCATTCTCAGTGGCAAACCAGATTTTTCCAAATTGATCCTCTATGATGTGTTTCACCACCATACTCGATAGGCCTTGCTCCTGACCAATGACTGAGAAACCATCTGAATCGAAGATTGCCACACCCCCGCCAATGGTTCCAAACCAAATCCTATCCTCACTATCCACCATAATACTTCGGATCCGATTGGAGGGAAGACCATCTGCGGTAGTATAACTTTCAAAGGCTTGCCCGTCAAATACAGCTACACCGCTATCTTTGGTTCCGATCCACAAGCTGCCATTGAATCCTTCCTGGATACTTACTATTGAATTGGAAGGCAGGCCATCTTCGATTGTGAAGTTCTTAAACTTAGCTCCATCAAACTTACTGATTCCCCCATCTGTACCGAACCAAATGTTACCCTCAAAATCTTCGGAAATGGTATATACATAGTCATTTGCCAAGCCATCACCGGTAGAATAGGAATCGAATTTTTGACCGTCAAATGAGCTCACTCCCCAACCTAAGGTACCGATCCAAATCGTCCCTTTGCTATCTTCAAAAATTGTCTTAATGCTATTATCAGCTAGACCTTCCACCTGAGAATAGGTAGTGAAGGTAGTACCATCAAATCTACTCACCCCGCCGCCAGCTGTGCCAAACCATAAATGACCCCGCTGATCCATGATTCCACAACTGACCGCATCGATGACTAAGCCGTTGTCTGAATTGAAATTTTTGAACCAAGAAGTCCCTCCTTTCCCTAATAGAAACGGTTTTCCATTGGAATCTAAAATCAATTTTCCGCTTTCATCCTGTAGTGTACTGATGCGATGAGTGAAAGAAGCAAAGACCCCAACTGATTGAGATGGTCTATTTTGTCCTTGAAAAACTAGATTATTAACAGATTTGGCATCAAATAGGTATGAAGTCGGCTTAACTCGATTCTTGAGATAAATCTGCATGGGCAAAAGCGAATCCGGCAAATCAGCCAATACCACTCGCTTAATATGATTGATTCGACTGGAATCGGAAGTCTGCAACTCCTCAAGATGATTTATAGTACAAGCAGCAATAAGTAGCAGCGCACCGATTATTTTAAAAAAAAATTCATTTAAGGCTTTGAATTGCTGGTTTTTCTTTCTTTCAAGATAGAATAATAATGTAATTATATTATCCTGCATAAAAAAAGATAGTGAGAGCATAATTCTGTATACAAAGCCAATTATTGCAATTTGAATCTTTTCTAACCTCGCCATCTTACCATCTTTAGTTTTCTCCTCCTGCTTGGTCAATTCTTTGAAGCATTTCAGAACATTAGTGAATGAGTTATCCGCATTGATTTCTACATAGTTTTACCCCATTAGATAGTTCTGTATTAGCAGAGGTTTAAGACTTTTCAAGATATAGACTAAGCTCAATCGAAAAAAATAGGTCAAGCATTTTTTTGTTACCGACTTTTTAAGCCTTTGATTACAACATTCCCTGTTCCATTCGGATCACAGGGATAGCTAAATTCTCGCTGCCATTCCGCTTCATCGCCGATTGTAGCGAAGAATTCCGACAGATAAGCATCAGTATCTTGGATATATTTCTTGTCAACCAATAAAGATTCCACATAAAGCGCAAAAATCTGCTTTTGTAACTCCTGAAATTTTGAAATAACAGGCTTGAATTTATTGCTGTCTACAATACAATACCCCCTAAACCGTCTTTCTCGGACAGATTTGAGCATCAATTTCTGTGGAGGGTTGGCGTATGGAGCCGATACAATGCCAGCATGATCGAAATCATAGGGGACAGGATAGGGAAGCTTGGTATTTCCCTTCGAGACCAATTTTATATTTTGCCTGTAATCAACCGACCAATCCGTATTCCCGATCATATATTCAAAAACTGCCATAGTGATAAATTCTTCCTCTTGAGTTCGATAAGGTTTTAGATTTCTCTTTAGGATAGAGCCACCATTCCTAGCCGCCATTTGACCCTCATTTTCAAGCAAGTTTCCAAAGAATGGATCAGTTCCTTTCTTTGGATTTTCTTCTTTTAGGTAGACCTTGACCAACCTAGCCTTAAAACTCAATGGGGTGATCAGATTATACAATTTGTATACAAGCCATTCTCGTATCACATATTCGTCGCCTTGGCAAGGCATTACTAGTATTAGCTCTTTTTGACCTTCAAAAATCGAAGCCTCTGTATTACTTTGTACTCCAAATTTCAACATCAAAGGCGCATAGGTACAATTGCCGATTAATCTTCGGAAATTTTCCCTTGCCTTGATTTCTATCGGAAATGATTTGAGCGAATCTCCTTTTTGTGAGTAAGAAAGTGTTATTGGGTAATAGTCCGGTTTTTCTGATTGATCATGAAGAGGCTTTTGCATCTGCCCACTTAATGTCAGTTCCAAGATCTCAACAGATTCAAAAAGCTTAGAATTTAAGTAGGTAATTGTATCACTTGATAAACCGGGATTTGCAAAGCAAAAAAATGACTCGACAACCAATACTATAACAAGTGCAAATCTAGCCAAGAAGTAAGCGTTGTTCATTCATTGAGATTTTTGAAGCAAGATAAATAAGAATAAAAACTGGGAAGAACGATAATCACCCTGTTCTTTCGTCCTTCCCAGTTGTTTAAAAAATATGAACAATCTATATCACAAGTTCAAGCTTTTAAGCTAGATTTTGATCTAAGGACAATTTCATAAATATGCCCTCTTTGCTACTTTAGTTTTAATTAAAGTGGATAAATTGGTTGGTGTTAAGTCAATCAATCGGCAAAGCCATCAAGGAGGATACTTTTCAAAAAATAATTATTGGTCAATATCTTTAGTTTCCATTGCAACTTGTGCCTCACTTAGTTTAGTCAAGGCCATAGTGATACCTGTATTATTCCAATAGCCTAGCATCTCTACGATTTTTCCATCCACAAATTTGGACGTAAGATGGACGGGCATTTCGAATGATTCTCCGGACGCCTCAATAGTTCCTTTCCAAAGACCCCAAAAATTCACCCAAGTCTCACCATCGTCGGTGACTACCATCTCAAAGGAGTCTTTTTCCCGATCGAATGAATAGCTGGATAACGGTTCGATAGTTAATTTTTGTCCTGCAATGGTTTCTTGAATGGAAGCGGGGCTGTCCTCAGTCGTATTGAAGAAAATAATAGCACCTTCAGCGTAATTTGCTTCATAAGCGTCCCAGTCTCCATCGACATAATAACCAATATTGGACTTGACAACCTCAATTTCAGGAGATTGCTGCATGTATCGTTTTTCAGGGCTGCAACCAAATAGTAAAGCGATAAATGTAAGAAACGATAGGATCTTCATATTGGTATTTTTAAAAGGTAAACTCGCACAGAGCAATTAATATATCCTAAGTACCACTTATTGAACCTTGCAGAAAACCTTTTTTGGATAAACGTCAACTCTAACTTCCCCAACACCCCTATATTTTTTCCAGGTGTATTTTTATATATACAAAAAACTGGTTTTCATGTACTTCTATTTGCTACATTTAAAGATGAAGGAGTTTTTCTTTTGTTGGATTTTTCTTATGCCAATTGTATCATTCGCTCAGATCGAAAAGCAAATGGGTAAAATCCAGTATCAGGAGGTATTCGTGGATACGGATGATTTCCAATCAGACTATCTAGACCACCTTGAGCATGCGACTTCCGAAATTCCCAAATTCACACCTCTCAGATTGAAAATCGTAAATGACTTAGGATATTATTACCATACCCGGAATCTCAAGGCAGCTTTGAAATACGTCGAATCGGGACTTCAAGAGGCCATTGTCAGTGATCAATCGTATTGGCAAGGTAGATTGCTGGTGTCCAAGGGAGCTATTCTCCTTCGGATGGAGGAGCTGAATCAAGCCGAAAAAGTGCTGAATGAGGCCATTCCTCTGATTCCTGAGAAGGAATCTTGGTTGCTATATACCAATCTTGGATACGTATATGAGCGCCGGGGAATGCTCGGAGAGGCTTTTAAATTTGCCTCCAAGACACTCGAAATCGGAGAAAAGTACAAGGATCCGAAGGCTATTGCGATGGCCTATTCTGATATAAGCAATTTGTTTTGGAAGCAGGGAAAAATTGAATCTGCCTATTCTTATGGAATCAAATCCATTGAGATTTTTGAAAAAAGAGGTCTAAACGATTTGGATTACGACTTTACACTTCATCTGCTCGGTCAATATCTCACTGATTTGGGTCGGCTGGAGGAAGGGCTAGTTATTTTTCAACGATCAGTTGAGATTGGCGAGCAATATGGATTTTACAATAACCTCAGTGATACTTATATCGCATTGGCTAATCTTCAATCTACTTTGAAAAATTTTTCCCAGGCAAGAAAATCCGGCTTAGCAGCGCTCAGCTATGCCGAATTGCTGGAAAATGACTTTATGATCATGCGCTCTTATCTGGCACTTGGCAGGGTAAGTAATGCCGCCGGAGATTTTGGAACTGCCGCCCAATACCTAGAAACAAGTATTGCAAAAGCAACGGAAAGCTTTGGTGACAAATACTACCTAAGCCTAGTATATGATGAGCTGAGCAAATCTTACGAAGGATCAGAAGCTTTTGAAGATGCGTTGAAAACTTCCAAAATAACAAATCAACTCCGAGACGAGGTTTTTACCCTAAAGGCAGATAAGCAGGTCGCAACACTTCAGACTCAAATGCAGGTGGCTCAGAAAGAAAATACGATCAAACTTCAGGAAGCAAAATTGAGCAGACAGCAAATCATTCAGTTACTATACCTAACCGTTGGAGCAGTTTTGATCGTGATCTTGTTTCTACTCTATCGGGTTTATATCCGAAAAAAGTCATATAGTCTGCTCTTGGAAAAAAAGAATGAGGAAAAGGAATTTATGCTCAAGGAAATCCACCACAGGGGCAAGAATAATCTGGAGACGATCTCGAGTCTTTTATCACTCCAAATCTCCAAAATCGAGAATAGGGAATTGCAACAAGTAATGGAAGAAACCTATACCCGAGTGCAAAGTATGGGCATGATCCATCTACAACTCTACAGACAGGGAAATCTGAAGGGCGTGGAAATGAAATATTTCTTTAAAAGCTTGGGTCAATTTATTCTGGAAACATTCGATGCTGAGGGTTGGGTTGATTTTGAAATTGAAATGGCTCACTTAGAATTGAATGTAGATCTCGCAATCCCGATTGGATTGATTGTAAATGAGCTGGTATCCAACTCTCTGAAATATGCTTTTCCCAATCAAGAAAAGGGAACTATAAAAGTCAGTTTATACGAAAACGGAGAAATCCTGCTTCTTGAAGTGGCAGATAATGGAGTTGGAATCCAGTCTGATTTAGTCACACAGGGGACAGGATTTGGCAGTGAGTTGATCAGTCTGTTGACTCGACAATTGGATGGTAAAATGACATTGATCAAATCTCCCGGAGCTACCTTTTCTTTCAAATTCTTATTAATTCTACTTTTAGACTCTGAAAAAGAGTATTTAATATAGCTTTAAATAGTTGAAAATCAGTTAAATAAATCTATATTAAGGCATCATTCACGCTAAGATAGAAATTGACAATGGCTCAAGGACTATCT
>Ga0209491_10007015_pt1 | contig 15141 bp, 10 predicted proteins | sample BON02_FD_187213 | JGI IMG/M metagenome (GOLD analysis project Ga0209491, IMG submission 187213) | Freshwater microbial communities from Lake Bonney liftoff mats and glacier meltwater in Antarctica - BON-02 (SPAdes) (version 2) | ecosystem: Environmental > Aquatic > Freshwater > Ice > Glacier...
ACATCAAAACCGATACGTTGTGACTCTTGTGAATGTAACGACTCTCCATCTCCTACCCTCACCCATCAACAAGCCGAAGCAAGCTTCGGGGTATTAGACCCAAGGGAATAAAATTCCCGCGATGACAGAGCTCATGATTGCAGAGGCTTGGTTTGCCCCCATCACCCCGGTATAGCGATTAGATTTCCCGTCGGCTAAACCGATCGGCGTGCAATCGGTGAATGCCCCGGTTGCACCCGGTCGGATTCTGCGCCAGATTCGGCTTCATGGTTCGCCTTGTCGTCGCAATTTTGGTTCTTTGTGCCTTGATCCCTCCCCTGCGCGCCGACCGGAACCCCGACTCTACTCCGCCCCTGCCCGGGGTTGATTTCACGGCCGCCAGTCCGGCCATTGCGATGATCTGGGTCAAACCCGGCACCTTCCTGATGAGCAGCACTTTTGGCGCCGGGGACGACACCGAGGTCACGCTCACGCAAGGTTACTGGCTCGGCCGCACCGAGGTCACCCAGGCACAATGGCTGGCCGTCATGGACGATGTTCCCCTGCCCAGTCATTTTCAGGGGTCGGAGCGACCGGTGGGAAAAATCACTTGGAATATTGTCATGATATTCTGCGCCAGACTTAACACGCAGGAACGCGCCGCCGGGCGTTTGCCCGCTGGCTACGAATATACGCTGCCGACCGAAGCCCAGTGGGAATACGCCTGTCTGGCCGGCACCACCGGCATTTTCGCGGGCGACATCGATTCGCTGACTTGGTATGATGCCAACAGCGGTGGGCAAACGCATCCGGTCGGCCAAAAGCAGCCCAACGACTGGGGCTTCCATGACATGCACGGCAACGTCGTGGAGTGGTGTTCCGATTGGTATGGAGGATATCCCGGCGGGCGGGTGAACGACCCTGCGGGATCGCCAACCGGCCAGTTTCGAGTTCTGCGCGGCGGGTGTTGGGACTGTCCCGCCGGGTCGGGTCGTTCCGCGTATCGCACCTGGACCCATCCCAGTCTGGGGAATGCGGCCACGGGCTTCCGCCTCGCCCTCGCACCCCGGCGTTGACCGCAAGTAACCACTCCCGTTAACGTCCGCACCTTATGTCCGAATCCGCCGCTCCTGCCGAAACCACTATGGAAAACCTCGTCGCTCTCGCTAAGCGCCGGGGCTTCATCTTTCCCTCCTCCGAAATTTACGGCGGTTTCAACGGCTTCTTCGACTACGGCCCCCTCGGCTCCGAGCTGAAGAAAAACATTCGCGACTGCTGGTGGGACGACATGGTGCAACGCCGCGACGATATCGTCGGCCTCGAGACCTCGATCATCATGCACCCGAAGGTCTGGGAAGCCTCCGGCCACGTTGCCAGCTTCACCGACCCGCTCGTCGATTGCAAAGTCAGCAAGCAACGGTATCGCGCGGATCAGTTGTTCTTCGCCGCGGTCGTGGTAGACGGGAACACCGCTGGCTATGTCTCGGCCCTGGAAAGCGAGCGCACTACCGAAGAGCTGCAGGAAAAGGCCGAGGCGATGAAACGCAAAAAGGCCATCCAAGGCACGCTCGCTCCCGTCGTCGCCAAAGACATGACCGAGGCCGCGCCCGAGGAGATCCCCCTGATCCCCTCTCCCGCCACGGGCGAGCCCGGTAGCCTGACCGCGCCGCGTTCGTTCAACATGATGTTTCAGACCAACGTCGGCGCGATGACCGACGGTTCGTCGGTCGCCTACCTGCGCCCCGAAACGGCGCAGGGTATGTTTGTTGATTTCAAAAACGTCGTCGACACCGGCCGCGTGAAACTGCCCTTCGGCATCGCGCAAATCGGCAAGTCGTTCCGCAACGAAATCACGCCGCGCAACTTCATCTTCCGCTCCCGCGAATTCGAGCAGATGGAAATGGAATACTTCATCCACGAAGACGCCGATTGGGAAAAGGCGCACAAGGAGTGGATCCAGTGGTGCTGGGACTGGCTCAAGTCGATCGGCCTGCCCGAATCGCACCTCTCCCTCTTCGACCACGAGAAGGCTAAGCTCGCGTTCTACTCGCGCGGCACGACCGACATCATGTTTAAGTATCCCTTCGGCGTGCAGGAGCTCTGGGGGATCGCCGCGCGCGGTAATTACGATCTCAACCAACACGCCAAGGCTTCCGGCAAATCGCACGAAATCTTCGACGAAGCCACGAAGAAGAAATTCGTGCCGCACGTCATCGAACCCGCCGTCGGCACCGATCGTATCTTCCTCGCCGTGCTCTGCGCCGCTTATGCCGAGGAGCAAGTCACCGACGAGAAGGGCAACACCGAGACGCGCACCGTGCTCCGCCTCTCGCCGCGCATCGCGCCGGTCAAGGTCGCCGTCCTCCCGCTCCTCAAGAACAAGGAAGCTCTCACCGACCGCGCCAAGGCGCTCTACAAAAAACTCCAGCGCCGCTACGCCGTGTTCTACGACGAAGCCGGCGCCATCGGCCGCCGCTACCGTCGCCAGGACGAAATCGGCACCCCGTGGTGCGTGACCATCGACTTCGACACGATTGAGAAAGAAGGCGACACCTTCACCCTCCGCGAACGCGACTCCATGCAGCAAAAACGCATCACCGAAACCGAGCTCTTCACCCTGCTCGACGAGCAGGTTTATTGATCGCGAAGCGCTGCCCGCTATGTGTGCCAAAGCTCGCCCTCCCGTCGTGCGCAGCGTCAGGACCCTCGAGGCGCTGGCCGCGCTCGACGCCTGGCTGGCCACGCTCGACCCGGCCACCCGTCGGCGCGGCCTGGCCTACTACGAGGAAGGCCGGGTAATCGCCGCCTGGGCCGAAGCCGACCATTATATCGAGGCCGACGTCGAAGGGCAGGAAACCTACGGCGTCACGCTCTTCCTGACCCGTGGCCAGTGGTCTTCCCGCTGCACTTGTCCGATGGAAAGCGATTGCAAGCACGCCGTGGCCGCCGGCCTCACTTGGATCGCCAAACAAGGCGCCGACTACGGAGCCGAATACAGGCCGACCTCGGATATCGCCGAAGCGCTGGACGATGACGACTTCCCGCCAGGGCTCCCGTCCGTTTCAGCGCGGCCCAACGCTGCGCTCGCTGGTAAAAAAGACTCCTTCCGCGAGCAGTGGTCGCCCGTGCTCGCCGAAAAACTCGGCCGCCCTCTCACCGACGCCGAGGGCCGCCGGCTCGGTCAGCTCGCCGCGCTCTTCACTGATTTCGCCCAATCTCACTCCACCCTCTACGAGGAGGCGCTCCGGCGGCATGGCTTCGCCGACGCGATTCCCGCCGGGGCGCCGCAATGGACTCCACTCTTCCGCGATTGGTGGAGCCACAACACCGCGCCCGCCGATCCCTGGGCACTCTGGCAATATCTCGCCTACAGCCTTGAACTGAACCGCCGCCCGGTCCCGGAAGCATTTCTCCCGCTCACCGACACCAGCGGCGTTCATGCCGCCTTCGACACCCTCCGCGCACAACAGCATCTCGACACGTGGCAGCAGACCCTGGCCGTCCCCGCAGATTACGGTCAAGTCCCGCCCGGTGGTGAACTTGGCACCGGAGCCGGCAATCTGCGGGCCCGGCTCGACGACCAGGGCCGCTTGTTCATCGAGCAGCGCAGCGCACCGGACAAGCTGTGGAAGCCGCCCTCGTCAAAATGGGCCTCGGCCCTCACGGACGCGAAATCCGCCGATTTCGAAGCGTTGCCGCCGGCCGAAGCCGCCCTGGTGCTCACCCTCCTGCTCTCCAACCGTTACGGCTATTTCGGCAGCCCCTTCAAGCGGGCCCTGGCCCCGGAGATCACCGCCGCCATCCTGGCCGCGCACTCCGCCCATCCCGCCATCGTGCTGCCGGACGGCCGCCCCTTTGTGCTCGAACCGGAGCCGCTGGTGCCCGTAGCGGTCATGTCCGCCACCGTCCGCGACCAGCTCGAGGTGCACCTCGCCGCCCCGGACGGCTCTTCCGCAGCGGGCGCCCGTCTCATCGCCGGTCCACCCCGGCCGCTCTACCTCCACGCCGGTCGCGTCTGGCGCGGGCCGCCACCCCTGCCCACCACGCCCCTGCCCGCCATCGCACTCGGTGACGCGCGCATCATGACCCGGCTCCGTGCCGCCGGGCTGCGGCTGCCACCGGCGCTCGAGCTAAAATGCCGCACCGTCATGCTGCGTCCATTGCTGCAACTTTCTCTCCCCGAACCCGACAGCGACTATTCCACTCCGCAGTTCCACGCCCGGCTCCTGGCCCGGGCCGACGATCCGGCGTGCGAACAACAATGGCGCGGCCAGGGCGGCTGGCAGTGGACCCAAGGCGGCGCGCCCCCGCCCCGCCGACCGGACGATCTCATCCTTGAATTCAATCTCACGGACGCCAATGCTGCGGGCGCGCGCTTTGCCGACTTCCGCCTGACTTGGAACGACTGGGCCGGAGCCTGGACCCGCCCGGCGACCAAGACCTTTCCCGAGGATTTTCTGGCCTGGCACGCCACGCTGCCGGCTGGTCTCGACATCGAGACCACGCCCGAACTCGCCGGATTCTTTGGCGCTCCGCTGCGCGCGACCGTGGATTTCTCGGCCATTCCCGCCGGCTCCGGCCGGGACTGGTTCGACCTCACCATCGCCCTGCGCGTCGAGGACACCACCCTCAGCGACGAAGAAATCGCCCTGCTGCTCAAGGCCCGCGGCAAATGGGTGCGCCTCCCCAAAGGCGGCTGGCGCCGACTCGAACTCATAGCCGAAGCCGAGGGCGGTGATGTCGCCGCCACCCTTGCCCGCCTCGGCCTCACCGCCGGGGAAGTGTTCACCTCCGGAAAAGCCGCCACGCACCGCCTGCACGCGCTCCAGCTCGCCAGCGAAGCGGCCGCTTTTGCCTCGCGCGACGCAGGACTTGCCGCCGCCTTGCGCGAGCGCGCCGCCGCGCTCACCTCCCTGCCGCCGCCTCCGCTCCCGGTCGGCCTCACCGCCACGCTCCGGCCCTACCAGCGGGAAGGCTTTCACTTTCTGGTGCATCTTTCGGCGCAGGGTTTCGGCGGCGTGCTCGCCGACGACATGGGTCTGGGCAAGACCGTGCAGGCTCTCGCCTGGCTGCTGCATCTGGCCGCAACTTTCACACCCGCTTCGGAGATTGCAGATCTCCAACCCCAAGACAGTCCCGCAGGCAAACGCCGCAGTCGCGCCAAAAAATCCGCCGCGCTTCCATCCGCCGGTCCAACCCCTGCCCCGGCCGGCGTCTTCCGTGTCCTCGTCGTGTGTCCGAAAAGCGTCACCCACGGCTGGCTCACCGAGGCCGCCCGCTTCGCCCCCTCACTTACTGCCGTTGCCTTCACCCCCGCGCTCGCCCGGGCCGAATCCGCCGCGCTCGACGCCCGGCTTCTGGTTGCCAACTACACCCAGCTCCGGCTCAACGCGCCCTGGTTCCACTCCGTCGCGTGGGACGCCGTCGTCCTCGATGAAGGGCAGTTCATCAAGAACCCCGGCAGTCAGATCGCCGCCACCGCGCGCGCCCTCCCGAGCCGTCACCGGCTGATCCTCACCGGCACTCCCGTCGAGAACCGCCTCACCGACCTGTGGAGCCTCTTCGCCTTCGCCCAACCCGGTCTTCTCGGCACGCAGGCAGCTTTCTGCCGCCAGTATGACGATAAAGATCCCGCCGCCCTCGACCGCCTCCACCGCCGCGTGCGCCACTTTCTCCTGCGCCGCACCAAGGCCCAGGCCGCACCCGACCTGCCGTCCCGCACCGAGGACGAACTCATCGTCGAGCTCGAGCCCGGCCAGCGCAAACTCTACGACGCCGAACTCAAGCGCGCCCGCGCCCAGCTCCTCGGCATCGAGACGTCCCGCGCCCTTGACAAAGTGCGCTTCAACGTCCTCGCCAGCCTCCTGCGCCTCCGCCAGATCTGCTGCCACCCGGCGCTAGTGGACCCCGCTCACGCCGACTTGCCCAGCGCCAAGCTCGAAGCCCTCGTCGAACGCCTCGAAGAACTGCGTGAAGAAGGTCACCAGGTTCTCGTTTTCAGCCAATTCGTCGGCATGCTCGAAATCATCCGCAGTCGTCTCGCCGCCGCCGGCGTCGGCCACCTCATGCTCACCGGTCAAACGGAAAACCGCGCCGAACTGGTGGACCAGTTTCAAAGCGACACGAGCAAAACGGTCTTCCTGCTCTCGCTGAAAGCCGCCGGTTTCGGCCTCAATCTCACTGCGGCGAGTTACGCGATCCTCTACGATCCGTGGTGGAATCCCGCCGTCGAGGCGCAGGCCATCGACCGCACCCACCGCATCGGCCAGACCCGTCCCGTGATCGCCTACCGCCTGCTCGCCGCCAACACCGTCGAACAAAAAATCCGCGCGCTCCAGCAGGAGAAAGCCGCTCTCGCCGCCGCCGTCGTGCAGGAAGAGAGCCTCGCGCAAGTGATGGACTTGGAAACACTGCGGCAGGTCCTCGCCTGATCCCGGTTCCCTCTCCATCTGGCCCTTCCGCTACGGTCGCCAAGACGAAACCGGCACCCCGTGGTGCGTAACCGTCAATTTCGATACGATCGAGAAAGAAGGCGACACCTTCACTCTCCGCGCACGCGACTCCATGGCCCAACGCCGCATCACCGAAGCAGAGCTCTTAGCCCTCTTGGACGAACCGCGTTACTGAGCGATTCGGCCATCGATAGTCCCCGGTAGCCGGACGCGCTGTTTCCGGCTTTCTACCCGAATCCGTCGCCACTCAACCCGCCATGAGCCGATTACATCCCTTAATCGGCTCATTATTTAGCTTTATTGTGAGCCGATTAGGGGTTTTATTCGGCTCATGGCCTTTAATTGGCAACAACCTGACTGGCCGAACTTCCGCTACGATCTCACCGCCGTGGAAGCCGAACTCCTGCAGTTTGCGGACCAAGCCGGTCAAGTCTCGGGCCTGCTCAAAGCCTTGCCGGAGGGCGATCGGACCGAGGCTCTCGCTCAGCTGATGATCGCCGAGGCCATGAAGACTTCGGCCATCGAAGGCCAATCCCTCAGTCGCCCCGACGTGATGTTGTCGGTGCGCCATCGGCTCGGTCTGATCGACCAACCTCACCCGGCACCGGATCGAGCCTCCGCTGGCGCGGCGGAGCTCATGATTCAAGTCCGCGAGTCATGGGACGCACCCCTCAATGAGGCCACGCTCTTTGCGTGGCACCAAACTCTGATGCAAGCCGAAGCGCGCGTGCTCAAGGGCGCATGGCGCACCCACGCCGAACCGATGCAAGTCATCTCCGGCGCCGTGGGCAAAACCCGACTCCATTTCGAGGCACCACCCTCGGCTCAAGTGCCCGCCGAAATGACCCGCTTCCTCGCGTGGTTCAACCAATCGCGGCGCGAGATCACCGCGCCGCCGGTGCACGCCGCTCTCGTCCATCTCTACTTCGAATCGATCCATCCTTTCGAAGATGGCAACGGACGCATCGGCCGAGCCTTGGCCGAAAAAGCCCTTTCCCAAAGTCTGGGGCGCCCCGCCACCTTGAGTCTCTCCCGCACGATCGAAGCCCATCGCAAAGACTACTACGCCGCCCTTGAGCAAGCCCAGCGCGCTAATGAAATCACGCCTTGGCTGCGCTACTTTGTCCCCACCGTGCTCGCGGCCCAACGCGATGCGGAAACGTTGGTGACGTTCGTGCTGAATCAGGCGCGTTTCTTCGATCACCACGGCCAGACCCTCAACGAACGGCAACTGCGCTGCGTGCGGCGCATGCTCGAGGCCGGGCCCGACGGCTTCGACGGCGGGATGAACGCCCGCAAATACGTGTCGCTCAATCGCGTCTCTAAAGCCACCGCCACCCGCGACCTCCAGTCGCTCGTCGAGTGCGGAGCATTCCGCCCCACCGGGGCTGGCCGCAGCGCCCGCTACGAGCTCAACTTCTAGATTTAGTGGCCCAGCCGGTTCGCTGGTCACAGCCGCAATAGAACCACCATCCCACGATATACTCCGCAGGTGGGCCCAGCCTTGGCGAAGGGGTGAGCCTCGCGCCAAGGCCGGGGTGACGGCGGAGTGAACAGGTTGACTAAACACCACAACCCACAAATTCGCGGCGGGATCATTCTACCCGCGTCGTCTCGAAAATTTCCACCTGATCGGGCTCGGTGAATCGCCAACGCAGGTTCCAACCCGCCAAAGTCACGCCGTAGGTGCGCGGCGTCGCTTTGTCTTTCTGATAGGCGGGTTGCAGGTCGAGCGTCAGCACTTGCTGAGCGAGCTTGAGGACTTCGGGCGGCAAGATCGCGGCGACTTCGTTCGCCACCAAAACGTCGTCGACGGATCGCACCGTCGGGGCTGATCCCGCCCAATCGGCGCGCGCCTCGGGCTTCGCTTCGCACCACGGCAGGTAGGGTTTGATGTCGTAGACCGGCGTGCCGTCGACGCAGTCGATCCCGCCGACCCGCAAAGCGCCGGGCTCGATCGCGAGCAACTCCACCAGCGACAACCCCAGACCGTTGGGCCGCTGCGGTGCGCGCGACGCAAACACGCCCACGCGTTCGTTGCCCCCGAGTCGCGGCGGGCGCACCGTCGATGCGCCGTCCCAAGGCGGGTTCTTGTGAAAACCCGTGATTAGCCACACATGGGAGAACGCCTCCAACCCGCGCACAAAATCCGGCGAAGCAAACTCCGGCAAAAACTCGACGCGACCCGCCGCCGCCGCGATGATCCCCGACTGACGCGGCACGCCAAACTTTTCAGCAAAGGGAGTGCGAAGCGTGGCAAGAGGAGTCATCGCGCAAGCCTTTCCCAAGCGCCGCTTCGGATCAAGTCCCGGGCTTCTCATCATACCAACGAGGGGAACCCTCGGGCCCACTTCAGATGGTCGGCCTCGTCGTCCGATTGCCGAGTATTCTATACAGTGAGGCTTTACTTATTTCGCCACCTAAGGCCGTCGAGCATTGACCTGTTTATCCTCTAATTCAGCTTGGCTGGGTGCAATCAGCTATGCCGAAGAATGCTGTCATTATGGGAATCGGTGGGTATCTCGGACACGATGCCAATGCTGCGTTGATGATCGGACCCAACCTAATAAGTTCTTCTCAAGAAGAACGGTTTACCCGCAAAAAACACGACGGGGCCTTCCCCAGTTATGCAGTCGAAGACTGCTTGGCGGCAGGCAAGATTGACGCTTCCGAAGTCACCGACGTGGTCTTCGCCGAGAAGTCACTGCAGAGCCACTTGTTCGACGTCACCGGCCAGCCTGGGGGCAAGTTGACCCGGTGGTTAGGACGTTGGCTTCCGGGTTCGTGGCCCGGCCTCTTCTCCCGTCCCGCCCGCCAGCTTTTTCCCAACGCCAAGTTTCACTATGCTTGGCACCACCGCACCCACGTCGCCGGGGCTTTCCACACCTCACCTTTCGAGAGCGCCGCGTTTCTATGTGTTGATGGGAAGGGTGAGGACTACTCGGCCAGCGCGGGCATCATCGATGATCAGCAGGTGACCATCCAGTATGAACAACCCTACGAAAACGGTCTCGGAATGCTTTATACGCTTGTGACCGAGTATCTCGGATTTCATTCGTTCGGATCCGAATACAAAGTCATGGGACTAGCGCCCTATGGCCGTCCTGTTTTCGTGGAGCACCTAGAACGCCTCTTCGCCACCGACGATCGCGGCGGCCTGCGATTGAAAGCTCCTATTCGGTTCTCTTGGGAATCGCGCCGGGCGGCGTGGTCCAAGGTGGCCGAAGCGACGGGCCTGCCGGTGCGGCAACCGAAGGACGAACTCTCGAGCGACCACATCAACATCGCTCATTCGCTCCAACATATCTTCGAGCGCGAAATTCTCAAGATGGCCCGATTCATCCGCGACACCAGCGGAGCTCGTAACCTGATCTTCTGCGGCGGATGTGCCCAGAATTGCGTCGCGGCCGGTAAACTCCGCGCGAGTGGACTCTTCGACGCCGTCTTTAATTCTCCGGTCGGCGGCGATATGGGGAGCGGATTGGGCGCCGCCCTGATGCTCGCTCGCCAACATCAACCGGAGACCCGTTTGCGCCCGCCCACTCGAGGTTTCTATCTCGGCAGCGAGCCTGGCGAAATCCCCGCCGCCGCACTTCCGTGGCAAGTCGACTATGCTGGCGAGCTCCATCCATTCATCGCGAAAGAACTAGAGAATGGAAAGATTGTTGCCTGGGTCCGCGGAGGCATGGAGCTCGGGGCCCGGGCCTTGGGCGCACGGTCGATTCTCGCCGACCCTCGACCGGTCGGCATGCAGTCACGATTGAACCAAGCTGTGAAGTTTCGGGAGTCATTCCGCCCCTTCGCGCCCGTGGTCTTAGCGGAACACTGCGCCGAGTGGTTCGATACTCACGAACGCAGCGACTACATGCAGTATACCGCCAACCTGCGACCTGAGCGCCGGGCTGAAATGCCGGACACGTTCGCTTCGCTGCGCGAGCAGCTTGATTACCCTCGGTGCGAGGTCCCGAGCGTGATCCATGTCGACTACTCCGCCCGACTCCAAACCGTGGATGCGGAGGTTCATCCGGATCTCTACAAGCTCCTTCATGCCTTCTACGATCTCACCAAGATCCCGATTTTGATCAACACGAGCTACAACGTATCGGGACAACCCATCGTCCGCACCGCGGAGCAAGCGTGGGATTGTTTCGTGAATACCGACATCGATCTGTTAGTGCTCAACGAGCACGTTTTCCGGAACCCGCGCGAAAAAAACCGAGAAGAGAAATTGGCTTGGCTGGCCCAATTCTCTGAGCATGCCTAAAGCACTCTCGAGAGAGACGATCCCTCGTCTGAATGACCCAACTCACCCCAAATTCGTGGACCGCGATGCTTCCCCGAGGAGATCAGTGGGATGCCCTGTTCGGTTTTGCCCCCATCGCCATCGTCGGATGGCTGGCCTTCGTTTTAATCGCGGGCGTTATGCTAAAATCCATCGCTCGACTCCCGCCGAGCGTGGTCGAGTGGTGCTCGGGGCGGTTTACGGGTCCGAGGCAATTCGGGGCGCTCGCGCTGGGACTGTTGGCGTTGATCCTGATCGTCGACGGTTCTTCGTTTTGGAACGGCTTCTTTCGCCAAGATGATTTCTCGTTCCTCGCCGTGGCGAGGGAGGGCCATTCGATAAGCCAACAGATGATCATGTATCACAATGATCACCTCTATCTCCTGTTTCGGTTGCAAGTAAGCGCCTTGTTATCGGTGGCCGGGCCGACCGCCGATGAAGCCTGTCTGGCCGGGTGGTTTAATTTGGTTTCACTCTTTGCTCACGCTTCCGTGCTTTGGGCGGGAGCATGGTTACTTCAGGAGGCCGGGGCCAAACGCGCGGCCATCATGAGTGCCGCGCTAATCACTTGGGCGTGGCCCGGCTGGGCAGAGTTTACCACCGGCTACTATGCGATCGGCGTCTACGTGCAGGTGCTGGCCCTCGGGCTAGCCGGTTCCTCCGCGACGCTCCGTTATTTGCGAACCGGCCATCGGCGCTGGCAACTCGGGGCGATTGGTTTGGCAACCATCGCCGTCGGTCTCAACATCTCGGGATTGTGGGCCTTTGTCGCTCAGGCACTGGCCGTCATCTGCTTTCGCTGGCCAGCTTGGCGAGATCGCCGTGGCCTTAGCCATCTGGTCTCGGCCCTTAGTTTATTTATCGTTTCAACTTTGGTCCTCATGGTTGGGTTGCGGCATGATCGATCCGCTCGCGAGTATGTGCAGAATCCCACCGGCTCCACGGTCGACTCACAATTTGCGCATATGGGCCGCCAGCCTATAGCTGTCACTGGGCTAACCTTACTTTCTGCTCCAGGCGGAAGCCTCCTCAGTCTGGCGACTCCTCCCTATCTCCAATTCGGAGCCAGAAAGATTGCGGACCGACCCGTCCTGCAATCGGCCATGACCGGTCTCCAGTTGATCCCTGTGGTCGCGCTGCTTGTTTGGTTTCTGCGAAGGAAGGCCCATCCCCCCCGAGCTGAGGTGAGGTTTCCGATGTTCGCTTTCATGGTCGTGTTGGTCCTCGCGGCGATGGTCATCCTGGCTCGACCAGACTATGCGGCAGCTTCTCCGGTGTTTTTATGGCTACCGAAATACCAAGTCAGCCTCTGGGTATGGGCGGTGCTTGGGTTGGCATTCTTAATCGAGAGAATTCTGGTTTCCCGTCCCAAGCCGGAAGTAGCGATTTTGAAGGGCCTGAGCCTGACAATCATGCTCTCGGTGGCGTTTACTCTCTTTCACGCCTCCTTTGAGAAGGCGGTCGAGCCCGGTCCGGTGAGTTATATTTCACAAGGTCGACTCGCGCACCTAGCCGCCGCCAAGATTCGTCGTGCCGATTACCGCGAGGTCATGGCTATTCTGAAAAACCACCAGCACGCCCAGAAGTCTGACGCCATCCAATTGCCGCCTTGGGCTAACTGGAAAAATGCTTTTACGCTCAAATACCCTTTGTTAGAATGGTCGGGTGATACCGGTGTCAGCGGAGTCACCTATCTGTTCGCTGACCTTCCGTTTGCCCGGCCGGAAAGTAACCTCCGAGTAGAATGGGCGCCCTCCCCCAAGTTCGATCGCTCGTCGGGGCCATCAGAGCGCCTCGCTAGTTTCTTCAACCCTTGAAGTCTAAATCTTGCCGCTCTTAGTTACTCATTCCTCCTTCCCGCGTTCGCCGTCCAAACCCACCCTCTCCATGAGCTTCTCCAGAATCAGCCGATCACTGCTTAGAATGCTAGGTCGCATTCAAAAAGTCTTTCGCTCCCAAGAGGCCGCGGGATGGGTCAAAAGCTCCCGTGGGTCCGATCTGACTGGCCGATAGAGCCAACCGTTTTGTCGTTCAGGTTGTCGTGAGCACCGACCGGCAAGTCACGTCTGATTTGCACTCTTCCACCGATTGCCTAGGCTACGACATTCCCGGGGTTGCTCTTAACCGCTCGGGCAGTCTCCGTCCCGATTCATCTATGAAACGCAAAGCCTTCGCCGTTTGGCGCGGCGACCTCAAGTCTGGTCGCGGCACCCTTTCCACTGACAGCAACGTCCTCAAGGACACCCCGTATTCTTTCGGCACCCGTTTCGAGAACGGCCCGGGCACCAATCCCGAGGAACTGATCGCCGCGGCCCACGCCGGTTGCTTCAGCATGGCCCTCTCCGCCGAACTCGGCAAAGCCGGCTTTACTCCCGAGAGCGTCGCCACCAACGCCACGGTCACCTTGGAAAACCTACCCGACACCAGCTGGACCGTGACGAAAGTCCACCTCAAGACCACCGCCAAGGTCCCCGGCATCGACGCCGCGAAGTTCGCCGAAATCGCCAACGGCGCCAAGGTCGGCTGCCCGATATCCCGCCTCCTGAAAGCCGAAATCACTCTCGACGCCACCCTCGACTAAGCTCTGCGCAACCAACTCACGTTCTCCAACGAAGCCAGCGCAGGCCTGGGTCTGGACATCGGGAAGGTGGGTTTGCTGCGTTCGGATCTCGAGGACTCAGGCGCCGTATTGTTTGTCACTCACGTGCTCCATCCACTCGACGACTTTGCCGTCGAAACTTTCCTGGATCGCGAGATGCGTCATGGCCGTGGTGGGTGCGGCGCCGTGCCAATGTTTCTCGCCCGGTGGAAACCAAACGACGTCACCGGGTCGAATTTCCTCGATCGGACCGCCCTCCCGCTGCACCCGACCAACGCCGGCCGTGACGATGAGCGTCTGGCCCAACGGATGCGTGTGCCAAGCGGTGCGCGCACTTGGTTCGAAAGTCACGCTGGCCCCGGCAACGCGGGCCGGAGCGTTAGGTTGAAACAAGGGATCGATGCGGACCGTCCCGGTGAACCATTCGGCGGGGCCGGGGGCAGAGGCCTGAGAGCCAGCTGGGGTAATTTTCATGTGAGGTGGCCCCCGAAAACTGGACAGAAGGGATCGTTAAGTCCAAACCCGAAAGACGATCCAGATCATGTCCAATAAAAACCGACGGAAATTCAGTCCCGAATTCAAGGCCCAAGTTGGGCTGGAAGCACTTAAAGGCATAGAGCCGGTGCATGCGATAGCGGCGCGACACGAGGTTCATCCCGTGCAGGTGAGTCAGTGGAAGAAAGAAGTGCTCGGGCGGCTCCCCGAGATCTTCGCGACCAAAGCGCCGCCTGGGGCGGCGGAAGCGGCGCAAAAGGAAGCCCAGCTCTACCAGAAAATCGGGCAGCTCGAGATGGAACTCGAGTGGTTGAAAAAAAAATCTGCGCAGCTCCACGGCTGAGAAACGCACGATGATCGAGCCGGAGCACCCCCGCTTGAGCGTGAGCCGGCAGTGCCTGCTATTGGCACTGCCGCGCGCCACGCATTACCATCAGGCGCGGCCGGTTTCACCGATCAGCCTCATGTTTATGAGGCTGATCGACGAGCTGTATATGTTGTATCCATTTTATGGATCACGCCAGATGACGAGGGCCCTGCGCCGGCAAGGCTACCGGATCAATCGCAAGCGCGCCCAACGCTTGATGCGGGTGATGGGGCTGGAGGCGATTTACCGAAAACCCAACCTTTCGCGCGCGAACGCTGCGCACCGGGTCTATCCGTATTTACTGCGCAGGCTTGACGTGCTGCGCTCCAATCAGGTGTGGGCCACCGATATAACCTATATTCCTGTTCACGGCGGCTTTGCGTATCTGTGCGCGGTGATCGATTGGCGGAGCCGTTGCGTGCTTGCCTGGGAGTTGTCCAACACCATGGACACGACGTTCTGCGTGCGAGTGCTCAAAAAAGCGATTCAGCTTCACGGCGTGCCGGAGATCTTCAACACCGACCAAGGCTGCCAATTTACTTCCTTGGAGTTCACCGGCGTGCTGCTGGCCCACGGCATCAAGATCTCGATGGACGGCAAGGGGCGTTGCTTGGATAATGTCTTCGTCGAACGGCTCTGGCGCTCGGTGAAATACGAAGAGGTTTACCTCAGGGCCTATGTCAACGTCCTCGAAGCCGAACGCAGCCTCCGCGCCTACTTCCTCTTCTACAACGATACCCGGCCGCACAGCAGCCACGACGGACAAACCCCCTCGGAGGTTTACCGCAACCACCCCAAATCCCAACCTCTTCAACCTCAGCAGGCCGCCTAACGGCGGCAGTCAGAGCGGGGAGGGAGCAAGCTCCCTCCCCTGCACCCCTCCCTATATTTATCTTCTTCTCAATCAGAGATAACCCAGCATAACTAACTTTCCCGATCCCCTGTCCAACCAACGGGGTCCACTTCA
>Ga0209491_10007020_pt1 | contig 15133 bp, 10 predicted proteins | sample BON02_FD_187213 | JGI IMG/M metagenome (GOLD analysis project Ga0209491, IMG submission 187213) | Freshwater microbial communities from Lake Bonney liftoff mats and glacier meltwater in Antarctica - BON-02 (SPAdes) (version 2) | ecosystem: Environmental > Aquatic > Freshwater > Ice > Glacier...
GCAGGGCTTGGTACGGGTAGGGTCCGGGAAAAGGTTGGCGATGTTGGTGGGAACAATTCAAGATATGGCTGCAGACAAGGTTGTGGCTCTCACCTGTGTGGACGGAAACAACAGCATTTTGGGGTTCAACTCCTTGCAAGTGATAGACAGTAGTGCGTTCTACACAACGATGCACCTGCTAATGCAAAGCCCCGAGATATGCCAGGACGAGAATGCGAGGAAGCGCAAAATATGGCCGGGTACGCTGGACAACAAGAAGCCGATGGCAAACATCGCCGAGCTCTTCCGCCTGATTGGTGTGCGCACAGAACACTCTGTGCCAAACTGCGGACCGACAGTCCCCCCGACACAGAAGGGCTGCAAAGATTGGCTATCGAGGGTGGCGTTTCTCAACTACAGCCATGCTGAGTTCCTGCACAACAGACTGGGTCTGCATGGCAACTACGAGTCGCGAGGTGGGTATTTGTTGTGCGTGTCATGGTAGTGCTTGGTAGCGTGTTGCAGTGTGCTGCAGTTTTTTTTTGTGAGTGTTGCAGTGTGATGTTTCTTCATGCTGGCGTTTCATAATGGTCATCCATGACTGTGTGCGGGTAATGTGCGGGTAATGTGCGGGGTAATGTGCGGGTAATGTGCGGGTAATGTGTATGGCGGCTTACTTTCACAGACTCACATGTACAGGTCGCAAAAAAGGCAAGGGCAAACATCCCATCAAGCCCAGGGCAACGCTGGGCAGCCCTCCACACCGAAAGCAGTCATCAGCCGCAACAGCCACAGGGTGCAGTCGGCCACAGCAGGATGTAGTGGCAGTAGCTCCAGTGCTGGTAAGCGTGGCTGTTGAAACTGGGCTGCAACTTGAGTCCGGAGCAACAGCCAAAGAAACCAAAGAAACTGCAGAAGCAACCAATGCCGGCGCCAGGCTTACCAACGTAGCCGGCGAAGCAAGCCTGTCGGCATGTACATATCTGCCCATCCAGCACACGAGCAAACTAGTGCATGCTGCTCCTGGGAGTCAGGAAGCGGGTCAGGAAGCGGGTCAGGGAGCTGTCGGGTATACAGCAGCTTCCCAAGAGGCTTCGCAAGGGGCTATTGTCGCGCCGGCAGCTTCGCATGCGGCTGTCGCTGCGCCAGCTGCTGCTGTAGCGAAAACATCAAACAGATGTCACTGTGTCCTGAATCCGTTGAGCGCGGCACCCCTCACTGTAGGCAAAAACGGAGTCAGCGACGCCGGGATATTGGCTGAAATGACAGCCAAGTCATGCAACACGTACTTGCAATGCCAGTGCCGTTCCCCGAGTAGGTATTACATATGCTGTGATCTCTGCCCCGCCAACTGGGTGGACGGAAAACACGCGAAGATGCACAACAAGTGGTCGCAGACAATGATGGCCAATAGCAAAGTAGACAAAACCATCGCTTTCCATGCACATATCAAGGGCAAGGGCCATGTGTTCTGGTCGGCAGTCCAAGGCATGCACACCGTGATCCAAGAAGCCATCGAGAAAAAATGTAGCATCACTACGACTCACCAGTGGGCGAACGCTGAATGGACGCATGCGCGTTGGCTGGAAATGGAACACTTGCTCGAATCAGAGCGCCAGCAATTCAAAAGTTGGGGCGAACTGTACCACCTGGCCATACCAGGTGTATTACAAAAACAGGGACCCGGCAGCGTGGGGCAGAAATTTCTCAAAGCACAGACGGTTTTGGACTTTATTGCCGAGAAGAGGCAACAAAAAACGTTGCTGTGGCAGCATCCAACCCATCAAAATCCAGGCGTCCCGGGTCAATACACCCCACTGCCCGGCGGCGGCGGCGGCTTTGCGGTCCCGTACAGTCATGGATGACCATGAAGAAACGCCACCATTGAGAAACGAAACATATGCCAACACTTCTGATGTACGTATAGAACTATGAGTACCATATACGCATGGATATATAGCCTTAAGAAATCCTAAAAACATGTTGTCATCCATGACTGTTCTGAGCGGGGCGAAAACCCTACACCCATGGGCCACCTACTTGCACCTGCATGTTGATATCCTGCGGGGCCATGTTGTCTTTGACGTGTTTTTGTCTGATGTACATCATAGTGACCAGGATCACAGTGCTGTTCAGGACACCATACAGGATGATGATGATATCTTCGCTGAGCACGCCGTAGAGCACCAGACATAGGTCGCTAAAGACGGCAAAAAAGAAAGAAACGGGTATATGGAAAACATGGCCGGCGTTGGTTTGCAGATACGACGGGTACATTTCCTTGGTTTGTTTAATGTTGCCAATGATAGTAAAAACCATGCCCACCAAGCCGAGCACTGCCATGTATGGGTACACCGACGGAGACGCAGTGTGTTTGTCGGTGTTTTTCGCATGGAGATGGTTGTGAAATCCCATCTTTGGTTGGGGAGTAGAACCGAGTGCATTTATATAGACGAAACGAGCGCCGGGCAGCACGTGCCTGTGTTTTCATGGCTAGCCCGTGTACGGGACGGCCTGCGAAGGTGGCGCCACAGGGGGTTCGTCTGTTGCGTGCACGATCTCGGTGGATCTTGCAGGGTGGCAAATATCGTGCAAAACCCCAAAGTAGATCAACGGCATGACTACACCGTAAAACACCAACAAAACGTACGCGATGGCTGCACTGATCCATTCGAATGCCGCCACAAAAGAGAAAAAAAAGGCAAAGGCCCACACGCATGCGTCGAGGGCCCTGGGTTCCAAGCGCGGTGTGTCGCTGCCGAATGCGAAATACAGAGAAAGTCCGGCCAGCAATAACCCGCAAATCACCCATGCAAACACCTGCGCCGCCTTTGCATTTTCTTCAGACTTTATGGTGTGTATGGCACAGTTGTCGTAATACAATTTTTCTGCAATGGCGAAATCACACAGCAAATTTGTCTGGTCAAATTGTGCAAAATCGCACTTGGACCTGGCAAGGCACTTGAGTTTGTCCAACACACACGCTGTGCACCCGCCCCCCCCCGTCATGTCTGGCAAACACGCCTCTTGCGAAATGCCGTGATGGTCTCGACACGATGTCTGGTGGTGGTGGTGGTGGTCTACATAGTGCGCACCAGCGGTGCCTGCTGTCAACAGCACTGTCGCCACCAATCGGCCCAAACACGAAAAAAAAGACATATCACGAATATGCATGGAGCGCGGAGCACACGCTACACCACACCACTACTTTCCCGTCTGACAGATGCGCGCGTCGAAATGTGTCGGATCTTATATAGAACCAGAGAGTCCTCACGTTTGCCCGGGCTCCACCCAGTCCGCAGCAGTCGAGCTCCCATAATGTCCTGCTGCAAGAGGAGCAAGAAACATTGAGATCGAAAGACACCCAGTTCGCAGCTGTTGATACGTGTGCCCAAAATAGAAACTACCATCTTTTGTCCCAGAGCACTCGCGATTTCTCGCGGTGTGCGCACCACACCCGAAATAGAAACAAGCACATCTTGTCACGTGTGCCCAAAATAGAAACAACCATCTTTTGTCCCAGAGTACTCGCGATTTCTCGCGGTGTGCGCACCACACCCGAAATAGAAACAAGCACATCTCGTCACGTGTGCCCAAAATAGAAACTAGAATCTTTTGTCCCAGAGTACTCGCGATTTCTCGCGGTGTGCGCACCACACCCGAAATAGAAACAAGCACATCTCGTCACGTGTGCCCAAAATAGAAACTAGAATCTTTTGTCCCAGAGCCCGAAGTAACAGCACGGACTTTCCCCCCTCTGCCTTTAGCGAAAAGATATTTAAAAGCCCAGTGCAACAAAAGGGCCGGTGTGTTGTGCCGGTGGTGGTGTCTGCCATGCGTCATTGTCCTTGTCTATCGATTGTGGGAAGGCAGATCGAAGCTGTGATATCGCATGTCGAGGACACGTTGCATCCACATCCGGACCTCAAGCAGGAAATGCGTGTGTTGCACGATGCATACATGGAAAAAAAGAAGATCCTGGCGGAAATCGACAGCTGTCACGGGTCGCTCCGGCATCTGCACAAAATGCAGGCCACTGGTGCCTACCGAGAGGAGGAGGGGCTTGAGGGTGTGGGCCCCGCATTTTGTGCAAACTCCGTGATGGAGGGAGGAGCCACTTGTGAGACTGATGCCCACCGAGAGCAGGAGGGGCATGAGGGTCTGTCGCCCGCATTTTGTGCAGATGTCGTGATGGAGGGAGGAGCCTCTTGTGAGGACGGAGAGAGTGCATAAACAGCGAGCACATACCAACACGAAGGTGCCCGGGGGGCTGGCATGTGCTGGCCGCGTGTGTGTTGCAGTGTGTTGCAGAGTGTGGGGCTGTGTCCAAATCATAGATCTTAGCCCAGCATGATTTTCTCGAGGCAATCTCTGTTTTTTTTTTGTCAATCGCAAGAAACAACACTCACTGAAGCAAGTGTGTGCCAGAGGTAAACATCATAAAAGGGGACGGGGCAAAGCGAGAGGCAGTGTTTTCAGAGTATATATATGCACCGCTCTCGCATGCGTAGTAAAACAACTTCAAATGTGGGATTGCAGGGTGCTGTGTGTGTTTGTGGGGCTGGTAACAGCGTGGCTGTGCCTTGGGCCAGCTTCCGTGTCGGCTACTGGAGACCAGGACAGGCCGTGTAGCAAGGCACTGCATCACGACAGCATGGTGCAACTATCAATAGGGGACAGTCGATGCACGTGTCTGGCGGGATACCAATTGGTATCAGACAATGCCGACAACTCGATCGGGGGAGACAATACGTGGTGGTGCGAGCCATGTGCTGCGGGGTTCTTCAAAGCCACAAAGGGCCTGCAGGCTTGCACGCCTTGCGAGACGAAAAACATGTGGTCGGCTGCAGGACAGACAGCGTGTGTGGCATGTGGCGCTTCGTCGATGGTCACCACACAAACACTCCACACGGTGTGTGTTCCATGTCCGTCGGAAATGAGCACCCTGGTGCGCTACATTGACAACCAGCAGCTCACAAACAAAGCGATGCCATTCCCCGGGCCTGATTCCGTGTCACCCGCCCGGACCATGACGCTATATGCAGGCAACATGGCCGAGTTTAGTGCTGTTTATGTTGTCAATTCTAACGCGTGCCTGTCGCCAAGCGACGTCGTCGAAAATGTGGAAGAAATGCTGACTCTGCGCACCGTGTGTCCGCGCGGCACGCACATGATGATCGCTGAGTCTGGGACCAGGGATGACGTGGACACAGAGTGCGTGTCATGTGGTCCTGGCACGTACAACGACGAGATTGGGGCCAGTGTCTGCAAAGCCGTCACGCCCTGCACAGACGCACGTCACGTGGATGCCAGCGGACGGGAAGAAGATTCGACATGCACACTGGACTGGGCCGAGGCGCAGATCGTGCTGGGCGAATACCCCGTTTTGCCAGCAGAATCGTCGGAAGAATACGAGTTCGATGCACATCGAACTGTCAGCATCTTTGACTATACGTCTTGCATATCTTCCACTGTCGACCAGCAGCTGCTGATCAAAAAGTGTGGCTCTTGGTATGGCCGTTGCGTGCACGACTTGACGGGTAGTTGGCAGCGCGGTGTGGTTGTGTTGGCCAACGTTGTGGCGTTGTGTCAGTATAGATGCAAACCCGGATACTATCTCTCGCTCGGGAAGTGTGAGCAGTGTGCCGCTGGCACCCACAAGAATGAGGACATGCCAGAAGACGCTGTGTGTGTGTTGTGTGACGCTGGCAAGCACAGGAGCAATTCCGATGTGCAGGAGGGCAAGGTCGTATGTTCCGCGTGCGAGACCGGCAAATTTGCCACTACCACGCGCACGACGTGTGAGGATACATGCACGACCGACACGGAGTACGCTGACGGGCATGTGTGCTTCCGGGCCACACCCTCCTACCTCATAACACTGCCGCCGGCACAGCAAACACTGCGTGTCAATGTAGAGCCATGTCCTGTGGCGGCAGGAACCACCACTGCTGTAGTGGGCGCGGTCACTGTTGTGACATACTCGAACGAGGGTGTGCTGTCGTGCGACGCACACCCAGAGTGCGGCAGTGCAGAGCAAAGTGTCGAAGGGACATGTCGCGCATGTCCGAATGACATCGAGCACGCAGAAAGTGGGGTTTTCCTACACCAGTGCATGCCGAGCTGCAAGCAGCAGTACCACCCAGTGCGCAAGAATGCGGATGTACCACCCAGCTACACATGCGAACAGTGCGGACACGACATAGCCACCTTTGTGCTCCAAAAATGCGCGTTTGCCGACTATCTTGCCGACACCTGCTCGGAGCACAACAAAAACACACCGTGTCTGCCGTGTTCAGCGCTGCAAAAGCAACACCAAATCCACGACGTTGGCAGCGTGCAAATCGGTGCCTTCGACCGAGACGGGCGCTGCAAGTTTAAATGCCGCAACGTGCAGGTGGTGCAGAACAAGAATTGGTACTTTGTCGACATCAGCACTGCCGCAGACATGCTCGGGATAGGGCAGCAAGAACTGAGGACTCGGCTCACATACATCGACGGCGGTGCACAGGTGTGTGCTTTTTTTTTTGGGCATCGCTTGTGTGCGGCGCGTGTGGGTGTACAGTCATGCCTGGCCATCAAGAAACGCCAGCATTAAGAAACATGTGCTAACATTTCTGATGCACGTCTAGATATATGAGTACTAACCTCTGTACACGCATGCATTCTTAGGTCTCTTCTTCATATCTGACACACCAGTGCCAAAAATGAATAAAATCTGAAATTCAAGTCAACAAAGAGCTCATTGGATTTTTGTCGGTGCAATCCCTAAAATTTGAATCTTCACGTGTGTCATGAGAATTTTGATCAAATCTTGCGAGTTGACGACTGGGATCTTGGCACCCTGCACGTAGAAACAATATACGTACAAAACGTACCATTCAAACACGGTACATAAAACAGTATCCAAAAAAAAAATTGACTAAAATCTACTAGAAACGTATGCCGAGCTGAATTCTCTGTTTTCTTGATGGTCATGCTTGACTGCAGATCGAGTGTATCCGAACCGAGGTGCACTCCAAGTTCAACTGCGCGGACAGAAATCTGGACCTGGACACGAGTTACACGGGAAAAAACGCGCAGCTCGATGCGTGGCCAACAGCGCACTGCCGTGGAGAACAACAAACCTGTGCAGAAAAAAACGGGGCGGAACTTCGCTTGGATTACAAAAGCAGCGTATACGAATGCCACTGCAGAGCTGGGTTTTTCGGGAAGTATGGGGAGGACTCTACTTTGTTGCAGGAGTGTTTGTTCTGTCCCAAATACGCTACGTCCACACCGGGGACAAGCGACATAGCTGGGTGTTTCTGTCAGGCGGGGACATACGACCCAGACGAGGTTGGCGCGGCGGTAGAGGGCGCTGGCGTTGTGTGCCACGCGTGTGGAGCATATGCAACAACTACTACGCTGCCTGCGAACAACGAGCCAACACAACTACAACAAACACAACAACGCACACACTATTGTCCAGGGGGTCCTCGCGGCAAAACAATCTACGACTTTGTACACAACACTGTCGTGAAGCCGGAGATGCAGGACATCATGCCCGTCAAAGCTGGTGCCCCGATCGCATGCCAGACCAACACCTCGACCAGACACGACTTTGCCAGCTCGGCTGCGTCCTGCATACCGAGGACCGACATGCGGTACGACAGCGCGTTGGGTTACATGGTATTTTGCGACATCAAATCATATAGCTCCCCGCAGATTACACAGTGGTTAGAGTCCATGTTTACGCCATGTTTACGCCAGTGTCGTCCCCCGCATTCGGTCATGCAGCCCGCCACAGGAGGGGCCTGCCGGTGCAATTCTGACAGAGGGTACGGGCTCAACCTGTTGTCGGAAAGATGCCAATGCCAACCCGGGTGGTACACTTTGTCTGGGAAGCCCAGTGGAGTCTGCCTCCCCTGTCCCAAAAATTCGCATTGCGACGGCTCTGTGCGCAAGCTGTGCGCCGTCCAGTTCGAGTCGCCGGAATACTCGGAAACCATCGACAACTGCACCTGTCTGCCGGGGTTCCAATATTCCGTAAGAGCCCAGAAATGTTTGTACTGCACGAGAGGGAACAAATGTCCCGGTGGGCTGACACAATCCATCGCGTGTAGGGGGGAAGAGATATGTGCGTTGCGGCGCACATTCATGCCGACAGCATGCCCCCGCGGCACCTCAAAATCGCATTTTTTCAACAAGAACTATGTAGATAACCAAGATTGTATGCACAACGGCATCATCGACGGCGCCGACGTGCAGGTACTGTACGCCAATATAATACAAAAGGACGAGCTGCTGTACCACATTGCCAACATGCCAATCCGAGAAGGGTGTACTGATACGGTGTTCCAAGAGAACCTACGTCTCGTCACGTCGCAGCTCTGGCCGATGCCGATGGTCGGGTTTTTTGGGGCATTCCAGTGGCTGTGCGGCACAGATCGGGTTTTCACACACGGCACTGGCATGCCGCCCCCTCCCCTCTCTGTAGGGGCCGGTTCTTCCAATCTGCACGGTGCCTTCGCCTGCAGCGGCACAGTGTCGCTGGATGGCCTGGAAACACGTTTTCTCATGCACGCAGGCCTCGCCATTGTCGCTTTCCACCACATGGGCATGGAGGGCTTCATTTCAGAGTCGTATCACGATCTGCGTATTTCGCTGCAGGCCCCTGAGGACCATCTTCTGTGGAACGTTTTCCTGACGTGTCCATGGGACTCCGACCTGGGCAACGGCCGCCGTGGCGATACCGGCGACACAAGTCTGGCACCATCCTCTCCCACCACATCCGAACTCGACAGGTGTTTCCGGTGCCATCTTCGCCCCGCGGGCGGATTTCTCATGCTCGGTACGTTTACGCCTTTTTTTTTATTTTCAATGCCCAGTCTCGGGCAACGCATTTGCCACAAAGCTGTGTTTTGTGAGTGAATGGCGGAGGTGGCTGGCTGACCCTGGCCCTTGCCATTGTCTCGGACACATCTGTCACGCAGAGCCAACATCGAGGTATGATGCCAGTGTGGCCGAAGACGAGGCCGACTACCGCGCAGACGTCTTGTACGTGAATCTTGAGACGGCTGTGCAACTCATGTGGGCGGGATCGTCCCAGAGCAACGACGACCCGTGTTTTGTGTTTATGCAAGTAGTGCACGCGCGGCCACAGACAACGCTCGGCATGCCATCCATTTCGGTGCGTGTGTTTGCCAAAAGCGTGAAAGACGACACAGTTGCGCCCGCCATGACGCTGCAAAGAAAACACGTCTTGTATGACAGCACGGATTATACCCTGGACCGCGTGATTTTTTCGTTGCAGATTCGAAACGCAGGGTACACCATGGCGACGTACAACAAGGTGTTGGTCGGTCTGTGTTCCAGTGCCAGGCCCGACGAAATAAGGATGCTCGTCTTTGACATGCTGATGGATTATGTGTTCACGTTTGAGCTCGCAGGATGTTTGCAATGCTGTGTGCCGGCGACACTGGCACGCCCGAACACAATCCACGCCCATCTCGACCACGCGCTGCGGATCCTGTACATTTTTTCCGACAAGGTCGTGTACAATACTACGCTTCACGAGAACGTGCTGCACAAACAGCAACGCGGATACACGCCGACGTCACTGGGCGGTGGAATGCCGCTGCCTGCTTTCTTCCAACAGCCGGGAAGGCGTATCGTGCAGGTGGCCCCGGCGTCGCAGGTGCCGTTTGTCCTCTACATGCCGATGTCAAAACCGAATGACCACGCCGAGTTTTCTGCACATTATGCCCGCCACTGGCAGTCTTTCTACATCACAACAGCGGATGATGACAGAAACAAGAGTGCTGCCATGGGGATGCTGCACGTGGCATTCCAGTCCAAGCGGGTGATGACAAGCACACCTGTCGAAAGTGATCTGCGCTACACCAGCGACATCACGTCGGACCCCCTGGAAATGGAATACACAGAGTTGTTCGAAAACAAGGACATCCTGCAGGCGCTGCGCCAGCAAATTGCACAGCGTCATTTCCGGGGCGTCGACATCGACAAACACGGTGCCTTCATGCAGATGGAACTGCACGGCTTCTCCGTCATGAACGACCTGAAACGCATGGAGTTCAACGAAAGCTGGGACGCGGCCACCACCAGCGTGCACGTGCTGGTCTCGCACGTGCAGCGCCAGAGCGACGTGCTATCTCAGCAGAACGACATGCTGCACGACCAGATCTTGTCTCTGGTGCAGGTTGTGCTGCCAGCGTTTGCCGGGAGCATGCCGACAAACACCCCCGCGGCGGCCACCGTGACAGTGAAACTGCTGGCCGTCGTGGCACACCAGCAGCGGGACACACCGCACACGGTGCTCTACTCGATCGTGCCGCACCATGTCAGTGCCGACGCCCCGAACAACATCATGGCCAAGAGCGTTGTGGCCGTCATGGTGCAACGCGGCAACACGCACACCGTGCAAACGTACACGTTCTCGTGCCAGCTGTGTGGCGCTGGTCTCTACAACGCAGCCACACTGTCCTGTGGCTGCCATCCCGGCACGACACCCGTGTGTCTGCCCTGCTCGACCGACTGCGTGGCATCTTCCTTCATCGTGAACCCCAGCCACGAACAATGCCACACCGGAAGAGCCGCGGCGGAAACAGACACCGGCGCACAATCGTACCAGCGGCATAACTTGGTGTGCATGCCGTGCACAGGCACGTTTTTCTGCGGGAACGGTGCTGCCGTGGACGCCATTGAGCCCTGTCCTGCGTCCCGGCCCTACACCCTCGATGTCAGATCGACCGGCGATTCCACCTGCCTCTGCCCTGTGGGCTTTGCCTCGCGTGCCAGCATCGCATTCAACTATACCGCAGACGAAAGCCCGTTTCACAACACGGGGTTTTCGCGGCAAATGCAGCAGTTCCCCCCGACCAACGGCTCGGTGCAGCCGTGCGACGCCTGCCACGACACCCAGATCTGCACGCCACTGTACACACACAGTTCGCACAACGTGCAGTGCCCAGCACATACCGTGTCCAAGACGCAGTACATACGCAAGGGAGGGCATCGGCCAGTGCCGTGGTCCAACACATTGCCGGACAACGACAAGCACGTGCAATACCACAACGTGTACCAAGGCTGTTTTTGTGTCGACGGATACTACCGTGTCCAGCACACGAGCCACAGCTACTTGCTCGATAGTGTGGACTTTATTTACCAATATACATGGGACAATGCCGTGCTCGACGAGCTCAGCAGGGCTGGGAATACCATGGTGCACGTGCACGTGGAACGGTGCCGGCAATGCCAACCTGGGTGGGCATGCGTCAATTCGAGCCAACGCGAGTGTGTGCCCTCGACTAGTTCTGCGGTGCTCGGCAGCACGACCTGCAGTTGCAAGCCCGGCTACGTCAGGAACCAAGAATTCTTGCACAGCAGCGGTATTGGTGAACCCGGCGCACGGCACGGCCAGGAGTGCACCTCCTGCCCGCCGCATAGCGTGTGCCCAGGTGGGGACAGACAGGCACTCGCGTGTGTGACCCCGCGGCGTGTGCAAAATCTTGTTCCCGACCACTGCCCGTGTGCGTCCGGGTATGTTGTCAGTGCCACCACCTGGCACTGCGAACCGTGCCCCCACAACTTCTACTGCCCAGGCTTCCCGAACATGACTGGTATCGATCCGTGGCACACCATGTACGCACGCCGCTGTCCTTCTGGCGCCACGTCGCCTGCCGGGTCCATCTCTCTCACAAACTGTTCGTGTGGTGGGGGCTATTTCCTGCCGGCACCGCAAGCGGACAAGGAGACACACTGTGTCGCGTGTGGCGCAGGCTACTACTGTGCCGCCAGCGTCGCTGGGTCGCGTGCCGCGTGCCCACAGCACACAACCACTCGTGCAGGCCTGGTTACAGCTGCCAGCGGCTCCGACTGCCTATGCAAGGACCCCGCCATGCAGAAAACATACCTCCACAACAAGTGCGTTTGCCGCCCTGGATGGCTGCAGACAAGGTCGGTTCGCGCGTAGTGTTATATTCTCGGCGTGCATCTCTGTCCTCTGTGTTGTGTTGTGCCGTTTTGCTCTGCCGTTTTGCTCTCGTGGGTGCTGATTCCCGCCGCTCTGTTCGCCCGCTCGCGTTTGCAACAGCAATTCCACATGCAGCCGATGCCATGGATTTCCAGGGAACAACACAAACTCCGCCGGCGCGACGACGTGCAGGTGTGCAGCTGGGTATGTCGTCAACTCAATGGCCAACGTCAAGGCCATGCTGCAGCTTTTCCACAGGTCCGGCGTGGCAGACCATCCGCTATCGTCCGACTACCGGCGGACTATGCAGGTGTACCTGGCGAAATACGGCAAGGATCTCAACATTGAGACCGATGCTCCGGCAGTGTGCCTGCCTTGCCCACCGAATCTCTTTTGCACTGGCAATCATAACCCAGCTGTGCCACCAGCCATGCGCAGCTCCAGCTCCCCGAATGCGAGCATCACGGGCCATTTTTATGGGGTGCTGCCCGCCGCTGCCAGCACAGACAAGTGGTGGGTACCGTGTCCACAGACCTGGAACGCCCACATGTACCCACGCAGGACCTCTGTCGGCCTGTCATCGTGTTTCCACGTCTCTGAAGTATGGACACCCCCGGCCGGGGACACGCAGTCTTCCCCGTTCGCCTTCGCCTTCCCGGCAATTCTGTTGGTGCATGCCGAGAACACTTCCATCATCACTTCGATTGTCAACATCGACCAGCACGTGTATTCGACAAGGCTGTTTGCCAACTCTGTAGAGGCCCCCGTGTTGAAAAAAATACAAGACACCGCCCTGGGAGAAACGGTCTGGCTCGTGCAGCTCGAAATGGACACGGTGAGCGCCGTGGCGCAGTTTTCGGACATGCTTGCCAGGAAAGGGGACGCGCTACTGCTGGCGCTGCATGCGATTGACCAAGCTACCGGGGCGGCCTACAGCACACTGGTTCCGTTGTTGTGGGCGTGTGCTGTGCGCAACAGCACGCCAGTGCAACTGGCTGTCCCTGTGTTTTTCATTCCTGGCATCGTGCACAGTGTCCTCACAGAGCGCATTGTCGTCCGTGCCGTGACAGAGATCATGGCCATACTGGAGATCGCAGGACCCCCCCCGCTGCACATATTTCAGGTTGCGTCACAGCAAATCACCACCACTGTCGCAGCACTGCACGCCTCCTTGGAGCCGTTGTTTTTTGTGCACAACAACGTGTGTGATGCGTACTACAACCCAGAACAGAGTCTCTCCGAGTGCCCCACGAAGTTCGCAGCGACGCTCCTTTCGTCGTACACCAGCACGCAGATGACGGCGGGGATTCGGCTCAGCCCCGTGGAAAAGCAAGTGCGGGATGCCAGCCACACTCTCCAAGACATACTGCGCATCGGCAGCGATGCCTTGACGGAGAGCAGCGATTTCATGTGTCCCATGAACACCCTCACTGCCCGGCGGAAACACGTGCGCGGCCGGTTGTCACTCAATATCCAGACGTGCGCCGTATGCCTCGATGCCCAATTCTGGAACCAAAACCAATGCCAGGCCTGCGACACCACCCCCGACGTCTGCGAGGCCTACACCAGTCAAGCCACATCCATCCCATGCTCCTGGACGCAGGATCTTCTGTGTGAAATTTCCACGCCGTAGCGTAGCGCGCGCTTCTACCGGTCCGACTGCTCTTGACTGCTCTTACTGTTTTCACTGCGTCCACTGCACTCGCTGCTCACTGTCATTCTGAACTCATTGGTAGTAGTGTATGTACGGCGAATATGCTGCGTTGTTCGCGGCGGGATGCTGCCACATAGAACTTGCCTGGTACGCTGTGCCAGCGCCAACCCCCGCCAGCGAATCTGACGTGTCCTCACTGGCGGTGCATCGGATGGTACAATAACAAAAACAAACGACCATGACCGCGCAGCAGATGCACGCCATAGCGATCCACACGGTTTCACTGGACCAAAAATCTTCGCCCGCCACCATGGCAGACGTGATGGTGGGTTTCGGGGTTTCGCCGAGCATGTGTGTGCTGGTAGGTGAGGTCGTGTTGGGCCTCATGCTACTGCTGATGGCAGTGACCGCACCGGGGAAGCTTTGTTTTGTCAACGCATCATTCACAGCCGTGACTGACACAACGAACCTGCTGCTGTTTGCTGTGATGGAAAACGCAATTTCAACCACCACATTGATACCAGCAAGAACAAATAAACGCCTTTCTGGCACCGTGGAAGCGGTGGTGGCTGTCACCGTAGTAATCCGGATGGCATTTGTTGTGACGTTGTATGCGATTGCGAGTGATTGTACAAACAGCTCTTCGTTTTCTTTGAACTCGGCAATGGATAACTGTACAGTAAACATAAACGTTTCCATGAAAACGATGCCATTTGTGAATTCTTCCGACACGAGCCCCGCCGGAGTGCTGGACAGAGCCATGGTCTGTGTGATTTTGGTGGTGTTGATGGTGTCGGGGGCTGTAGTATTGTTTGGCAATTGTGTTGGTGTTGCCGTAGCCGTAGGGGTCGGTGTGTTGCTTGGTGTTGCCGTAGCCATAGGTGTTGCAGTAGCCGTAGGTGTCGGTGTGTTGCTTGGTGTTGCCGTAGCCATAGGTGTTGCAGTAGCCGTAGGTGTCAGTGTGTTGCTTGGTGTTGCCGTAGGTGTTGCAGTAGCCGTAGGTGTCGGTGTGTTGCTTGGTGTTGCCGTAGGCGTAGGTGTCGGTGTGTTGCTTGGTGTTGCCGTAGCCGTAGGTGTTGCTATAGCCGTAGGTGTCGGTGTGTTGCTTGGTGTTGCCGTAGCAGTTGGTATGTTCATGGCTGTTGTGGTGGGTGTAGAATTCAATGAGAACTTACTACAACAAGGCAAAACATCACAAGCAAAAACGAGCAAGGGGGTGTGGGTACCGTGCGTCGTCTCCTGCAAGATGGCATGGGTCGTGGACATTGTTGCATAGATGTCTGTTCACGCAAACAAACGGACAAGATTCAGAACAAAATTTGTAGGAAACTGTTTATTCATATACACGCAGCAGCCCGCACATCATGGGCGCACAGGTGCATCACGGGCGCCAATCGGGGTCGCCCGTGTCAGTTCCCATATGCAACTGATACGCACTATGACACGTAACAACGCCAGCGGGGCCACAGGCCTGGTAACAGTGTGCAGGACCGTGCGCTCCCACATCATAGCTTGCTTGCTCTTGA
>Ga0209491_10007022_pt1 | contig 15131 bp, 7 predicted proteins | sample BON02_FD_187213 | JGI IMG/M metagenome (GOLD analysis project Ga0209491, IMG submission 187213) | Freshwater microbial communities from Lake Bonney liftoff mats and glacier meltwater in Antarctica - BON-02 (SPAdes) (version 2) | ecosystem: Environmental > Aquatic > Freshwater > Ice > Glacier...
AGTCAGCGAATGCGAATTGTAGTGTGGCATGAGGGTTCAATACAAGCTCGCTTGGCGGGACTGCACCCTCGGTCCATCTCCTCAATCGAGACCTTGTCGGGGAGCGACAAGCAAAGCAAAGCAAAACAACACAACACAATCCCTTCAGGAAAGCAATTAAAAAGCAATTAAAAAAAACAACAACAGAAATTGAATTCATTATGATTATCACTTGCAGTTATTCTTTATTTGCATTTCCTATCCAGTGATCCGCAGAAAGGCGTCTGTGCATGGCGTTCCTTTAGGAGGAGACTCCCACGCCGCGCGCTCTCTCTTGCCTTCGTATGTGACAGGCCCCCATAACAATCGTGTACTTTCGGGTTATATATTTGCATTCAACCATCCAAGGAGTAATCAGCTGCTTGGCTTTTTATTGCGCACCGTCGCCTTCTTCTTACTAAGTGGGGGAGATTTAAAGATATTGTCAAATATCTTGGTAAGACTACGTGGCTGGAGTCACACATACACGCACTAACCTTCCAAAACACACCTCTGGGGGGCTCCCCAAAAGTGTCAATAGGACCTTTGCCCGTGTGCACCATTCCCCACAAGGGGGGACGGCTTTAAGAGCGCAGCGCCCGTCTTCTGTCTACTTTTTAGTCCCTAATATATAAATCTATCTCCCCCCAAGAGACCCCTTGTTGCTCTTCCGTCCGTCCGTCCTCCTCTTCACTACTCCTCTTCCTGGACGCGCTTTCTCTCTCGTTTGCGCTCTCTATCTCTCTCTTGCGCTCTCTCTATTAAATTCCCTCTCTCATCCCGTTCCTCAGTCGTCCATCCTCCATCTCCTCCCCTCGTCGGTCGGTGCTTTTGTCTCTTCCTCCTCCTCGCGTCAAATCAAATCAATCAAAATGCAAATACCACACAGTACTCTCTTTGTTTCTCCCTCCCTCCCTTCAATCCCTTCCTCCTTCTATCCCTCCGCATCTTACAAGCGTCGGCCCGTCGCCGCCTCCTCGATATGGAACGGCTGGGAGAAAGCAAACAAGGCCGGCATGTTCTTCATGCTCGCCTTCAAGTAATACCTCCCGTCCTTCCCTCCATCGTTGGCCGAAGGCGTCCAGGTAATCTCGCTCACGCCGTTCGTCCCCGGGGTGAAGCCTTCCGACTCCGCCACCACCGGCCCAGATTGGTCCAAGCCGTGGATGAGGCGAATCTCATAGGGCATCTGCGTGGGCAGGTTCTGGAGGAAGAGCGTGTAGTCCTCGCCCGCGACCACCTCCGTTATGGGTGTCAGGGACTTCCCATCGCCCACCACTAGGGACGGTCCGACCATGCCCAAACCCTCAGTGCCGAAGGCCGGCATGCGCTCCACCGGGGGATAGGTGGCCGTAGAGATCCGCTTGATCGTGATGGCGCAGGCGTCCCCAAGGACGGGCGTCGCGTCCGGCACCTCGGCCTGGACCTTCTGGATGTAGCCCAGCAAGTCGGAGGGGTCGTCGATCAGCGCGTCCCACATCTCATTCAAGGCGCCCACCTGGGCGGGGTCGTGCGAGGTGAAGTAGATGTTGTACTTGGTCCCGCTCATGCAGCCCGTCTCAGGGTTCGGGTCGGCGCCCATGGCCGCGCGCAGCTCCGGGTTGACGACATCGCTGACGGCAGGGTGCACGTTGGTGTTGGCCACGGCCACGCCAAAGCCCGTGGCCGGCATGAAAAACTCCTTGATGATGGCCTTGAGCAGCTCGTTGTCCACGCACACGTCCTCCAGCTCCTCACCCGCCAGCACCTTGGCAGCCGCCGCCTCGCTTCCCGCGCCTGGGCAGTAGATGTTCATCTCGTGCCAGAGCACGTTCGCGTCCGGCAGCGCCATGGGCTCCTCTGCCGGCTCGCCCTCCGTGAGTCCACCCAGGCCCGCCGCCATAAGCCCCATCGTATTGGCAGACTCAGGGAGAGTCAAAGGCGCCGAAGCCGCCGTGGCGGTCTCCAAGGCCGTGGTGAGGGAAGGAGCAGCAGGGCCCGAGTCGGCCGCGCAGCTCTCGGCCGATCGGCAGGCGCCCACGCCGTTAGGTCGGTCAGTGTCGTTGGAGACGTGGTCGGCGGTGGTGCCCGGATAGACAGAGCAGAGGAAGCAGTCGGTGTTGGCGGGGATGGAGAGCATGCCGGGATTCTCGGCGTCCTCAACGGCCACGTCGCTTATGATCTTCATCTCCTCCCACAGGCCCGTGGGCTTGGTGGACGACCAGAAATCGACGATCGCGTTCTGGAAGCCGTCGGCGAGCCGGTTCATCCCGCTCGTCTTGCCCGTGCCCAGGTTGGTTTGGAAAAGCTTGGGGTTGAACTCAGTCATTACGTCGGAGCTGCCGCCGGACTGCGGGCCCTGGGTGTTCTTCTCAAAAGCGGAGTTGATAGCCAGGACGGAGGTCTTGGTGAAGGCGTTGGGGAAGGCCTGACCGATGGCGCTGGCGAAATTGGTGGTCCCGCTCGCGTCCTGGAGAGAGCGGATCTTGTTGTCCTTTTCGATGGCGCGTGCCGTCTTGTTGATGGGGCCAGCGGGGGTCTTCTGATTGGAGGGGCCCAACTTCTTCAGCCAATTGTCTCGCGCCTTGATAAAGGCCGTGTTATTGCTGAGGGGAGGGAGGGAGGGAGGGAGGGAGAGATCGAGGTCAGGGGGCGGCTGTGGTCGCTTGCAGTGCTTAACGGCAGCTGCAGCTGCTTCTGTGACTTGACTGCCACTCTGCCCGCTTCAACTGAGCGCCCTAAACGCAACAAGTGGCGCTGCCTCCCACCCTCCCTTCCCCTCTCCTTACCTATAGCGTCTGCTGGTCGAGGCGTTATTGGTCAGAAACTGGTTGTAACCGTTCACGGGGGCGGCACCGATAGCACGGCCGCCGATCCAGATGGCGCCCTGCTTGCGGGCAACCGGACGGGCGAAGGCAATGCGGCGACGGTTGAGCGAGAAACTGAGGATGGAGGGAGGGAGGGAGGGATGGAGGGAGGGAGGCAGGGAGGGAGGGCTGGTCAGAAGGACGAGTGGAATGGCGCCTTGTTTGGAGGCGATCGAAAGAGGGTGAACAAGACGAGGGAGGACACAATGGACGGAAGGAGGGAGGGAGGGAGGGAGGGAGGGAGGGAGGGAGGGAGGGACAGGAAGACGTACCTGTTCACCAGATTGATCGCGCCGGTGCCAATGAAGGTAGAGCTGCCCAGGCCAAAGAAAGCATTGACGAGCTGCGCGTTGAAGCGCTTGAAGTTGATAAAGTTGACAATGCCCGCGCCAAGGAAGACCTCGCCTCCGAGGAGGAACTGGGAACGGACCATGTTGACACTGACGAGGGGCATCCGATGAGGTTCGTGTAGCCGGCCTGGAAAGCGAGGGAGGGAAGGGAGGGAGGGAGGGAGGGAAGGCATTAGTATCCTGAATAAGCGTCCATCCAGTTATACTCTCAGCGACCACTATTTCTCCTATTCAAGGGGTCGCCCCCTCCCTCCCTCCTTTTCTCTCTCCCTCCCTCCCTCCTTTCTCACCCCGTTGAAGTAGATGCCAGCCACACCGAACTGGGCGGTGGTGAGGAGAGTACGCGTGCTAACCACACCCATCCAGTAAAGCTCGCCGCTGCCCACGAAACTGTTGCCGCCTTCAAGAGAGGAGGAAGGGAGGGAGGGAGGGAGGGAGGGAGGGAGGGGTTAGTGTACTAGAATGGGTAGATGCGCGGGAAGAGGGGAGGGAGGGAGGGAGGGAGGGAGGAGAGACGTACGTACCTGCACCAGCGAAGATGAAGTTAAGGTTGGCCGTGATTAGCGTGCCCCCCAGCTTCTCCAAGATACCCGCGCCCACGGAGTCTGTCAGGGAGGGAGGGAGGGAGGGAGGGAGGGAGGGAGGGAGGGTCAGAATGTCAGTATGTCAAGCAAGCAAGTTGAAAGGAGGTGAACGCGTGACGTGACGGAAACCAGCTTTGTCCATGATGTTGAGAAAGGGGGGGAGGGAGGGAGGACAGCGTATACTTACGGGTCTGTCCAGCGTTAAACACCCCAGCCACGCCCCAAGCACGGACGTGGATGTGGCCGATGTGGATGAGGATGCCCGTGCCGACGGCCTGGGTGGCAAAGCCCGAACGAAGAAGACACATTTGGGTACCGATGTTCTGGTAGCCGACCGTGATGAGCACGCCGGCGCCCACGAAGAGGTTCATGCCTGGGGGGAAAAGTAGAAGGGAGGGAGGGGTTGGTGAGTGTGACTGAGAAGCTAAATCAAGCAAGAGAAAGGCAACCCCACCCCTCAAGCCCGAGAGAGAGATACACGCTATTACCCTCCCTCCCTCCCTCCCATTCCCTTCCCTCACTTACCCGCGCCAAGCTGGTTGTTCACGATCGCCGCATTGATGTTCCCGCCGCCCACAAGCACCGTGGTCCCCGCCAGAGTCGCGCACATATTCCCCACGTTCACCGCAGAGAGCAGGGCCGTGCCCACCATGTCAAAGTATCCAATCAAGAGGGCATTGCCCCCCACCACGCACAAGTCACGGCCGATCTGCACCACATTCACGACCGGGCTGCCCAATGGCTGCCAGCGGAAGACCTGCGAGCCAATCATCTGCACATTCCCCCCCAAAATCAACACGTGGCCCCCCAAAATACGGACACGGTCCACAGGCAGGGTGGTATCAAAATCACTTAAAAAGCTCGCAAGTGTCTGGGGCTGCAACAGGAAAATACAGGCCGTGCAGGTCAAGGCCCCCCCGAGCTGGACTCGGATGGTGGAGCCGGCAAAGACGCGGAGGGTCCCGCCCTGGAACCTCTCGGGCGGGGCACGGTAGAGGCGGACGGCGCGGATATCCAGACGCCCACCGGGGAGGACGTCAAAGAGGCGGCGGATGGTCGTGCCCGTGGCGTTGAGCTTGGGAAGATCGATGGGGTTCCTAGTGGAAGGAGGGAGGGGTGGAGGGAGGGGAGGGAGGGAGGAGAGGTGAGAGAAGATAAGGTAAAAATAGTGCGAAAAATAGCGAGAAAGGGAATGGTCGTCGCGGTGGTCATGATAAGCGTGCGTATGCATCCAGGAGAAAGAGGAAGGGAGGGAGGGAGGGAGGGAGAAAGGGGGGAAAAGGGCGAGAGGAGAGACGTACCCGACAATGATCTTGGTGGAGGAGATGTTCATTGTCTGGGTGATGTCGTAGGGCTTGCGCCCGCTATTCGTCAAGACAATGACCATGCACTTCTTGTCGCTGACCATCGTCACGACTTCCTTGCCGTCCTTCGGGTAGCAGACTTGGGCGCCTCCGCCCTCCATGCCCACGGCCGCCCAGGTCTTGGTGATGGCCTTGCTCACGAGGCCTCCCGCGGGGACAGCGGCGTTTTCAAAGGTATTGGTGGTGGTGGTGTTCTTGATGGGTGCAGGCACGGCCACCACCTCGACGGGCGTGATGGGACCGGTGGCCACGGGCTCGTTCTTGTTGCCCACCAGCAGGGCGGTCATGACATCGTTGTAGGAGACCTTGTTGCCGCCGGCGGTGACGCCCCCGGCCGAGACCGAGGGCGTGGAGGCCTTGTTGCGTTGCTTGGACAGGGGCACCAAGACGGCGGTCAGGACGACGGCAAGCAGCACCGTCGCGCCTAACAAATAGCGGCCACGGCGAGACGGAGTTCCGCCGGAAGAGGACGCCGGAGCCATACCTGGAAGGGGTGGTCGCGTACTGGGACGAGGCTGTGATTTGGTGCGGGGCGAGGGGGCAGGAGGGAGGGGGGTGGCAGTGAGTTTGAGTGGTGATTTGACAGCCATTGTGCTATGGGGTACTGCAAGTTTGAAAGCGCAAAGGCGCGAAGCGCAAGCAAGGGGGAAGTGCGGGAATGCATCAGCGCTGCACTTGAGGGGGCCATGGCCTGAAGGGGGGAGGGCGGCCCACGCTGGCCTGGCCTGGGCAAGCGCGGCAGGCTTGGTTGCACTTCATTTGAAGAGCACATACAAGCAAAGGGTGGTGGGTGTTAGCGGCCGGTGAACGAGCTTGGCTGTTGCTGTTCTGTGGGGTTGCTGCGCTTGCATTCAAATGGGCGTGGCTGGTTGATTGCCTTCGGCCATGGAAAAGAAGGTTAAAACCAGGCACACACATGGCCAGCTCTCGCCAATCGTCAAGTCCAAATTGAGCGACCATGCAAGGCCGTAATAGTAGACCGATGAATAGTTGCTAGCAAGCGGCTTCATCTTGCATTCGCGTGTCAGCACAACTCGTGTCGAGTGCTCAGCGCCGAATAGTACTCGCTCGGAAGTAAACGAGCACTCCCCAGGACCAGCCTTCGGCCGGGGGAGAGAACAGAAGACCAACTTTCGTGTACCGCGCACGACGCCCATGCCCTGCTAGGGCGTCCAATGGAAGGGGGGCAAAAGACATGAAAAGGGCCTTTGCGTTGCAAAATTGTACGCGCAGCCGATTAGTTGACTCGTCTGTCAGCTTTGGGTGGTTGTTGATCGCTCTCTTTTTCTTCATTTTTATTTTTTTTGATGCTGTGGGGAATGCAAATGGTGGGACAGGAGCATTGCAGCTGCACAAGAATTGAAGCATATAGCGAACACCGAGCATCACCTGCTTCAATTCTTTTTCGAGCGAAGGGCCATGCCTACCCACGCATGTTTCCCCAATGGTGGCGTGCACCACGTGCTCAGGGCGTGTGGTTTTCCCCCATGCCATTGCGCCTATTGTATGGCGTGATTTCTGGGTTTTGGGGTAAACTAGGTCCCGGCGCCGGGGTGATGAAGTGATGACCGGCCTCCAGGACGTGGGGACCTCGCCAGTTCGTTCACTTTTTGGGGGACGCAACGCCCGCGCCCATTTCCAACTGACAGACCACCCCTCCATGGACGTTGACTCTATGCCTGCCTACTGCACACATAAACGCAGAGGTGGGGGGAAATGTCGCCTTTTTTGAGAGCCCAATTGCTAGTGCACGGGACAGACCGGATGTCGCCAGCCAGAACCGCCAAACAGAACACCCCCTCGCCTCTTGAAAGTGTTTGAAGGCACTTCTTTGGACCACCCCCCTACCACTCAAGGCACACCCATACTCACAGTGGGTTTCGAGGGTGGGATGAGGAGGCCCAGGTTAATGCCATTGTGATTGGGAGATGCGACGACGACCTCCCTCCCTCCTCCCCCACACCACCGCCACCCCCAGCGTCCACGACGGCCCGTCAAGAGTGCTAGAATATACACTGGCGGGCTTGCGTTTCAAGGGCCAGCGCGTCTGCTTGCATGCGAGAACAACGTAGCACCACCCCATTCTCAGTCACACTCACCTCACCCCACACACCCACACTCCACCCGAACCACAGAGACGTGCTGTCAAATCAAGGCCGCCTTCCCCCCTTCCCTCTGCCTAATCATGCGGCGCGCTTCCAGCGTCTTCCTCTGCTCCGTCTTGCTCCTGGCGCCCCTGGCCGTCCACGCTGCTCCCAAGCGCCGCGGGCTCTTTGAGCGCATGGCAGCCGCCGTCAGTGGCCGCGAGACCCAGGAGAGCGGCATCGACGTGATTTCCGCCAAGGCCAGCGGGCTCGCCGACGCCCTGGGCGCCGTGGTGGACAATGGCTCCCGCGAGGATTCGTGGGCGGAGGACCGTGACTTGATCATGATGCAGAGGATGCTGAATGGCGAGTCCCTCTCCATCTTTGACAGCCTGGCCAACGCCGACGGCTTGGAAGAGGTGTGGTCGAAGCCCAAGGTCATCTTCCGCATGCTGCAGGCGTACCCCATCATGGAGGGGATTAAGGGCGTGAAGGAGCTGATGGCGAAGAAGGAGGAGGAGCTGACGAGCGAGGACGGGAAGAACGTGTTGGGGTCGATCCGGAAGCTCGTCGCGGCCTACGCGGCCAAGATGGCGCAGATGGGGAAGGCGGACGGGTTGAAGGAGATTTTCACCTCCTACCGCAACGACGAGGCTTTCAAGCCCTTGTTCGCCGCGGTGGACGCGGGGGGGGATGGTGCGCAGGAGGCGTCGTTGTTGCTGCAGCAGAAGGTGGCGGATGATGTGTGGGGGGGGCTGATTGACCTCAAGGCCTTTGGCTTGGACGGGACGGAGCCCCGCGGGATCACCGAGGCGCGTGACCAGGTCATGAAGAACGACCCGAAGGCCTGGAATTTGATTACCCAGGACAACCCCATGATTAAGTCGCTGTTGGAGAACCCTTTGAAGGCGGCAGAGATCTTGACGGAGGGCTTGGATCCGACGGGCCAGTTCCAGCTGCCCAAGTTCCGATAAGGAGGAGGAGGGGGGGGATGGGGGGTGGTAAAGTGATGATGATGATAATGCTAGTATACTTTTCTCCTTTTTCTTTCTCTTTGGATAAAGTAGTATATTAAGGAAGGCATTTGATTGTTTCAAAGAAAGAGGTGTTCAAAGAAAGAGGTGGGGGAAGGGGAAGGAGGGAGAGGGGTGGAGGAGGAGAGGAAGAAGGAAAGTACAACAAAAGCACACACAGCAAATGTCATGAGGCCGGGGGCCAGGGATTAACCCTGGGTTTATTCTCCCAACGACGACGCGAAACATGACAAAAAGGGAACAAAAGAATCAACAAATGGGCTGTAATAACAATTTTACACGGGTATGTGTGCAAGTGCGGCTAATGCAAATACTTTTGAATGGGATGGAGACTGTATTTTTTCCCTGTTCTGTTTCTGGTATTTTGAGGATAGCCTTGCAAAATTCTCTGTACTAGGAAACGGTGGATGCTCCCTCAGACCTACCTGATTGCTAATAAGGAGGCATGGGGCTTTGATTGTGGGTGTGCAGGGGTTGACTTCCATAGCTAGCTATTGTTTTCCTATTCCTTTTTTCTTGCACGCTTGACGTCTTTTTAGATGAAGGCAAAAATACAAGGAAAAAGGCAAGAAGCGGCCAACAAAGAGCATCATATGCGAGGCACATGGGTATGCTTCCTTTCACCTGTGGCGGAGCAGTCTATTTCACTAATATTGGCTTTCTTGCTTGCTAACATCGACAACCTCCCCTTGGCCATGAAAGATCAAGCAAGGCAACAAAAAAGAGACCTCTGACGCGCTCCTCTTGTGGTGCTGGATGCAGCCCTGTGCTGCTTGCAGCAGTGACTGAAACTCGCGGTCTAGACTGTTTGCATGTCGATAGTGGGTTGGTATGGTGCCTTGCCGATATTGCCCCACAAAAACAGACGACGAAGAAGAAGACCAAGTCAACGGCAGGCAGCGTCAAGCAACGGCATTCGTCGAAGGAGAACTCGTTCGAAGAGATTGCTCCTGTGCGTGTGTGGCCCCTACTCCACCATGCCCACCCTGCCTGTGTGAGTGCATCCATCGTCCGTATATCTCACGGCCTTCCCCTTATCCTTCCATTCCCGCTCACAGGCCTGGTTGCTACGCTCAACACCGACTACGACGCATCGTCTCCTCCCACCAAGGGATCCACAAGCAGAGTCGTCACCGCTCACTCCTCCACGCGCCCTACCCACTGCGCCCTCCACCTGCACCAGCACGAAGACGACGCAATCAAACACGGAGAAGTAGCCGGTAGAGTCGTCGTTGCTTCCCATGTCTGATCCACAAGCAGCCGCCGCCGCCCTCCCCTCCCTCAACCTCAATCAGGAGGCCGCTGCCCTCGCTGCCGTCGCGGCGACCGCCCTCCCCTCCTCCTCTGAGATCTTAGCCTCTGGCCAAGCCGTCTTGAAAGACGTGACCAGCACGATGGGCGACGCGTTCCCGCAGCAGCAAAAGCTGCTTTTCGATCACGACGACGTGGGCGTCATCCTCGATCTTTCTCCATGGCCCATCGTGCACGGCACGCGTGGCTCCGCCGACCACACCATCCTCAAGCAGCCCCACGGTGACCCGCACGAGGGCTTTTACCTCTTTAAATCTCAACGCGTCCAAGAAGACGAGGAGGCCAATGGCTTGTACATGGGGCAACTGCTCATGCAAAATGTGGGCGGGCCCTTGGGGAGCCGGGCGGAGGGGGTGGCGGGGCCAGGTTTTTTTGACGAGGCAGGAGCAATGATTGACTTTAAAGTGGACGACGCCAATGCCGTTTCCGTCATTACCGAGCGGGTGTCGGACACGGAGATGCGCCTGTGGACGTCAACGATTGGGAACGTGGTGGTCTTTCGGCAGCTGCGGGGGGCAACGGGGCTGCAGCGACTGGCAACGCTGAATCATGGCCGGAACACGCGTTTTCACGGGTCGTACGCTTTTGTGGCGTCAAATGGGACGGAGAACGGCTTCTTTACGACGATGGAGGATCAGGTGGTGCGCTTTGTTTTGCGGGGCAACGACAAGGAGGGGTGGCACATCCTTCAGGCGGGTGAGGTTGCCTTGCCCACGCCGATGCCGTCCCTCACCGCGGTTGCCGGAGGCAAAAGCGAGGGTGGGGATGACCATCTGGTGGGTCTAACTTTGCTGGATGACGGCACCATCATCACCAGCTCCAAGAAGGGCGTCGTCATGGCGGTGCGTCTGAATTCGCAGGGAGAGGTGATCTACAAGGACCATTTGGCCTTGAACCCGTTTGCCCAAGGCGGGCCTTCCTGGGTCTCCAACTCCATCTCCTCCACAGGCCAATCCATCTTTGTTGTCACCCACCGTGAGCTCATGCGCGTCGACCTCGACCCGACGACGCACAAGCTCTCGTTTAAATGGACGGCGCTCTACCAACCTGACGCCGCCGCGGCGACCAGCTGGTTCATAGGCCGGCTCGGAGCTGGCTCGGGCTCCACCCCTACCATCACGACGTGCGAGGGGCGGCAGCTTGTGGTGATTACGGACGGGGTTTTGCCCATGCATCTGCTGTGGTACGATGTGGCCACAGGCGAGCTGGCTGCCAAGCGCCAGGTCCAGTTTGGGCCGGACGCGGATGGTAATATCCCCACCACGAGCGAGCAGTCGGTAGCCGTGGATGGGTGCAGGGCCTTTGTGGTGCAGAACTACATGGGTACGGATCGCCTGAATGACGACATTATGTGCGCATCCGCCCCGAGGCCTGAGAGTAGGCTCCGACGCCGGCTGGCGGAGTATTGTTTGTCGCGCAACGACGCAAAGAACCCCCAAGATCTCTTTCCCACCAAGATCTGCCCGGTGCTCTTCGGTTGCTCCGCGTTTGGCGCCGCGGTGTACGAAATTATGGGGCCGGGCCAAAAGGACGTGGCGCGTGTTTGGGCCCGCGAAGACGTCAGCTGCGGGACTTCTATCCCTCTCCTCTCCACGCATGACAACAGCCGGGTGGCGTACTGCGTGGGCTTGAAGAAAGGCAGCAGTCAATGGGCTTTGCTTGGCATGGATTTGGATACGGGGGTGGACCGCACCAATCTCCAATTTTACGAGCGGAATCTGGCGCTGAATGCGCTGGCGAACCCTTTTTATGCCGGCGTGGAAGCCACGGGGGACAACATGGTGACCATTGGCTCGATTGGTGGCGTGCTGCATCTCTCGCCTGAAGGCAATCATCATGCTGGAGGACTCTCAGTGCTATCTACAGAGATAAAAGGCAGCGAGACGGCGGGGGTAGCTGAGGGCGGCGGGGTGGGGGAGCTGCGGTTAATCAGGGACAGGACAGGAATGACGGTGGCCGCGGAGGGCTCGATGGCGTCCAAACTGCAGCTCGCGGCCAGGAACACCTCGGTCGAGACAAAGATTATTGCTGCGGTGGTCTCCACCGTGGTGGTGCTAACCGTCGTGTTTCGCCTGTGTAAGAAGCACGTGGTGCCATCCCCGCGCATGCCCCGGTAATATATATGATGTTAGAACGTCAGCAATATATAGTCAGTTACTAAATGTCAAAGAAATAAGTGAAATGAATATGGGCTTGTATCATTAACAAAGCTACTGTCGTAGGGATTTTCTTCGCTACATGTATTTTTGTGTCCTTTTCTTTACTTTGTGCGCCCCATTTGTCATCATTTACTCGTTCATTCCTAATCACTACAAGCCTACAATCCCAAATTTGCCAGCAGTTCGGCAATATCGCTCCCCTTCTGTCTCTTGCGCAAGATGTCTGAAATGATTCGGCGATCAAGTAGCAGCTTATGCGAAGGGAAACGCAGCAGCATGTTGTAGACTCTGTGGCAGATATAGAAGTCCGGGCATTCCAGTGCCTCGACCAACTCAGCTAAGGACGCTTCCAGGACCTCAAACGGCAAGAGCGCCAGGCCATCCAACACAGAGAGATGCGGTTAACCAGATTCCTTCAGCAGATTCAGCTGCCCCTCCACAATCAGCCGGCACTTGCCCTTCATGAAGCAGGGCTCGCAAAGGCATGTGCGCGAGAACTGTCAAAAGTCTGGTTCGATGTGTGGGTGCGACGGCGCGCGACGCCGGGACCAACAAGCGACGGAGGACTCGCAGCCCACCCAAGGTAAACGCCGTATTTTGTGCCTCGTTCCACACGCCCAGCGCGTATACATCGCTCTTAAATTCAGGGTCTACCAACAGTGCGTAAACGGCGTCGGCCTGCGCCACGAGGGTAGGCCCAGGCAAGCGACTCAGCATGCGACCGAGATCCTTTCGCAGAGCAGTGCCTGCCGGGGTCCTCTGCCACTGACTGAACGAGGCATATCTGTAGGCCGGCAGGCGGCGCAAGTGGGCAACTAGTGTACGAAACAACACGGCAATGTTGATATTGTTGCCGCCGTCGTCATGATTGGTATAATTATCCTCGAGTTGACGGAGCAACAGCTCGAGGCTGGACGAGGCCAGGTGGTGATCATCTAAATACCCGTCGACATCTTGCCTTTGGCAAGTGCGGACGGAGCGTTGTAGGCTTCATATTCTGGAGCAAGGTGGAGATGTAGGGGACCCGGTCGGAACGCATCGATAGGAGTATCTCCACGACTAGCTCCGCTATGGGTTCTCGGTCAAAGCACCGAACGAAGGCATCTGTGCTGTGCGTCAATCGATCCATTCCTGCGCTTCGGACACGATCGACCGCCGTTGCAACATGAGATAGCAAGTCGTCCGGGTCAAACTTGCTCAGGAGCTTAAACATGGCGGCAATGTGGCGGTGTGCCTCGGTCCGCGAATACACCCAGCAGGAGTAAAGTAGGGAGACGAGCGCCGAAAGATGTGGCTGCAAATCTTTTGGAGGCGCACATCCTTCAACAATGTTATCGTCTTGGGCGTGCTCTCCAACCAAGGCAAGATCTGAATGATTGCTTGCATGTGGAAAGCATCCCCATCTTGATTGACCGTCAGTAATGCCGCAAGGAGGGGCGCCAGGTCGGACGTAGCAGGAGGGACCTTTGCCGCCACGACTGCAGCGTGGAGATGCTCAGCGCAAAAATGCATTACGAGTGAGACAATTAAAGGCTTGCGGCAGGGGGCTGGGCAGATGGTGGTTTGATCCTCCGTGCCCCGCATCGCTTCTGTGGGTGCTTCCTGTGGGGTGCTGGAGGGTGCAATGCTGGCAAGCAAGGAGCCGTGGGTGATATAAGGTGTGGCCTTGAATGTGGGCGGCAGAGGCAGAAATTGATACACGGCCACGATCGCGAAGCAGGAGCGATAAGGAGACTGGCGGGGTGTCGGGGTGGTGCTTGTGTGCTTGCCTGTGTGTGTGATGGGCGTGGCAAGGAGAGCTTTTGTGGGCCCCTGAGAAGGTGGGAGGGTGGAGCAAGGAGAGGGACGTAGAGTGCGGTCAAGAGTTGCCAGATGCCGCCACCGCTTCAGGCTCAGCCTCCTCCTTATGCTGTGCGTGTACGCGGTCGTCGTAGGGTGCCTGTGCGTGTGGTGGGAGTGAGAGCAGGGGTCGAAAAAGATGTACGTCGGGGCACGTAATTTTTTTTACCTACCTTCCTTGCCACCCTGTACTGGCGCTGGCGCCTCCCGCCCGCTCATTCCACACGACCGTCCTCTCTCCAAATGGATGGCGATAAAAAGCGTGCGTCGCGCGGCGTTCTTGTGTTTGCCAAGTGCCGTGTGTTTGGTGGTTTGGGATTTCATTTGCTTTTTGCTTCCTCGCTCGTAATCATCATGCCGCCCGATGCCGCCTTCTCACGCATCTCCATCGCTTGTTATCTCTAGACAAACACAGCGCCCCCATTCCTTCTCCATCCATTCACCATGGCCTCGCCTTCCTTCCCTCGCCCAGCCGTGTCCTCCTCCTTCTGCCCTTCCTCTTTCTCGCCCCCCCGTCCTCTCCCTTTCAAGCGTGCCGCCTCCACCTCAACTTGCGTGACAACGAGCTGGGCGATCTAGGAGTGGAAAGACTGGCAGCACTCTTTGAAGAACGAGGAACAGGAAGGGAGGGTGGGAGGGAAGGGAGGGAGGGAGGAGGGGAGGGAGGGAGGGGGATTGAGTCTTTGGTTTCAGGTTTTAATGATGTGGGAAGCAGGAAGTTGGAAGCACTGGGGAGGGCGATGAAGAAGATGTGCCTGCAGCGGCTGCAGCTTTTGGAGCTGTCTGCGAATCGACTGGTGAACCGGCAGGAGGAGGAGGAGGAGGACGGGGATGAGGAGGAGGAGGAAGAGGAGGAGGTGGATGATGGGGGGGTGTGGGCTCTGACTGCAGCACTTGCAGATGGTGCTTGTTCTCGTCTCATGACCCTTTTGTTAGATGACACGGATTTGGGGGAAGCCGGTTTGTTGCTGTTGGCGCGCGCGATGGAGAGCGTGGCCTTCCCTCCCTCCCTCCGTACCTTGAACCTGTCTGGTGTGGGCTTGACAGACGAAGGGCTAGGAGTGTTGGGCTCAGCATTAGAGAAGGGAATAGTGGGGAAATCGCTCCAAAAGCTGGTGTTAGACGATGGAAGGTATCACAAGGTGGGAAAAGAAGCTGTGCTTGCCTTCCTAGATACCCTCCTTCCTTCTTCTGCTCCTTCTCCTGCTGCTGCTGCTGCTCCTGCTTCTCAGGGTGGCTCCTCGTCCTCGTCCTCGTCTTCCCTCCCCCCCTCCCTCCCGGTGTGTGGTGGAGAGTTGATTCATTTGAGTCTGCGGGGCTTGCCCCTGGATGATGAGGGTGTGAAACGTTTTGCTGCTGCCCTCCGAGGAGGACGAGGGAGGGAAGGAAGGAGGGAGGGAGGGATGGATTTGGGGAAGTTGGAGGTTTTGGATCTGGCGGATACGTTGGTGGGTGAGGAGGGGTATGAGGGATTGATGGAGGGCGTGGGGGAGGGATGCCCGTTGCTGCAGACGCTGTCGGTGGCGGGGACACAGGTAGGGA
>Ga0209491_10007024_pt1 | contig 15126 bp, 17 predicted proteins | sample BON02_FD_187213 | JGI IMG/M metagenome (GOLD analysis project Ga0209491, IMG submission 187213) | Freshwater microbial communities from Lake Bonney liftoff mats and glacier meltwater in Antarctica - BON-02 (SPAdes) (version 2) | ecosystem: Environmental > Aquatic > Freshwater > Ice > Glacier...
CTTTCACTACTGCACCACGCCTCCCTGCCACAAAATTGATCTGTTCAAACGTCCATTCCGGGGCAGCCGTTTTGAGCGCCTCGATGATGCTTCTGTGTTGCTCGTTAGCCTCATCTTCCTTTACCCTCAGAAAATCCTCATTTCTGACAAATGACCGTTTGAACTCTAAGATGTACAATGTTCGATGATACTTGTTAATCACTATGCCATCTGGCCTCCGATTCCAAAAACGATTTTCATAAAGCATTGTCGGGTCGAAATCATAGCGTGCCCTTTCGTGCTCTTTCACAGAGATCGTTTTTTCAATGTCGGCTGCCTTTTCCGTCAGCAATTCTCTGCTGCATATCTGCTTAAACTCTTCCTCCTGCCACAACGTGCTCATACTACTCTCTCTATCAGGTGTGACAAACCTGAGCTTACTCTCTGCTTCGCCGCCCTTCTGACTTATGCATTTCTGCCTGAATATGAGTGTTCACGCGTCTTTGAAGATCCGGCCGTCTTGCTGTTGCTTGATGGATGTCAATAATGCTAATACGCTCTCCCTCGTGCGTCATCGAATCAAGCCACAAAACGCGTCCATGGGCCATGTGTTTCAGCACCTTTTTTCCTCGGGGTTTATGCCAATTCACAACCAGTGCTTTGGGGCAAAACACACGTTTGTGCATAAAGGTGACTACTGTGGTATGCGCTCTTCTGTCATTGTATCCATCACTTGGCACTTGGTCACCGTCTGTATCTGCTACTAAGTCAATATCGCTGCCTGCAGCAATGTAGCATTCGTACTCTGGATACTTCTGCCTGAAATCTCGCTGAACTCTAAATTTGCTTCCTCGGTCAATCCGGATCTGCTGCAGCATTACAATTGCTGCTTTCTTTCGCATGGCCTGTGCGATGTAAGGTTGCGCCGCATGTATACCAAGTGGTCCAAGATTCCATGAAAGCACATTACCTGTTACACTCGTTTGCGGCTGCCATCTCTGACACAATTTCAACGACCATTGCCACTGCCACTGCATCCAACTTGATAATGAACTGAAATCTCTTTGTTTTCCATTTTTTCCCAGCAAGATATCTTGACCCCATTTTGCCATTAGTGCGTTCCCTCGAGCTTTGAGTCCAATGCTGACTAAAAATCTCGCACCAATGATCCTGATTCGATCCACGGGAGCTCCTGAGGAGTGTCTTCAACTAATTCGCGTTGCTTCGTTCCTCGTGCTTGCATCCCACTTCTCTCATCAGCGTTTCTAGCTTCTGTCCACCATCCTTCACACATGGCCCATGCAACTATTGCAGTTTTGAATTTAGGCCCAGAAGGACTATCCTGAGATCGGGTTTTGCTGGCTGAATGCCCATGAACAGTGGGCATTTCTGGTTCCGAGCGAGAAGGATGCCGTACAGTGAGCCAGCACGGCAAGACGACGTACGATCATGATGACGGACGCTCAACTATGGTGACCCATAACAGCCGGTGGGGATGCAAGGAGTAAAAAGCCGCATGAAATGCTTCTTCGAGACTCGGAGTCACGGTTTACAGGATCAAGATATTGATGTAATCTGGAGATACATTTATCTCTGGATTTTAGCTTCGGGAATCGAACCCAAGGGGCGCAGTCTGAAACATAATTACTAGACGACCGCGCCAAACTGTCATTTGATCAGACGACAGTTTGACGCAGTCGTCTCGTAATTGTACTTCAGACTACGCCGCTCAGTTTCGATGCCCGAAGCTAAAATCCAGAAATAAACATAGCTCCAGATTACATCAGTGCATCCAGTTATTCGATATGCACATCACAGTGAATGCGGGTGGGATGAGGAAATACGGACATGCTTCTGGAGAATTTACGTTGCAGTGCCTGCCAGCCCACAACTCTGACCTGCACGAAGATTATGTCGAGCGTAGCTCAGACGAGTTTGATCGCGAGCAAACTATTAAAGTCGAAGTAGCTAGAGTACAAAAGATCAAGATCGATAAGCAAGTGACTGTCAAAAAAAACCCTTAAATTCAGAGTATCGACGCCGAACATGCAAAGAAGAACAAAGATGTACAGAAGACCGTCTCGTTTTTCACGGAGTGTGAAGATGTTTTCATGACAATTAAACAATATTATGGCCAAAAAGAATGTTATCGGCGAGCTGTTGAAATATTACGTGAAATACAAGGTCAAACTGCTGCTCGCAACTGCGTTGCCCATGATGATTAAAAAAATTTCGTTAGCGCCCAAGACACAGTCCACTTCATGTGCTGAAAAAGACATGCAGCCCATAGCAATCGAAGTAAGAGAGATGTAGAAAGTGGATGTACGTGCTTATTTAAACGATAAGGTCTTGCTTTGGGTCAAGGCCAGTACTCTTCAAGCAGAACATGAGACATTTGAAGACCTAAAACTCATCGCCAAAAAAACACAACCACACGCTATGAATTATCATTTTTATTACACACAGTTACATCGATAATTAAGGGGAAAATTCAATGGCATCAACATCTGACAGAAGACAAACGCAAGCACCAATTTCTTTTTGATAATCTGAAGCAATGCTTCAGAATCATGAAAATGTATAGTCATTTTATAAAGTAGATTTAATAAAATTTTACAATGTAGAACGTTTCATCCAAATGATGTCACTGCAACACACTGTAACACACTGCAACTCACTGCAACACATTGCAACTCACTGCAACTCACTGCAACACACATACATGTAGTACTCGAACCACCTCCGCCGTATGTAGAACGATTCAAATGATGTCACTGCAACACACTGCAACACCCTGCAACTCACTTTAAGGGCACGACGGATTGGAAAAAGAACTGACGACGCACTGGAGCTTGAAACAGATGATGCACGACCTCGACTTGCAGCGCGGCTCGGCGGTGTCTTGACGGACCCTTCTCGAGATGGACTCCGAGTCCGCCTATCAGTCGAATCGCGACGTTGCCCGGGCGATGGAGGTGGTGGAGGCATCAGTCGGGCACAACACTGAATTCACTCGATCGCTGTCTCGAGCACAAAATCACGTATCAAATACGATCAAATCCGTCAAAAATCAACCGCCCAAGATTCAAGAATACACTTATTTTGATTACGGGGTTGACTAAATAACAAGTGAGCGATTTGTACCGGAGCTGTTCCCTTCGCTGTGGTCTATAGAGATACACACCGGAAAATTACACATGTAATGTGTCACGTCGGTTTTGTATGAAATTACTTGCATTACTAGTAAGACGGACACACCAAATACCGACTCATATGTCGGTTCCTGCATACTAATATAGGATGACTAAAACTGGTAGTACAAACACTTCGCACCAAAAAAAAAACGACCGACCCACGAAGTTCCAGAGGAGCAGTCGGCGGCGCGGGCCTTGTTCTATATAACCGAGAGATCCTTCTCGACGGGCAGGATCTACTACACGATACACCCACAAGCGCGTACCAATCGCTCGCAAACGGGTACCCCTGCAGCCAGCTGCACGCAGTCCCTTGCTGGTTGTCACAGGGCAGCGGCTGTGCATGCCGTCCGCCGTGTTCCGCTCGTCGCACTACTGCCCGCCAGCCCTGCCTGCACGTGTGCAAATTGCCATCACGGCAAGTTCTGCCGAGATGGGTGTTCTTGCAGCACAGCAAATTTTTCGATTCCTTCATGCATCGTGACATGTTCTTGACACCAAAAAAAAACCGGGTGGATAATGAAATCCGGTTCGTATCTCTAGTGGTCGAACAAAATTAGCAGGAAACATCGAAAGTCAAAATCAGTCTAAGCACAAATTGCACTCAGATGAATCTGGTACAACTGTTTTACATTACATTGCATACAGGACACCAGCTATTGAGAATTTGTTTTTGGTTATCTTGAAGTGCAATATTTGCCTGGGTAAATTTCGACCCCCACATCCCAGTGATAACCACGATTCTGAATAAAAACGCAACTCTCAAAGGAAGCATGAAAATGGAAGACAAAGGAACAAAATCACACAGCAAGAAGCGTCTGAAATTTGGATACTACGGGGAATAAGCCTCTTTACTATTTAATCTAACGATGCATGTAACAAAAAGTAGGCTTTCTCGCCAACCTCCTTGGTTTTGGTTCTTTGTTTCTATGTGCACATTCCATTAACCACAACGACCATCTACAACAGATATTGTAACCATCTTGTTGCTGCTTGAAGATGTCCAACATCAGCTGTGAACATAACAAGGAGATCCTGGTTTCATCTCTTCAAAAGAAGGGCTCCCCGACACCGAAGCGCAGCTTGCAGGTGGCTCAGTCATTGGGCCTGCCATGCAGCTGCTGCCTGACGACAACGTTCTTCTGGAGACCAGGACGGCGTACTCCCTGGGTGCCGCCGACGATCTTTACACCGCCGCCCAAACCTGACGGTCGTGCACCCGAGCCAGCCGCCCCTGCAGTACTGCTTGAGGCAGGCCTATGGAGGGAAGTAGTGCTTGCATTCTTTCCTAGACCCACCCTCGGCGGCAAAGAGGCCAGCGTTGGGCCTCCAAAGCCAGCACCACCACCTGCTAAGCTTTGAGAAGGCGGACGGAAAGTAGAAGCAGCAGGCGCTTGCCGTGCCACCGCTGCCGATACATCGCCTTTGGCACCTGTAGAGGTCGTAGCTGAGGTGGAAGGCGCAGGAGCCGGATGCTGCTTGGCTTTGGTCTTGGAAGCACTTGCTGATTGCGCCCCTTTATTTGGCTCGTTCTGCACACCAAAAACAGATTGAACGAAACGAGAGACGTACAAAAGGCGTTGAAAGATTTAGAAAAACACATAGCACAACACACCTGCTCATGCCTTGAATCTGAAGTAGACAGGCCTGAGGAAGACAATGGAGGAATTGTGGCGGCGACTTTCTTCACTGGTGGGGGTAGCACAGAGACAGCGCGTAGCTCTTTGGGCACTGCGGCCTTGACGCCCGGGTTGTCATATGCAAGTGCAGCCACCGCTTTCTCCATCTTCGACAACTTGGCTTTGCCCACAGCCGGCCGGGATTGAGACTGCTCAATTGCCTGGGGCAGCACCATGGATGAGTAATTCGCACAATTGAAAGGAGTGCAAGAACACAGAAGAGGCGGGTTGATACTCTTCACCTGGTGACTGCGTTGGCTGGGTGCCTTGGCCTTGGCCACAGCAGCAGTCGATTTCTTGTCAGTGTTGCCAGACTTGGTCTTGGTGTCTTTTCCTCCCTTTCCTTTGCCTTTCTTACCCATTTTGTTCTTAAAATCGTCTTCGTCGTCAGGTGCAAAGTCATCATCGCTTTCTTCCGCCTCAGAAGAAGGCACCTCCTCCTCCTCCTCTTCTTCATCCACGTCCGCCACTTTTTTCTTCTTTTGGCTAGGTGCAGCCTTGGAAGGCGGCACGCCCTTCGCACTTGGTGCAGCCTCTAGAGCTGGGCACGGCTGGATCGGCGTTTCTGCTGCTTCGTCATCTGATGAATTTGCAGACATCACGCGCTTTCGCGACTTTCTTGAGCCTTTTTCTTCCGTCGCCATTTCCTTCTTTTTCGCTCCCGACCCTGCTCCAAATGCAACCAACGAAAATAACTATCCCCAAAAAAGGCCTGAATTTCAGCAAGGTGTTGCACGCGGCGGCGAGGCGCGTAGGCGCCTTGATGCCGGCGACACCCAAGAAAATAGAAAACTTCAAAAAAAATGCTGAAAACACGCTCTGGAAACAATAGGACAGGGCGCAAGTGTGCCCGAGTGATGCGCGGCGGCGTCGGGCGCAAGCGCCCTCGCCGCCACGCGCCCATTGTCAAAAGGTAGACTGATTTGACTCACCCAGTTCTGTCTCGTTGCCCTCGTCCTCAGAGTCAGGAATTGTGTCTGTCTCAATGTGACTACTCTCTTGCTGGTTAGATGCTTCCTTGTGCGCGCTATCTTTTTGATTAGTTACTTCCTCGTGATCGCCACCTCTTGAGGGCGAATGACCTGAATTTGACGCGGATTTACTGGCGGTGTCTCCTGTTTCTGCCTGCTGCTGCGCTTGCTCCTCGTCATCCGAATCGTCCAGCATCTGGCTCTTTTTCCGCACCTGCTTCTTCTTTGACACGCCACCGCTCACCGGTGAAACAGGCACAGACTTGCAGTCATGCAAATCTTTCTCATCGCTGGAGTCCTCTTTGAGCCTACAGCGTTTTTCTGTAGTCCCACGAGCAGAGGCGGCGTCGCTGCTGCTCGTCGCTGGAGTGGCACTCTTCACAGTATTCGTCTCCTTCACAGCTGGGGTGTCACCCTTTTCTATCGGCAGGCTGTTGTTCTGTGGCATGCAGACCTCATCAGACGCGGAAGCGCAGGGTGCATTTGTCTCGCACATCAGCGGCACGCCATTCGCCGTGGCTCCGTCGGCTGCGCCTTTGCTCGCAGGTGTCGACAAATGCTGCGGAACAAGGTGCTCGTTCTGAGCAGGTGTGAGTGTGGAATTATTCTGGAGAGTGGGGCTATTTTGTATTGCGGGATTATCCTGAGCCGCAACAGCAGACAGCCTAAGTGCAAGGGCAAGATCTCTATCAAAGTCGCCAGCGTTCACCTCGTCCTGCCCGAGGCGCCGCACAGGAACCTTCCTCCTCTTGCCCTGCAGATTGCAGGCCGTCAGTACCCTGCAATGGGGAGGATGATGAAATCAGGGCGGCCTTGGGGGGAAAACAGACCTGGGAGGTGGGGGTGTCCCCGCTTTCGGTTGCGAGGGTTGTGGAGAGAATGGAGTCCTGCCCGGGGGAAGCAGATTGACGCGAAGCTGCAACTGCCCCCGCCGGCAGGCTGCTGGCATCACCACAGCCCGGAGTGCTCGCGGTGCTCGCACCGCCCGGCGCCGCGTCCCCTTTGCTTTTTTTGCTGCACCGCACGGCGTGGGAGTTCAGTGTTGGGAAATAGACAGACTGTGCGCACCAGGCGCCCAAAAGCAAGGTGGGCAGACACGAACGAAGGGAGGAGCACGGGCCCACAGCAAGTGGGTGCCTAGTACACGCAAGCACACGCACCACAGGCTCAGGCTTCGCTTCTTCTTTGCTTTCTCCATGGCAGTGTCCAAATGGCGCGAATCGATTTTGCTCCCCAATTTTTCCTTTTCTGGCACGCCGAATTCGAATTTTTGAATGGGTGGGGAAGGAGCGGCCTTGCCTAGCACCAAGATGAAGGACGAAGCGTCAGAAAGGGATGCAGTTGGGAACACGCTGAGAGCTGAGGAGATGCAGCAGGAGAGGCTGGCGGGACATGACACCAAAGCGAATGATGAGCCATTGAAAGAGGATGCTGTTGGATACGCGCTGAGCTCTGAGGTGCTGCAGCAGGAGATGTTGCAGGGTCATGACACCGACAAGGCAAATGGCGAGTCGTTGGAAAAATATGCGGATGGACACTCGCCTCGCGCTGTGGAGCTGCAGCAGGATGCCCCAGGAGCAGAGACCTCGGAACAGCGTCTCCTGGACGAGTTTGCCGACGCGCCGGCAGAGAGCAATCACAAATTTGCTCTGGTCTCGCATGCTTCGTTCAACAACTCTACTCTCGAGGAGGAGGTCCTTGCATCGCTCAGCACGCTGAGTGCCGCTCAGCTCAAGGCAGAGCTCAGGTCGCGGGGCGTTTCCGAAGAAGAGGTTGAGAGATGTTTCGAAAAAAACGAACTGGTTGCTCTGTTAGAGGCTGCGAGGAGCAAGCTTCTAACAGACAAAGAAAGAAAGATCCAAACGGAGATCATTGAGAAGCTGCGAAACATCTCGATTCAGAAACGGCGAAACATTCTCAGAATCCGCGCGGTTTCATACGACGCCATGCGGTCGGAGCTGTGGAGGGCATCGCCCCACCCCGCATGTTTAATGCATAGGATGCAGTGCGCCTCAGGTGCAAGCCTGGTAATGCCGTGCTTGGTCGAGATTACGAACAAGACTAGCACACAGGGATGCAATGGAATATCTGCACGCCGCCAAGACGCTGGTTGTCTCGCCAGGGTACACGTGCTTGATAGGGCTCCATTCGTGCTGAAACACTGGTGAAAGAATTGAGATTTGAATGCTAGCTGCGAAGTCTGTCGCGGTTGCAGTGCAGAGACATGTCTCAATTTAAAGTCGCATTCCAAAGTTCATATGTGTGGCATGACTCATCCAGGGATGGCTGAATCGCCAGAGTGGGAGCCCATTGGATGAGCCTGAGATTGAACTTAGGCTGGTGACTGTTTCCATTGCCTGTCCACGACCCCAGTAAAGGGATGGGGGCACTGCTCGAAGCCACGGAAAGAATCGGTAAGGAGTGAGATACTCGAGACACGCACAAACATATACAGACACAGACACATAGGCACATGCACAAACAATTACACAACTCAAAATAAATGTTTGGACAAGGGAAAATTGTTTGTTTCGGAATTTATGGGTATACAAATAACACACACACCAGGTTGCCACCGGCACCGGGTGGGCGTGTGTGTACAGTGTGATACAGCTTGAGCACGCCGCGTGTGTTGCCAAAAGCTTAAGTGGCTACTTGTGTGGCTCTTTAGTCTCTAGATCACACGCTGCCGCGGTGCGCCGGTTTTGTTCCTCGTGGTCCGCGATTGCCTGCCACGCATCCACAGTTTCCTGGATGTCGGCGACCAACGATGGATACATATATATGAACTGTATATATATATATACACATATATATGTATATATGTATACGCTTATTTAATATGTTTATACACAAATTCACACGCACACGCACACATACGCACACATACGCACACACGCTGGCACACAAACACACATACACGCACACGCACATGCACACGCACAACACATACACACAACACACACACACAACACACACACTCTCTCTCTCACACACAGTCATTCACACGCACGCACACAGATCCACACGCACGCACACAAGTGCACAAACACACCCGCACCCACAAACACACCCACAAACACACGCACAAACACACCCACCAACACACACACAAACACGCACACACACAAGCACACGCAAAGTAACAGCGTCAGGGCGCTAAGCGTGTCCCCGGCCGGTCAAAAAAATAAATCTTGTCTGTCCGCAGGGGCTGGGCATTCTGGAGACTCGCACGGGGTCTCCCTCTTAACTTTCATGCTCAAAGTTCAGAGTTCAGAGAACTGAAAGTTTTTGTCTTCTTTCTCTTTCCAACCCTGGATGGTGCACACATGTGGTGCATCCCATGTCCTACGCAATGTATGACAAGGATGCATGCACCTCTGACCGCATTGCTTTCAGACGCAACACACCAAAAGCAGCAGGGTTGGAAGGAGAAAGAAGATCAGATCGGAACGAGGAGGATTGAGAAGATGTGAAACCTTTCGATCGAGAAACTGCGAAACATTCACGAAATTCGCACAATCTCATACGATATCTGGCAGTCGGTGCTGTGGAGGGCTTCGCCGCACTCGGCACCAAAGCCTGAATGTTTACTGCGCAGGGGTAGCTCTATTTCGAGCCCGAGCCCATCTGAGTACAGGTTTAGTCCCAGTGCATTGTGATGAAAAGGTGGCTGAATGTCGCCCATTTTGGAGAGGATGCCCCGGGACAAATAAAGGACGGAAACAGATGGCGTTCCTGCTTCGACTCGTACCGTCTTTGGGCAGCCTAAACGCATGGTCCACGTCTACTGCCAGCGGTACTCACGCGACCCTCAATACTGTGGCTACAGCGTGGGGGTGGCAAAAGGTCTGTAGGATGCCTCACGTATCTGACACATTTCTTTCTGCAAACCAGCCGATTATTTGATTACATTTCCACGCGAAGGGCGATTGTGGAATTTTGGTCACGGTGGGACACGGAAAATACACAAACGATTCCTTGAAGAAAAAGAAAGAAAGACGTGGGGAGTTCGCCTAGAGACAACTCTGCCCATCTCCTTGCGTACAATTTCGATCCAACAAGGAGACAGTTTTCGCGTTGAACTGTTTCTTGTGGGCAGGAGAAAACGTGTGTGTTACATAACTCGGTTAAAGATGTTTGGGTCATTCCCGAGAATAGTTTAAGCCTGACATGAATAAAACATCATCCCATTTCCGAGTCCCACCGAGATTTCAAGGACTCCTCCGGTGGAACTGACCGGTGCCTAATGCACATCCTAGACGCAGCGCACAACGGGAGAAAAGTTACTGCAGTTTTTGAGAAACCCCAAGGTGGGTGTCACACAAGGACGCCGGGGGTTGCCGCGACAATCCACCCATTTCCTTCGTTCTTTCTTGCTCGGCTGATTGTAACAAAAAGCAAAACTCCAACAGTAACCCCCTCTTGCATGGAATACCCACAATCAGATTTCATCAAACACTCGATTCTTGAAGTGATCTAAGTGATCTGTAAGTCAAGACATCCCTTTGAGTCTGGGTCACGGTGCAGTGCGGTTCGCACGGCAGCCTCTGCAAGTGCAGTGCTCCTCGACCAACGATACGTTAAAGCACACATGGTTGATTCGGATTGCATTTTTGTAGAAATAAAATTTTCAACAAGATGCAGGAAACACCCGCCTAATGCCCTACGGATGCAGCGTGTTTGAGGTTCATATACTGCTTTTTGTCTATGTCTGTGTCTGTGTCTGTGTCTGTGTCTGTGTCTGTGTCTGTGTCTGTGTCGGTGTCTGTGTCGGTGTCTGTGTCTGTGGCTGTGTCTGCGATTGTGCAACTGTGTGTATGTATATGTATGTGTGCGTGTGTGTATGTGTGTACGTGTGTGTGTATGTGTGCGTGCACGCATGCCCCTCTTAGCACAAGAAAGAATAACCCACACCCCCTGAACCTGACTCCCACAAATAAATTGCAGAAACACACCACACTCTGGCATGTGCTGCATGATAGCCCCCAATCTTGCAGCGATGTAAACCCCCTTTTCAGGTGCAACGTCGCCCGTTTCCCAAGATATACATTGTGCATTCTCACCGACACCTCAGCTACTCTAGCCGTGTACATGGCGTGGCAGCATAAGTGTGTGACATGCTGTGCGTACAAAACAGTCAAGCACACAGCATGGCGCATGCTGCGTGCATAATGACAGTCGCGAGGTATTCAATATCCAGCCCCATTTGGATCATGATAACTGTTGCCGCAAGTATCTTGAGTGCATGCCTCGACCTTGCCGTTTCCATCGATTGTCATGACGTACCAATTGTTACCCTGTGCCAACAAAAAAAAAACAAGCACATTGGTCAGGAAAGGTCTAGGTCTCACATCTTGCAGACATTAGGTCAAGGTAGATGGACTCTTTATCATGTGCTTCACTTTGTGTCATGACATGCGCATTATCATGTGCAACACTTTGCTATCACGCAGGCGTCACGATCAGTAGAGTAGCCCAATCAATAGAGAGCCCACACGCACACAGCAACAGGGGATCACCTTGATAAACCCGTCTTGCCCAACTTCAAATTCCAAAAACCCACCTGCCGAGTAAACGGCAACGAAAGCCCCAGAAAGTTTTAACCTCTCAGGATTTTCCTGCGGCCCTTTGTATTCGCTTACCCTGAATCTATAACGCCCCGGTCGTATCTTGTGAATGGTGATGGTTTCCGGTCCGCCTGCACGTAACATGCGACTTAGTCAGTTCGCACTGACCCCAAAAATTACACATCAAAAAAAATCCAGTGCAAAGGGCAGCGTCAGAGAGACCAAACTCAGGACGGCAATAGATGCGATAAGAATGTCAAAGACGACACCTGACTTGGAGTCCTGGTCAAGTTGCACTGAAGAGCTTAGGCACTTTTTGTTTTGCCAGTGCACCTCGCACGGCGGATCTGTTACTTCTTTGTGCCTGCACATCAGAAATCAAAATTTCAGCAGCATCATCGACGCACACGTGTGAGGCGCCACAGAATTGGCAGCGATGGCGTGATTTGTAAAAAGGAAAAGACCAAACATACACAAGGACTTACGGCGAGAGCAAGAAGGAGTCGAGATCTCGGACGCCCGTGGTCTTTCCACGACAACACTATTCTAACCATGCCCGGTGCAAGCATGGGCGAGAACACGATCGGATTATATAATTTCTGGCCAGCAACACGACACATGTTGAAAAAAGCAAAGACGCCAGGCAAAGTTGCCAGGCACGTGTACTTCCCGTCTGCTATTTTGAAATCGAATCTGCCTTTAGAGACCGGAACCTGCTCAAATGCGAGCCAATCAGATGGGAGACAGTGAAGGTGATCTTTGTCACGGTAGCCTGGGATGGCTCTTACCTGGGCAACAAGTTGACTGGCTTTGAAGATCAAAAACCTGGTGTTTTCCGTGACAATCAACCCTTTCTTGTCGTAACCTGTAAGTGCACGAGTCAGATAGCAGCACATGCAGCATGAGAACAGGCAGAAGAGGCAGTATTGTGCATATGTGGCACTCAGGAGATGGATACAGCAACTGACCGTCGTTGGCGGCTTTGACGGTTGAGATCTTCTTTCCATCGATCGCATCCAAAACCCTTCCCGCGATTTCCCCCCCATTGGCCGATGCTGCCCCAGTTCCTGCATCCCCAGTAGTAGCATCACGAAGCAGAGTGACCTCGCCACCCACGATGAAGGGGCGTGCCAAGATCTCTGTCGTCGTGGAAGCAAAGTCAAAGCGGTACGCAAGTTCGTCGCCTTCAAACTCATGAGTGAAGAAGGTCATTTTGCCCAGCTCCACGCGCCCCCTGCTGTCAACCGGCGGTGGCATGTCAATGACCACGCCATTCATCGTTGCCGTGATTTTGTCGTCGACTTGCTGTCCATACCCTTGCTTCGGGAATGTGTGGGCTGGCTCATCTGTTGGCTGTCGGCTATCGTAGTCAGGCCAGGCCGCGTAGAACTGCACGAGCCACTTGGCTCCAAAGAGTGGCATCTTCTTTCGGCCCATGACGTGGCCCTTAACGCAGCTTGGGCAAGAAAGGCGAGTTTCCGCTCCCAACAAGTCTGAGTTTTCCCCAACGATTCCTTCATCGACTCCGTCGGCTCCGGTCCTTTCCTTAAACCACTTTATGGTGAGCGGTTTTGGGGTGCCTTGGGACTCGCACATAACCGTATCTGTCACAGACCCGGCAATGCATGAGCCGTCCATCTTAGTTTCCCCAGGGCATGATGTCTTGCATGTCTTCTTCAGTCCTTCCTGGCAAAAGAATCCCTCCGGACAGAGCTGACATGTAGTCGAGTCTTTTCCCGACGCCTCGGGACATTCGCCGCCAAACACCTCGCCATCATCACAAGAAGTTTTGCAGAAGAACTTTTCGCCATTCTTGCAGAAGTGCCCAGCAGGGCATGGCTCACAAGAGGTAGTGTCTTTCGTCAAGCCCGCCGAACAAAAGCCTATGAGCTCCTGTCCATCGGGACAACTTGACGCACACTGCGTTTGTGTGCCCGCCTTGCAGAACACCCCAGCACTGCACGGCGTGCAATGAGTCAAGTCTTCAGCTGCGCCAACCGAGCACTCGTCTTCAAGAAATTTTCCGTCATCATAGACTGTTTTGCAAGGAGTGACTGCATTATTAGAACAGAAATTGCCCGTTGAGCACGATTCGCATGTAACCGTGTCTGATAGTGAGCCTTCGGGACACGTGCCGGCGAGCATCTTACCGTTGGGGCAAGATGTGATGCAGGCAGTCGTGACTCCATCTGCGCACCAGGCCTCTGGAGGGCAAGTAATACACGCCATGCCATCTGCTGTGCCTCCTGCAGGGCATGAGCCTGTGAGCAGTTGTCCTGGCGGGCACATTGCTATACAGAGAGAAGCAACCCCATTAGCTGCGAAAGACCCTTCGGGTACTGGTGTGCACGTTGAAACGTCAGAGACGGAGCCGGCAGGGCAGAATCCATTTAGAACATAACCGGAGTCGCAAGTGACTTTACACGGCATCTCCTCTCCACTAGCCGGGCAATATACACCTGCTCGGCACGGTTTGCACTGGGTGTTGACATCAGAGCCCGCGGGGCATCCCCCGTCGATCTTGTGGCCTGCAGAGCACTCCGTCCGGCACGGTCTCGCCACTCCACCGCGGCAGAATTGTCTCTTGGGACACGTTATACATTTGGTTGTGTCGCTTTCTGACGCAGCCACACATTCACTAACAAGCTGCTGACCCAGTGGACAAGTGTATTGGCACGGCAAGACGAGGCCATGTGCGCAGAAGGATCCGGCCGGACATACGTCGCAGGTCGAAACATCAGACTGAGAGCCAATCGCACACTGACCATTGAGCTGCTTTCCAGGAGGGCATGTCGCTTTGCAGCGTTGGTTTTGTCCATCAGTACAGAAGGAATCTTGCGGACACTCTATGCACGACGTCTTGTCTCGAGACGATCCCTCTTCGCAAGTTCCCTCTAGATACTTGCCAGCAGGGCAAGTCGTCTGACATTCTTCCTCTTTGCCGCCGCGACAAAAGGATCCCATAGGGCACAGATCGCAGGTGGTGATGGCAGTCGAAGAACCCTCCTCGCAGACTCCTGACAACTTCTGACCCGGAGGGCACGTTGTGACGCACTCTTGTGCCTTTCCATCCTTGCAGAAGGAACCAGGAGGGCAGGGAACACATTCAGTCTTGTCTGTCGCAGATCCCACCCTGCAGAAGCCTTGTAACAGCTGTCCCTCGAAACAACTCCATTTACACGCCTCAACTTTGCCACCTTTGCAAAAAGTGTTGGCTGCACATGGCGCACACCGAGTCTTGTCGTCCATCGATCCTGCCTTGCACTCACCTGGGTTGGACAAAGAAGAAGAGACACGATATGTGTGTATATACATACATGTAGAGAAAAAGAGAAAGAGAGAGAAAGAGAGACTGTGGGTAAGAGAACAAGTTGGCCTTTACCGTGACCAATTTATCGGAAATCATACTTGTGCAATAATCATACATGAATACGTGTACATATTCATAAATACACAGATATTTATGCATATGTATATTCATGTATATATATGTACCTATGCACACATTTAGAAATATACATACATATGTGTATATACATATATATATATATACATATACACGTATATATATATAGATATATATAGATGTATACATATGACTATTTACATTTATATATAAATATATCTATATATACATACATTATACATGTATGTTTATATGTATATATATGTACATGTATGTTGGTATACACTTGTATATGTATGTACGCGTATATATCTATATATACATATA
>Ga0209491_10007025_pt1 | contig 15125 bp, 18 predicted proteins | sample BON02_FD_187213 | JGI IMG/M metagenome (GOLD analysis project Ga0209491, IMG submission 187213) | Freshwater microbial communities from Lake Bonney liftoff mats and glacier meltwater in Antarctica - BON-02 (SPAdes) (version 2) | ecosystem: Environmental > Aquatic > Freshwater > Ice > Glacier...
GCCCCCGAACGAAACATACTGGCCGCCCGACGTAACGTCAGCGAGCGCCGCGAGAGGAAGCCGCTCACCAACCACCGCGCGACCCGGCTTGGTCGAAACCCACGTCACTCCCGGCGTCAGCTCTTCTGTGACGCGGTCGTTGACCGCGGCAGACGTCCGAAGCGTAGGACTATCTAGATAGATCACGTTCACCCCTCCTTCGGACGCGTCCTTCATCGCCTCCACACCAGAACCACCGTGGATCATAAACATTATCCCAGTCTGGCCATTAGCCGACATGACGCGCATTGAATAATCGTTTTGGCCTTGTTTTCATTCATTTCCCCGCCAAACACAGTCACCTTCCCCGCCACGTTGATTGTTTTCGAACCACCGTGCACTCCGTAATGATGCCCGGGGTTCTGCTTCTGCCCCTCGTCAAAGCAGTCAGCCGGAGCCTTGCCCGCCACAGCAGCCGCAATCGCGGCGACCTTGTTCGCCATGCCTTCAATCTTCACAGTGTGGAAGACAGGAGAGGAAATGGCCGCCTTCCCCGCGCTGCCGCCTCCGGGCACGAAGCCTGGAGACATGGAGCCCTTCGACCGTCGCGCCACCACCGGAGGCGGCAGCACAACCTCATCGTCGTCGCTATCGTCGGAGCTCGAGGACGAGGAGCTGGAGGACGCCGACTCCTTCTTCTACTTCCCCGAGTCCGACTCGTCGCTACTCGTGTCCGAGCTCTGTTAGGTGGACCTCTCGTTTGTCCGCTGACAGGGCTTTGAGGAAACGTTTAGCAACTGTGTGGTGGAGGGATGGTTTGTGAGTTTATGTCTGGCGTCTATCTTTTTCATCACCTCCAATATTACCTGCTTGAATGGGGATGCTGAATAGGCTATTAATCGTGGCGCCGCCGATGAGAGAAGCCTTTCCCTTTCCCTTTCCCTTTCCCTTTCCTTCCCCCCTCCCTTCTCCCTCACCCATACATACACACACACACTCCACAACCAAGCCAACCGACTAATCCCACACACACACACTCACAGACTGGACAGCCAACCCACACACAATTACTCTTCTCTCGATCCAAATCTTTTAGTCAATTCAATAAATGGAGGAAATTGTTAATTAGAAAGATAAGAAAGGGTGGTTGGAGGGGTGGGAGAGAGGAAGGGGAAAATGTGGGGGAGAATAAGAGGAGGTGGGAAAGGGGGACGTGGAGAGTGTAGAGCAAGCTGTGAGGAAGAAGAAAAGACGTACTGCATGCATGCTAGCATCATGGCCGGGCTATTACGTACAGAAGAAATTCAAGAAAATAGCTAAGCAAGCGCTAATCAATTGCCGACCTCCACCCTTCCTATATGCAATTTCTCTTTATTGGTTATAATCCTTTTTTATGTCTTTCTCTTCAACCACACAAAACATATCCATTACGTGTCCCAACTCAACCAGGTGTGGTCCAGGCCGAGGTAAAAGCCGCCTTTGATCGCCTTGGCCACGGCCTTTTCCACCACCAACGGATTGCGGCCCTTCAGAGTGCGCTTCCAATCCTTGTCTTGCTTTTGCGAAAGCGTATCGTTAGCATGCTGCAACCACTGTGCTAACTCTTCCGCCGTTTTCAGCCCGTGCCTCTCGACAATGTGGTGCTGTGTTTGTGGTATGTTGGGTGTTGGGTGGAGCGTAAAGAGGTCTCTTGGCAGTTCTTAAATACAGGGAGGTTAAAACGGTAAGAAGCGAGTTTGGCAGGTTGGTTCGTAGAGACGGGCGAAGCGTGGAAATCCCGAAAAAGACAAGCACTATTGGCCGAGCAAATAAATAGATGAGAGGGCATCAATACGGGCGAGCGCCCTGTATCTCTCCTTTCTTCCTCCCTAGCCCCCCATCCCTCCCATCGCTCATTCCTACCTGATAAAGATCGTCGCGGAGATTGTCGATGTTAATGTGCGGCAACTTCGGGTTGGGGCTGCTCTTGAAAAATGACGGGTACGTGGAGAGCATGCTCTCCATGGCCCCATCGATGATGCCTTTGATGTCCGGCCGCGCGCCCACTCCCTCTGGCATGTCGATGAGCTTCACGGGCATGGCGCTGTTGATTTCAAGGAACAAGGCGCGGGCCTCGGACTCTTTTTCCAGGGCAAACACCTCCACGAGGCAGAAATTCGTGTCTTTGCTAATGATTCCCGTGTCCGCCAAAATCTTCAAGGCGGCCAAGCGATGCTGTCCATCCAAAAGCTTGTACTGGCCGTCCTTTTGGTAGAGGGTGATAATGCCGGGCAGCTTGACTGGAAACGACTGTCGGGTTTTCTCTCGTGCTATTGCCTCGGCTCTCTCCTTCCGCAGGATGCGCTGCTGCTCCCAGATCACAACGTCCCCGAGCTGCTTGATGGAGGCGCAGTAGATCTTCTTGTACCCCATGTCGGCCACGAGCTGGCCCAGGACGGGGTGCGTGGCCTCCTCGGGCTTGATCTTGGCTTGGAACGAAATCCATTGCCTGTGTTTCCGTGGTGCGTTCAATTTTAGAGACAGAGAGAGAGAGAGCGCGCGAGGACGGAGCCACGTACGTCCATGTCCGTGTGTTGCTGCGTGTGGATGTTCTTATGTGGATGGATGGAAAGGAAAAGGGATGATAACATTTTAAGAAGACGGGCGAGACTGTAGGTGAACGGGTTAGAAAAGGAGCACGCGTGCATGTCAATAGTGGACCGCCTAGAGAAGGCGTGGTAAAAGGAAGGGTTTGATGAACAAAGAGCAATGTGCTTACTTGAGTCGCTCCATTTCTGCGAGCGCCTTGGTTTCGGCTGCCTTTGCGCGGTTCACGTCCGATCGCATGGTGGAAAGCTGTGCCTCGGCTTCTTGAATCGCAGACGGGTGCCCCTCTCCCTCCACCACCCATTGATCCATGATAGCGCGACGCTCGCTGGCAGGCAAGGCACTGGCCACATGCAGCACAACGCTCTTGCGCCACTGCCTCCAGCTTGTCCCCGCGGCCATGGCAGCAGCACCACTTGACAAGGCGGCCGCCTTGGCTGCTGCAGTAGCAGACGAAGATGAGGCGGCCGCTGTCGCACTAGCCGGGGCAGCCAACGCAGCGCGGCGGTACATGGTGCTGCGGCCCGACCCGACGATCTGTGTGGGTGGGGTTGCGGGGGTGGGGTTGCGTGGGTCAAGGAAGACGCACACAGCAGCGTGACACAAGGGAAGAAAGCAGGCGAATCAAAATGAGCGATCATCGCAACCTCCCCACAACTGCCGTGGATTCGATGGCTGTGTGCTGCCTGCTGCTTGTGTTTTGGTCTGATTGTGTACAAGGATAGTGGCAGACAGGTTCTGTGAGGCAAGCACGCATGCGTAGAGAGCAAGGCTGGCTTGGTCTCCTTCCTTGCTGGTGAGTGTGTGTGCGTTAGTGCCGCCCTTCTCATACATAGGAAGCAGCGCAAGGCATACCCACGGAGGCGTTCAAGGGAGTTGTTGCCAGACGAAGGATCGCAATTGGGCTGCGCTGTGTTCAGCGCGTACGGCCTAGGGAAATTCCCCGGTAAGTGTGTGGGAGGGAGGGGGGAAAGGGAGGGAGGGAGGGAGGGAGGTGAGGGAGGGCACCGCAAGAAGGCGTGTTGGGATTACCTAGGTACTCACACCGCCACACACACCCACACCCACATCTCTACCGAATCACAGGACGAATCGGGCGAGAGGCCAGGTCCCAACGACCAAGCCCCCGGCTGCTGGTGGATGGCCAAGACGCGGCGTGGGCATCTTCGGATTGTCGGCGCCGGGGAGCCTCTCATTTTCGGATGGGACCGCGAGCGGCTGGGCACATTTCGTCATGGTTTGCCCTTGTTTGGGCAGACGCAACAGTTATGCGACCGTCTTTTCGTTTGCCACGGTGCAACAAAAGCAACAGAACGGGGATTACTCTCGCTTCTGGCCCCTTCCTTTACCATGGGTTGCGCCATCCAATCTCTTGCCCGCGTCGCGGCCTGCATGTCTGTGTCTGAATACTGTGCCCAGCAGATAATCGCGCTTATCCTAAAAGGAGTCCGGGTGCCTGTGTGTGATTAAGTGGATGCGCGGTCCGTGCAATGCATGTGTGTGTGTGTGTGTGTGTGTAAATGTGTGTGTGTGTGTGTGTATGTGTCGGGAGGGAGGGAGAGGGGGCGCATTACACCTACTCACAACACCACAGGGAGCGACAAAAGAAAGCTTGGAGGACCTGCACCCGGGCCAAAAAGGTACGCATACAAAAAGAGAGGAAGAAACTGGAATAGCTCTGATAGATAAGCAAGTATGCCTATTCCTTAGGCTTACCCCATGAGATAGGCAAGCAGCAAAAACGACATGATGCGTCAACCCGATGTGGCTTGCCGCCCCAGTCATAACTTTATTGATGACAATCACCGGAATATGGTATACTGATCTGTTTTCGCACAAGCTTAGCAACCACAGAGGGCGTAGAACGCTTTATTTTTGCTACGCATCCGCATGTGACTTACTGCTCCCACACCCAAAACAAATCACAGGGTATGGCAGGGGGTGGGTTGGAGGCAACAGTTCCAATGCGTCCGAGTTGAAAGAAGAAGAGAATAAACGATACAATTAAAGTATCAGTGGCATTCTTTTTGCTTCGTTTTGATGCTTTGATAGTTGTAATTTTTGTAATTTTGAGTTTTGTTTTTGTTTTTTCTTTTTTTTCGGGTCAAGTGTATTGTTTCTTTGTGATTCCCGGAAACAGCCGCGACCGCGAGGCCTTAGTGTCCAGGTTTAGTCTTTGTTTTTTTTTTTTGGGGCCTTGGGTTTAGGCAGTGGGGATTGCTTCGTCGGGCCAGGGTGGTACACCTCTAATCCATCATTCTTCTTCTGTTCTCCCGAGCGACCATCATCCTCACTTGCCTCGCCTCACCACGCGGGGGCATTTGCCTAAACCACGCGGGGGCATTTGCCTAAACCACGCACACTGCCTCCCATAACTATGCGGTGTCATTACCCTCCTGGACGTCTCGTCGTCCGGCGTTCGTATTTATTGTCTTGGGACATGTGTCCACCACGCACGATTGCTTTCTTTACCCCCGCTGCGATCGCGAGTCATTGCTCAGTCATCATCATTTCGAGTCCGCCTCTTTTCCAACACAACAAACACACTCCGGGGCACCCGACAGGCACGCGGACGCACAAGGGTGCACGTTCAAGGCTACACCCAGAGCGTGCTATAGGGCTGAGGCGGAATAAGAGAGGCGTTGCTGTGCCTACTGGGTCGGAGCGAGAGCGCGTTGTCCGTGCAGCCATGATCCACGCAATCCCAGCATCATCACACCAAAGACATTTGCATCAGCCCTCCCGCCCTAAACCTCTGGCCAGCAACTTGTCCCGCTGCTATGTGTTTTTGTTGACGAGGACCTGGGGGGGGGAGGTGCTGTCGGTGCCCTGGGCGCAAGCAAGCTCATGCCGTCGGGAAGGGAGCCGTGTCTCAGCCCAAGCAAGGGAGCATTGAACGAGGACTCCTTCACGACCCGTCACACACAAACCACAACGATGGTCAACCGCGCGCCGCCGGGTTGGCTTGTTTATGCTTCATTCTCATCCCGTCCCTTTCCCTTCCCCGCATGAACAGGAAATGCTTGCATTGAAGCGCCTTGCCTCGGCCCCTGCGGCCCAACGCCAGGCCCTGGGCGCGTTGTCGTCCGTGCGGCGCATGGGCACCCTGGGAGAGGAGCTCAAGGGCGCCCCGAGCAAGGAGGAAGAAGCGAAGTACGCCAAGGTGATCAAGGTGGGGGACAAGCTGTACGGCGTGCCCGCTGTCCAGGAGGGCACCTTCGGGCTGGACCTTCAGCAGCAGGTCGGGCGGCGATGGGAGGAACTGGTCTACGAGCTCAACGGCGAGGTACGTGCGTGCGGTTGGCGGGAGGTAGAGAGTGCATCCACGCGTACTTGCTGCCGTGATGGCAGTAGCGTTCCGTCGCGCGTTCTGACGGTGTGGCGTGTGCGGCGCCAGCCTCTTCTTTTGTGGTTTCAAAGCAGTGTGTATGTATATAGCTGTCGCACTAGTCTGTGGCTGACTCTCAGTCTATGACACAAATTACACTCGAAGGCAGCTCACAGACGTGGGACTAATCTACTCGCTTCCCTCGCCTCCTCCATGTATGCACAGGTACTTTTCAACCGCGACCCCGTCTTTGCGCTCCCCGACCAAGGCACCAAGAGCAACCCCGTGCTGGTAAGTCATGTTAGAGAAGGGAGCGAAGTGGCAGGATTCATGCATTGACGAGTGTTGCGGGTCGTACGGTGAGGGCGTGTAGACGGAATGAAGCGGAGGGTGGCGTGCATTAGCTTGTCTGCTGGCGTCTCCCGAATCACTCACATCCTCCTCCTTCCCTTTTTTCTTCTTTTTTTTCCTCCCTTTCCGATTTCCTAATTATAATTATAGGTGCCGTCCGGGGAGAACGAGCGCATCGTGGGCTACGAGGACCCGCATGTGCATCAGGTCTTCTGGTTCAAGCTACGCAAGGGAGACCTGGTCTACGTGCCCAAGATCGACAAGTACTTCTCCCTTTACAAGATCGACTAAGGCGCACACAGGGCGGGGTGGCGGGAGGGGTTGGTGGGCAGGAGGGTAGGGGAAGGTAGACGACGGTATAGCGTTGTCTGGTTTGTAAGAGTGTTTTCAAGGAGATATTCTTGTTCCTGCCTGGTGTGTTTCCCTCTCTTCTATGCAGGCGAGTTCTCCCTCCCTCTTCGGTCGATTTGGGTGGTGTGTCGAGTAAGTGAGAGACGAGGTGAGGATGAAAAGGACGACAGCGCGTTTTATCCTTTTCCAGGTGGGAGGAAGAAGCACTACTAGCAGGGAAGGAGCAGCAAGACTTTGTCTTAGACTATATTGGCAAGTTTTTGAGGAAGGGAGAGGGCCGACAACGAACAGAAAAATAGAAGAAGAATGACGTCGGCTATTTGTTACTTTTGGTCTTATTCTTTTGTTCTATTTATGCCCCGCGAAAAAGACAATTCCTCTCATTTACACCCACCCCCGGCCGTCCTCGTCCTCCTCGTCCACTGAGGCGTGGCTCTTCCTCTCGTCGTCCTCACTCTCGTCCACCTCCCCGCGCCGGCGTTTGCGATTCCAGCGCCGCCGGCCTTCGTCCTCGCTGTCTTTCTCAATCTCTTGCCTCTGCCTTTTCGGCTCCACCCCCGCACTTCCACCACCACGGCCAGCCACAGGGGATGTCCGCTCGGCGCTCCGCCCCTCGGCACTTCGACGCCTCTCGCGGCTTCTGCTTCGGCTTCTCTCGTGCCGCTCTCTTCCTTCGCCTTCGTGCTCTTGCCCCCGCCCCCGGCCCCGACCCCTTCCCCTTCCTCTGCCTCGGCCTCCGTGTCCCCGTCCACGGCCGCGATACTCGTGCACCCCTCTCCCCTCTTTCTCTTGCTGCTCGCCGTCCTTCTCCCCAACCTCTCCCTCTTTCAGCTCCCTCCCCTCCTGTCCCTCCTGCCGACGACGTTGCCGCTCCTCCTCCGCCTCGCGCTCCCGGTGGATGCGGTCCCGCTCCTCTTCCTCGGCGCGACGCCTGGCCGCCCGCTCCTCCGCCTCGTCGTCCTTGAGCTGGCGGCTCTTGGACTTGAGGCCCGAGAGCAGGTCCTTGAAGGAGGCGCCGGCCAAAATCTTGCTCGCCAGCACGGTGCGCTCCGCCCGGTTGTCCGTGGCCGTGTACTTGGCGCGCAGCTCCGAGAGCATGTCCATCTTCAGGCGCAAGAAGGTCCAGCACTTGCCCATCTCCACGAACGGCTTGCGCTCTTGGTACAGGTCCTTGCTGGCACGGGCCAGGCCCGCCTGCACCTCGGGGTAGTTGTAGCCGTCGCCCACCACCACCACGCCGGGGAAGGCCTCCTTCACGGCGCCAAGCGTCTGCAGCAGCCCCGCCTCCTTGGAGAAGCCTTCCCAGTACAGAACGTCCGGCCGCAGACCCAGCTCGGCCTTGAGCAGCGCCAGCCCCTCCTCGAAGCCCATGCGGAGCGGCACCACACCCACCAGCCGGTCCCCCTCCTCGGGCCGACGCCGCGCCGCCAGGTGCCAGGTGTTGCGGAGGAAGGTCGGGTAGAAGGGCACGCGGTCGAAGAGGTCGATGTTGGCGAAATTCTTGTTGAGCGAGGGCTCCGCCTTGAGCACGGCGTTGTCCCAGGGGTCGACCACGAAGATCAAGGCCCGCGGGGCGCGCTCGGCAATGAAGAGCGTCGTCTTGCCCAGGTAGGCGCCCAGCTGCACCACCACCCGCGTCTCCTCCCGCAGCACGTGGTCCAGCAAGATCTGTTGGGCGGGAAAGAGCCACCCGAAACTAGTGGTGGAGGCAAAAGAGGGAGAGACAGATGAGAAATAGGGTTGGTTGGCTTGCTGCTGAATTTGTTGGATGGGTCATATTTGAGGGCTAGAGACATGGAGGAGACGGTGCAAAAACTGCCTTTCTCGATCGATAAGATAATGGCATATTACGCTGTTGAGCTATGGAAGAGAGGAAAGGGGGGTTGATGGAGGGGGAGGGAGTAGAAAGGGGTAGAGGTGTGAGAAATAAATTTAAAAGAGCTATGCCACAAAAGAAGAAGAGGATGCCCCGCGCCGGCAATAGAACCATTGGCAATCAACAAGACGAAATCATGCCGCCCGCTCCTCTCCCGCGCCCACCCCACCCACCCACCCACCCACCCACGTCTCTTACCTTTCTGGTTCGACCTCCGGTTCGGCGGACGGGTACCCCACCCTCGAGTCATTCCGCATCAGGTTTTCGGTTTGGTCCGCGAGACGGAGCAGCGGGTGCACGCCGGAGGAGGACGAAGACGAGTGCGAGCCCCTCCCGTGGCTGTCCTGGCCGTGGCCGTGGTGCCGGGCGTGCTTGTGTGCGTGGGGATGATGATGCTCGCGGTGCCCGCTGCTGCGGTCCCCGCGGTCCTCGTGGTCCGCCATTGCCTGAATCGAGTCGGGCTGGCTGGCGTGCCTCTGTAAGGGGTAGGTGATTGGGTGGTGGGTGGTGAGTCCTGGTGAGCGAGTGGATGAAAGGGTGGGGTAGGAGGGCCTCGGAGGCGCGGCTGTCCTCTGTGCGTGATCGTAATCGGTCGCTTCGCGGACGTATTTTACATCCCCCAGCACGGTGCCCCCCCACCATGTCATCTGCCCCGTCGAGAGAGCGAGGTTCAAGCGGATGTCGTCGTGGCAACGCACACATCTTTCCCGTATCTATCCGACGCACTACTTTGTGCCAAGTAACAAGTGGGGTGGCTGCTCTTTCTTCAGGGCAACCCAAGGCAGCAGCCACGTGGCACAACACACTGCAGCAACCAAAAACCTCCCCCTCGTCGTGTGTGTGGCCGCCAACAATAGCCAAGAGCTCTTCCTTCCTTGAGTGTGCCGGTCGCTGTGCAGCCATTCGCGTTGCCTTTTCTTTTTTGGGGGCGCGGCCCTTTCTTGCCCTGGCAAGCACGCACCACCCTTGGCGCGCGGCACCCCTGGCAACAACCAAGAAATGTGCCTGCCCTTGCGTTGGGCTTGCCTGCCTAGCCACCCGTCCGCCCACTCTCTTCTCACCACTTCCCCCTCTCTCCCACCCGAATCACATCACCACGAACAACAGGTCTACAAGGCACTTGCTGGTCTTTCTCAGCGACGCGACACCACTCCAAGGCGCCTGCAAGCATCGGCAGGCAGCACCACAAGCCATCAGGCCAGGCACCCTAGTGTCCACTACCTCTAGCATCCCCACCGACCCCTCGCAAAGCATGTCGACTTCCGGAAGAGCCAAGGCTTTGATCTACTCCCTCATCGGGGTAAGCGTGTTGGCTGGCGTGACGGTGGCTCTTCTGGGCATCTTCGGCAATGACATTTTCCCCAACAAGAGCGCCGGGGGGAGCTGGGAGGACCCGAACCTCAGCTACGTCAAGACGCCCAGCCTGGACCAGTTGAGGGCCGGCTTTGCCCCCGACACGTGCTTCGACACCTACGACTTGGCCTGGACCTCGGGCAAAGACGGGCAGATTTACGCCAACACGGCCCCCTTCTTCGTCAAGGGTAAGTCCTTGCGCGTGCATGAAGTGTGTGTTTGTGTGTGTGGATGGGGAGTGGGTTGCGTGCGTGCGTGCGTTCGAGGAAGCCTGATTGCCTTGCTCGTTCCCAGACAAAACCTGTCTCCCTCCCTCCCGCCTTGAATGTCCGCACATCCATTCACACACATACATCCGCTTCATCCCCTTTTCACACTCAACCAAACGCATGTGCCCTTTCTCCTCTGCACTCAAATGCCTGCTCAAATCCTCACCCGTCTCCCTCCCCTCCTCCCCTCCTCCCTGCCCCCCTTCCCACCCTCCCCCCAGGCATCAGTTGGTTCGGGTGCGAGGGCCACGGCTACACGTTCACGGGCCTGAACTTCACGACTATGGATACGATCCTGAACTTCTTCGTGCAGCACAAATTCAACACCGTGCGTATCCCCGTCTCGGTCGCCTTCGCCCTGGCGCCCGCCGACACCAAGCCCAACCAGCGCTTCGTGGGCAAGGCCCTGAAGGGCAAGACCATCTGGGAGATCCTGGGCGAGGCCATCGACCAGGCGGCCCTGCGTGGGCTGATGGTCATGCTGGACATGCACACGCTCGGGCCCCAGGAGCCCTCCGTCCTCTGGTACGACGAGCAGTACAAGGAGACCGACGTGCTGCAGGCCTGGATCAACATCATGACCGCCTACTCCTCCAAGTGGAACGTCTTCGCGCTGGGTAAGTACAGGGGAAGGGAGGGCGAGCGGGAGAAAGAAGAGTAGGAACGGAAGGGCGGAGACAGAGGGTTGAATAGTCAGTAATATATTTTCTTCCACGCCGTTGCAAACGCACCATCACTCACACCTCTCCCTCCCTCCCTTCCCTCCCTTCCTCCCGCAGACTTGAAGAACGAGCCCCACGGCATCGCCACCTGGGGCGTGAAGGCCCCGCTGACGGACTACAACAATTTTTACGAGCGCGCCATCACGCACATCCACGCCGGCTTCCCGGACTGGAAGGGGCTGTACATGGTGGAGGGCGTGCAGTTCAACAAGGAGACGGACAAAGCGACGGACTACCCCTTCTGGTGGGGCGGCAACTTCGGGGGCGCGATCGACCACCCCATCAACGTGCCCTACCTCGACGTGATGGACCGCGTGGTGTACTCGCCGCACGTGTACGGGCCCGACGTGTACGACCACCCCTACATGAAGGTGCCGGCCATGGACCTGGCCAAGGAGCTGGCCAAGGTCTGGGACTCGCAGATGGGCTGGCTGATTCCGAAGCTGCAGAAGGGCATGATCATCGGCGAGTGGGGCGGGTCCCTGAAGGGCCGCGACGAGGTCGTGCAGGGTGCGCTGGCCAAGTGGCTGGTCAAGAACTGCATGGCCAACAACGTCTGGTGGGCCATCAACCCCGAGTCCTCCGACACGGGCGGCATCATGGCCTGGAATTGGAAGACCTACGACAAGAAGCGCCTGGACCTGGTCGACTCCATCTTCCCCGACCCCACCCGCTTCGGCATCAAGCGCTCCAAGCTCTGCCTGCACCTCGGCACCTACCCCAACCCCCAGTGCCCCATCCAGCTTTTCGTGAACCCGGAGATCGCCCAGCCCCAAAAACTGCGCGCCTGAACAAGGAGCTGCGGTAAAAGCAGTAAGAGAGGAAGAGTAGGACAGAAAGGCGGGGAGGAAGAGAGGTAGTCAATGGGTTGAGTGCGTTTTTCTTGGGGTCTTGTCGGTGACGAGAGCGGGCGAAAAGAGGAGAGCGGGAATAGGGCGCCAGCAAAGAAGATAGTGGGTTTGATCCTGGCGTTCCCCCATTGTATTGTATATGTAATATCTTAACGGGTGTGCGGGTCGAGGGGCTGTCTGCGGGGAAATGGAGAGTGGGAGAGGGTGCGTGTGGTGATGTGTAGAAGCAGCACACTTGTACCTCCCGTCCGACTGCTGCAGCAGCCGCAGCTGCACACCCTACTGATGAGGTCGATTGTTGTTTAGTGAGCTGAAGTCGTGTATCCCAAGTGACTGAGGTAGAGGCAAATTGACGAGAAGAGGAGAGGCGAGTCGTCGTCTTCTGTTTCTTTCTTCCGCAGGCGCGGTTGATTGATTGATGGGTGAAATCATAGCAATGGTGAGAGATTGAAAGAGTGGAGTTGGAGCAAAGTGCCTGTTTTCGTAACGAAAGAGAGAGGGAGGGGGGCGTTTTCTTTTCGCGTCTTCTTCTTCTTCTTTTTGTTCGCCCTGCTTGAACTTTGATGCGTCTGAGTCCGAGGAGGCGGAGGAAGGAAGGGGAGCGCAGAAGGCTACGCCGGCACCTCTCTTTCAAGGGGCCAATATTGCCTCTGATAAATAAGTGGGAAAGAGTACGCAGGGAGAAAGAATATATCGTCGTCGTTTTTGCCAGAGAACAGAGGAAGGAGGGAGGAGGGGGAATGAGAAGAAGAAGAAGAAGCCAGGACATCAATCCTGGTGTGTGAAATAATTAAAATGTGGTACAATGTCACACAGAGCGGTGGGACCGTGAGTGTGGCTGTTCGGCTGTTCGTGTGTATGTGGGTATGTGTGCGTGCGGGACGTTTGTGAGTGAGAGGCAAACGTAAGTGATTGAGTTTTGGGCGTTTTATAATAGTTAGAGGGCCCCTTGTAGTTGGTAGTTGTCCGCTTTACTTTTCTTCGCCAGCTTAAAGAAACAATGACAAAAAGATGATCAATGCATCATGTTTTCCGATCTTCCTTTCTTTGCTCGCGCTTGCTACATCGAGGGCATGCAGTCAACTAGCATTCATTATGCCTCTCTTCTCATCTCATCGTCTTTTGTTTTACGTTTGGTCCCGGTCGAACAAAAGTAGATAATCAACAATCAAATGGATGAAAAGAAAAGAAGAAACAATCATAAATTCAAAACTACCAAGGTCTTCTCGCACACTGATTCAATTATTGACCTCTCAAATACGCCCAAGCGTTCTATTTATTTATTTTGTGTGTGTGTGTGTGCATGTCTCAGGCCGCCAACCGCCTTGCTTGGCCGAGGTAGCCCTTAATCCGGTTTACAATGTCCGTGGGCTGCATGGACTGGGTGAAGAAATCCAGGAAGGAGCCGTCCGGCCCGATGAGGTACAGCACAATGGAGTGATCCACCAGGTAGTTCTCCTCGTCCTCCTCGTCCGCCTGCGCAAGGTTAGGGAGGGGAGGGAGAAAGTAAGAATGGCGTGAAGGCGGACATAAATGACCGATAAGAATGATGTAAATGTTGCGAGTACAGGTCATATGCAGCCGCCTTTCCCTCCTCCCCTTCCGTCCACGCGGATAGCAAACGGAATTTTGAGCAACGCAAGGGCCGAAATCCGAGGTATGCCGCACACGGACACAAGACGTCGTCTACGCACAAGAAAAGCAGCAAACGAACGTACCTTGCTAAAGTAGACGCGGTAGCCCTTGGTGACCTTGGCCAGCTGCTCCTGCGTGCCCGTCAAATACAAAATCCGCGGATGGAAATCTGTGGCGCGTCGGAAGAGGAGGAGGAGAGTGTGTTGGTTAGAATGCCGATGGCTGATCATAAACTCTTCCAACGCCATTGCATTGCAGAAACGTTGGCTCTTTCTCTATTGCACTCAATCTGCGAGCATTCTCTCTGCCTCTCCCCTAACCCCTTTCTTGATCCTGCTTTTCAACCAACCACGCAAGACGCACCTTGAGCGTAGTGCCGGAGCTGGCCCACATTGTCGCGGTCGGGGTCGACGGAGATGAAGACAGGGCGCACCATGGGCAAGCTCTGCTCCTTGTCAAGCAGGTCCAAGATCCTGCCCACCTTGACCAGCTCAGAGGGGCAGATGTCGGGGCAATGCGTGAAGCCGAAGTACAGCAACAAGAACTCGCCTCGGAAGTCCGCGTCGGTCACGGGCTTGCCTGTGAAGTCCACCAGCGTCCACGGTCCGCCCAGCGCCGGCTTTCCGTAACTCGTCACCTTGCCCAAGGCTGTGTAATTTGTTGATGGGGGGAGGAGGAGGAATGGGTGGGGAGGAAGCAGAGGCGGCGAACGCGACGTGTGCGCAACAAAGGAGGGCAAGTACAAACGACACACGTGGCTGTCATCATAGGAAAGGAGGCGCGTTAAGACCCCTACGAGACGGTACCTTGTTGCTGCTTCTTCTCCTTCTCGCCTTGGTAGTAGAAGGCGAGGCCGGCGCCCGTCACCGCCATGAGGCCCAGGCTGGCCCACGTTACTGGCTGGAGAGCGGGGTATGAGGGAGAAGTAGGGAAGGACGGGGTGGTGAGCTGATTGATGAGTAGTAAGCGGGTGTTTAGTCCTGGCCTAATAAGCTGCAATTTCGCATACAATCTATTAGAGCGTGGTGCTGCTGGAACTAGGACAGGGGGAGCAGCAGCGGAGACAGGCACAAGGGAGGAGGGCGTGGGCGTCGCTGCCACCTCCCCAGCCATACACAACTCCTCTCCGCTAGAGACGGACGATTGAGGAGGCAGCCCATCAGGCAAGCGCCACTTTCTCTCGCCCTAAAACCTCGTGTCTGTCTTGTACTCTTGCTATGCATCCGGGGCGAGAGGGGCTGGGAGGAGGTTACGTCGATGAGCTTCCGCCGCCGCAATACTCACAAACCCCCCTACAAACTCAAACTCACCATTTTGTCACCCTTGCCGCTTCCGGGCGGTGGTCCTCCGCCGCTTGCTGGTGGTGGTGGTGCTGTCTTGGCGGCGGCGCCAGGGGGAGTAGTCGCTGTAGTCAGGGGGCGGCGGGCGAGGGGTGCGCGTGCTGCTCCACTGAGGAGTGGGGGCGAGGGGAGGACCGGGGAGCGGCCGGGGTAGAGCCGGCTCTGGCGGAGGGACGCCACGAGCGTGCGCTTCATATTACCTGTGTTGGTTTTGTGGGTGGTGATTGGATTGCTTGAGATTAGACGCTGGCAAGGCGGCGGGAGGGAGGCCGGAGGAGGAGGTTGAGTCAGAAGAACAACGAATACATGTGTAAGAACCGCACAACGCCCCGAGACTGGTTCAAGTGCACAAGACCTGAGCACCCTGCCCATGGGGGTGTGATGCTCTGCACGGTACAGCGTAGGCCTGCTTCGGCATGCGCCAGAAAAAGCCCTCCCAGAGGGTGCACTCTAAAGAAACAAGACAAGACAAGACAAGACCCAA
>Ga0209491_10007029_pt1 | contig 15118 bp, 18 predicted proteins | sample BON02_FD_187213 | JGI IMG/M metagenome (GOLD analysis project Ga0209491, IMG submission 187213) | Freshwater microbial communities from Lake Bonney liftoff mats and glacier meltwater in Antarctica - BON-02 (SPAdes) (version 2) | ecosystem: Environmental > Aquatic > Freshwater > Ice > Glacier...
ATACACACTGAGATTACGTGTGTGTGTATATATTTACACCTGTGGAAGTGTAATTGTGAGCAAGTGTCACAAGTGACCTTGTCACGAACGGGACCTTGTCACGAACGGGTTTTGTCGGACATGTAAAGGCGGCGCTTTTTAGTAAAAGACTACGAAATCTTAGCCAATGAACATGTTGGCTCCTTCGCATTGCTGAGTAGTGGCTACGAGCCACTACTTGGTTACACACACTGCACAGATGAAGTACTTGGATGTGGGCCCAGAGGTCGGGATTAGACACCTGGAGGGCCCGAAGAATCCAGGTGGACTAAATCTCGGCATACATGTATTCGTATATGTGTACAAAGTACTCATCTGTATGTATATGCTAGGAGGCGGGATGAGATCTTGGACCAACTGCGTTTTCTCTTTAACATGATTTTTCTTTCAACAAAGAAAAGCAAAAGATGTGAATGCAAACCACCGAGAATCTCAAATCTGAATATAAGATTTGAATGCATAGACCCTCAATCAAGGGTACTAAACCACCATTTATAGTAACAAAAGCAATCAAAGTCGTCATCCGTGAAAAAGCGCGAGTGGCACGTGATTTAATCAAAAGCCACCCGCTGACGCCAGAACTTTCTGCCAAACACTTTGCACAGAAAGGAATTGACGCCTGCCAGTTCTCGGCAGCCCTCATCAAGTGCTGGCTGAGTGAGTTGAAGGGTCTGCAAAAAATATGGGTACAAGCGTATAAAAATGCATGGCACGTACCATGTTCGACCGCAAATTCTCTATACACCTTCCCAACTGCAGAGGGTAGCCATCAGTGCCCCCTGCCATTAGGAGTACTCAAGCAGGCCTTGCTGCAGCAAGTTGATCAATACATGTGACATGGACATGAAGATGTCATAAAAACAAAATATGCCAGCGCAATTAGTACGCACATTGATAGAGTGGTGCTGCAACTCATGCACTGTCTTGTTGGACGAAATAGAGCTGTGGGACTGGAACGTAGCAAATAAAGACTTCTGGTCACTATTGACAAAGTCGTTGCACAATCAAAAAGTGTCAGTCACATTGGCAGACAAATTGGACCAAAAATTCGCTTCAGTGCTCGTCCCTGAAAAGATGAACTGGGCAACGGCAACACGGTCCATTTGGAAGTGTAAGACACGAATTGAGAAGATTGGGGGATCGCGTGTAGACACTGAGCCAACTGCGTGGGTCCTTGATGCACAAGTCTGGAATCTGTTGTGGACAGGTGAAGAGGCTATGAAGAAAGGCATACCAATCTTTAAAAAGGCAGGGTTCGAAAGCGTCGAAGATTTACCCAGGATAGCCGTAGGCCTTGGTTCAAAAGCATATCAGGATCTGCCACCCGCTGACAGCTCAGGTTGTTTGCAACGTCGAATGGTGAGCCAAAAGTTCGAGTGCGTGTACCCAATGCGCAAGGACTCCACCGTACCACCCAATTTCTTAAGCGGGAGTACCTAATTCTAGTTGATTGAAAAGGCTTTGAGCTACCGTGACAATCAACAGAGAGAAGGTGCAAAGCAAGTGTCAAGAAATTCGAGTGCTCCCCAACAGTGTTGGTAGAGTGGATTGAACTTAAAGAAACTCTCGCATAGTTCCAAGCTGAGAGAGGCAAGGAGACGTCAGACGACAAGGGGTCCGATGATACGACATCAAAAGTCAAACGCAAGCGGAAATCAGACGCAAGCCCAGTGGAGTTTTGCCGCAGAAGCTTGGCTGGAGGTAACGTATGAGATTCTCTCGCCGACTTGATAAAAATCATGAAGCTACAGGGAGTAGATGCAGACGACGTAAAAGAGGTCCGGGAAATAATGCAACACCTCTTCACAAATATTGTTAAGCCTGCACGTAGTAAGCGAGATAGCCGACAGGCAAAGACACACGTCGACAACCTGCTGTTGCAGTTCGTTGACGACATGCATTCGATGTGGGACGCGGACTGATGATGATTGCTTTTATTATCACTCTTGGAGAAATAATGTAGTAATTGCGTTCGGAACTCTCTCGTCTTTTCTTACCTAGCTTCAATGAGTGGCGTTGCTGTTCGGACTCTTTCCTGGATCGAGCCCAAGGATTGGCTAAAAAGGCAATCGATGAGCATGCAGAGTATGATAATGTAGAGCTTGACAGGAGTCGCCCAGTCAAAAAAGGAGCGGCCACAAGAAGACAACTTGGTGAACATATAGCAGTCAACACGCACACGATGGACACAAGCTTCGTCGGAAAGGTAGGGGACGTGCGGCAGAGAGCAGAGGTGCAGATTGGAAAGGGGGTGGCCGACATGGTGGAGTTTAAGGCTCCGGTAAATGAGCATGAAGCGACCGAAAAGGCCAACACAATCATGGCAGGGTCTTTCAGACTAGCAGCTCGCCGACAGATTTGACAAGGATAGACCTGTCCTATTCTTACCAGGCTCTTGGCGGACTGGGTAGAACAATCCAGGGTTCGAACGTGCAGGATGGTGGCAAAAGCCGACACGTCGAGCGAAGAGCAAGCAATGTGCACAGTGCGGGGTCGTCAAGGAGTTTGGCAAGGACTTTCACAAGATGCAACAGGGTCAAGTTGGCAGGTGCTTAGCGTGCAAAGGAGGGATCTGAACGACGAAACAAAAACCACAGCAGCCACTGATCGGCATGATGTTCACCAATGCAGATCCGAGTTATGCTCACAGATTAGACGACAAGCAAGGCGGCGACACTATTGTGACGATGGAGAGAGTCAGAGAAGCAATTGATTTTGGTGCCCAGTGAGCGGACGAGTCAACATGGTTGTGGCTCACATCAGAGCAAATGGGCTCAGTTCCTTTGAGACCGACAGGTGGGGGGGAGCACGAGGAGAGAGCAGAGGATTTAGACAACTGCCAAAGGGTACGTGACAACTTAGTTGCGTATCATTTAGCGCTTGCGATCACTGACTTTATTTCAGATGAAAATCAGGAATGCTGCAACAACGAACGTGAACGGGACAATAACACTGCTACACAGTGAATGTAGTAAAGAGAGCGAGCCCTCGAGGCAAAGTTCAACACATCATCAACTCATTGTCTGCAACCCAATCCAATCGAATTGTCATGAATGGATCAGAGTTCATGCGCAGAAGCATGCGGTGGGAAGTGCCCTAGATGCCATCAGCTGCAGATGACACTTGCCTCCTTCGTGAGCAAGAAATGCCACTAGAGATAGAACAGAATTGGTTCCTGGACCATTAGATTTCAGCAGGTGGTTTCATCAGAATTTTAGACCTGTCACAGGTATAGGAAGAGCGAGTTGATGAAACGAGAATCATCACGACGGAAGGTCTGACTATATGCCTGGACCCAGGACGAGGATGGACAATCACTAGCAGGGGATGAAACTGTCTGGAAAAACGGGAGTGTTGGGAAGGCCACGAGCAGTGGGGAAAACAATCATACTATAGGCCGGCCAAAGGGTAATTAATTTATTAATCAATTGATTAATTGATTAATTGATTAATTGATTGATTAAAAGAAGAAGATTTTCAGCTGTGATTTGTGAATTACATACTATATAAATAGGACAGAGTACCCATTAGGACTGCGTCAAAAATTCTGGCCTGCGGCGCATTTTGTTTGATAAATCCTGCCTGTGGCGCATTATGTTTCATAAAAAATCTGGCCTGCGGCGCATTTTTTTCATAATTTTTGCTTAAACCGGGATGCATTTGATTTGAAGTTTATTGTTCTGTCTACCAATTCATTAGTGGTGAAAATGATTCCAACTTCAATACTGAGTGATCATAACAACATAATTTGTACCATACAGTACTTGAGAAAGTGTCAAATACAAAACCCTTTGTCAAATCAAACCTCTTGAAATACAAATCGCACAACACCATTCAATCCCAAAACAGTTTATAAGAAACAATGTACAACAGGGGGAATGCCTCACCTAAAGCCTACAGATTTTGATATGACCAAGCACTCAAATTACTTTGTTTGAAAGGAAACGTCAGAGCGTGTGGCTCGACGCTGTGACTACACCGTTGATAAGAAGCGAGTGAATTCTTGTGTACCAAAACACCTCTTTTTGGAGAGAGATGAGCAACCAAAAATATCGCCAAAAAAACCCAGAAATGCACTCTCCGACGCGCTACTAATGTCACTTTTTCAAAATTTCGCGGCTGACACCGCAAAAAACAAAACCGCGCGGATTTATTGAAACCGCGGTTCGCGCGGTTTTAGTTAATGAACTAATTCGAATTAATTCGGGGCCAAACATTCTGATAAGTTGTGTCCTTCACTGGCCACGAGCAAGCGCTGATTGTAACTATTCGGAAGGAGACAAAACGAACAGAAGAGTTGGAGGAAGCTGGATACAGATCACCAACGTGGGCAGTATTATGAGCACTGCAGCAGATCAATATTGCCGCAAGAATTGAAGGAGAGGCAGTGATATGTCTGCCCCTCCTTTCTTTCAGTCGGCGGTATGAGGAGATCTACTCTTCTGGGGGGGGGAAGCAGGACCATGGTAGTAATCTGGTAGAGCCTATCAGAACAAGAAAAGGAGAGTTGGCTGGAAGAGGCAAGCACGATGCATGACTGGGGCCTGTGGTGCAAGTCAAAAAAAGGGGCGGAGGAAATCCGCTCATTTGAGCTCAGCGGAAAAGAAATCTTCTCTAACTATGATGAAACGAAATCGAAAGAGAACAAGAACAAAAGAAGAAGAGGGTCCAGAAGGATTTTCGGTGATTCATCCGTCACCTTAGCTCAATGGTGAAGAGCGCGGGACTCAAAATTTTTAGTTATCTGCATATCCCCGGTTCGATTCCGGCCGAAAACACGACAACTCAGATTCACGTGGATTTGAGCAAATAGACCCTCAAGCAAGGGTTCTAAACTACTGTTTCCAGTAATAAAAGCAGACTAAACCAACGGGAGCAAAAAGATGGCACATCGCGGGTAGAGCATACAATACAGGTCATAGAGGAAGCAAGGCAACATCAAAATGACAAAGAGTGAGGATCACACTGCATGCTGAGTTCACAAAAATCTCACTGTCACGACAAAACAAATTCAGGCTTTGTTGACAGCAGCGAGGGCGTCGGGCGAGAAGGAAGAATGTTAAGCACGACTGACAGGTATCCAGCAGGAATACTGGATGGGAACAGAGATCAGCAGATTAGGTGGTTACGGCTTCCGAGGCACAGTCACAGCGGGTGGTGGATCTAAGAGGGAGGAAAATGGGAGCAGGTCATGTGAACCTGCGGGAAAAAAGGAAAAGGCAGCAAAGGAAAGTGGAACGCGAAGAGGAAGGATCCAGCTCGAACCGTCTGGAACTAGCGGCCTTTGTCTTGACATTACGCGGCACCCCTGTAACAAACCCCATGCTATATTTGTGCAACAACCAAGCGCTGCTGAAAGCTGTAAAAATATGTGTAGGTGAAGGCGGGAAAGCGACGTTAGTAGGAGCACCAGACACAGGCATTTTACTGGAAGCAATCGAAGAGCTCCGAAAAAGAACAGCAGCAGGAGCAGCGACGTTTCTGGTCAAGGTGAAAGCGCATCGAGGACAACCTGACACAACGCATCGAGGACAACCTGACACAACAAATAAAGAAGCCGACATCTAAGCAGACAAGGCTATTTCAGGCAAAGACGTTCCCACGGAATGGCACGGCAGGACAAACTAAGCAGTCTTCACGTGGCAAGAGCCTTGCTGAAAAGGAAGTATGGTGAGCTATGAAGATCAAAAGTCAACGTGGAACAGCAGGGTGCGGACGGTGATTAAAGGAGGATTAGCAGAAAAGGAGGTGCGCAAGCACCGGGATCGTGTGACAGGAGCTTGGAAACAAATCAGCAAACAAAGACGACGAGTCGATGTAAGCTCTGATCCAAGTATGGTAATGGCTGTACAGCATGGTACATGGATGGAAGAGGAGGGTTTCAAAAAGACTTGCATCAGGGAGAAGGGAAAAATGGGAGACACCCACCATCCTCTTTATGGTACATGGCTAGCGGACCTCATGCTGAGACAGGATGCAGGAAGGTTCAAGCTGGGAAAATATTTGAGTGACTAAAAAATCCGATTGAAGCAAAGAAATCGATTGGGGATGGCAGTGGCAGGAAATACGGCAACAGCCAGTTTTCTCACCAAAATAGGCAAGATACATCCAGCAGGGTGTCGGCTGTGCAGAATAGCGCGAGAGGCCTGAGGTGAGAGCACTGATGGTCTGGCGGCTGAAACACATGGTCACATCTACAGTGCAGGCTGCGAAGGAATGGCAACGAGAGTTAAGGCTGCCCACCACTCCATCTGGAGGCACCTGTATGACAGCATGCATGCTGCACAAAAGCCACAAAGAAAGCTCAAGTTTGTCACGCTTGACAAAGAAAGTAACATGAGCACGCTGGGGCGACGAGAAAAGTTTCTAAGAATCTATAGCAAGGAAGAGCTGGCGGAGAAGGCATAGGATATAGAGGTGACAATACCAGTCAAAGAAAGACAAGAGGCACGGTACAACCCCGATCAAGGATCTCTGTTCGCAAACTATTTCTGGGGCAGGCGACTGGATGGGGTCGCACTCCATGAGAATCTGCAGATCGTATATATTTCAAGTTCAAAACGGCTGACTTAGTAGAATTTAAACGGTTGACAGACAGGGACAAGGAGTTCCTAGAGATGAAAGAAGCAGAAGCAAATGAGCAGCACAAAAGCATCATTGGTACGCTCAAAGCTGCTGCTCCGAAGTTGGAATTTGAGCAGATTAACCTTGATGTGGGTGACTGCTGATCGGTTGTTAAAAGCAACTTCTACACCAAGCTCAAAAAGCTTGATGTACAAGAAGGGGGAAAAAAGATAATCTTCGCCGATCATATGACACAGGTATGCGAAGCGCACAATCTGAGGATTGTGTCCTTCCTCCAGCAGGCGAAAGGAGGTGCGAGGCCGACTACAGAGGGATCGAGGGAGAACATTGGGCACAATGTGCACGTATGAGGAGTTAAAGAGAGGAACACATGCTCATAGAGCGTCAAAGCTGGTGCCCGTCGAACGATAGTGGACTTAGGACGGTACGCTGGGAATCACAATTCAAAACCCCCCCTAGAGTCCAGAAGACGGACAAATTTATTATATTCTACTTATTCGTATTGCCCGTCACGTGTATACGAATTTGCTACTTCAATGCTTGTTTTACGTCACTATGAACACCTCTTTCTGTTTCTATGTTAATACTGCACGTGACGTCGTCACAGTTTTGCTTATATTTGTTAAATATTTATCACTTTACCTACATATTTTCGCATGCACATACAGAGGCACACACACACAAGCACACATGTATGGTCAGCACACAAGAGGAATGGCGACAACAAGGCACAGGAGCCTGGTTGGAAGGGGCGGAAAAAAGGCTTTTGTTAGAGACAAAGGCCTTGCACACACGCAAAAAAGGAAAAAGGGAAAAGAAAAGAAAAAGTTCAGAAAAAAACGATATTCACGAATCTAAACAAAAAAGATTCGAGCACATGGAGCTTCTAGCAAAGCTAATAGACTATTTCTTACAAAGCAATAAAATCAACATCAATCAAAATTTGCGGCGCCGCGGCTGAACACAAAGTTTTGAAAACGTGATATCAGCAGCACGTTGGAGAGAGCAATTCTGAATTTTTTGGCGATTTTTTTTGGTTACTGAACCCCTTCCAAAAGAGGTGCTTTAGTACACAAGAATTCATTCGCTTCTCGTCAACCGTATCGTCACAGTGTCGAGCCACCAAAATAGAGACAAGTCTAATAAGTGTGATATTCATGTTACGTGTGTTAACGTACGTTGTTTCTTATAAACTGTTTTGGAATTGAATTGATGTTGTGCAATACATATTTCACGAGGTTTGATTTGACACTGGCAAAGGGTTGTTATTTGTTATTTTCTTGATTACTGTTTGGTATACATCGTGTCCTTGTAATCACTGAGTTCAAATTCTCATGAATTTGAACTTCATAGACCCTCCAACAAGGGTACTAAACTACTTTTGAAAGTAATAAAAGCAATCATCATCATCATTGGAGTTTGAATCGTTTACACCACCCATGCATTAGTAGACAGAACAAGAAACTTGAAGTCAAATGCACTACAGAATGATTGAGAAGAAGACTTTTCTTAGAAAAATGCGATTTTTGTATGAAAAATAATGCGCCACAGGCAAGACTTATTCGCCGCTGGCCAGCTTTTTTGACTGAAGTCTGATGGGTAGTCTGTCCAGTCAGATATAGTATTTAATTTTTTTTTACAAATCACAGCTCAGAATCTTTTGTTTGATTAATTAATGAATTAATTCATTATTAAGTGATAGATTGAAAATCACGGAGACGAGAAAAATCTCACGATTCGTCGGAATCACATGCTCGGAAACGGAGCACCCATGCGGAGGAAGAACTGGGCAATCGCAGCGCCTTTCTACATTGACAGAGCTGTCGAGCGCTTCAAGATGCAAGGTGCGCATCCCATTAAGTCTCCAATGGAGGTGGGCTTTATCGACGGACTCGATGAGCATGACGGATATGTCGAAGATCCGAAGCGTACGAATCAGTATCGATCTCTGATCATGTTGCCAGTGTTGTAGAAATGATACACGCCCTTGTTGTTCGTGACGAGAGTGACTTCGACATCGCAGTTTTCGTGGACTTCATTGCTTTTTTGAACATGGTTGGCATTCGTTTGTGTACGGCCGTGTGTCGTCTTTTCAATGACATAATGAGACCTGTTGGTCGACGAGCACGTCCCATGATTTCACGTTGTCGTCAATAATCATTCTTCTGCCCTTATATAGAGCTGCACAATTGGGTTCTGTTTTGGGCATTTCAATCATACATGACAATCCAACCTTGTCGTGTCGTTGCTGGCGCAATTCGCTGGTTTTGAAAGTCGAGCCCCTCCGGGGCCCCTGTGGAATTGACTAGATCATAAGCAAGCGACGCTGACGACCACATGTGCGTGAAATGGCAGTTTTCTGTATTATACTGTACGATATTGAGATTTTATGTGCATGTGTCCGCAGTTTGCAAGTGTCAAAATAGGTAGATTATCGAAAACTGTTCCTGTCCTGATGCATCTTTTCTGCTATATAAACAACACGATACAGCGTACTTGTAGTGGTGCTGTGTATGCTATCAACCCCCAACGCAACTCATGGTTATTCTCATCTCATCTTGCGCAAACCATCTCGACAACATTGTCATTAATCACAGCACAAGGTGACCCAGTCGCCTTCATGGACTCGCGCAGCACGTGCACTGACTATGCGTGTTATATTGGACCATTTGGTTCCACATTAATCATGTACATGTGCGCAACACTCCTTCACATCCTGTGCCTTTATTACAAACAGGTGCTGTTGTATTGGTGCGCACTTTTGATCTGCACACTTGTCTGTATGTGGTGCTGTCGGTGTTCCGTTGCAGCTCTGTCGCTACGAGTGATGCTGGGGATTTTTATTTATGTTTATTGGTTCAATTTTTTTGGGATCTGGAATTCTCGTGTGCACTACCATCACTCCAACACGTGGCCGTGGAACCCCACATTGTGATGAGTTGCAAAAAAATCACAATGTGGGGTTCTATGTGTCAGATTTCTTGCGTTTGCTGACTGTCCCTACTTTGGTGTTGGAGATGCGGTTGCATACTATCTCTCGTTTGCGCTGGATGTTAAACTACATCGACATCTGTGTCATTGTCATGCTGGCCTCATTGGCAATATGCACTCGTTCGCTGAACCCTGGCTTGTCGTTTTGCACAAAAAATTTGTTCAGGATGAAGGTTTGTCCTTCAGCGTGTTGTGTCCTCAATAGTGGCGCTCTCTGCACGAGAAGCGGAAGTTTGATGGACGGAACAAATGGACCGAGTGCATCATATCGACATATCGCCAAATTGCGTGTCATTGTCCACTGATGATGTCATATGGTATGCAGTGCACCGTCTTCCGAGTCCCAATATTAGCAATTGCTCCTATTTTTGAATCGACGCAACTGGACGTTGACATTGCGCTCCACCCACACTGCCAGCACGCGCATATGATTTCGCACACTCACCTGCAAAGCCACCGTGCGCGCACACGTTCACAACACTGCGGATATTCAGTAAAACTGTCTTTAATACAAGCACAGGACAGACTGGCATATCTACACTATCAAGCCAGCATGGTTTTGGCTTCAGAATCTGATGACATACAGACACTCTATACCCTTGCCGACGCATACAACTTGCGAACAATCAGCCTGCGTGTTCTTGCTGAATAGCATTTCTCTATCAATTGTTTTGTATTAACTACACAACATTCATGTACGACGATACCACCAGTGCGTTTCGAGCATTGAGCTTGTTTTATATATTTTTTGAGGCAGAATCCCGCTTAAACCCAAATAAATGGTATCAAACCGTGTTTCACGAGCAGATAAATTGGATCATATTTCCCTGGCGGTGACAGCATATTTCCAGCGCTGTACCAGTTTCCATTCCAGCCCGTCAACTTTTTCCCAAAATGTTTGGCAGATCACCAAGCGAGTCTGACTATTGCCATCAATCTAAAGAAAATAGATGCACATATAATGCCCGAGAACGTCATATATAGACGATACAAGTGCGTTTCGAGCATTGAGCGTGTTGTATGCGTGGGTGTATTTCGAGACACAATACCGTTTAAAACCTTATGAGATGACAATCAAGCGTGTTTCACGAGCAGATAATTTGCTTTGTATTTCCCTGGTGGTGACAGCATATTTCCAGCGCTGTATCAGTTTTCATTGCAGCCCGTCAACTTTTCCCCAAAATGTTTGGCAGATCCCAAGCGAGTCTGACCATTGCCATCCATCTACAGAAAACAGATATACATATATATCGGCTGAGAATGTTGTACATGGACGATACCAGTGCGTTTCGAGCATTGTGCGTGTGCATATGTGGGTGCATTTGAGACAAAATGCCGCTTTAATCATGAGGAAATGACATTAAAGCGTGTTGCACGAGCAGATCATTTGCTTCATATTTCCCTGGTGGTGACAGCATATTTCCAGTGCTGTACCAATTCTCATTCCAGCCCGTGATCTTTTTCCCAAAACATTTGGCAGATCACTAAGCGATTCCGACCATTTTTTCTACAGGAAACAGATGTATATACATCGCCTGAGAATGTCCTACATGAACAATACCAGTGCGTTTCGATCATTGTGTGTGTTGTATATTTTTGTGTTTTTTGGGACACAATGCCGTTTTAATCATGAGGAAAAGAGATTAAAGAGTGTTTCAAGAGCAGATAATCTGCATCATATTTCCCTGGTGGTGAAAGTATATTTCCTGTGTTGTATCCACCCGCAACGCGAACCCACCGCTACCAGCAACGCGAACCCACCGCTACCAGCAACGCGAACCCACCGCTACCAGCAACGCGAACCCATCACTACCCACAACGTGAACCCATCACTACCAGCAACGCGAACCCATCACTACCAGCAACACGAACCCATCACTACCCGCAACGCGAACCCATCACTACCCGCAACGCGAAACAATCGTCCTGTTGTGCAAACCCTCCCCTCGCTACGCACACCCAGCAAAAAGCAGGCAAATTTGACCAAAATTGCATGACGTATTTCGCTAATTCAAAATACCTGTGGCGGTGTGTAACACATGACGCTTTTACAGCTGTTGAAAAAAACTACCTCTCCTGATTGGGTAACCTCGATCTTCGGATTGCGGCAGCCGACGTTCACATGCAAGACGCTATGACTCAGCGTGTATTCGCCGTCTTTTTCATCTATAGTCCACATAGCCCAACTTCCTTGGTAGGCACCATCACTTTTTTGTGCATAACACAACATATCGTTGCACACTGAAACATCACTCACTCTCTTATCTGTTTGGACACTCTGGAAGGAACGTGTATGCTGACTGGTGGAGAGAGACCATGTATGAATCCAACCCTTCAAAGAACCAGTGACAATGGTATCTTTGTGTACTGCCATTGAGTATGCAACTTGGTTTCTTTCAGGATTGCTAGATGTACTGAGCGTAAAAATGGGATCATCGCGGTACACCTCGAAAATGCGCGGAAGGCAGTAGTCTCCTGAAATGATCACACGCATATTTGCAATATTATGCTTGTCCATATTCTCGCTGTTCTGTATCTTTGCAATTGCAATGGACATGATTCTTTGCCTGTTTTCTGTGTCAGATTGATGTTCCCACTGCATGATTTGCGTTTTAGTGTGCAGAGACCAGAGCTCAGTGGAATTGCGGTTTGTTGTAAACGCCAGCAAGCTGTCTTTCATTGTTAGTGCAACTACTGATTGAACATGAATGGTCAGCAATGACATACCGTTCGTGATGTCCCATAATTGTATGTGTGATCCTGACGATGCTGCGAGCACGGTGCCTTCAACAAAAAACCGAGTCCAACTAATTTCTGACTCTGTTTCCAGTTCACAGATCAGCAGATTGGTCTGAACACAGTACACACGAATTGGCCGGGCGCTATTCGATCTAAAAGTCCAGTCACCAACGGGAATCTGCACAACATATAAATTCTTGTTCAAGACCACGGCGTGTTTTTTGATATCATCCGTGTGAACAAATGGCGCAAGTGTGTTCAATTCCCATTGTAATGATACTTCTTTTTTCTCGAGGATTTGCAATACATTTCGTATTGGCAGGTGATGTTCGAGTCCCAACCGGCGTGAGCGATCTCTAGCACATTCCCAACTCTTTTCCTTCCACTTTGGTGACACACGCGACGCAGCTACCAACCCTGCGGTCTGATTGATAAAACTTTCTCAAACACATCGCCATCTTGGTTGAAATTCATAATATCGGCTCAGACTTGTTGCGTGCGGTTCAATAATTTAATTATATAGTATTCTTCCCCGAAACTAAAAAATCTATTTGGGATCGTTCAGCGCGCGAATTCGATTCTAATTCTTTACAAGTGTTCCTGTTGAACCAAGCATGAAATCGTGTCTTTCATTGCGATGGAAGTCACGAAGAGTGGTGTGGATTTACCGGGAATTCGGCCACCAGACACCTTCTACCACGGCACGTCGATTGAATGTGCCATGCAAATCCAGGCGTTTGCATTTGATGTCTCGCGTTCCGGCACGAGTTCGGGTCATTTGCTCGGTCGGGGTGTGTACTGTACCACAGTGCTTGACGAAGCGAACGATTATGCAAAGGGGAAGCCATATGGTGGTGTTGTCCTACAGTTACGATGCAATCTCAGTGTTTGTAAAAAAATAGTGGTCAACGACCCTATGATGACAACCTGGCAACTCCATGGCTTTGACTCGGCGTGGCTACCCAAAGGAGCTAATCGACGCAACATGTCGGAAAATTGCATCAAGGATCCAGCGCACATCAGCATCGTCCAAATCATGGTTGGCGACACAAGCCACTTGCCATGTCTTGGCATGATAGTGCGTGAAATAGACGGACGGATTGCGATGGTGGGTGACGGTGGTATGAAGAGAAAACGATGCACAGATGACATCGACGCTGCGTTTTTACACCTTTTGCTGTCCTGGAATTTAGAAGAAGATTAAGCCGCTGACGCCTCATTTGCGTTTTGCCCAATTACGAGGCGAAGCCACCAAGGCAGATTAATCTTCATGAATACAGGCCCGATCCATTACAACAGCTCACTGCATCAGATCGTTAAGCACTGCTGAATCCGAACTTTACGGATTGGTAAAGCTGGCTGCGGCACTACTATGTCTGAGGACGATTATGTTTGAAATTGGATACAATCAGAGCCCATGGATCATTTTGGAAGACAACACTGCATCAATCCTTATCAGTGAAGGTAAGGTCTCGTCTGCAGGTCGTACAGCACGTTGCCATCAAGTTTCATTGGCTGAGGATGGCCATTAAAGAGAAACACTTCCTTATACGCTACGTGCCTTCTACTCTTAATTACTCAGACGGACTAACGAAGAGCCTGACAGCGTCAGGATTCCAGCAGTTCGTGAGGATGTGCCTTGAGAAGAAGATCATTGGCAACGAGACGATTGGAGGTCGGACGTTTGTCACAATCAACGAGGGTGACAAAGATGACGCATTATCACATCGCCATGGAGTGACAGATAGAAGCGACGGGGCCGACTGGCGATCAGGCTGAAAACAAGGGGTCTAGCTCTGGCAGACCCGACTTGCTGGTAAGTGTTTCTCCTGCTGCTTGCCGCGCGCGACCGAGTGCCATAGCAACGAAAAACGCACATTTCGCATTTCTCGCCATTTTTGACTTATAAGCAAAGCTGCGGGGCTGAATGGCGATCGGGCTGAAAGCAAGAGGGCTAGCTCTGGCAGACTTGACTCGCTGTAGAGTGTTCTCCTGTTGCTTGCGGCGCGCGACTGAGTACCATACCAACGAAAGACGCACACTTCGCAGTTCACGCCATTTTTGCACCTCGTCACGCATTTTGTCGTGTCACGAACTCTGCTTCCTTGCTCCTGTTGCCTGCTTGCTGCCACCTGCTGTCGTCGCCTCCTACATCTGCTGCTGCTGCTTGCCTTGCGAAAACCAGGCCCGAGGTCTCTCGGGTTTGGAGGTCATGCTGGGGAGGGTTCTGAGCAATAACCTTGGCCAGTTTGGTCGCTCTTTGGAGCAAGAATCCGCCTCGTTTACACATGGCAAAAATCCCAATTGGTGTAGCGACCAATGGGTGCGATGAGTGGGGTGACGCTCACGCTTGCTGTACGCTCTGGCCTTTCGTTTCTTGATTCTTTACAATTTCCAACCTCGGTTGAACCCTTCACCCCTGTACTGAGAGACACACCCTCGCCGCGACCTCCAGCATATGCGACGACAATGCTGGCCCCCACCGTCATGCAGGAGTCAACCCTCTCCCACAATGAATTTGCGCTGTGCCTGCCCTGGGCCATCGCTTCTGCGTCCATCCTCGGCCCTGTTTGCATGTGAATTTGCCATATGTATGCGAGCGCTAACTCCCTCACCTGTTCCCGCGTGCCTGCCTTCGCTTCCGCGACCCTCCTTGGCCCTGTCTCCAAGTGAATTCGAATCATTATACATGCGAGCGCTAACTCCCACCCATGTTCCTGCAGGCTTTAGACAGTCTGGCTCCCGGCCTGGACAACCAGCCTGG
>Ga0209491_10007031_pt1 | contig 15113 bp, 18 predicted proteins | sample BON02_FD_187213 | JGI IMG/M metagenome (GOLD analysis project Ga0209491, IMG submission 187213) | Freshwater microbial communities from Lake Bonney liftoff mats and glacier meltwater in Antarctica - BON-02 (SPAdes) (version 2) | ecosystem: Environmental > Aquatic > Freshwater > Ice > Glacier...
TATAGATATATATATTTATACAATTATGTATATAAATATATATATATATATATATGTACATATAAAAACATATTTTCATATATGTTTATATATATATGTATATATGATATACATGTATATGTATACATATATGTATATATACATATTTATACACTCAGATATACATATATATATAAAAATTAATTTGTGTACTAATGTGTACATGTATACATGTATATATATAAATATACATATATGTCAGTATATATTTATATATATATATATATATATGTATATGTATTTACACATATATATGCATCAATACATATACATTATATATAAGTACATTTATATATACATTTATATTCATCTATATATATATATATATATATATATATATATATATATATATATATATATATATATATATATATATATATATATATATACATATCTTTATATATATCTGTATATATATCTATACACATATCTATATATATATATATATACATATATTGATATATTAATATATATATACATACATATATATACATATATATAATGATACATATGTGGACAAATGTGTAAATGTATGAATGTGTACATGATATGAAATATTCTCATGCGAGGTCTTTGTGCACATTCATTTTTCAGATGTTTTAAGCCAATTTCGCATGCGACATTGAATGTGTGCTGGTATGACGAAGTTGTTGATTTTATGGCTCTATTTCTAATGAGGGTGCACATGGTTTCCTAGGACTAAGATTCCAAAGCTATGATGGTCATGTCTCCCATGGTCAAGTTGCATTGCTTTGGTGGTCATGGCACTGGAGATGATTAATGTCATCAAATTATTTTACAACAAGACAAAATAATTGTCCCTGCAAAGGCTGCGCGTTGTCAGCACCCAGGTAATTTGACCACGCCAAGCCACAATTTGCTGACTTTTTTCGGGCACATGTATTATCCAGATTTCAAGGCATACGTCACTTAAGCACCAAAACTCTGGGTTCTCAGCGCTAGGTCTTTGCGAAGATGAATTCACTACCGCAACGTCTCGATCTCATTAAATCTTCTTTTGATGTCTCACACCTTTTGAGTACTTCTTCGCACTTTCTTTGAAGAGGAGACGTCGTAGCAAGAGGAGAATCAGTCACTGGAAGTGTTTGCTTTTGACGACGGCACTTACGCCTCTTCTTCCAAATAGGTACGAAAGTGTATTTTTGTACATATATATGAAATTTGATATACATACATATTTCTTTGTATACACGCCTATGTATATACATAAATATACTTGCGAATTTCATGCACACTCATACGTACATGTCAATTTAAATGTGTTAAAATACAGATTTTCAAATGAAATTTCAGAGTACATATGTAGGCATGAGCATGTTCTAGTTTCTGATTTGCAATGTGTATGGTTGCTCTTTTTGGACAGGATGAATGTGTATGCATCTCATTTGCAGCATTGCTTCTTAGAGATGCACTGAATGGTGCTTCTTGTCTGATTTCAGTCCTATGTTGCAAGCTTTGCTTGCGATTTGTTTGCACTCTGCATTCTGAACAAGATGTCTTTTGTCGTACTGGGACCCATAGTTGACAAAGAGTTCGTCGCCTGCATCACCTGCTTGTGTGGCCTCAATCCAGCAACGCACAGACACCCTGTTCAAGTTCCCAGCTTTTCTCAATTCACGTTTCAACTTGAATTGTTCTGCCTTTTGTGCAGATATCAGCTCCTTGAGTTCTTTCTTGCTTTTCTTGATTTGTGTCGGCGACATTTTCTTTCGCTTATTTGGTCGCCCTGTGGGCTTCCTTGAAACCACAATGTCTGTTTGTTTTCTTTTCTTTGACTGGTTCAAGGCATTTAAGCTTTGCGTTCCTTCGCTCACTGGCGATGGTGTTTCTGTGATGTTGTATATTTTCGAGGCATTATATGGGTGCCTGTAAGCCTTTTTGATGTCTTCGGTGAAAACGTATTTACAATTACCGGGTCCTTGACAGGAGTTGACAAACGATCCCATCTTGTGATGAAGCACATAATATTCTAATGGAAAATGTGGGAAGAGTAAACGTCCATCAAGCGCTTGATCTGTGGACAAAGACGCTCCAAGTCCTTTCGTATGTGTATCTTCCTTCATCCTGAGTAGTTTCATCGAAGTGGCATGACTGACCACCATACCCCCATACTCAGACATCTTTTGTCCTCGGACAAAAGGTCCATTCGCAAATATTCCATGTCCACCGCCATCGACTCCAGAACGTTTGAAAGTGAGTGACGGAAGCAAGAAAGCATCAGTACGAACCCGTGAAGCAAGGTCATAAGACCCCACTTCTCCAATCACGAATGATTCCATGTGAGATTCCGTAACTGTCGCTGTAAAGTCGAGCGTCAAGTCCCTTGCATATGTAAGTCCAAGACCTTTGTCTGTAAACAAAAGGCGCTTTTCGCCGAGCATACAATCTGAAGAATTTCACATGCGAGAAAGAAGACATAAATTAGCTTGTATTATCCTTCAAGCATAGATCCATATTCTTCAATTTCTGTCATTGCCCGCACGCATGAAAATACCATTAGATTTACTTTGGTGTGTATCTTCTTCAAAATCCATCGAGCAGACTCTTGAATAATGGTAGTGGGTCAAAAAAGAGGTACATTGAGATTTCGTAAAGTCCACTCGAAAAATTCTCAGACGCCAAATCTTTGTATTTTTTCAGCCCAAGTTCCTCATCACAAGAGAGAATCATGAGAAAATTCAAAATTGTTTCCTATAGTCACAGATGCTTTCAAGAATAAATAAAAATTCACACAAATTCAAACTCAAATTCATTTAGTTGCAGGACACATACACATGCACACACTAATCTGGACAAGAACAAACCCATTTCAAACAATTCAAGTAACTAAAATATAAATAGTAAAAAACGATTTGTTGTCTGCACTCAAATATCATGATGGTGTACCATTCAAGGAATCATACAACACAAATCCACAATTTATATGTGAAAACATCTCAATTATTTGTTTAAAATCAAACAAACGTTGTCTGACCATTACCCAATGATCATTGATATCACAATCTTAGACCCGCACACCCACTTCACATGTGCATCTTGGTGCGAAATATGTACAACGAAGCAGAGCAAGAGATTGAATTTGATTACACTCGAGCAAGTGATTCTTAAAAGGCAACGCAAACAATCTTTTACATGGAAAGAACAAAGCCATGTGCTCATTTGATGATATCAACTACGAAGCCAAGAAAAGATTGACCAATTACAAAGACGAGTGGTTACAAAACCTGAATCGAGTTTGTCGGGTGTGGAGGTTTTGTTTGCTTGAACGTTTTTGTTGTGGTTTCCTTTTTTCCTCGATATTGCGGCTCCTGACTCATTTTGCTGGACTGCCAAATGTTGAAACACAATTCAAAACAACTTAGTTGAGAAGTAGCCGGGGAATTATTCATTCCGCAACGCACAGTCGTATGAATGCAAAATCATGCTTATATTTTGACCAACACCACCAACCTCAAAGAACAAACTCAAATGCACAGATATGAGCAAGCATGCCGGCTTGCACATACACCAATTGGATAATATCAAAAAGGAAAAAGAAAACATCACGGTAAAGTCCAAATAATGCAGGTTGGATTCAAAAAAATGTGTTAGATTACATCCAAACAACCACTTTGGCTGGTAATTCGAGCAAGTTAAATCCTCGTATGCAAATCAAGACAGGAAAAAAAACACGAAACATGCGTAGACGAATGGTACTGCAAAATAGTGCATAGATGTTCTTTGTCATGAGTGAGGAAAGCTGACATTCTTCTCGTTTGGAATTCACATCGTCCACATTCGTCGTCTTGTTTGGTGGGCAGGACGAAAGAAAGGGAATGTACTTTCACAAGATCAGTACCAGATTTAAATGAAGCAGATGTTAGCAGAATCTGACTTGCAAGTTTTCAGATGCATCACACAACCCAAAATGCAATGCATACGCAAAGAATCAAGCGAGCAAGCTCATACACACCAACGCAGGCATGACATTAGCAGATGAATTCTCTTCTTTTAAGGGAGAGAATATTGTGAAACGGAGCAGCATCGTACCACAGGAGCTGCTAGATGGTGGAATCGTTTGATCTTCGATGCAATGGCTGACGGAGCGTGCTTTATCTTCTGGATCCACAGTGTCGAGAACAGTCGTGGTGCCTGATCAAATTTGAATATCATAATTTTCTAGAAAAGGATCCCGAGAAATGTTGCAGGAGTCCAATGAAATCATAACTGTTGTGCAATGACGTATACAACCAATCATTTGTCTTGTCTGGCACAATTTTAACTCATTATTCCATAGATTTGCCAACAAACAGGAAATGTGATGCGGCAATATGAGTCCTTGTAATAAATAGTTCAGGATTGATACGCACTTGAGGGCAGCATTCGAGGTAGAGGAGATGTCTGAAAAACACGAAACATGCGTAGACGAATGGTACTGCAAAATAGTGCATAGATGTTCTTTGTCATGAGTGAGGAAAGCTGACATTCTTCTCGTTTGGAATTCACATCGTCCACATTCGTCGTCTTGTTTGGTGGGCAGGACGAAAGAAAGGGAATGTACTTTCACAAGATCAGTACCAGATTTAAATGAAGCAGATGTTAGCAGAATCTGACTTGCAAGTTTTCAGATGCATCACACAACCCAAAATGCAATGCATACGCAAAGAATCAAGCGAGCAAGCTCATACACACCAACGCAGGCATGACATTAGCAGATGAATTCTCTTCTTTTAAGGGAGAGAATATTGTGAAACGGAGCAGCATCGTACCACAGGAGCTGCTAGATGGTGGAATCGTTTGATCTTCGATGCAATGGCTGACGGAGCGTGCTTTATCTTCTGGATCCACAGTGTCGAGAACAGTCGTGGTGCCTGATCAAATTTGAATATCATAATTTTCTAGAAAAGGATCCCGAGAAATGTTGCAGGAGTCCAATGAAATCATAACTGTTGTGCAATGACGTATACAACCAATCATTTGTCTTGTCTGGCACAATTTTAACTCATTATTCCATAGATTTGCCAACAAACAGGAAATGTGATGCGGCAATATGAGTCCTTGTAATAAATAGTTCAGGACTGATACGCACTTGAGGGCAGCATTCGAGGTAGAGGAGATGTCTGCGTCTTGGATAGTGTCACAAGAAAAGTGGCAGAGGTTAAATGAAGAACAGAAAGATTGTTCACTCATGCATACAACATCAACCATTCGTTTTGTCTTTCACATTTTAAACTCATAATGCAGTAATCATTCCGTAGCACTACAACCAAAACACACAGGAAGGTAATCAGGCAATGAGAGTTCTTGTTTAAAGAGTTCAGGATTGATACGCACTTGAGGGCTGCATTTGAGGTAGAGGACATGTCTGCGTCTCGGATACTTTCTTCTTGCATGAAGTATAGTACTGTCTGACCATATGCTGTGTTGCAAACGTAACTCTCTTTCTCATCTTCTTTTTGGCACCAAATACTGAATTAGACAATGCACTTCCAAGTTAAAACTTGCAACATGTACAACAAGTTTGTGTATGGTGGGCTCAAAAATAGGCGTTAAACATATTGAATCCTCGTACAAAAAGCAAGAGACCAAAGCAGACACGAGACAGGAGCAAACCTAATTTAGTGCCGGATAGAGGATGCTTTTTTCTTTTGGAGATAGATCTGAGCTGGGGCTCTGCTTTTCCTGAGTCCACACTGTTCTGAAAAGTTGTCGTGTCTATCATGATATTTGAGACAATTTCAAAAAATCATCAGGTTGAAAAATATTTTATAGACTCATAACGTGAGTAAAAAGAGGGAAATGAGTAAGATCCTGGCAAGTCAGGCTTGCAAGTTTTTGCAAGTTTTTCAAAAGCTCACCCTGAAAACCTCTACACCAATGAAAACGCAAAGAAGCAGCCAGTAAGCTCTTTCAAACGAACGCAGGCCAAAACTATCAGACTATAATCAAATACGCTAAGCAGGACAAACCAAGACACACGAAGCAAAATCATTCCTAAAGAACGAAATTGCCGTGTGGTGTTCTGTTTGATGCAATTGCTGACGGGGTGTGCTGACGGGGCGTGCTGTATCTTCTCAATCCACAGTGTACAGAATGATCGTCGTGTCTGGTCCATTTGAAAGGCATGATTTTCTCGAAAAGAGGCACAAGAAAAGTTGCAAGGGTCAAATGAAGAACAGAAATGTTATGCAATCATGTATACAACATAAAACTATTCGTGTTGTCTTGCAAAATTTCAACTCATCACGCAGTGCTCATTCCGTCAACTTGGCAACACAAAACACATAGGAAGGTGTTATGAGGCAAGATGAGTTCTTCTATCAAAGAGTTCAAGATTGATACGTACTTGAGGGCTGCACTTGAATCTGAAGAGATGTCTGCGTCTTTGATACTTTCGTCTTGCATGAAGAATAGAAATGTCTGACCATAATTTGTGATTCAAATTTAACTTGCTTTTCCATTTCCTCATTGGCGCAAAATGCTGTATTAGACAATGCGAATTTAAATTAAAACTTGCAATGCAAAGTACAACCTCATCAACAAGAGGGCTCAAGTTTCGTGGATAAGCAGTGAAAAAGAAAAATGCGCAAGAATTTGACCAAAATTAGCGCGAGATAGTTGAGGCATGTTGTCTTGGATGAGACAGCTGAGATCGCTTGCTGCTTTTTCCAAATCCACATCACCCACAGCTGTAATTGTGTCTGGTACAATTTGAAACTCATCAGACAAAGATAGGGAATACGGATTCAAAAGAATTTGACAGGTGGAGTTTGATGTCCTGACGATGTGAGGAAATGGGGAAAAATTTGCTTGAAAACATTATCACCTCCCACATCTTAAATATTCACAATTTGCAGAATGATCTTTCACACTTTAGTGCCCCTTGTCCGAGTATTTTGAGGTCCAATGACTGCTCAGGTCGCACCTGATGAACGATGGTGGAAGATTTTTGCTTGTTCGGTCAAGCCTGTTGCTAATACTCTGAGATGCGGCGGATTCTGTTTTGAGGACATGATTTGGACCATTTGATTCATTTTTTTGGCGCGGCCACTATATGCCAGTGTCGCTGATTTGATGACCTTTTTGGACGCATTTCCCAGGTTGGAGGAGATGCCTGCAAATTCACAACAAAAAATCGTTATATCCCCCGAGTACGACTGTGCCTAAAATGTGTGTGTGTGTGGGCACAACGGGCAGGGATCAGTTTCATGAGGTGTAGCATTGCCAAAGTGATGTTTATTTTCTGTTAACATTCTGATGATGAGCCCAGTATCTATATAGCCACTGCTGTGTTGGCACCCACAAGAATAGGGAGAGAAAGACGTCAGAAACACACCTGGAGAATTTGAAGATCCCTGTGTTCCCAATTGTAGATCACGGGAACGAGCAGTGTCAAATGGGTTCTTTAAGATAGAGTGGAGGGGCTTATGGGGCTGATAATCGACTTCCCCTGCTACTTTTGCAAGCAGAGCCAACATATCATCTGCAAGTTGCGTGTTCACCTCATCGTCATCACGTTCATTTTGCACATTATTCTCATTCAGATAATGATCTGGTGTACTTAGCTGCGAGTTTCCGTAAGGCAAGCTTGCGCCAGGCACCCATGTCAATTTAGTGCATTTTGATGGTGGTGCTGCCAGCATTGTTTGCAATAATTGTCTCTTGCGCGATGAAGACACGCAGCTGCAGTCCTTTGAATTGTTCTTGAGATATAGTTCGTGGAATACAAAACTGAACGATGAACACACAAAACATCAAACGATGAATACACAAACCAATCTACTAAACGACCACAATTCGGTCAAACATTGTAATAATCGAAAACAAACTAAACGATGAACACACAAACCATTGTACTAAACGACAACAAATACGACGTGCAAAAATCAGCTCGCTTGCATCGGTGCATTGGTCGGCAGACAAAAACACACCCGGGGCCTGCCTCACTAGACCTCAGGTGAGGGTGCCTGTGTCTGAACTGCCGCTGTTGGCTCTGATTTGTGGATGCTGGAAAGGTTTTAACGTCAATCCGACTTTCAAGGGATGACGTGATGCCAGGCTGAGCTTGCCGCAGGAGAGCGGCGGACACCAAAGCACCACAGGGCACCCTTCATCGGACTTGAGGTTTGGTGATCCTCGCCTCACCTCTCTTCGAGCGCCTTTCGATTATTTTGCGGGCTACGCAGAGCGCACGTCCAACGCCGCCAGCAATCTTCTGTCCGTGCGATGTACTGGGACGAGGCGCTGACGGACTTCTACGAGGGCGACCTATTAGTCTACAATCCTTGTGCTTTTACGCTCGATGCTGCGACCGTGCCGGCGGGCAGCCCGGAGAGGGGGAGAGATGCACATCATGCACGCTTTCGTGACCCGTCGACACATCTCGGGTGCGCAGCAGCAGGCCGTGCCTGGCCAGGCACGGCCTGCTGCTGCAAAGCTTGCTTTGCCGCTGCGCAAGGCAACACAGGCTTCTTCCACCTGACGTACTTTGGCATCCTGAGCATGCCGGGCGCCCCTGTGCTAGATTACTGCGTGGACATTCGTGCGTCAGTCTGGGTACGCATCGAAGGGCAGCACAATTATCTCAACATGGAGCTCATGCAGCGCCACGCAGACGGTGTCTTGCTGATGTTGGAGAGCGATACCCGCAGTACGCCCACAAGGGCCTTGCTCTTCTCTGTGTGGACATGGGTCGATGCACGTCACCAGATCGGTGTGTGTGCATAAATGGGTGCACGAGGCAGCCTCGTTTCACTGCTCTTAGAGGTGTGTTTACATATACAATCGTTGCACAAGTTAGCCTCTTGGTACTGCCCTTCTTTTGTGTGCCGATCATTGTACACGGCAGCTTTGTATCACTGTTCTTGTCCATGTTCATTAGACATTTCTGTTTTTTCCCCCGCCCTGTCTGATCCCGCTCACTGTCTCTGCCACCGCTCACCGTGAGTCCTCCATGTCTTGAAGTTATGAGGGACCAGCATGACTTACCTGCTCGGAACCGAAACAGGCCTGAATGGCAATTTTGTCGAGACTGGCCCCAATAAATACAGGGGGAGGGGGGAAATGTGCGGGTAATGTGCGGGTAGTCTGCGGGTAATGTGCGGGCAATGCGCGGGTATTATGTGGGTAATGATTTTTACTACTAAAATCGACTCAATCAAATTTGCGGGTGATGTGTTGGTAGTATGGGAGGGGGGAGTAGGGTCATGATTTTTTTGCATTTGGCGGGGTGCAGGCGGGTCTGTTTACAAGTCTCCCTGTATGTCCATCACCTTGCCGTGCAGGAGCGGCAGGTGCGAGTTCGCTTGAAGTTGAGCACAATCCCACCTTCTTACTGTGCTCGGTTCGTGTATACTGCCATTTGGAGATTGTTCGTATTTTGTGCTTGTTTTTTGCACTGCCTAAAAACCCACTTCCACGAGCACGATACCCTGTGCGTAGCGAAGGAAGGGTTTGTGATTTGGGAGTAGACCTAGGAAATCAGTTGTGGGTCTTGAGTTGTTACCCCGGCGTCCGATGTCCGGTGCATGGAGGTTCGTGCCCCATGTTGAGAGTACTTGACAGTAATCGTCTTGAAAATTTTCTGAACGAGAATTATGGGGCACACGTATTACCAGCCAACAGAATCCCATGTGAAGTGATTGTGTCTACTCATACCACGATTTGTATGCATTTGTATACATATTGTGGATCATATTTATGTACTAACATGCTCGTACATGTGTGTATATCAATGTGAATACATATATATATATATTTGTATACATATATCTACACATATATAAATCTATTAACATGCATATAAATTTATATTATTTATATTCTCACGCATATATGTATATCCATATACATATTTGTACACATGTGTTGCCTTCAATATATATATATTTGTACACATTGTTTCATTTGTCTCTCTCTCTCAATTCTTCTGACATTGTTTCATTTGTATCTCTCTCTCAATTCTTCTGTGCTCTCCTATCCTCCCCTCCCTATCCTGCTTATCTGTTGTTGGTGAGGTACTTGCTTGCGAGCGTCAATTATCTCATCTCATATGTTTTGGCTCTCTGTACCATATTGTCGGTCTCTCTCTCTCTCTCTTTCTCTCATGTACATTCGTCCTTTCTCTCTTTGTCTTCCTCTCTGTATGTATATCCATATATATATATATATGTATATATATATATGCATATACATATTTACACACACACATATAGATGTCATAAGAAATGCAGGCGAACAAGGAGTGTACTTCCATTACAAGAATCTGGTTGCTGGTGTTAAAATGTACACTCACGAGCACAGCATGGAAATGGATACGAAACAATCCATTACATTTTCGACAATTTCGGCAAAGTCAGCATGTTGACATGAATCAAGTGAGGATTTATATGAGATGTTTGTGTGGGTTCAGGGCAAGTAAGGGGTGGTCGCGATGTGATATTGTGATTTTGAAGTATGAGGCACATTTCGAATGTCAAACGACTCTCATATTGAATCAAGAGCAAACAAAAACTGTATGTACATATATGTATATGTATATATTTATTCATATACACCCATGTACATGAGTTCCCCTGTTTGAGATTTGACCAGTACTATTCAGACACATGACACTAGAGGTTGAATCATGTGTTTTGTTGTCATTGTATTGGGGAACGTTGTTTACGTTGTCTCCCCATTGCCTTTGAGTAAAAGTAGACTAGCCGTCAAGGCTAAACAGATGCACCTCAACTGGAACCCTCTTGGTTTTCTGTCGGAACTTTCTCAGCAGAAGTCTATAACCCGTTGCGTGTTGCGGAAGCGCAGGCAGTGGCCATGAGTTTCGGCCCCTTAGTACCAAGGTTGTTCAGAGTCGTTCTTCAGGCCCTCCAATCTGCAGCGAGCACTGCCCAAATGCTGGTGTTGAGCCCAGCATGGGCGAGGTCCTTGAAGAGTACTTGCGCAAACGTCAGATGAGGTCGTCCTGTGGTTATATACACATATATTTTGGTAAATATATATATATGTATATATATGTATATATATATATATATACGTATGTATATATATGTATATGAATATATATACATAAATATGCATCTATGTATACATATCTTTATATGCATGTATATTTATATATATATATAGACACAGGTATATGCATTCGAACATACATGTGAACATTTATGTGGTATTCAAGTGCACGTCATGATGCATTCAAGCTAGTCTCCTTCAATTATATGTCCCCCTCAAGTAACATCAGGTATGTTACATAATCACCGTGGATGTCTGGGTGTCCAATTGCACCTGAAGATATTTTGTGGCCCCCAGACGTCATAGCCACACTGCACTGCAACGCCAACATCTCAACCGACCGCTGCAGACTGATGTGTGCGAGTGCACCCTCGTATTGGGCGAACGACACAAGATGTGCGCCGTAAGGGTGCGCTGTAGCGGTGACCTAACAAATTTTTCCCCCGGCTCAGCCGGAGTTGAGAGTTGACCAGTGACATTGGAGGTTAAACCATGTGTTTTGTTGTCATTGTATTGTGGAACGTTGTTTACTTTTTCTCCCCGTTGCCGTTGAGTAAAAGTAGACTAGCCGTCAAGGCTAAACAGATGCATCTCAACTGGAACCCTCTTGGTTTTCTGTCGGAACTTTCTCAGCAGAAGTCTGTAAATCGTTCCTTCCTGCGGAAGCGCAGGCAGCGGCCATGAGTTTCGGCCCCTTAGTACCAAGGTTGTTCAGAGTCGTTCTTCAGGCCCTCCAATCTGCAGCAAGCACTGCCCAATTCCTAGTGTTGAGCCCAGCATAGGCGAGGTCCTTGACGAGTACTTGCGCAAACGTCAGATGAGGTCGTCCTGTTGTTATATACACATTTATTTTTGGTATACATATATATATGTATATATATGTATATATATATATAAATATGTATGTATATATATGTATATGAAAATATGTACATAAATATGCATCTATGTAACACCCAGGTGCCCCCGAACCCATGTATGCGGACAGGGTATGTTACATAATTACCGTGGACGTCTGGGTGTTCAAATGCACTGTGGGTTCAGTCTTATTTCTTGGAATCCATCTCCGTGTTTTCACTTCCCACATGTATAGAAAACACCCTTTGATGTCATGCATGCAGCGTGCGTCCATCCAGCGGCAACTAAGACAACAGGTTCTTTGAAGACATCACGCCCACCTACCCACGCCATTTTGTTCTGGTGCCCAGGAGTCCCAAGACCTAACTGCCCTGGTGCCCAGTAGTCCCAAGACCCAACAGAGTGAGCCTCTGATGCCCAGTAGTCCCTAGACCCAACAGAGTGAGTAATTGAACCGACGTCTTCCACAGACCACAATGCTGATGTTTCCTGCTAGCTCTGGTTCCGAGGCTACCGGGCATTTTGAGATATAGCAACCCGAGTGCTGCCGGGCGGCGCCAGAAAGCAAACTATTCTGCATCGCAGAGAAACCGGGGCAACGGGACAGGCGGCGCACTCTTCCGTATGAGTGATGCTTGGTTGCTTGTTTGCAGGTTTGCCTGCCTGCCTGCACTGACATTCCCACGACTGGCGCGCACAGCTCTTGGCGAGTCCGACGACGACGAGGCGCACATTTATTTTTGGTATACATATATATATGTATATATATGTATATATATATATACATATGTATGTATATATATGTATATGAAAATATGTACATAAATATGCATCTATGCAACACCCAGGTGCCCCAGAACCCATGCATGCGGATAGGGTATGTTACATAATTACCGTGGACGTCTGGGTGTCCAATTGCACTGTGGGTTCAGTCTTATTTCTTGGAATCCATCTCCAAGCTCACCGTGTTTTCCATTCCCACATGTATAGAAAACACCCTTGGATGTCATGCATGCAGCGTGCGTCCTACTCCATGAGCAGACGGAGGGATTAGTCTAATTTTCAGAAAAATCAGGTGATTTTTTGGTGTTGAATGAGGCATATTTCGGAATCCATCTCCAAGCTCACCGTGTTTTCCATTCCCACATGTATAGAAAACACCCTTGGATGTCATGCATGCAGCGTGCGTCCATCCAGCGGCAACTAAGACAACAGGTTCTTTGAAGACATCACGCCTACCTACCCACGCAGGCTTGTTCTGGTGCCCAGAAAGCGAACTATTCTGCATCGCAGAGAAACCGGGGCAACGGGACAGGCGGCGCACTCTTCCGTATGAGTGATGCTTGGTTGCTTGTTTGCACGTTTGCCTGCCTGCCTGCACTGACATTCCCACGACTGGCGCTCACAGCTCTCGGCGAGTCCGACGACGACGAGGCGCAGGGCTCATCCGCAGCTGCAGCATCCAGGGCCGATGCAAGTACCACAGAAGGCGGCAGCGGCAAGGAGAGCGCAAGCAAGCCAGGAGTGAGCGAGAATTTGCGGCTTGCAGGCTTGACGCACAATGCAGATAAAACTGCACCACACGTCACCGCCATGGTTTGACGAGATACAGACGGCCTTGCAAAGCCTGTCCTTTGCACAGCGGGCAACTTCAGGCGACGCAGGCACACTCCAGATTTCCTGGGGCTCGCCGACGGAGGCTTGTCATCTTCACACGCAGGCTCATCAATTGCATGGTGCCGACGGTGTGCAAAAATCATATTTCCCTCCTTTCTAAAAAAAACAAAATAAATGCGCAGGATGCAAATATGCTATGATGCTCAAGAAGAACCCAAATTGAAATATAATTTTGAAATTTTTACAAAATTAAATAAATTTTTTCCAATTATTATCAAAAGCTTGTACAGTTTCTGCTTTTTCCTCGCTTCTTGGGTCGGATTTGATTTTTTAAATTCAATCTAAGTTCAAGTTAATTGAAATATCCCTATCTGAATTTCTCGATTTCAAATTCTCACCTCTTGCAATTGTATTGTTTATCTCCATCATAGCGTTATTGTTGAAAATTATCATTTCAATCATATATCACATCACATTGCTCATTAGGATAAAAAATTTGAATCATTTTTTGACATCATAAGTTTACTTGCGCAAAGCTTGTGCTAAATATTTTATTTCTATGGTCAATGCAGAATAATAACATTGTATTATGATATGTATCAAGCAGATAAATATTATTGTCAGAGCATAGATTTCTCAAACTTGATCATTGTCATATGGAACTTTGTTTCTTTTCTTGCAAAATAGCAGCAAGACAAAAAAAATGTTGGTACAAATTCAAACAACTCGAAATTAGAATCTTGAGGGGGCTGCGGGTTGTAAAATGAACGCACCCGAATATTGAATCTCAAGATTCAACCAAATTCTGAAATCGAAAGTACGCAAACAGTCCCAATTACGCCCCATCATTCTCCGTCGTTGAGCTTGCAGTCATCGGGAGGCAATAGGACTGTGGCTCGTCTTGAAGTGAGGTAATGAGAAAGTTGTCATATAGTAAAAGATACTCCATGAGCAGACGGAGGGATTAGTCTAATTTTCAGAAAAATCAGGTGATTTTTTGGTGTTGAATGAGGCATATTTCGTTTGATCGTGTGAGTCAAACCCAAACAAAATGGTCTACTATTTGATCGTTTAATCACCTAATTCGTGTAGACACCGTCATCGTGTAACCTGTACAAAAAAGCTGGCACATTATCTCGATGGCGCCGATAAGTTTGGTGACGCAGTCAGACTTGATAATTTTGTGCTGGTTTGCCGAGCCTTGGCAGGACAGTTTTAAAAATCTCCACTATTTTATCCTTAGTCTCGTGCAGGACAGTGTGTGCGAATCGTGTTTCTCTTTCAACTATCATAGTGCAGTATCGTTTTCCAGACACCGTGGGCATCTTGCGCATGTCTATCATATGAAAACTGATGTCGTGAGCATCACTGCCTGTGGCTGCCAGCGCGGCTTTCCTGCGCTTAATTTTGGCGTGCTGGCAAACCGAACATGGAATGCCCATCCCTTTTAAGCCTGAAGGAATGCCTGGTACTTTATTCTTTGACATGTGCATTAGCTTATCCTCGCTAATGCAATAGCTGAAATACAGATGCATCTTCTCCATGAGCGTCATTTACACACTGCTCCCGATGCCACATACGTTGTG
>Ga0209491_10007032_pt1 | contig 15110 bp, 9 predicted proteins | sample BON02_FD_187213 | JGI IMG/M metagenome (GOLD analysis project Ga0209491, IMG submission 187213) | Freshwater microbial communities from Lake Bonney liftoff mats and glacier meltwater in Antarctica - BON-02 (SPAdes) (version 2) | ecosystem: Environmental > Aquatic > Freshwater > Ice > Glacier...
AAACAAAACTCCGCGATCTGTTGCGCGTAGGCCACCCACTTCGGATCACGATCAAGCGTGTTGTAGAGTCGCGAGTAAACCCACACTGCTCGCCACTGGCTCCACAACCACTTCTCTGTGCTCTGCACTTTGCCCGTATCATCGATACAGGTCAGAATCCCACCCTGAGGATCTATCGCGTGCTTTTCCCAAAACGGGAGCACGTGTTCAAACAAGTGCCCACGCAACCAATCGCAAAGCGGTTTCTCATCGCCGTTGCGCAATCCTTGCAGGGAGGACTCCAAACTTTGCCGCGACGCGATGGGATCAGAGTGATTCATCAGCACACCTTCAACCGCATGGCCCGTCGTTGGCCATCCCAAGATTTGAGAAAATCAACCGTTGTTCAGCAAACCACCGTATACCTTCACGGCTAACTCGAGTTGCTCACGGCTGACCCACTCATCTTTGCGGTGACACTGCGCCAAAGCGCCTGGGCCAATCACAATCGTGGGAGCACCAGCAGCATCGTAAAAACTTGCATCGGTCACATAAGGCGCACCCTGCGCACCGGCGTTAATCCCATGTTCACGCAAAACCGGATCGAGCAACGCGAGCAGTTTAGATGAACGCGCTTCACTCATTGGAGGCACCACATGGAGATCCACGTGTTCGACTTCCATCCCCGCCAGAATCGCATCGCGATCTTGTAAAATCTCATCCGCAGATTCGCCCGGCACCGTGCGACGATCGCATTCGATCTCACACGCTTCGGGAATGATATTCACCTGCGTGCCACCTCGAACAACATTCACACTGAAAGCAGCTTTACCCGTGAGTGGGTCACTCTTCGTCACCGTGGGCAAATAGCGCGATTCCAGAGCATCGATCACGCGAACCATGGTGGAGATTGCGGACTGCCCTTTCGACGGATCAGCCGAATGCGCCGCCACGCCTTTCGTTTTTGTCGTCCAACGCATCACCCCGTTATGCGCGACCACAGGACGCATCAGCGTCGGTTCGCCCACGATTAATCCGGCCAGATTCGGCAAAAATTCTTTGAGCGCACCACGGGCAAACGACTGGGCTCCGGTCATCAGCGATTCCTCATCCAAGGCAAACAGTAGACCAGCATTGTAATGACGCTTTTCCTGCTGCGCATAATTCTTCAGCGCCCACAGCATCGCCGCGCCCGAACCTTTCGTATCACAAGTGCCACGTCCGTAGAGCCGATCGCCATCCGCTTTTATGATTAGGGGATCAACTGTCATTCCCTCGATTGTCACCGTATCCACATGGCTCTCAAACAAGAGCCAGGGAGCATCGTTCGATACCTCGCAGGTTAGCAGGAGGTTTTCCCCGCCGCCATCCACTGGTAATCGACGAGCTGACAACCCCCACTCACTCCCCAATTTTTCGAGATAACTAATCAACGCGGCCTCACCACCTACCGGCCCGCCAAAGTTTTGATTTACCGTTTCAAACGAAACGGTCTGCGCAAGGAGTTCTTCGCAGGATTGAGGTAGGGGAAGATCAAGGGGAGTAGTCATCACATTATCTCTGTTCGATTCAGCACCACGGCTCAATAATTAATCAATGGTGAACGATAACCCGTAGCCGAATCTTGAGCAGAGCGAAAGTTTGCCCGGGCACGCTTTCTCATTCTTTCCCAATCCTCCGATCTCTGAATTTTACCACGGATTCCACGGATGAATACTGGATACAATCCCCTATCCTCCGCTGTCTTTTATCCGGTTTGGATCCGTGAAATCCGTGGTTAAAAAACAATCCTGCCTCTCAGCTCTGTTCCAGCCTTCCAGCTTTTCACATTTAAAACCACATTTGATAGCCCCGCCAACTAGGCTAGCCACGTATCCAAATTCTCGGCCACAAAGGCATCGTCGATCAATTCAGGATAAGCTTGGCAGACGCGATCCAGCTCCTCGGCCTGACCAGGCGAAAGCACTTCATGCGGATTCAAGCAATTGATCGTCGGCACGAGACCTTGACGACGCAGCACTTCGAGAATCCCCGGAATACATCCGGCAAATTTATTGGCGGAATCGAAGAGCGCGGCGTTCATATCCGTGACAGCGATTGCGGTGTCGAGCCACTGCTTATCGATCGTGCTACTCTCGCGAGCGACCTTGATCTTCTCGAGTAATTTAACCGAAGCCTGTGTCCAAACGCCCCAGTGACCGAGCAGGCCACCCTCGATGCGTCGCGTCACTTTCTTCCCATTCGAATCGAAGGTAAACGGCGTGAACAGATCGACCACGATGCTATCATCGTTGCCGGTATAGAGTATAATATCGTCGCGACCGCTTTCTGCGATCGCGCGCACTACGTCGATCGTTTGGTAGCGATTAAACGGAGCCATCTTGATCGCGATGACATTCGGGATCTCCGCAAACTTACGCCAGAAACTGTGGCCCAATAAACGACCGCCCACGGAGGGTTGCAGATAGAAACCGATCACCGGAATCACTTCGGCCACGCGCGCGCAGTGAACGAGCATTTCTTCTTCGGTGTCGTCTTTGTAAGCACCGAGACTCAGCAAGCCGGCTTGATAACCAAAGCTCTTTGCGAGCTCTGCTTCGGAAATCGCTTGCTCCGTGCGACCGCACAAACCGGTGATCTTAATGAAAGGACGCGGCGCTTTCGCGAGTGATTCGTCGATGGTTTGCGACGCGAGCTCGAGCACGGGTTTGAAAAGGCCGTGTTGCGGTTCACGAATTTCGAACTGCGTGGAATGCACGCCGACCGCGAGTCCACCGACACCAGAATCCACGTAATAACGCGTGATCGCACGTTGGTGTTTTTCGGACAGTTTACGCTGAGCATCGAGAGCCAGCGGTTGAGCGGGGATGACAGATCCCTCCAGAAGATGTTTGCGAAGATCCATAATTAGAATTTCCCGTCGCGGGATTCGAAGTGAGTTGGCTTACCGAGCAGTTTACCGCCGCCCTGCAGATGATCAGCTACCATTTTTATAATGGCTTCCAGTGAAGTGGTGGCCGGCCCGAAGAGGCGCACCGATTCGCTCGCGTCGGCCAACCACGCGGACTCCGCTTCCTGACCGATGATGACGGGCTCTTTATCGAGCAGACGACCAAACTCTTCGGCGACATGACGAATCGAAACCTTTTCCGCGCCCGTGACATTGAGAAATTTCGGCGGACTCGCCACATGCTGCCAGCATTGGATCGCGCGGGCGCAAGCATCGCCCTGCCAGATGAGATTAAACGAGCCCATCGTCACATCGACCGACTCGCCATTGAGCACCTTGGTCGCCACATCGACGAGCACACCGTAGCGCAACTCCACCGAATAGTTCAGGCGATAGATCAACTGCTCTGTGCCGTTCTTGCGGGAGAAATTGGTGAATACGCGCTCGCGGCCGACACAGGTGCTGGCGTATTCCCCGAGAAACGCGACCGGCGTTTCCTCATTTGCACCGGGACCACTGATCGGAACAAAGGGATAAACACAGCCCGTCGAAAAAACCACGATGCGCGATTTTGTAAACTTACGCGCGACGATCGAAGGCACGATCGTGTTTTGTAGCCACGTCTCATCCGGTGCTCCATCAGTGCCGAATTTCTGACCCGCGAGAAATTGCACATTGGCAACCTCAGGGAGTTTCGCCACCTGATCAGGATCAGCGAGATCGCAGGCCAAAGGGATAATGCCAAGTGCTTCCAAATCCGTTTTCGCCTCAGGACGGCTGAAACGCGATACGCCGTAAACTTTCGCCGTCTTACCTGCCGCATCGAGTGCGCGACGAATCATCACGGCGAGCGAAGTGCCCATTTTGCCGCCTACGCCGAGCACCATGAAATCGCCATCGAGCGCTTTCACGGCCGCAATCGCGCCGGGCGTGGGCTCCGAAAGAAGCTGTTCGATATCTTGGTCGGTTTTAAGGGTAGGATCAGACATAGCGTAAATATTCTCAGCACGGGTATTTCCGTAGGATCATCCCAATCAATCTGTCGAATCTCTGGGGTCAAACTTCAAAGTAACTCTTTAGTTACTTTTAAGCTAACCCGATTTAATCCCGTCCAATAGCAGCTGTGTGACGTGCTTGATCCCCTTCTCTCTCACAGCGTGCGATCCCAAATCCATCCGCAAGGCTTGCGATAAGGTGTAACGGTTCGAACTATAAACGAGGCACAGCCCGATCAGACTAATTAGCAAGTGTCTCGCATCCATATCTTTGCGAATCCGCCCTGCCGCGATGCCATCATCCAGCAACCGCGTTAATGCCCGCAACATGGGATCTTTGCTCAGTTTTGAATCAGCCAAAGCGAGCCCCCTTCCGTCGTTAAGGTTCTCCCATAGCATTAAACGCACAAATTCGGGATGAGCTTCCAGAAACCCAAAATATGCCTTCACCAACTTCTCCGTGAGGGCATCAATCCCTTCGGTATGCGAAAACGTGTCCACCTCGATCACCTCCAAACCCCGGTAAGCTTCAATCAGCACGGCGTGATAAAGCCGCTCCTTGGACTGAAAGTAATGGTAGACCATCCGCTTGTTGACCTTCGCCGACGCCACGATCTCATCCACGGTCGTCCCCCGATAACCGTTCTCGGCAAAGCACTTCGTGGCAGCGCGCAGCAAGCGCTCGCGCACCGGCTCGGCAGTTTTTAGATTATGATCAGGTGCGTTAGCCATCGCTTTTGTTTGGTAACGTTCACACCTGTTCTTGTCACGATGTTCTCTCAACCCTAATGATAAACTGATTCGTATGCGTATCATCGACGTCCACACCCACCCCGTCTTTTTCACGAAAGGCCGCCAGAAATCTGAACTCCGTAAACTCATCGCCCATGGTAAATCCCATGGAGTCGAACGCATGATCGTGCTCGGCGATGTGCTTCAATACGGTGGCGCCCCCAACGCAGAGCAGTTGCGCCTGATTAACGATGAGACCGGCGGTATCCAGAAGATGTTTCCCAGCTATTTCGTCGGATTCTGCTATCTCAATCCCAATCTCGGCGAAAAAGCCGTGATGGAAGAAGTCACACGTTGCGTCACGAATTACGGGGCCAAAGGTATCAAACTGGAGATCGCCAACAACGCAGCCCAACCCTGCATGCGCCACATCGCCAAAGCCTGCCGCGAATTTAATATCCCCGTGCTGCAACACAGCTGGAGTAATTCGAATTTCGGCCCGGGCATGGAGACCCACAGTGATCCCGACGACACCGCGCTATTCGCGCGACGAAATCCCGATGTGAAGATCATCATGGCTCATCTCGTCGGCGTGGGTTATCGCGGTGTGATCGCAGCCAAAGGATTGGACAATCTCTATGTCGATATCTCAGGCGCCTTTCCCGAAGACGGATTGATTGAATACGCCGTCGAGCATCTCGGCGCTGACCACGTCCTCTACGGCACCGACATCCCCATTCGCCAAAGCGCGGTTAAAATCGGCGCCGTGCTCGGCGCGAAGCTCACCAATGCGGATCGCCAAAAGATCTTTTTCGATAACACCGCCAAACTGCTCAACCTGAACTAATTTACGTCATGCTCATCGATACCAACGTCAATCTCGGCTCGTGGCCTTTCACCTTCGCGCTGAATCGTAGCGCCGCCCAACTCACCAAACACCTCGCGGCCAGCGGAGTTACTCACGCCATCGTTTCGCATTTCGGAGCCGCTTTCCAACCTGACCCCATGCCGAGCAATCGTGAATTGCTCGCCGCGACCAAGAAAAGCAACGCGCTCACCGCTCTGCCGGTCATCAATCTGAGATTGGCCAACTGGCGCGATCAACTCGCCGAATGCGTCGCAGCCAAAGTTTCCGCCATTAAGCTGCTGCCGACTTACAACAATTACTCTCTGCGGGATAAGGTTGTCGGCGAATTCATGACCGCGCTGAACGAGACCAAGTTGCGCCTCGTGATCAACATGCGCTACGAGGACGAGCGCCACCGCTACTTCGCGCTTGATATGAAAGGGCTACCACTCGCCGACCTGAAACCCTTCCTGAAGCGCAATCCTAAGACCCACATGCTACTCGCAGGTGCGATGATTCCCGAAGTGCGTGAACTCTCGGCTAAGTTCAAGAATTTCTCCATCGAGCTCTCGTATTGCGAATGGATCAACTCCGTCGAGGACTTGGTCAAGTTGCTCACGGCTAAGCGCATCATGCTCGGCACCTGCACGCCGCTACTCTCGACCCGAGGGGAAGTCGACAAACTCCGATTCTCCAAAATCACCCCCAAAGCGATGGAGCAAATCAGCTCCACGAACGCCCAACAATTCTTCAACCTCTAGCAGCCTGTCGGACTTAGGATATTTCCTCGGTTGAAATAACACATATAATTGACAGATAACAGGATACCAAGATACTTATCGCATGGCCACCCGTTATGTGAACATCGACCGCGACACGCCGTTATTGCTTCCGCCTGATCTGCGGGACTGGGTGCCAGCGGATCATCTGGTGCATTTTGTGATCGATGCGATGGCGGCGATCGACGTGAGCGCGGCCCCCGTGAATGAGCGCGGCACCGGTAGCCCGCAATACCCGCCGTCGCTGCTGCTCGGGCTGCTCGTTTACAGCTACGCGACCGGCGTGTTTTCGAGTCGGCAGATCGAGCGCACCACTTACGAGAACGTCGCGGTGCGTCTGCTGTGCGCCGACACGCATCCCGATCACGACACCCTGTGCACCTTCCGGCGCACGAACGGTCCGCTGCTTCAACACGCCTTCGCCCAGATTTTGGAACTGGCCGCGCGTTGCGGCGTTTTGAAAGTTGGCGGCGTCACCGTGGCCATCGACGGCACCAAGGTTTTGGCCAACGCCAGCAAGCACGCAGCGGTGAGCTACGCGCACGCCGAGCGCGCGATGCAGACCCTCGATCAAGAAATCGCCACGCTGCTGGCCAAGGCCGAGCAAGCCGACGCGACCCCGCTGCAAGACGGCCTGACGATCCCCGCCGAGGTGCAACGCCGGCAGCAGCGCAAAGCCCAACTCGCCCGCGCTCGCGCCGTGATGGAGGCTCGCGCCTACGCGCGCTGTCAGGCCGAACAAGCCGACCACGCTCAAAGGCTGGCCACCCGCGAGAGCGCCCGCGCCGCCGGGAGAAAGCCCCGCGGCCCCGAACCCAAGGCTCCCGATTCGACCCCCGGCGACAAAGACCAAGTTAACTTCACCGATGCGGAAAGCCGGATCATGAAAACCAAGGACGGCTTTCAACAAAGCTACAACGCCCAGGCCGGTGTCGAGACCGACTCGCGGCTCATCGTCGGCACCCGCGTCAGCCAAGCCCCCAACGACAAGCAGGAACTCCCCGCTGATCTACTCGCGGTGCAACGCCACGTCGCGGCCGCCACCGTGCTCATCGACAGCGGGTTTGTCAGCGAGGCCGCCATCACCGCAGCCGAACGCGACGAGCGCGGCCGGCCCACCGGCCTCACGGTGCTCGCCGCCCTGCAACGCGAACCCCACGGGCGCACCGTCGCCCAGTTGGAAAAACGCGCCGATCCCCCCGCACCCGGCGCGCACGCCCCGTTTGCCGAACGCATGCGCCATCGCACCACCACCGCCGAGGGCCGCGCGCTCTACGCCTTGCGGCAGCAAACCGTCGAACCGGTCTTTGGCATCATCAAGGAAGTCCTCGGCTTCCGCCGCTTCTCCCTGCGCGGTCTGGCCAAAGTGACACTCGAATGGGATCTCATTGCGTTCGCCTACAACCTCAAACGCCTCCACCGCCTCGGCGCGGTCCTGCCCACCGCCTAACCCGCCCGGGCAACCATCCCCTCACCACCGACAACGCTAAAACAAGCCCTCACCGCCTTCGGCTCGCGCACTTCACTTGAAATTGACCGGCCATATTTTCCGATTGGTCCAGGTCTCCTCATTTTTAAGCCCGACAGACTGCTAGTGCCGTAGTAACGCAGGCTGATCCGCGATAAGGAATCTCCCTGCACCACAATGTGTTCACGCGGAGCAGAAGCAGGTCGAGATACAGGCAAGCCCCGTGTATTGCCGCCTAGAATTTGCGGCGCGGTGTTTCCTGAGCCCGGATTGATCAACCGGGCCGCGGACGCGATTTGATCAAGAGTGCCCTGAGCCTGCTGCAAACGTGAGCCCAGTGCGGCGTTGTCCTGTTGGAGCCTTGCGATTCTCGAAGAGCGATCGCGCTCCAAAGCGCGCATCGTATTATCCAATTCTTTATTCTCGGCCCGCAATTGCACCAAATCGCGCTGCGCGTTGACCAATTCTTCACTCGCCGTTGTCAAGCTGGCGACCCTCTGCTCGGCCACCTCACGAGCCGCATCAACCCCAGCCAGGCGATTATTCTCGTCCTGCAAAGCACTCAGTTGAGCCTGCGTTAATGCCAGTTGTTGCATCAATTCTGATTTTGCTTCCGTCTCGCGCGTAGCCTCTGTCGAGTTGGCGTTGGCCGATTGAGTCGCGGCGACCAATCTGACCTGTGTCCCCTCCAGTTCGCTGTTTAGGTCAGACAACTGGGTTTCCAGTGATTGCTTAGTAAGTAAGTCCTCATCGGCCTGCTTCTGCAGCGTATCGATCTCGCTAAAGGCGACGCCGCTTTGATCTGACACTCGAGCCAACTGCGTTTGCAATGCTGCCATCTCTTTGCTCAATTCCTCATTGATGCCCGTCAATTCAGTGATCGTCACATTCTGCAGCGCAAGAAGGCTATCTCCATTATTTAAGCTGAGTTTCAGTTTCGCCAGTTCCTGCTCCTGACCTTTCGCAATCACTTCAATCGACTGCAGTCGCACCTGTTCATCCCGTAGTGTCGTCACCTGCGTGTTTAATGCACCAATTTCATTTTGGAGCACCTTTTTTTCATCACCATCACTACTACTCTGAGCCAGCAACATACCGGCACGTTGCTCGTATTCGTCCAAGGCGACTCGCGCGGCGGTTAAATCACTCTGCGACTTATCTGCTTCGGCTACGACCCGCCCCATCTGAAGCTCCAATACTTCCTTGGTTTCATCCAAATCTGCATTGGCACCCGTTAATTCTGCCACGGTCGATTCTTGATGAGAGATAATTTTATCCGCATCTGCCAATCGTCCAGTCAACTGCGCCAGCTCCTTGTGAGCTTCAGTCAATTCATCCTGCACGACACCGACCTCAGATGACTTCGTGTTCAACAACGAACGATTTGCCGACGAAAGCGATTTATTGGTCTGAGACACCAAGCTCAGCTGTTCGGCCAACTGAGCAATCTCTTCCGCAGAGGACGCTCGTGCCTGAGCCAGTCGACCTTCCATTCGCTTAACTTGAGCCTGAAAAGTTTGCATCTCCAGGAGCATCGCCCGCGCGTTTGGTAATGCTCCGACGGCTTCCGACTGAGCGGCCAAAGCAGCCGCCGCACTCTTGCGGGATGTCTCTAAATCACTCTGAAGCGACACGACCTGTTCCCTGAGATTTACCACCGCAATCTCTTGTTCAGCCAAGACACGCGCGGCTTCATCGATCTCTTGTTCGTAGTGCTCCTTCTCAGCCGACGGCATCGTGGGGGCCTGATTCGCTGTTACCTGCAGCAGTTGATTCGCCGCCGCCAATTCATCCAAGCGAGCTTGTTGCTGTTGCAACTGAGTAAGGGTGCCATTGTGGCGAACACGCAGCGCGTCGTAAGCTTCGCTCTGCTGGGTTGCCGAGGAAAAGAGATCATCGCGCTCCCGTTCTTTCGCCGCTAATGCGTTTTTCAAGGTCGCGACTTCAGCAGACAATTCTCTCTGAATCTGATCGATGTCGCTCTTCGCAGACTGGGCGACCTGTTTGCGCTGGTTCAAATCAGTGATTTCGCGACGCAAAGATTTCACCTGCTCATTGCTAGCTCGAAATGCGTTTTCGTATTCAGCCAGTATCGCGTTTTTACTCCTCAATTCATCAGCCTCTTCCCGATGCCTGAGAACATTTGCTTCGGCCACATTCACTCGCGTCACGAGATCCCCCGCCTCAACAGAATGACCAACGGTAAGTGTTTCCAAATCTGATTGCACAGATGACAACCTAGTCTTGAGAGACTGAACCTCTTGCTGAGATTGAGCCAAGTCTGCCCGCGAATTCCCCAACGCCGTCTTCCGTATGGCCAGCTGCTCAGTTTGGTTTTCCACCACGCGTTCACTCTCCTGCAATCGCGCCTGCTCAATTTGTAGAGAAGCTACGCGCGCGGTCAGTTTACCTACCTCGGTTTGCAGTGCTTGATTCCTCGCACTCTTGCTACTGCTCTGCGCCATCAACATATCCGCACGCTGCTCATTCTCAGCTAACGCCACCTGTGCCGCGGTTAGTTCTTTTTTCGCTTGGGCTGCTTCCGCAGCCACTCGCATCAACTGTTGTTGGAGTGCTTCTTTACCTCCGCCTAACTCGATCATTGCTCCAGATAGATTTGAGATGATCGTGTTTTTCTGCGCGACGAGCTTATCACCATCGGCCAGTTTAAGTTGTAATTCTTCACGTCGAACTGCTGCCATGCTCTCACTATCACGCAATCGTGACTGTTCGGTTTGTAGCTGGGCTACGCGTGTGGTCAGAGCGTCAACCTTGGTTTGCAGTGCTTGATTCCTCGCACTCCCCTTGCTGCTCTGCGCCAACAACATTTCCGCACGTTGCTCGTTCTCGGATAACGAAGCCTGCTCTGAGGCTAATTCCTTTTCTGCCTGGTCAGCATCGGCAGTCACTCGATTCAACTGTAGTTGAAGCGTCTCTCTATCATCGCTGACCGCAGTATTCGACTCCTTCAAATCAGCGATGGTCGTATTTTGCTGCGCGAAGAGCTTATCGCTTTCGGCCAATTTTCGATTCAACCCAGCCAAGGTTTTTGCCTGAGCTTTCTCGCGCGCGGCTACTCCCTCAAACTGCTTGGTGAGAGCTGCTTTCGAAGCGTTTAAGTCATCCAACTGCGTGAGTAATCGTCGGTTTGCTAGTTCAAGATCTCGCGCGAAGATATCCGCTTCGGCGATCCGCTGCGAAGCTTGAGCGATAGCTTCTACACTGGCACCTCCCGACTGTGACGTAGCCATGAGCTGCGATTGCAACGATTCTACCTGTGTCTCGAGTTGCTTATTGGAAGCTTCTAAATCTCGCCAAAGCTGTTCATCAATCGCTGATTCCGATGTCGCCTTCTCCAATTGTTGTTCGCTGCGGCGCGCCAGAATTTTCAGCTCACTTTGTGTTGCTTGCAGTTGCACTCGCAACTCCTCGGTTTCCCTTCGAGCAAAAACATGATCGGCACGCGACTGCCTTAAGGTCTGAGTAAGTTTTGAAAACTCTGCTGCCCTCTCATTATTGTCTAAACCGGAAGCGGCCAGCTTCTCCTGCATTTTGTCTCGTTCCGCCAATGCCTGTTGAGCTTCGCTTTGCGCTTTTTCCAGTGATTGCTGGAAATCATTGTTACGTCGAATAGCTTCCTCCGTCGCCTTATTTGCAGATGCAATCTGCTGCTGCAATTGCTGCGAGGCCGCCTCGGATGGTGCGCTGGCCGCCAGTCGTGTATTTTCGGCAGCCAGTCTTACATTGGTCGCACGCATACTCTCCAATTCAATCCGCAACGAGTCTATATCCGCCGAACTAGTATTCGAATCCGCAATCGCAGGTTGGTTTAGCAACTTTGATTCCGTCAACCGCAACTCCCGGGATAATCTGCTGAGCTGCAACGTCGATTGGCGCACCTCCTGATTCAATCGGCGGTTGGTTTCCGTAAGCCGCTGGACGCGCTCATCAGTCGACGACTCTTTCTTCTCCTCAAACTGTTCGCTGAGTAACTCTATCTCGGTGGTGAGCTTCGTATTGAGAACGTTAGTCCGATTGAGATGCGTCAACAATTCCTCCCGTTCAGATTGAAGAGATCGATACGATGATTGAAGGCGGGTATTTTCCGCCGCTAATGTATCAATCTTGATTTGGAGCGTATCATTTCCTGTGCCCTGTGTGGTTTGAATTGGGGCAGGCGTCGTTGGTTTTTCCGCACCACGCATCGCAGCCAAACGTGTGTTGGCCTCTGCCAACTGATTAGCCGACAGGTGCTCAATAACCATGTCGCGCCCCATCGGGCCCACTCCATTATCTACTGCGAGACTAAACCAAATGTAGGCCTCGGCTAAATCCAAGGTCAACCCACCCTTTCCTTCGGCCACCATAATACCATAATTATTCTGAGCGGGTCCAAACCCCTTTTCAGCGGCGGCGCGATATAACTTGGCCGCCTCGACTTCATCGACCGGCGAACCACGCCCCTCCTCAAGCATGAGAGCCAGATTATACGCCGCACGTTGATAACCCTGATCAGCTGCAAGGCGATACCAGCGCTGAGCTTCTCCATCGTCCTGCGCAATTCCCCGCCCCGCTTCATAAGCTAGGCCAAGATTATATTGAGCTTCGACGACACCATTATCCGACGCCTGACGAAACCACGATACCGCTTCAAAATAGTCCTGGGCCACACCCGCCCCATTGGCATACATGTTGCCCACATTAAACTGGGCGGGAGAAAATCCCTGCTGAGCTGCCTTGAGGTAGTAACTAAAGGCTTGGCCAATATGCTTAGGAACACCGCGGCCAAGCTCGTGCATCATTCCGAGATTAAAACTGGCCGGCGCATACGAACGGTCGGCGGCCTGAGCATAATATTTGATCGCCTCCTGATCGCTGCGCGCCACGCCCTGACCATTGGCCAATCGATTCCCCATCTCATTGAGTGCTTCTACATTTCCTTCTGCCGCACTGGCTCGAAGGTCATCAAGCGAGACCTGAGCCTCCGTCACCGGCACGCAACAAATCAAGATCACGCAGACCGCGAGGTATCGCACTGATTTACACCACATTGCTATGAACAGAAGATACTCGGCTGAGGAGTTACGCACGAGGCCCACTTAAGGGCAGAACCCTAGAGGGGAGCAAGGCAGCATCTTTCATCCCGTGGATGATTTTTTTATCCGGTGGGCAGAAGGTAGCCAAAGCCCCTCCCAGTTTGGTCGCGCCCCCCTCAACGAAGTAATACGGGCACAAGCGCAAGCGACCCTCGACTTCACGAACCTGTTGTTCCCGATCGTAAATACGGTGTTTCACTCGGCTGGGTTTACGGAATTCCTGCAGCACGTGCAGGCTCGTAGGCGCCAACTCCAACGCACGTTCGATCCCCTCTTTCCACTCTTCTCGCGAGCTATCACTACCCAAGGTCACACCGCGAGCGCCCCAAGCTGTTTCGTGATAGCCGCTGATCTTTAAAATTAAATCACGCTCTTTCTGTGAAGCACCAATCAAGTCACGCCAATCGCTTAGCGCCCTCCCTCCGGCTTGCGGTCCATCTAGCACCGCCCCCGGTGGCAGTGGAGCAGAATCCATGATCCACGACTTAGGAATGAGTTTAGTGAGAAGCTTGCGCGATTTCTTACTCAGACTCTCGGACCAGAAATCCGGCAACAAATGGTGGTGAAACAAGGCCATCGCTAATTTCTCTTCTTGGAACGCACGCATCGGCGGCGTGATCACGACTTCATCTTGTTGCCATGCCTCGAAGATATGTTGACGCGTCGTGAGGTTAGGCAAATCGAACAACTCAAAGAAGCGATAAATCACATTGATTTTTTCGGGATCACCATCGGCATCAAAAAAGAGCGCGTTATCCAGCGGGAAGAGTTCGTCAGGATGAAGACAAAACACTCGGCGGCCTTTCAACTGCATCTGCTCTGCGAGCCATTGCATTTCCGGTCGATAAGTCCCCGCTTCATCACTTACCACGAGAGCGATTAGAGGATTCGATTCAATCGGGTATAACGCCGCGAGTGAACGATAGAATAGTTCGATCATGGTATCCTGATCGCCCAGCAAACCTTCCTGCTCGCTATACAATCGATTAAGAAACGCGGTCAACCCGATCCCGCCTGGCACAGAGTCCAGCTCAGACATCACAAATCCCGTATCCGTCCACAATAAATCAGGGCGCAACACCGTCGGGAATTTACCGCGATTCTTCTCATCCCTCTGATGCGCGATCAGATCAGCCGGCTTGCCACGATCCAGGTAATCTACCACCCAAGTTGCCTTCAGGGGTTTATTCCTGAGGAGGTTTTTATCCGCCACCGATCTGAGATATAACGTTTCAAGGGAGTGGTGAAATTCTAGACACGCGTTCCCAATTTCTTCCAATTGCTGCGCTTGATCCGGGGTGAGGCGCCAAGCCTCCGGCGACAGTTGCCATGTCTTATCCTCGAACAAAGGCTGCGAGGAGAGCTCGGATTTAATCTTATCGTAGGAGAGATCGGACATCAGGGTAAAACCTTCTAATTACCCGTTCGCGACGACAACGCAAACGGGGTTACCCAAAAGTAACGTCGGCAATCCTCTAATCATCGTCCATCTGGATATCCTTGTTACGATGCCGTGGACACCCCGCCCGCAACCAGGCATTGATAAACGGTTCCAAGTCCCCATCCATCACGCCCTGCACATCGCCGTTGCTAATACCGGTGCGCAAATCCTTCACCATTTGGTAAGGTTGAAAAACGTAACTGCGAATCTGGCTTCCCCAGCCGATCTCACCTTTGTCACCGTAGAACTTCTCCATCTCGCTGCGCTGCGCATCGAGCTTCTTTTCATAGAGACGTGATTTGAGCACCTTCAAAGCACTGGCACGATTTTTGATCTGCGAGCGTTCGTTTTGACAGATCACCACCAAACCCGATGGCGTATGCGTCAAGCGCACCGCCGAGTCAGTCGTATTCACTCCCTGCCCACCCTTACCTGACGAACGATAAACATCGGTGCGGATCTCTGTTTCCGGGATCTCCATATCGATATCGTCATCGACTTCTGCGATGACATCGACGGCGCAAAAAGAGGTGTGCCTCCGCTTATTCGAATCAAATGGGCTGATGCGCACCAAACGATGAACCCCGCGCTCCGCCTTCGCGTAGCCGTAAGCATTTTCGCCCTTGAGCATCATCGTCACCTTGCTGATGCCGGCCTGATCACCGTGTTGGATATCCTGGATTTCAATTTCGAAACCACTGCGTTCAGCCCACCGGCTATACATCCGAAACAGCATGTCTGCCCAGTCGTTTGACTCCGTGCCACCGGCTCCCGCTTGAACCGAAAGAAATGCGTTATTCGCGTCGAACTGTTCAGTCAGAAA
>Ga0209491_10007033_pt1 | contig 15109 bp, 16 predicted proteins | sample BON02_FD_187213 | JGI IMG/M metagenome (GOLD analysis project Ga0209491, IMG submission 187213) | Freshwater microbial communities from Lake Bonney liftoff mats and glacier meltwater in Antarctica - BON-02 (SPAdes) (version 2) | ecosystem: Environmental > Aquatic > Freshwater > Ice > Glacier...
CGGCGCGCTCGTTTTGTCCAAGTTTACTCGCGACCCTTTGATCCTTATCGTATCGGCGGTCGGCATCGGGTTTATTTTTGCCGGAGAGAAACTCTTCCGACGTCGCGTCCCAACCTGATCCGCCCCTGATTGTATCGTATGGACTCAAAATTATTCGTGCTCGTCCCGGCACTGCTGGTGCTGGCGGGTTGCGCCACCAGCGCACCACAGGCCGCCTTGCCTGTGGTGCAGTCGCAGCTTGCCACCCGCGCAGACCATATCGTGGCATCGTGGCCTCTCACCGCCGACGAGTTGGCCCGCAGTGAGACCGCCGTGGGCGAACTGCTCTACCACGACCTCAGGCCGGAGACCGCGGTGCGTATCGCGCTCCTCAACAATCGCGCCCTGCGCACGACGTTTGAAGAACTCGGCCTTTCCCAAGCGGCGCTCGCCGCCGCGACCCGCCTGACCAATCCGTCTTTCGACGCCAGCGTGCGTTGGCCAGACAACGCCCCGCGCGGACCCAACGTGGACTTTGGCATAGCCCTGCCGCTGCTGGAAGCGCTGCTCCTACCGGCCCGGCGCGGTATCGCAGAGGCGCAACTGCTCGCGGTGCAATATCGGGTGAGTCACGAGGTCCTCGCCCTGGTCGCCGCGGTGCGGAGTGCCACCTACGGGACCCTCTCCCAAGAGGAATTGCACCGTCTGGGAGCAGAGATCGCTGCCACGACGGCCGCGGCGGCCGAATTCGCCGAGCGTCAATTCACGGCTGGCAATATTTCGCGTCTCGACCTTCTCCGGTTTCAAGTGGCCGCCCAACAGTCTCAGGTCGAACTCGCCCAAGCCGAAGCCGCGCTCTTCGTCTCCCGTGAACAACTCAGCGCACTGCTTGGCCTCACGATGGCGCAATCCCATTGGAAATTGGCCGGACAATTGCCCCGGTTGCCACTCCGAGACGACTTGCCCGCCGACCTCGAATCCATCGCCCGCGCCCAACGGCTCGACCTCGCCGCCCGCCGCGCCGAAGCCACACTGACGGCGGAGGCTTTCGCCTTTAAGCAACGCACCCGGTTCCTACCCGTGGCCTTGGATCTGGGCGTCAACACCGAGCGGGAAAGCAGCGGTGATCGCCTGACCGGGCCGACCTTCGCCGCCCAGTTGCCGATTTTCGATCAGGGCCAACCGGAACGTGCGCGGCTCGCCTCCTCCGCGCGCCAGGCCGCCGAACTCGCGGCGGCTCTTGAGGCGACCATCGGTTCCGAAGTGCGCACCGCTCGCGCGATGTTGGCCGCCGCACGACAGGCTGCCTCGTTCCAGGAAGAATCGTTCGTGCCACTAAAAACAGCCGCGCTCCAAGAAACGCTCCTGCACTACAACGCCATGCAGGTGAGCGTCTATGTGCTGCTCGAAGCCAAGCAGGCCGAGCAAACCGCGCTCCTCCAAAGTATCGAGGCTCGTCGCGACTATTGGCTCGCCCGCGTCGAACTGGAGCGCGCCCTCGGGCAGCGACTACCGGAGACGGCCAGTGTCGCAACCGGGGTGGATTCTCTGCCGGGGCCAGCGCCCCTTGCTCCCCCGATGCATGCTCATCATTAATATTCCCAACCCCTTCAATCATGTCCCGATTTTCTCGCCGTAGTTTCGTCGCCCTCGCGGGCGGTGTCGCCGTTCTCGCCCCCGTCGCTCGTCTGCTCTCGCAAAATCCGGTAGATAAACCCACCAGCGATGGTCGCACCACGCCGTTCGTCCCGCCCGTCGGCTCCTCCAACTATCGCCCGGTCGTCACGCCTAATGGTGTGACTTTGCCCTGGAAGATGGTCGATGGAGTGAAGGTTTTCCATCTCGTCGCCGAGCCGGTGAACCACGAATTCATCCCTGCCGTGGATGATCACCCCAATCTCGTGGCCCAATGTTGGGGCTACAACGGCCGGGTGCACGGCCCTACCCTAGAGGGCGTCGAGGGCGACCGCGTGCGCATCTACGTCACCAATCGTCTCGATGCGCCCACCACGGTCCACTGGCACGGCATTCTCCTTCCCAGTGGCATGGATGGAGTGGGTGGCGTCTCCCAGGCGGCCATCGCTCCAGGCGAGACCTTCAAGTATGAATTCCCCCTCCGGCAGCACGGCACGTTTATGTATCACTCTCACCACGACGAGATGACGCAGATGCAGCTCGGCATGATGGGCCTCTTCGTCATCCACCCGCGTGAGCCCGCCGGCCCACCGCCAGATCGCGACTACGCCATCATGCTCAGTGAGTGGAAAATCGAAGTCGGCGCTCGGCGGCCCGATCCCAACGAGATGACTGATTTCAACATTTTCACGATGAACGGTCGCAGCTTCCCGGGCACCGCCGCGCTGGTCGCGCGGCGCGGTGAACGGGTGCGCATCCGACTGGGCAATCTCAGCACGATGAGCCACCACGCCATTCACCTTCACGGCTTCAACTTCAAGGTGGTCGCCACCGACGGCGGGGAGATCCCCCCTGCCGGCCAGTGGCCCGAGACCACCGTTCACATGCCCACTGGCAGCACCCGCACTATCGAGTTCGTCGCCGATGCACCCGGCGACTGGGTCATGCATTGCCACATGCTCCACCACGTCATGAACCAGATGGGCCACGACTCGGGCAACGTGATCGGCGTGGATACCGGCGACCTCGATGACCGCATCCGCAAACTCGTGCCGGGTTACGTGACGATGGGGCAAACCGGCATGGGTGATATGGCCGTGATGGGCATGCCAAATCCCGCCAACTCGCTACCCATGGTGGGCGGTCCAGGCCCCTACGACTACATCACCATGGGCGGCATGTTCACGATCGTGAAAGTTCGGGACGAACTGCCCGCCGATGGCAGCGACCCTGGCTGGTATGAACCGCCGCCCGGCACACGCGCCGATGTCGCGGCCGAAGCCGACCTCCGGCGGGATGGAATCGCGTTCGCCGCGTCCACCGCCCAACTCGAGGCCCGACTCCGCGCCATCGGGGGGCGGGCACCCGAAATCTGTGGCCCTTTAACATTGGTCGCCGGGGTCGGCTCACCGGGGCAACCCAACGGTCGCGTCAAGGCAATGCGCATGTAGGGATTTTGCCATGACGTCGAAAGATAAAACACTACCAGCTGGTCCCGTCGCCGCACTCAACGCGCAACGCACTGCATTCAAAGCGTTCGTTGCTTCCCGCGTGGGTTCAATTGCCGATGCCGAAGACATCCTCCAAAACAGCCTCGCTAAGGCTGTCCGGTCGGCAGATACGCTGCACGATCCCGGCAAGGCACGGGCATGGTTTTATCAACTGCTGCGCAACGCGATTATTGACCACCACCGCTCGCGCAGTGCGATGGCCCGGCGCGACGACTCTCTCGGCGAACTCATGATCGCGCTGCAAGAGACCTCCGCGCCGCCCGCCGCGTGGGAGCCCCAACTCTGCGCCTGCCTCGATGGCGTCGTCGACACCCTCAAGCCCCAATCCGCGGAACTGCTTCGTCGGGTCGATCTCAACGAAGAATCGGTTCAGGACGCCGCCCACGCCCTCCGTCTCACCCCCAATCACGCCAGCGTGATTCTCCATCGCGCCCGCAAGGATCTCCGTGCCCGGCTCGAAATCTTTTGCGGCGACTGCGCCACCGCCGCCTGCCTCGATTGCGATTGTGCCGAGCGGGACGCTGAACATTGAGAAGGATACTTCCGGCCATTTCTCCGATCAGCCCATCCGTCCTCTCGTCCATTCATGAATCCCCCCAAGTCGCGTTGCCCGATCACCGGCAACCTCCTCGGCCAAACCGCAAATCGTCGACCGGGCAGTCTCCTCGATCGATCGCGCCGGATCAACAACTGGCCTTGGTCTCTTTTTACAGGGCGCTGACCGGAGGTTGGGCGACCCGACCGCCTTAGAATCTGCATCTCTTCGCTCGGTCGCTGTAAGATAACGGCTTCGCGTTCGTCTCTTGGGTAGTTGAACATCATCCTCTTCAAATTTATCGAGTATCTCGCCGACGTAGCATTCACTCGATGAGCCTGAACAGGTGATTCCACCCGAACCTGACCATTCTCGTCTCCTTCCCGTCATGAAACACTCACACTCTCCCCACTCGGAACCCGCCGCCTCGTGCCACACTCCCGCCAAACCGGCGGCGCATCAAGGCCATCAGCACGGGGCTCCTGGCCACGGTCAGGCTGAACCCGGACCCAACGATCTCGTCTACATGGGCCTGCCCCACGAGCGCTACCTGCGCCCGAAATTATGGATCGCCCTCGCGCTCAGCCTGCCGGTCTTCTTCATCTCGATGGGGATGATGGTCGCGCCCAATTGGTTTCACCAGTTCGACGCCGACGTCCTCAACTGGACCCAACTTGTCCTAACCACGCCGGTCTTCTTCTGGTGCGGCGCGCCCTTCATTCGCCGCTGGTGGATCTCCCTGCGCACGCTCGACACCAACATGTTCACCCTCGTCGTCACCGGCACCGGGGCCGCTTATGGCTACAGCGTGTTCGCCGTGATCTTGGGCGACAACTTTCCCGCCGCGCTGCGTGATACCCATGGCATCCCCCTCTACTTTGAGGCGACCGCCTTCATCACCACGATCGTCCTGCTCGGCCAGATCATCGAGCAGCGCGCCCACCGGCGCACCGATGCCGCCATCCGCGCCCTCATGGACCTCGCACCAAAAACCGCTCATCGCCTCGACGAGCACGGCCACGAAACCGATGTCCCGCTCGACGAAGTTCAGGTGGGCGATCGCCTCCGCGTCCGCCCCGGCGAGCACGTCCCTGTCGACGGCGTGCTCGACGACGGCAGCAGCGATCTCGATGAATCCATGCTCACCGGCGAACCCGATCCCGTCAGCAAGCGCCAGGGCGACAAAGTGAGTGCGGGCACGCTCAACACCACCGGCTCGTTCACCTTCACCGCCGCTCTCGTCGGCAAGGACACGCTGCTGGCCAAGATTGTGCGCCTCGTTGAAGAAGCGCAGGACAGCGAAGCACCGATCGCCCGCCTCGCCGATCGCGTCTCCGCCTGGTTCGTGCCCATCGTCGCCACCCTCGCCGTGCTCACCTTTGTCGGCTGGTTTTTCTGGGGACCCGAGCCGGCCTTCCTCCACGCGATGCTCAATGCGGTCGCCGTCCTCATCATCGCGTGCCCGTGCGCCCTCGGCATCGCCACCCCCGTCTCACTCGTCACCGCGATCGGTCGCGGGGCCCAGGCTGGCGTCCTCGTCAAAGATGCGGCGGCCCTCGAAAAACTCGCTCAAGCCCACACCCTCTTGATCGACAAGACCGGCACCCTCACCGCCGGGAAACCGCAGGTCGTGGGAATCCATCTCACCCGCGATCTTTCTCCTTCTTCTTTCTCGTCATCATTCTCCTCTCAGGAGGACGCCCTCCTCGCATTGGCCGCCGCCGCCGAAAGCTCCAGCGAACATCCCCTCGCCCGTGCGATCGTTGATCGCGCCAAGGAACTGAAGCTCAAGGTTCCGACCAGCACCGACTTCAACGCGAAGGCTGGTCACGGCATCAGCGCGCAAGTCAACGGACAGACCATCTTCATCGGTCGCGCTCCCGCCGACGCCGTCGCGAAGCAGGTCACCGCCACCCTCGTGCTCGTCAAGATCGACGACCGTGAGGTCGGCACCATCGAGCTCGCCGACCAGATCAAAGCCTCCACGCCCAAGGCAATTCGCGAACTGCAGGACCTCGGCGTGCACGTCGTCATGGTCAGCGGCGACCGGGAAGCCGCCGCCAAGGCGATCTCCGAAAAGCTCTCGCTCGACGGCTACCACGCAGGCGTCACTCCCGAGGGTAAACAAAAGCTCGTGCGCGAACACCAGAGTCAGGGCGAGTCCGTCATCTTTGCTGGTGACGGCATCAACGACGCGCCCGCGCTTGCGGCCGCCGATGTCGGTGTCGCCATGGGCACCGGCACCGATGTCGCCATGCACAGCGCGGGCCTCGTCCTCGTGAAAGGCGATCTCGCCGCGATGGTCCGCGCCATTCGCCTGAGCCGGATGACCCTTCGCAATATCAAGCAAAACCTGTTCTTCGCGTTTATCTATAACGCCCTCGGACTCCCTTTGGCCGCCGGCCTGCTCTATCCGTTCACCGGTTGGTTGCTCAACCCGATGTTCGCCGGAGTCGCGATGAGTTTGAGCTCGATCAGCGTCGTGGCCAACGCTCTGCGCCTCCGCCGCGCGAAGCTCTAAATCATCCCCGCAAGGGAGTCTATCGTCCGCACGATCGGCGGGATTGGTTGAACACCGATCCCGCCGATCGTGTGTTTATCCCTCGATATTTCCGTTAATCCGGTAACTTTTGCTCCTCGTCGGAGTATTCAATCGACACTTTCGACTATATAATTCTCCCCCTGCATGTTTCGCTCTCTAGATCGTCTGACCTTCGGCGTCCTCGCTTTCGGGTTGGTTCACTCCCTCACTTTCGCCGCCTCCCTCGACGTGCGCCCCACGTCGACCCCGCCGATCATCGACGGCGTGCTCGATGATGCCGCGTGGAAAGACGCCGCTCGCTCAGAAGCCTTTCGCCAGATTTATCCCGGCGAGGACGTTGATCCGTCCGAGCGCACCGAGATTTGGATCACCTACGACTCCGCCACGAACCGCTGCCCAACTCTCGCGATGACAGATTCTAAATCTGAATTAGCGAGGTATCATTTTTTGCCGCAAAAAGCCGCAAAAATTCACCTATGCGGTCGGGCCTCCCCCGCGCGGCTATCGCCGCCTCGTGAGCCTCATCCGCGCTCCGATTCTTGCGCTCTTCGTGGCCAATCGACTGTCATTGCGAGTCGCGCAGCGGCGAAGCAATCCACGAATTTCCATGATGCTCCCATCAGGCTTTCGTGGATCGCCACGAACCGCTGCGCGGCTCTCGCGATGACAGATTCTAAATCTGAATTAGCGAGGTATCATTTTTTGCCGCAAAAAGCCGCAAAAATTCACCTATGCGGTCGGGCCTCCCCCGCGCGGCTATCGCCGCCTCGTGAGCCTCATCCGCGCTCCGATTCTTGCGCTCTTCGTGGCCAATCCTTCAGCTCCCTCGCCTCACGCCCATCATTCGTCTGAGTGCAGCCGGATTGCGCCGCAGATCGGCCACCGCCACGATCGTCGTCACTTCTGGTTCAATCACGAAGTAGACACCGAAATAGGTGTTACGAATAATCGCTCGTCGGAAGTGACGGTATTTCTTCGGGAAGAGCTCCGGATTCCACTCGATCCACGCGAGCAATTCTCGAAATTGCTTTTGAAAATAGGCGCTACCATCGGAGCGCCATGAATCATAGTAAGATCTGGCGTCACGAAGATCTTCCGCCACCACTTCGAGGGCTTCGACCCTCTGCGTCTTCATTGCTCGTCGAGCTTGCGCTCCAATTCCGCAATACTGACGCGTTTTAACGCACCCGATCGGTAGGCCGCCCAGCGCGAATCCAGAATTTTCTTTTGCGCGACCGAAACTGGCATGCTGTCACTCACCCCTGCCTGCCACAGCGCATCCGCCAGCTTCAATTTTTCCTCCTTGGGCAACTTTTTAAGTTCAGGGAAACTCGCGAGGGTCATGAGGCGAAGTGTAGCACCTCGCTCCTCCCGGTCAACCGATGCTTCCAATCAACTTTAGAAAGATGATTCTCAGCCCCACGCCAAAGGTAGGGGCGGTTATCCTTAACCGCCCTGATCGCCCACCGAGATTTGGCCACAAAGAGCACCAAGAGGTCTCCCAGCAAACGCGCATCCCCCGCGCGGCTATAGCCGCCTCGTCGGCCTCACCCGCGCTCCGATCTTTGTGCTCTTCGTGGCAAATCGACTGTCATTGCGAGTCGCGCAGCGGCGAAGCAATCCACGAATTTCCAGGGTGCTCCCACCAGACCTTCGTGGATCGCCACGAACCGCTGCGCGGCTCTCGCGATGACAGATTCTAAATCTGAAACAGCGGGGTATTATTTTTCGCCGCAAAAAAGTCACAAGTGAGCCTCCCCGCGAATGAGCCTCCCCCGCGCGGCTATCGCCGTCTCGGGAGCCCCATCCGCGCTCCGATTTTTTGCGCTTTTTGTGGCCAATAATCCGGCTGCCTTGAGCGACTAAACCTCATCGTCCCACCATCGGCGCCTTGAAGTGCAGCAAGAATTTCTCCGCGAAATACTCCCGCGGCACCCATTTATCGAGCGGCCAGACTTCGGTCGGCTGCATCTTGCTGCCCGCCAATTCCTCGCGCCACAGCGTGCCCTTGAAATACAGCACGCCATTCGCAGGCGTGCCGTTCGTGCCCCGCCGCAACAGCGGATCCGCCCAACCCAGAAACGTCGGCAACGCCGCCACCGCCCGCCCGGTCACGTAATCAAATTTTTCACTGATCGACTCCACCCGCACCGGGAGCCCGCGCACATTTGTGAGCCCGAGCTCCTTCACCATCGCCTCGACCGCAGTGATCTTTTTCACGATCGAATCGATCAGCGCAAATTCGCACTCCGGATAAACAATCGCCAACGCGAGTCCGGGAAACCCTCCCCCCGTGCCGATGTCCGCAAACTTCGCGCCTTTCGCCGGACGCAGCACCTTCGTCATCGTCAGCGAGTGCAGCAGGTGCCGCTCCTCAAGATTCTCGGCATCCTTGCGCGAGATCAAATTGAGCCGCTCATTCCACGACCGCACCAAGGTCCCCAGCCGCCCCAGTTGCCCGACCGTCTCCTCCGGCAATTCCGGAAAATACTCCCGCACCAGCGGCAGTTCCATCGATTCAATCGCGGGTGCCTGGTTTTCTAATTCGTGTTTGTTCGTGTCCATGAGTGATACGCCCTGAGTTGTTGCCCCTCCCCTCCATCACGGCAATTGCATTTCCACACCGCTTTCACACGCTGCTGATTTCCCCTATGTTCGAACAAGCCTTCAAAAATATCGACGACGTTCTCTGGAAGGAGGCTGGCTGCACCACCGAGCTCGACTACACCGAGCAAACTTCGTGGCTCCTCTTCCTTAAATACCTCGACGGTCTCGAACAGGACCGCGCCGACGAAGCCGCCCTCTCCGGCAAGAAATACAGCTACCTGCTGACCACGCCCTTCCGCTGGGACACGTGGGCCGCGCCCAAGAAAGCCGACGGCACGCTCGACGATAACCAAGTGCTCACCGGCCCTGATATAATCGAATTCGTCAACGACCGACTCTTCCCCTACCTCCTCGGATTCAAGGCCAAGGCGACCGGCCCCGATACGCTCGAATACAAGATCGGCGAAATCTTCTCCGAGATCAAAAACCGCATCACCAGCGGCTACAACCTGCGCGAGATCATCGACCAGATCGACGGCCTGCGCTTCCGCTCGCAGGTCGAGAAGCACGAGCTCTCCCATCTCTACGAGGCCAAGATCAAAAACATGGGTAACGCCGGTCGCAACGGCGGCGAATACTACACCCCGCGCCCGCTCATCCGCGCGATGATCCGCGTGACCGCGCCCCGGATCGGCGAAACCATCTACGACGGTGCCTGCGGTTCCGCCGGCTTCCTTTGCGAAGCCTTCGATTACCTGCGCGACTCGAAAAAGCTCACCACTGCCGAGCGCGACATTCTCCAGACGCGCACCTTTTACGGCAAGGAGAAGAAGTCCCTCGCCTACGTGATCGCGATCATGAACCTGATCCTCCACGGCATCGACGCGCCCAACATCGTTCACACCAACACCCTCGCCGAAAACATCTCCGATCTGCAGGAGAAAGACCGCTTCGACATCGTCCTCGCCAATCCACCCTTCGGCGGCAAGGAGCGCCAGGAAGTGCAACAAAACTTCCCCATCCGCACGGGAGAAACCGCTTTTCTCTTTCTCCAACATTTCATCAAGCGCCTGCGCGCCGGGGGTCGCGGGGCGATCGTCATCAAAAACACCTTTCTCTCCAACTCCGACAACGCCTCGGTGAGCCTGCGCCGCGAACTCCTCGCCACCTGCAATCTCCACACCATCCTCGACTGCCCCGGCGGCACGTTTCTGGGTGCGGGCGTCAAAACCGTCGTCCTCTTTTTCGAGAAAGGCACGAAGACCCGGAAGACGTGGTTCTACCAACTCGACCCCGGCCGCAACATGGGGAAGACCAACCCACTCAACGACGCCGATCTTGAGGAGTTCATTGAGCTGCAAAAAACCTTCGCCGATTCAGACAAGAGCTGGAGCGTAAACGCCGCCGACATCGATCCCGACACCTGCGATTTGTCGGTGAAGAATCCGAAGGGAGCCGAGGCAGTCGTGCACCGCAGCCCACAGGAAATCATCACAGAAATCTCACGCGGAGACGCGGAGTGCGCGGAGGTGTTGGCGAAGATCAAGGGGCTGCTATGAAGAAGGCCAAGGCTGAGGTTCACGCGGAGACGCGGAGCTCGCGGAGAGAATCCAATCCTCCGTCCTCCGCGCTCTCCGCGCCTCCGCGTGCGAACATGATTGGAACTGAAACGGCTGCCTCACGCGGAGACGCGGAGTGCGCAGAGGTGCTGGCGAAGATCAAGGGGCTGCTTCAATGAGTGTAGGCAGGAAAATAATTACACTCGGAGAGGCCTTCAAAACCGTCACGGGCAACACTCCATCCAAAGGCAATCCAGCATTCTTTGGAAATTTTGTGCCATTGGTTAAGCCGCCCGAATTGTGCGACTCTATCTTGGATTCTGCCGAAGATGGTCTTTCAGAATCCGGTTCAAAGGTAGCGCGGATTGCTCCTGCAAATTCGATCCTTGTCTCATGCATCGGCAACTTAGGCAAAATTGGATTCAACACCGGCCCCGTTGCATTCAATCAGCAAATCAACGCGATCCTACCGAACTTAGAGCGAGCGGTTCCGCAGTTCATGTTTTACCAAGTTCTTTCTCCCGAGTTTAGGGCTCAGCTGGAAGCACTGTCGTCAGGAACGACTGTTCCCATCGTCAACAAATCGCGCTTCAACAGCATTGAGATTGTCCTCCCTCCGCTCCCCGAGCAACGGCGGATCGTGGGGATCTTGGACGAAGCGTTTGCGGGCATCGCCACCGCCCGAGCCCACGCCGAACAAAACCGCCAAAACGCCCGCGCCCTCTTCGAAAGCCACCTCCACACCACATTCACCAAGCGCGACCCCGGCTGGGTGGAGAAATCATTCGGCGAGATCGCAGACTTCAAAAACGGATTGAACTTCAATCGAAACAGCTGTGGCCAGACATTGCCTATCGTCGGAGTCGCCGACTTCCAAAGCAACGACTTCGTCCCTAATGCTGTATTGGAATCAGCCACAATCGACGGAACGTTGGACGATGGCTACGCACTCAAGCGAAATGACATTTTAACGGTTCGCTCCAACGGCAGTAAGCATCTCGTAGGACGGTGTATGCTCGTAGCGGATCTCGATGAAATAACGTCATATTCCGGTTTCATCATTCGCATCAGGTTCGACGAGAAACTGATCCACCCTAGATTTCTGCTTCATTTCCTGAAGTGCAGCGCGACACGTGACATCCTAACCAGTGGTGGTGGTGGGGCGAACATCACAAATATCAATCAAGTTAAACTCTCGGCTCTTTTGGTTTCGTTTCCCGTATCTCTCATCGAGCAAATTCGCATTGTCCGCCAACTCGACGCCCTCCAAGCCGAAACCCGCCGACTCGAAGCGCTCTACACGCGCAAGCTCGCCGCGCTCGACGAGTTGAAAGCCGCCCTCCTCCACCAAGCCTTCTCCGGCATGCTCTGACTCCCGCCACGCAAGACCAATTCGCACTGTTCATTAGCGAGCGAGCTCACTAACGTCCCCCCATGGCACCCAATCCCGACATCCGCTGGCACCAACGCTTCCAGAGCTTCGGTCTGGCCTTCGCCAATCTGTCGGCTGCCGCTGAACTTGCGGCCACGCGCCCCCTCTCCAACCTCGAACAACAGGGCCTCATCCAAGCTTTCGAGTTCACTCACGAGTTGGCTTGGAACGTCCTCAAGGACTACCTCGAAGCGCAGGGCTTCGTTAATCTCATCGGATCAAAAAACGCCACCCGCGAGGCTTTCAAAAACGGCCTCCTGACCGCAGGCCAGACGTGGATGGACATGATCGCCGCCCGCAATCGCAGCAGTCATACCTACAACGAAAAGATCGCCCGCGAAATCAGCACCGCCATCCTGGCTGATTTCGTGCCCCAGTTTCGGACCTTCCAGACCAAATTCACGGAATTGAAGTCTAAGGAATCATGACCACTAGCCGCAGCCTTTCCCCCCAAACCGTGGAGCAAATCACTACGGTGATGACGCGTTTCCCTGCGGTGGAAGGGGCCGTGCTCTTCGGCTCGCGTGCCAAGGGCACCAACAAGCCCGGCTCGGACATTGATCTGGCCCTCACCGGCGGGACGCTCGACTGGCGCATCGTTGGCCGGATTTACGACGCGCTCGATGATCTGCTCCTGCCCTACAGCTTCAGCCTGATCCATCTTGATATCGCCACCGATCCCGCTGTGGCCGCTCACATCGCCCGCGTGGGCATACCGATTTATAGTCAGGAACCGACCCCGGCGAAATAAGTCCGTCCATGCCCGACACGCGCAAGCTCACCGCGCTCGACGAGTTGAAAGCCGCCCTCCTCCACCAAGCCTTTTCCGGGATGCTATAATCCGCCGTTCGCCCATGCCTAATCCAGTCCCCATTATCGAAATCAAACCCGAATGGCGGGGACGGATCGAAACCCTGGGTAGCAAATCCAAATTTTGGTTTCGGAAGGACAATAATCCGGATGACCTCTGGTTGTTCAAAATTTCTCGCCCCGATACGGGTGAACATTGGGCGGAGAAGGTCGCCTCGGAAATCGCCGGCCTGCTGGAGTTACCCACGCATATCGTGGAATTCGCCCGCTTCGAAGGCATCATCGGCTGCGCGGTCCGCTCCTTTCTGGAGAGTAATGAATCTTTGATTCACGGCAACGAGGTGCTGGCCGGCGTGATCCCCGACTACGACAAGGATAAGCAACGCGGTCAGGCTGACCACAATTTTGCCAATATCGTGAGCGCACTGGAAAGTGCGCTTCGACTCCACCATTAATCGCAAGCAGGTATCCTATCTATTCGTCGGCTACCTCATGCTGGATGCCTTGGTCGGCAACACGGATCGGCATCATGAAAACTGGGGCGTCGTTCAAAAATGGGAATGGGTGAAAGGTGCCTCAAGCAGCATGACTATTTCACTGCATACTTCGTTGGCTCCCACTTACGATCACGCCTCATCGCTTGGGCGGGAGATGTTGGATGAACGGCGACAACGCATTCTCGCTGATCCCGCATGGATGAAACGCTACATCAATGGTGGAACCGGAGGTATCTTTCGAGATGCCCAAGCCAACAAAGGATTGTCCCCTCTGGCTCTCATTGAATTGGTCGCCAAAACCTATCCGGCCTTCTTCAAACCTTGGCAAAAACGCATCGTCGAACTTCCGCCTAACTTCGCCCAGCCCATCATTGCTCCAATCCCGGATGCCTGCATGTCAGCGGCCAGCAAGGAATTCGCTCTAGCTTTTCTGAATGAGAGCCGTAAACTGATCGCATCCATCCCATGAAAAGCCTCTATCTCGCTTGGCAAGCCCCTCAGGACAGCCCGCAAAGCCGTGCTTGGTTTCCCATTGGCCGTCTGGACTCGCGCGAGGAAAATAGTGGTGATCTAACTTACCGTTTCCGCTACACTCAAGGAGCACTCACCGCCCATACTGAGTTGGGGTTCGATCCTTTGATGTCGTTCCCCGAATTTGAGCACGATTACCAATCATCGAAGCTCTTTCCCCTCTTCCAGAATCGGGTGCTATCTCCCAAACGTTCCGATTTTCCCGAATACATCAACTGGCTCGGTCTCACGGAAGAGGAAGCCGACCCTATTTCCATTCTTTCAGTGTCTGGTGGGGCTCGGGTCACCGACAGCCTCCAGACTATCCCCAAGGTAAACAAAGCACCCGACGGCAGTTTCCATCTTCGCTTCTTTTCCCACGGGTTGCGCTATCTCACAAAGGCATCTCAAGAACGCACCATGCAACTGCAAGCCGGTGAACCTTTGCGCATCATGGTCGAGGTCAACAACCCCGCCACCCGACTCGCGATCCCGCTCCTCACGCACGATTATGTCATGGTGGGCTGGGCTCCTCGGTATCTCGTCGATGACCTCACCCGATGCATCCCCCAAGCACCTGAAATTGAGGCTAAGGTAATCAAGGTGAACAAAGACAATGCCCCGCTCAACCAATCATTGCTGGTCGAATATGCAGGGAGAGCACTGGATGGAGTCGATCTGATGTCGTCGCCAGACTTTCAGCCACTTGTTGGCTAGTTAACTTTACTGGCTCCCCAGCATTGCCTCCGGTCTGAAGTGGTTTGCGAATTGGTTCGAGGATTCACGTAAAACTTAACACGTCCCAAGAACATGGTAAGAAAACTGCCCTTTTCTTTACATGTCGTTCTCAACATCTGCCTCAAGTTGAGATTCCCTTTGCCTCCAGCACCTCTTTTTGCGGCTATTCAGTAACCCCTTGCTCATGAACGAAGCCGAGACGCGCGCGGAACACATCGACCCGGTATTAACCGCGGCGGGTTGGGGCGTCGTCGAGGGCAGTCGCGTGCGGCGCGAATACCGGATCACGCTCGGGCGACTGACTGGGGGCGGGAAACGTGGAGAGGCGGATTTCGCCGACTACGTGCTCGAATACCGTAACACCAAGCTCGCGATCATCGAAGCCAAGGCGTGGGACAAGCCGCTCACCGAGGGCGTCGGGCAGGCCAAGGACTACGCGGCCAAGCTGTGCATCCGCTCCACCTACGCGACCAATGGCCAAGGCATCTACGCCATCGACATGCAGACGGGGAAGGAGGGTAAGACCGACCGCTACCCGACTCCCGATGAACTTTGGGCGGCGACTTTCGCGAAACAAAATGACTGGCGCGACCGCTTTGCCGCGGTGCCGTTTGTCGAGCCAGGTCTGGAATGGCGGATTCGCTACTATCAGGAAATCGCCGTCAACCGGGTGCTGGAACGCGTGGCCCAAAAGGAATCACGTCTGCTTCTGACCCTCGCCACCGGCACGGGGAAAACCTCGATCGCGTTTCAAATCGCGTGGAAGCTTTTCCAAGCTAAATGGAGCCTCGGTGGCGAACCGACCCGCCGCCCG
>Ga0209491_10007036_pt1 | contig 15106 bp, 9 predicted proteins | sample BON02_FD_187213 | JGI IMG/M metagenome (GOLD analysis project Ga0209491, IMG submission 187213) | Freshwater microbial communities from Lake Bonney liftoff mats and glacier meltwater in Antarctica - BON-02 (SPAdes) (version 2) | ecosystem: Environmental > Aquatic > Freshwater > Ice > Glacier...
GTTTATCTATGATACCTTGACCTACGTCTCCCACCCTAGAAGGGGGGTGTCGGTGCGCGGTAGCTCCGGGTAGTAAAGGAAGCTCTACCTCCATAAGGTGCGTGTGACCAGGGGACTTCGGGTCAAGAGCGAACGCCTTAATCCTCTTAGCTAGTAGTTGACGAACCCGCTCAAGTTGAGTTGGATTGAACTGGTTGTCCGGGTCGAGTTGTATAGAGTTTAATAGTATCTTTTCGGCTTCGGACAAAGAAGAGAGGGGGTCAGACGGATCAGATCCCTAGTCCTTGGCTTCGTGGATTTTAAACTTTATACTAGCCGAAGCTACTGCTGAGAAGCTAGGGAGCGTTACGTCCATGTTAGAAGTATTCCATACGGTTACATATACTGCTCTTTCGGGGGTAGGTGTCTCTACGCGCATCTCCACGAGAGGCGTGTCCTCCAGTCCTACACGGTTGGGTAACCGATCTACTAATACAGCCGAGTCTAAATGGCTCTGGAAAGTTTCCGGAAGCTTAATCAGGAAGGTTGCTTTGCATCTTTTGGGGATGCGTACTGCTTCGTGAGTAAACAGTAAGCACTCTTCCGAACATAGGCGTGGAGGGTTCCCGTTAGTATTAGGAGTAGTGGGGTCTGGTGGTTCGGGAATAGGGTCGATGTTGACCTGTTGCCCATCCGTGGATACTCGAGGTTGACTAGGGTCAGAATTTAGATCTAAGGGCTGAATAGGGGTGCTAAAGGCTGGTCTGTCAAGGGGCGGAAGACCTGCTTCCGTCTTAGTCGTAGGCGCTAGCGCTTTCGGCTCTTCTGAAAGTGTGAGTGCCATAGGCCGCTCCTCCCCTGGGGGAATGGTGGTGACCGGGACGTTATGCGCCTTCCTATCGTCTTCTCCTGTAAGGAGAGTCATGCTGCATGGACCGGTGATACTAAGGTTAATGGTGGCTCCTCTACTATGGAGAAAATTGTTGCCTAGCAACACCATAGATGAGCCTTCTACTACAAGAAAACGGTGACGGCATGCTAAACCAGCTAAAGTGAATACTATGGTAGCATGTCCGGCGGTGGCTAAAGCGCGGCCGTCTGGCCCGCATACATTAGTATTAGTGTCGTCATAATCTCGTATGACCGAAGCATCGACAGGAAGGCTTAAGAGGAGCTCAGTTGTAATGACTGAAGGTCCCGCACCTGTATCTGCCAGAGCTCTGGGTACTCGAAAAGAGTCGTCACTAACGTAATTAGATTGTCCGTGAGATCTACATATTATAAAATCCTCCACAAAAAGGCAATGCCTATGGCAACCGGACGTGGGGGTGTCGGTGACCGTGCTGTTGGGGATAGGCATGGTGGCGGCCACTATGAGTACGCTAGGCTCGGCCGGCGTCTGGGCTACGAAAAGCTTATGTTGCGCACGTATACTGTTTGCAAGCTGTTCGGGGCTAAGGCGTTTAGATAGGGGTGGCCGTTGTGGTGTGTAAGGGGTGGCTCCTAAACCTAGGTTAGGGCAACCTCTGGGGGGTGGGAGCTTATCCCATACCTTATAAAGGGATTTATAAAGTGGTGCCTTTGTAGAAACATTGGCTATAAAGTGACTATTAGGATTAACGTGTTTCATTAATGAAACCATATGTTCCGAAACCGCATTAAGGGATGGTTTAAACAGTTTCCTTCGAGAAGTGACGTGATGAGGCACGTGTTCGTCCGAGGAAGGGGAAACCGTGAGAACCGAACCGGGAATAAGGGCTGCATTCAGTTCTATATTAATGGAATCAGAGAGGGCTACCCAACCGTAAAGTCTAGCCTCCGGTCCGTCGTGAGTTACTTGCCAAGCTTTCCACGTGCCTCGTATGTTGCGTACGTGGCGAACGGGTCGCAGGGGTAAAGGTATACGTGGTGTATGATCTAACCAGGGCTCGTACCTAACGGAGGGGCCGGTGTGAGTAGAGCAAGTGAAGACGGGTAGGCCCTTGCGCTGAGCTTTAGCGAGTTTATCCTGGACGATACCTGCGGCTACTGTAGGGGTCACCCAACTTAACACCTCGGGAAGGCCTGGGGTATTAGACTCTATAAATACGCGAATGAGTGGGAGTGTAGATGCTTCCTCGGGTTTGCCTATCGTAGAGTCAATATCGCTAGGGGCGCTGATTGAATTAAATATATCTGTTACAGTCAGGGGTATAAGTCTAGGATTACCCTTACTCCGTTCGTTTAGGAAAGGGGTCCACTGTGCTGCCATAGCTATAGCGATTCCATAACTAGCCCGTGTGTTTTCGGCACGCGGGGCGTGGTGTGGAAGTATAGGCATATCTTTGGTGGCAGTGACGCAAGTTGGTTGAATCTGGGGAAGGCCGGCACTAAGGTTGAGGCCCATAGGCTGGGCTGAATCAATGCCGTGGTCACAGGGACAAACAACTTGGGGTGCAGTGGACAGATTAGTAAACGGGTCGGGGCTTACATAAGAGGTCTCGTAAACGAAGTACGGGACATCAAATTTAGGCGCCCGGGGCGTTCTATAGGTGGATGGGCTGGAGTCTGTATTTAACCTAATAATTAGGTCAAATCCTGCGTCTAGGAGGACATCAGGGGCTCCTACAAAATGGGGGATGTGAGATACTGTGGAGGAGAGTGGATCGCTGGTAGCGACATCCGCCCCTGCGGCGTGAAACATAGACGCAATAATGCCGTGAGTATCTCCTACTAATAGGACGAGAGGTCTACCTATACACCTAGCTTCGAGTGCGGCGCTATCCCGATGGATGTCGGATAAGCCTGAAAACAAAGCATCGTAGTGGAGAGGTAACACCTCCACTAGTGGCGTTAGCGGGGTGGCAGTTGGATTTAAGGTCCAGGCTGCTTCCATTAGTGCTGTGGGGGTTAGGGCATGAGAGCTCTTAATAATGGATATACTAAGTGCTTTATCAATAAGCCTATTAATAAGAGAGGGGTTGTGTTCATGCGTGGGTGAAGGATATGCTATTCCATAAGCTATGGCTATGGATAGCGCATCTTCTAGTGTGGTTGTGGAGATGAATGTGTGGGGTGGTCTGAGGAGCTCCTTGTCCTGCTAACCAGGCGTCTCGGGGGGACCGTCTCCGTCACTATTACTCTGGCACTGTTTCCCGAGCAGCTGCTCAGTGGGAGTCAGGGGGCGTTGGAGTGTTGGAACGGGGGTGATAAGGTCCGCCGTGGCATGGGACGGAGGGGAAGCAGGGGGGCTAGGAGCCTCAGGTGGCGGCAAGGGGGGACATGGGGGCATATCACCAATGTACCCATGCTGCCTAAAAGGTTTAGGCTTGTGTATAAAATTAGTGATCCTTTCCCAAAAGGTATAATTAGGCCTAGTTTCGGCGTCTAGGCTCAATTCTACTACCTTAGTAAGAAGTGATTCTAATTCTATTCCGTGTCCTTGCGGGGACGGAGGAGGCGAAGGCGAAACGTAAAGGGCGTGGAGTGGCGTCTTAGGGATCTCCCTATCGCCAACAAAAGGGGATAGCTCGCCGGCTTCCTACTGTTTATCGAAACGCTTAAGCAGAATCCCCTGGAGATAGGGTCGGTGTTTATCCGGCGTGTCTGGCCCTCCTCCTTCGGCGAGAAATCGAACAAAGCTCTGGCACCGGTATGGGGAGTGAGCTCCTTGACCTGTGCTTTACAACCACTTGTCAGACTCGGCGGTACCAGCCGGGGCTCGGGGTCTAAATAGACAGTAAGCGCATCCATTTTCGTTGGTCCACGTTCCGTTATCGCTCCTAGCGCGACCTACACAGTGGGAAGAACAAGTTTCATCGCTGGGTCTAGCTTGGGCCAGAAGGGTAGTGAGTTCGCCATAACTGCCTAGACGTAGCCACTCATCGAAATCAACGAATATACCGTACTCCCAGTTCTCCGGTGTCCAGTCGACGTTACCAGGATTACCGGTGGCGCCCTCGGGATGCGCGCATTTGCGTCCATTGGAGTTGCGTTCACGTGGGTCCGTTCTACTATTAGGAGGGGGTAATCCGCTTACGCTTCCACTCGCGACTACTCTAGGAACCGCGTTATAGGGTTGACCCCTTCCTCCGCGACCAGTGTTGCTGTTCCTGTCCCCCTTACTGCCGCCGCGCTGTGGGGCGGGAGCGTTTGGTGTGTGAGGGGTGGTTACTGCAACAGTTGAAGTAAGTGTTTTCTTCGTACTGGTCTGTAAGGTAGACATCTGTTTGGATAAGGCGGCCACCATTTTGTGAAGGTCTCCGTCATCCCTACGGCTTGGTGTTGAAGTGGAGTTGGTCTCAGGTTGAACGGCCGCTACGCGTTTGGGAGTAGAGCTGCTTGGATGTTGTGCGTTAAATATCTTTACAGCGTCATTAGCCAATTCGAAGGTCTGAATGTGGTGAGAGGCGATGTAGGTATTACTCATCTCCTGTACCTTACAACCTCCGGAGCGAATCCTCTGTTGTGCCTCGTGCCAACGAAGGGTAAACTGGTGATGGTTAGCGCGGCCACGGACGGGGTCACTAACATCGTTTCCAAGACAGAAAGCGGTACGGGTGTTGATCTCACTAGCATACTGCTCGTTACTCCAAACGGTGTGGTGGTCGATATCGTCTCCTAATTTCTGCAGATAGCTGTCAAAGACGCGGTTGGCTAGAGTAAGAGCGTCTTCGCCCGGCAGGCGAGAGACACACGCTTCCCATGCGGCGGAAGGTGTTTCTCTGGAATAGCCAGGGACGCCCAGTGAAAAGGAGCTATCGAGTTTAGCAACTATCACCATGGCGTGAAGGACGGGGTTACAGAGGAGAGACGAGTCTTTCATGGCCGTAACTACAATGGATCGTACTCGCTGCTGCCCGGTTTTGAGAGCGCGGCTACAAACATGCAAACAGGCGAGGCTCTCCATCCAATCGCAACCGTGGGTGAGTGCGTTAGTAATGGCGCGGATAAAGGTTAGGCGAAATGTTTCCCATCCCTCCGCCATTTTAGTGGCATCGTCGCCGGCCCGTAAATCGCCATGAAATTTTAAGGTTTCTAGCGTGTTTAGGGCGGTTGTCGAGTCCTTAGACTTACCCTTGGTGCGTTGGAGAGTGCGAGCCTCTAACCATTGCGTCAAGATCTCCCTCAAATAGATGGAATTACTATGCCATTTGTCGCCTGATCTATTCCTAATCACAGAGAGTACTAAGCGAACCCACTCTGAGTCTTCGGAATCTATGTAGACGGCGGCGTGCTCCGAAGCCGAAAGTTCAAAGAGGGCCATCCAGTGGCTGGAGTTGGCGCCGGTGGAGACGTTCCTTTGGTCTTTAGGGTCTCCCGGGTGGAAAATTTTACCGTGGGAGTCCTGTGGGCAGGGCGTTTTGTAAGACTCTATCTCCGGTTCGTCTCGTCCATAGGGCACTCTCTTCCTTGATACGCCAGGAGTTGGCATATGAGTTTGGGGAGTGACGGGGGCGTGGAACCAAACCGGCCCGGGTGTATGCAAGGGGGCTGATACGGGGTTGGGGTTACCAAAGGCGGCCATTCCGGTAGGGTCTAGGCCGTTAAATTAAGCCTGGAGCTCAGCCGAGTGGGTAGCGGCGGGGACAGGAGGGACCGTGGAGGTCCGCTGAGGGTGGTGTGTAGGCTCGCCTGGATCAAACCGGGTGTGGCGCTGCGGTGGAGGGTTAGTGGCGGCCTCGTCTTGAGCACGCAATTCAGCTAGCTCTACGTCCTTAAGTCTCTTTCGCTCCGCGTGAGCTGCCCGTAGGTCCCTAAGTTGGGCCTCCTGGTTTAGGATTTCGTACTTCTGGATTTCGAGCGTAGGCTTACGTTCCTGATCGTAAACCGCCTGTTCGCGAGCATGGAAGCTCTTCTCTGACCGAAGGTCATCGGAGACAGAAGCGTTACTCTCCGCATACGCGCTAGCGGGGCGTGGCACCGTAGGAATAGATCCGTAAGGGGCTGTGACAAGTACGGGCACGTGGGGAGTGGTGGCCGCTACCGGCACGTGTGGAGTGGTAGCAGCTACCGGCACGAGTGGAGTGGTGGCAACTACCGGCACGTGTGGGACAGGCCTTAAACCTAACCCCAACCCTAAATTCAACCATGACGGGACTGGGGCGGCGACGGGTTCTGATCTGGCACTCGAAAGGGAGGCGTGGGACACGAGATCGCCGTTAGGGCCGTACCACGGGGCTTGGAAAACGTCGTATCCACTGTCCATCCCAAAATGAGGATTTGGGGGAGGATAGGGAGCCGGCGTAGAAGGCCTAATGTGTGGGGATGATAATCCACTATAAGCCGGGGGCGCCATAGGTTGAAGAGATGGAATGAGGGTTAACCCTTAACCCGAGTTACGATCGCTGTTATATGTACGCCGCATCTTGTTTACCCGCCTGGAATGACGAGCATGCAAATCGAGGCCAAATTTAGAACGAGCGTTCGTTATTACTCTAGTAGCTCCGCGACGAAGTGCGTCGGGGGAGTCATCTATTTCTTTGAACATCGCCGAGTAGCTACGCAAAGCGGCGCTAGAGGCGTAACGGGCCCGACTCATAAGAATAGCCGAGGGTTAAAAAAATGAGCAAATGGAGCCCCGCGCATGAGAACCTCCATGTGAAGAAGAGTCAGGTAGCGACTCGCTATCGGATTCATCGTAATCACTGGCCGGAGCAGAGGCTGGGTTCGAGGGTGGTGGAGCCTCGTCTTCGTGGTTCAAACGGGGGAGAACGTGGGAACTTGATGAGGGGGTCTCACCAGGCTCATTCTCCGTACGAACTATGAAAACGTCTACCTCCGTGTGTGGTAAGGGTGGTGTAACTGGTGGCGTGCTGCGTACACTGTGTGTGTCGGCTACCGAAAGGGTTCTAACCGGGGACGGGTTAGATGAGCCCGTTATGTAATGGGCGGCCTAATTGGAAACATAAGCCTCTGGCATTGGAGTAGGCAGCAGCGCCAATGGAATGTGGGTAGGTGTATCTGTTGTTGCCGGAGGCGCTGGGTGGGAGGGCGGGTGAATCGCCAAAGGCGCTGGCTGAGTGGTCAAGATGGAAGGGGAGCCCGGAGGCGTGCCGTAGCTAATAACAGATTCCGGAGCGGAAGGGGGATTGGAAGGCGGGGGCGCAGCGCAGGAACAGGAAGGCGGGGGCACAGCGCCGTCGGCAAGCGTAGTAAACTGGGTACATGTTAACTCCAACACGGGAGGGGTGACTGGAAGGTTAGCCATTCTCTCCTTACAGGTCATACCACAAAAATCGTAGTGGCCCGTAGTGGAGTAATAAAAGATGAGGTTCCTACAGCTTGGAAAGCCACACTTCATATCACCTGGTCCTGCTTTAGGTTTATCACCGTATTTATTTGCCAATTTGGCGTGGTTAATACAGCAAAAATCGTAAGCAAGTAGGTCCGGTCTGAAGTGGACCGGGCGTTCACATTCCGGGAGGGCGCACCTGGTTTTAGAGCGGAGCGCCTGTAGGTACTTGAGGGGGCTACGGCCACAACAGAGGGACGCTGTACCCTCGATAATAAAGGCATCCTTGTTGCAGTTCTTAAGTGCGCACTGAGGAACCGCCGGGGGTGAATGGTGTCGAGTGGCCATGGGGTGGTTACGTGGCACGGTGAGCCTGGGGAGCTGATCGATATGAAGTTGCACCATAGTCTCCTCTATCTGGCGGTCGAGCTCAGCATCCTCGGCCATAGTGATCGCGTTAAGTTCGCGTATTCTACGGTCATTCTCACCGTGGAGCGCCTCATACTTATCTTCTTTATCACGAGCCTCCTTAGTGAGTTTGAGACGTCGAATAGATTCGATCTCCGACTCCGTCTGCACTAAAGGGGTAATGCGGCGGGAAGTAGGTCGTGTGGGAAGGTTGACCTCGGCGTCTCCGCACGGTATACAAGTTTGCATATCGGGAGGCGAGCCGGGGGGCGATGGTGGTGGAGGTGAATCAGGAGGCGGTGGCGGGGGCACACAGTCGTCACTATTATCACCCGAAGAATAATCTTCCCAAAAATCAACATCTCCCCCCACGTGGGCGGCTGGGTCAATAAAACCAGGAGGTATGTCGATCTTATTACCACACTCATTTGCATGAGCACTATCCGGGTTGAACCCGAGATTGCGTTGTGGTGGGGTGGAAGAAGATGGTGGAGCGGGGGAGGTGGTGCTGCCTTGGGAAGTGGAACCCTTTAGGCCACTAGAAAGCCTTTCCATGGCTCGAAATAGCTCGCTAGGGCCTGGGGTTTCTCCAGGCTTATCCTTTCTCTTCTCATCCTCTGAGGGTTTATCGTCCGGCGGAGGGGGAGGTGGAGGTGGGGATGAAGTGCTGGAGTCAGTGTCGGCCCTAATAAGCCTAACACACCAAAATTTCTCAGGGGGTCCGGTCCCGCCATCCTCCGCAAAATTCCTGCTAATCGGGCCTTCGGAGACCAAGTATATGGATTCCTTATTGGGTTGACATGCCCAATAAATTAATCCCACCTCGCATACGTTCCAACACGATGCAAGTGGTGTTGGCCCGCTTTGGTATGCCCACGAGTGTAGGTAAGCGGCGAAGAACGTGTCATTTCCAATAGGAGTTGGACCCATGTTCGTCCACTCCTCCCCGGCGTGAAATAGAAGCTCTTCTACCGTCTACCATTTATCGTGCGAGGATGATGGTTGTTTCAGCAAATCGGTGACGATTCTACTAAGGATGGCGTCGGCAAATGAAGCCATTTTGAGGGTTGCGTACGGGGCGGGTTTAGTGACCGGAGTGGAAACATCGTTAATCCTGAGGCGCCATCTATTGCCTGGGTGAGAAACAGATGGATAGGATTCAAAGCAAATATAGGTAATGTTGTTCTTAGGGAACTTGGCCCATCGAAGCAAACCGATACATAAGATGCAATGATCATCCCCGGTGGTTACCGAATACTCCGCGGCACACAAATATAGGTACAGACGGAATAAGCACACCTCGTACTTTTGGTTCGCGGTCATACCTTCGGCTAATTCCGTGAGGTGCCCTATAAGTTCGCTAACGGTATAGGAATCCTGTTCCGTTGGCCCTTGACAGCAAAGTAGATAGGTAACTGCACCACCGAGGAGAGGATTGACCGTGGGATCTGGGTCGGGACGCGGCGTAAACGGGTCGGAATGAGCCGAGGTGCCATCCGGGTTATTCCTAAGAATAATGGGCGGCCCCTTATCGTCCCGGGGAGGCGGAGGTGGCGGTGGCGGTTCTGAATCGTTGCTATCGTCTCGGGGAGGCGAATGTGGCGGTTGTGAATCGTCGCTGGATGATTCGTCAGGTATCGGGAGGGTCCCGTCAGGGAGCTTGAAATGATATCTTTCTCCTATACTGAGATCATGGAGCCCCTCCAATTCGAAAACTATCACAAGGTGTTGATACTCTGGTAGTCTGGCCCAATTATACAAACCGGTGGCAAGAATAGCTCCTTGGTCCGTAGGCGGGGTGAGACCAATGGTACCCAACGCCTCTAATTAGTCGGTTAGACATTCAGAGGTTGCAACCTCGCTAGACCTGTAACTACCGTGATCTGGTAGGTGTACCCCCCTCTCTAATAGATCGTCAATCGACCACCACTGGCCGTTAGGTGCCTGTGGCTGGTGTAATAAACCGATGATAATATTACGAAGGGCGGTTCCAGCCCCGGGAGAAGGATTAAGGTCTAAAGAAAGAAAACTCCTGTCGGTTGACAGGTTGATTGGCCTCGGTAGTCTTCGAACTATAGCCCTTCCGCCTGGCACCACAACCGGTGGAGGTAGGGGCGTATTGGCGGCGCCCCAGCGCCAGCTAAGGAAGTAATTATCTCCCGGGTGTTGGTCGATAAGTAGCGAGACCAGAGCTTCACTGACAGGGATACCCAAGGTGGCGATGCAGCGTTGATTAATAGCGAGATTGGCCCAAGCTATAAATCCCTTACAAGTGGCGTGGTCGAAGGTATCCACTCTTTTAGGGTGGATGTAACCAACTCGAGCAAGGGAATGCAAATAGGTAACAAGGCCGTTGCATTCCTCTGGTTGAGTGTAATCCAGGAAGTGGGCGAGGAGTTCACTAACCGACCGCCACATCTTTCGGCTCTTGAGTAGCGTGGGGACCCTTTGACTGAGGATAATGTTGGGATGGGTGCCTGGGAAAAGCCAGCCGGGCTTCAAGACATTAATCGGAGGTGGTTGGGCGAAGTTGAAGGATCCTTCCGCCCACCTATGTCCATTAACATCAGGAGGCCTACGTGGGTCAGAGGGATAAGAAGAAGCGGAGGAGAAAGGAGGGGATGGGCGAACCGGGGAGCTCGGGAAGTCCTTCCGACGTTTACCGTTACTCCTATCTTTCTGGGACCGACCTGCCGGGGCAGAAGCGCCTTTAGCGGGACTCTTACCGTTTAGCTCGAGGCCCCATCTATTGCAGTGAAAATCCGAGTTAGCGTTGAGTTGAACGATTCGGAAAAGGTGTCGATTTTCGACACTTCCCGCCCAACGAAGCAATCCTACGCTAGCTACATTAAACCGATTATCTTCATTTACTTGGTAACTAACAACGTCGTTAGCGATGTCATACAAGAATCGCGTGTAAACAGCGCGTGTGCTTATATGTTGCAAGTCCATGGATGCCGTGGTGCGCACTGTACGGTCTAATAGGCTCCGAAGTGGCCAAGCGTATCCGCTCCCGTCTGGACACCTGTCCTCGAGGAGTGTTCGAACATACTGTCTAAGCTTCGCGCCGGCGGCGTGTCGGACGTGTAGCGGGAACGGTTGGCTTATTAGTTCATCCCGCTCGTCGCGCATAAAACACTCCATGCAATGGGCACCGCAGAACGTCAGGGTAGTATGTTTCCTGACCACTCTATGACGGAACTGGCCGTTATGGAGTCTACAAACGTTCTCGCACTGACCCGCGTGATCCAAAAAGTGGCACCGAATCTGTAAGTCGGGAAGACTTCTACGGGGGTAAATCGGGGGTGGTGGTGGTCTACCCCTATCGTCATTGCCTCCCTCCCCGTGCCCGTAGCCGCCGTTCTGGTGGTAATGCCTAGAGGGGGCGTGTGGTGAACGGGAAGGAGTGGAATGGTGTGCACCAGCTGAACGATGTCGACGGCTGGGCCCGGGGTCACCCCCAGCGCAGCTACGGGGTGTTTTACAACGGTTAGCTCTACGCTGCTCTTTGCGTGGGCTTGTAGGGATAAACCGAAGGACGGAGTAAGCTAGGACGGAATGAAGGGAACCAGATAAGGGTCGGTCGGGCTCATGCGGGGAGATGGTCGGTTCGGGGGTGACTGGGGGCAAGGTTGCTCCACGGGCGTCACTCGTCTCGACTACCTCGGGCACGAAACCGGCACAGCTACGGGGGGTCTTGCGAAGAAGGTCAGCTCTACGCGTTTCCTTGTCGCGAAGGTTAGCCCTGCGCGTCTCCTTGCGAGAGTATGGGTGGAATGCGCGGAGTTTGCACCGGATATGATGGTGGCGGTAGCCACCGGTCATCACCGCCGCCCAAGATGGTGGAACGAAGGGAACAGCTAATACCGGGGGGGGTGATCCGGGGACCATAAAAGGCCCATCCTTAGTAGCGGTTAACCGCTCCTGCTCTTTAAGCAGATGGTTATGGTTAAGGGTGGCGGCCTTAACCTGCCGCTGGGCGGCCCGGGATAGGAGAACCAAATCTGGCGCCTGAGTGCGCTTAAGAGCTGGCTTCTTAGTGGAGAGGCCAGGCTCGCCTAAATTAAGGGAAGCAGGCACCGTTCGCCTAAGATGGAGTAAGAGTTTCTTCGAGCCAAAAGGCGTGGGACGATCCTCTGAAATAAAGAGCAGATGGGAGTTTAGCTCCTGTACGGCAGAGGTGCGTAAGACGGAAGGCTCCGTTTGGCTAACATGACGCGCTACAGAGACGTGGATGGCTAAGATCCGGGCGTCCTTGATGGCCTTTAAGGTAGAAAGTTCCCCTGTAGCATAGGAGAGTGCAGTGCGACAAGGTTACGTTTCCTAAGGCGTCCGTGCCGAGAAGAGGTGGTTGTATGCTGGTAATGGTAGCGCGGGCTGCGAGATTTAACGCTATGGCTTCCGAAATCGGAAGTTCTTCTCAAGGTCCTTTCGATAACGAGATAGGCGAGCGGTGCTACGCAACCGGTTACGGAAAGTGTTCGCGGCTGTGATTTGGGCACCAGCGAGGGGAACCTGCATCGGAGGAACTGCCTCGAGTGGGGAAAGGGTCGGTTCGGGGGTGACAGCGGGCATTGCTGCTCCACGGGCGTCACCCGCCTCTGCGACCTGGGGAAAGATCGTGGGCTCAAGGGGGTCAGGCACGGGTGGAATACCCGCGGTGGTTGCCTGGTCCGCCTCGACGATCTTGGGCAAGGGGGTGGGTGAAATAAAGACCGTCTTCGGGATATGGCGCGCGCTCTTCGCGGCCTCCTTTTCTAAACGGCTCATACGAGGGGTTTGTGGTTTACTAAGGCGGGGAGCGGGGGTGGAGGGTTTGTGCGTGGAAGGCTCTGACCCATCCAGAGAGGGAGCGGCCTCGTCAGTGGGGCTCTCGGGTAGAAGGGCGTAAGTGTACCCGGTGTACGCCATTTCCATTTCCTCGCGATAAGTACAGATTTCGGCATTGGTATAGTTTCCCCAGGGGAGGAGAGTGTTGGGAGAGTTGTCTTTAGCCTCGGGTGCCCGCTCCTTCGACTTCTTGACGGTTACGTCGGGCGGCGACTCCTCGAAGGTGACGCTGGGCGACTCGATGGGGACGTTGAGCGACTCCTCGGTGGTGACGTTGGGCGACTCGATGGTGACGTTGAGCGACTCTTCCTCGATGGTGACGTGCGACTCCTCCTCAATGGTGACGTTGAGCAACTCTTCCGCGATGGTGACGTGCGACTCCTCCTCAATGGTGACGTTGGGCAAAAGCTCGACGTGTTTGAGATTAGAAGAGGTGTCATTGGTTACTATAGGAATAGTGGTTTGCGCAGGCGGGACCTGGCGGTTAGCCATTCTTGGATCCATACCAGATGCGACGAAACGAGATCCGCGAGCGACGTAGAGCCGAGTCTTGGAGAGGGCCTGCCTCTCGCGGAGACGCTGCTGAGCAGCTCCCGCCGGCTGCGAGATGGGAGAGTCGTTCGTAGAATGCTGCGGAGCAGCTCCCGTCGGCTGCGAGATGGGCGAGTCGTCCGTAGAAGCAACCGTCCGTCGGCGAAGGGCGGTTGGGGCAACGGAAGGGACGGGAGGGACGGAGGGAGCGACAGCGTCGAGAGGAGCAACGCCGGCCGGGATAGGAATTGGAATAGAAACGGAGGGAGCGACTGCGTCGAAAGGAGCGACGCCGGCCGGGGTAGGGACTGGAACGGAACCGCGGATGGATGGAACGGGTGGAACTGAAGTCCCGCACTTGGCAGACCCCTTGGCCCGACCTCGTGCGGTCTTCCTCTTCACTTTCGTCCAGCCCTCTTCGTCGTCGACGGGAAGGTTGGTCGTAAAGTGGACGGAGTGCTTGAGGGTGGAGACCTTGGGTGCGCCGGCGCCCGCGTTTTTGAGGGTGGATGGTTGGGGTACGAGCGCGATGGCCGCGGCGCTGGTGCCCGAGTTCTGTGCTTGTGGAACTACGGCTTGTCGAGCCCGTGGAGACAGGGTTGTAGGGGGAAGTATGCAACTGGCGTCGCGCGCGTCGCACACGCGCTCGCAATCACACTCGCCGCGGGCGCTAACACACGCCGCGGCAACATGGCCAGCCGTCCCGCCCACGTCAGATGACGCGAGCGGGTTGATCGTCGACTGGAAGTTCATGACCCCTCTGGGTTGGTTGGTGTTCGGGCCGGAGCCCGCCGATTCAAAAGACTGGGGCGCCGTCGGCATGGTGGCCGAGGCGCGGGTTGCAATGGCTGCGGTACTGGGGTGGTTGGTTGGGTTCAGTCGAAGCTGATTAGTCGACACGCTGAGGCCGTCGCTCGGCTGAACTGTCGCGCATCCGAAATGGTCATTCACACGAATTTGGGTATATATCTATTATGAAGGGGTCGTTATCTTAGAGAGTAAGGAATAAGGTTTAACCTTAGTCGTTACCCTGGAAGATAGACGATAAATCTGGGGGGTATGGGTGCCTGTAAACCGTTACTGATTCCTGTGCTGATGGTGACTGAGGCCGGCGCGGACTGGCCTCGTCGTCGGGTTTGACTGCCCAGGTTACATCTCGGCAATACATGTAAGCTGAGTGGCCGCGGTCAGTGTTCGTAAGAACACCAGCTCGCACGGTCCTCAACTGCTATATAAGGGGGATATAACTGGGTATCCAAGACGCTCTGCGCCTTCCTGTTCCTGTACGTCGAGTTGGCCTTGTAGAGGTCGCCTCGTCGTGCCCGTGCCTGTAGTCGGCCGTAAAGTCGTAGCGTCGCCTCGGTGGCGGTACGTCTTGGTTTACTGTCTACTAGGTGCTACATAATATGGTTATCTCGTCTTACCCCCAAGTATAGAGCTTAAGGTAATACCTTAGGGCTCTATATCTCTCGCGGATGCGACAGCAAGCCCTGCCTGCGCACGCAAGGCTACACCCACGTGTGCGTCCTCAAGCTCGCCAACGGGGCTCGTCCTGCAACCACGCGCTCAAGCTCACGAAGGGCCAGTCGAGCAGCTGGCTCACCACGGTCTTCATCCGCCGGGTTAAACCCTTAACCCGCGAGTGAGTGGGGTTGAGGGGGTGGGAAGCATTTAATGTTAATGTTAGTTTTTTTTTTGGTTTTTTTTGGTAAGCATATCATCATCAAACACACACTCCAGCCCCCCCGCAAACACCCACACGCACCGCACTAGCACACAGCACACGTATAAACAGTTTAGTTGTTTGTTTAGTTAGTTTAGGAAATGCCCTCCCCTGCCCCCCTCTGCCTGTTTATAAACAGTTTTATTTTCCGCCGTTTAGTTAGTTACTAGGAAGCTCCTAATAAACTCCTCACGCCGCTACTTTCTACTGAAATTTCGTGAAAAAAATAGAGGCCAAAATAGCCAACGGTCTCGCGCCCTACGTGTTGAATATGAGTATGCATATTATTTTATTTTATAAATGGTTAATAGAAGAAGCGACACCGACTTAGGCAACACGCAAAGCGCGCCGCGCGGTGGAGAGAGAGCGACTGTGTGCTAGACCGTCACGGCCGTAGGGGTTGGAGTCCGGGAGGCAGGATG
>Ga0209491_10007045_pt1 | contig 15099 bp, 18 predicted proteins | sample BON02_FD_187213 | JGI IMG/M metagenome (GOLD analysis project Ga0209491, IMG submission 187213) | Freshwater microbial communities from Lake Bonney liftoff mats and glacier meltwater in Antarctica - BON-02 (SPAdes) (version 2) | ecosystem: Environmental > Aquatic > Freshwater > Ice > Glacier...
GCCTCCCGGACTCCAACCCCTACGGCCGTGACGGTCTAGCACACAGTCGCTCTCTCTCCACCGCGCGGCGCGCTTTGCGTGTTGCCTAAGTCGGTGTCGCTTCTTCTATTAACCATTTATATTAAAGAAACCAGACATTATTTGGGTGTGTATGCAGCGATTTTGTTTTCCCCTTATATAGCTCATAGGAAAGTCTGAATCAGGAGGAAAAACTATAAATAGCAGATCTCAGTTCTCAGTTCTCAGTTCTCAGAAACCAGAAAACATTTGGGTGTGTAGTGGTCGCATTGTTGTATATGAATATGAGGCGATTTTGTTTTCCATTTATAGCTAATACTAATAGGAAAATCTAAACCAGGAGGAAGCGAGACTGGTCCGAGATAATTCAGAAACATTCACAGCTGCGGAGGCTACGGTCAAAAAAAAGAAGAAACCAGTTGTACAAGAAACCAGTTATCAGATATCTGCCTGGAAGAAATCGGTTTCTGGTATGCAGGAAGAAACCAGTTATACAAGAAACCAGTTATTAACTGTAATAACTCAGTTATCAGATCTCTGTCGGAGCAGAAGAAAAAAAACAGATCACAGATTTACAAGAAACCAGTTATCAGATCTCTGTTAGAGGAAGAAAACGAAAGCAGAACACAGAAGTACAAGAGCACAAGCAGATCTCTGGTAGTACAGTAAGATATCTGTATGTAGGTCTGGGTCTGGTGAGTTTACAGATAACGGGTAACGGGACGTGATCTCCTGAGGGCTGCCAGGGATCACCATTACTCCCCCCCTCCCCTCGCAAATGAAATCTTTATTCGCTGCTCACCTTAGAATACGGCACATATCCATCTTGGTTCAGTTGACTCCTCTTCATTCGAACCTTTATGCTTCGAACGGGGGGCTGTCCAAGATTGATGTATCTACTACCGTATTTGCCTGCAGTAGTTAGTACCCCATGCGGTATCCCTGAGCTGAGGATACCCGCCAGCATTCCTAAGGCCGCTCTTCGGCCACATTTCTTCGAACGACTTTCACATCCCATTCAACGCATTACGGACGCCTGCCCTTTTGTATGTTGTGTGTTCTGTGCCGAGATTCATTGCGAGGACAGTCCTCGGTGAATCTCGAGTGTCGTTTCTTGGTTGTTTGGCCTCAGAGGCAAACATATTCGTAAGAATTCTCTTATTACATTCCAGAATCGGGTTAACCCGAGGGGGTTAAGGGGGGGTTAGCCCATTCCAGAATCGGCCGTCTGCTCAAAGCAGGCGTCCAACGCAGGTCCACCAGGTTCGGCAGCTCGGGTTAACCCCGCACTACATCTACATCTGGCATGGGCTATTGGGCTGGGACTGCTCTAGCTCTAGCAGCAACTTTTTTTTGTTTTTTTTGTTGGAGATTGTGGGGGTATTTGGGTATTTGTGCGTTGCTGTCGTGTACAGCAATAGTGTTATTGTATAGTATCATCCAGTATTCGCTCGTGTAGCTGCAGTAGAAAGTTTGCCCTCGAACCACCAGTCTCCATCTCCATCTCCTAGGCCAGACGAACAAAAACGAGGCAAAAGGGCGCCGCAGGCACAAAATTGGGGTTTTGGGTCTTTGGGGGGCCTTGTATTAGGATAAAACTAGTTATTATAATAGCTAAAACTAGTTTTAAAACAGTTGCTTGATAGTTATTGGTAGTTTTATCCCTGCCTATTAATACCCCTATAATATAATATTACTACTATCAAGTACTTATAGGCTGAAGTTCTTATTACTAGCTAGCCTTGGACCTTACGTAAGTACGTAAGACCTTACGTATAATTACGTAAGGTCTTACGGAATATCCAAGGTCCCCGTGCCCGTGTGATGACCCGCTCCATTTCGACCACCCTGGTAGGCCCTGTTCTCGCGCTTTAACTTTATAACGCTTTCAGGGGCAGTGTGCAGTGTTTTTGCGAGTGGGTAAGTAAGTAGAGTAAGCGGATCTCAGCTCTCAGTGTCAGTGGATGAATCACACATAATGCACTGTCACCCCTCCCCACTCCCCACTCACCTTGCTTGGTTGTTCTGTAGCATACTATATAGCATGCTACAATGCTATATAGCCTCCATCAGATGCTACAGTACCATATAGTATAGCTCTAGCTCTACTTTTTTCTGATATTTGAACAAAAATTTTAGTTGACAGTTGACCCAATTCCGATTGCTGGTGCTGCTGCTGGCTGCTAGCCCACGCCCCGGCCGGGCTTAAATGCTTAAAAGCTATGTGTTCAAATACCAAAATTTGCATCTAGCATCTAGGACAGAGTGTAGTACTCAGTACTCAGTACTCTAGTGCAGTTATGCGTTATGTGTTATGCGGGGACCGGTGCGACTGTGGGCACCGGTACGAACAGCCAGACGCTAGAGCTGGCTGTAGTTGTATTCCTTGCTCGTTCAAGGTTGTTTCAAAGTCGGTTACCGCTCTGTACCGATGGTACAAAGCGGTCACTATAACTGCCGCACACACTAAAAAGACATCCCGAGATGGCCGATGGGATGAATCCCGTTTCCACTTCCGGTGGAATATAATTATAATGAGTCCTGCTCCCAAAACCCTCGCGTGGGTGCGCCCACGTTAGAGTACTAAGCGCCGTGGCACGCTGTAGTGTGGTATACTATACAGCATGTATTGCATCGCCCGATGCTATAGATGCTACATATATGATTATATATGCCACAGAACATCCAAGCCACTCACCACTCACGACTCCGGGTCCCCCCCACTCCCACTCTCACCAACCGCCCCGCCCCGCTCCCATAGAGCCTCATCAAACTGCAAGCACTGCCGGTCCGGTTATTACTTTATTTATCATGATATTGTGGATGTGTGTATCTCGTGTTCGTGTATAATATCGTGTGCGTGTGTACATGTGTGTGTGTGTGTGTGCGTGCGTGCGTGCGTGCGCGCGCGCGCGCGCGCGTGTGTGTGTGTGTGTGTGTGTGTGTACGCGCCAGACGCGCGTGTGCCGCTGCCGGCTGCTGGTGCGTTCGGGTTAAACCGCAGCTTGTGCGTTGTCTACTATAGGTAGTGAATGACTTCTCCAAGGCGGAGGGCCATAGCTCCGGATAGAATTTTGTAGAGTGTGGTTAGTACTTAGTACGGTGATGGGGCGGTAGTTATTGATGTTGTCGCGACGGCCTTTGTCATAAAAAGGAGAGAGATGACACCAGCAGTACGCATGTCTTGGGACATAACGCCTTGTTCGAGCATTTTCTGGTAAGTGGCAGCTAGGAGGTGGGCGAGGCGGCTTGGGGGTGAGGTCAAGACGCCTTCGTCCTTCTCATTACGCTCGGCGAGAATTTTGAAGAATTCATTAGGCAGGCCATCCCATCCAGGGGCGGAGCCGTTAGTCATTGTGCGGATAGTCATTGCGAGGTGCTCTGGGTCAAGTATGGAGTCTAGCGTTAGGGCGGCTTTTAGACGGTCCGGTAGGGTTTTGCCATCTTTTTTAAGTGCCTCAAGTAGGATTTTTTCGGCTTGGGGGTCAATGGTGGTTTGTAGGTTAAGTAGGCCACCGTTTCCAAAGTGGTAGCCTTCTGCGTGTTTGCGAATAGATGCCTGGGTGTGTAGTGGGGCGGACCCGGCGTCACTATTTGGTTTTAGCTGCTGGATCGGTTGCGAGATTTTGGAATTGCGGGTGTAGGGGAATTTCCTTCACTTCTGCAAAATACCACGCCGCCTCTGAGGACGGGCGGGCCAAGGAGCAGGACGCCACCAAGGCCGCCGAGGCGGTCCTCAAGGCCGACGAGGAGGCCCGCCGCCGCCGCCGCGGCGGACCTCGCGGCCCCCCCAGGTATCCAGGCCTACCACCTGCTCTCCCCCCTCTGTATTTAGTACTTACTCTACTAACTGCCTACCGCCTAGGGTTGTGGACTAGACTCGAGTGGAGCGCGCCCAGGACTGGCCGAGTGCCAAGCGCGCCGAGCGCCGAGCGCCGAGCGCCGAGCGCCGAGCGCCGAGCGCCGAGCGCCGAGCGCAGCGAGCGCCCAGGTGGAACTGACCGATCGACTCTTCCCGGTGGTCGAGGCCATCGTGGGGCTGGCGCAGGACCACGTGGGCACCAACAACGTCGTGCTGCTGTGGCCCGAGGGCCAGTTTGGCTCGCGCCACAACAAGCCGTTGGAGCACGCGGCCGTGCGCTACATCTTTACCCGGCTCGACCTGTCCACGCGGCGCCTCTTCCGCCCCGAGAAGACGACCCCGTGCTCGAGCACGCGCTCGACGACGGGCAGCGCGTCGAGCCGCGCCTGATTGTGCCCGTCATCCCGATGGTGCTCGTCAACGGCGCCGCCGGCATCGGCACCAAATCGCAAACATGAAGGAAATTCCCCTGTGGTCAAAAAAACCTTTCCAGCAAGATTCTCCCAGTGCGTCTGCTTTGACGCCTGCATTGAGATAGAAGGTGAGTTGTTCACGATAATAAAGTGAGGAGAGTTTGCGCTGGAGGTGAGCGTGATGGGCCTTGGCCTCCTAGCGCTGTTTTTTTGGCCCATTCTGTTATTTCCGTAAGGAGGGCGTTTAGAGTTTTAGTTGGTTCGCTGATATTGTTGTTAAAGTCAGGGATGTGGGCTTCAATTATATGTTTCGCATGGTCATGGTGGTGACCAATTTAGAACTATCCAGTAGATAGCGTGGGAAGGCCCATTTTGGGGGCGGCGAGGTGGTGTCCGTATATTGGATGGTCGTCGGACGTCTGCTCGAGCAGACGTGCAATTCTGGAGTTGTAAGAAAATTCTTACGAATGTTTGCCTCTGAGGCCAAACTACCACGTAACGACAATCGAGATTCATCAAGGACTTTCCTCGCAATGAATCTCGGCACAGGAAACACAACATACAAAAGGGCGGGCGCCCGGCGGGCGCCCGCAATGTGTTGAACGGGAAGTGCAAGTCGTTCGAAGGAATGTGGCCGAAGAGCGTACTTAGGAATGTCGGCGGACATCCTCCGGGATACTGCAGGGGGTACTAACTACTGCAGGCAAATACGGTAGTAGGTACATCTATCTTGGACAGCCCCCCGTTCGAAGCAGAAGGGTTCGAATAAAGAGGAGCCTAACTGAACCAAGATGGATATGCACCGTATACTAAGATGAGTTGCGAATAACGTGTTTATTCGCGAGGGAAGGGGGGTTGGGAGTTACTCGCACCAAGGTGGGTGATAGACTTTGTCGATTGCTTGGGCTTAACGTGGAGTTGAATCGTCGTTGCAATGATGTCTCATGTTACGAATTAATAAAACATTGGCAGGGCCGGGGGGGGGATAGACGCTCAGAATAGGTTATGTCTCGAGTCGTGAGCGAGTCATCCTAAACGGGTTCTAGTTATGAAATATTTATATATTCCGTTGGGCGGGGAGGGATAGCGAGGATGTAATAGCGTCGAAGGGCGATATTGTTATGTCCCGCGGGTCCGGTCTGCCTATGCAACGTTCATGATGATGTCGCGGAGGCGGAAGAAGACCTTGTTGGATAGGATCTTAGTGAAGAAGTCCGCGATGTTGTCGGCAGACGGGATGTAGGGGACAGTGATGCTCTGGTCCTCGATGAGCTCGCGGATGAAGAAGTGGCGCCGCGTGATGTGCTTGGTGCGGCAGTGGTGCTCCGGGTTGTAGGCGAGGTCGATTGCCGCCTTGTTGTCCATGTAGATGGTCGTGGGGCCGGGCGTGTCAAAACCGAGCTCCTCGAAGAGCTGCCGGTAGTAAGATGTAGACTTGGCGGCCTCCGAGGCAGCCATGATTTCCGCTTCGCAGGAGGAGAGAGCAACCGAGGGCTGCTGCGTGGAGGCCCACTCGATGGTGCAGCCCTGCCATTGGATGGTGTTGCCCGATGTCGAGCGCCGTGTGGCCCAGTCCGAGTCGGTGAAAGCATGTAACTCGCTCTCGCCGGATTCGTAGCAAAGGCCGAGGTCGCGCGTGTGATGGAGATACGCGAGGACGCAGTGGGCTTCTCCGAGTAGGGCAGGGGTGGGGCGGCTCATGCAGCGGCACAGCATGGCGACGGGGTAAGCTATGTCCGGCCGAGTGACGGTCGAGCAGTAGAGAAGGGCCCCGACTAGAGACTGATATTCGGCGAGTAGCGGAGGGTCCGGCGGTGAGTGGGCTGATGGAGGGGTGGCGAGCGCCTCCGGGACGTTGTCTTTGAAGTGTAAGGAGTAAGGCGTCTTCTGTACCTTGTCCGCCCGCAGCTTCTCGTCGGGTAGGTATCGGTCGACCATTGTGTCGATGTACATAGGCTGGGAAAGTTTGATGCTGGATCCCTCGTGTGCGACGCAGATGTTGAAAATGTCGCTGAGCTCGCCCTCGTCTTCTGCCTTCCAGCGGGTGTGGAGCGCCGTGCGGAAGACGTCATATACCGAGCCGACGTCGTCGCTGCCAAAAATGGCAATGATGTCGTCGCAGTAGATGCCGAGGTACACGGTGTCGTCGCCGACGCGGCGCGTGAAGATGCACGGCTCTTTCTCGCTCCTGGTGAATCCAGCTCCGCCTTGGTCGATGGGGAGCTTAAGCCAGGCAAAGAAGTCGCGCTGGAATCGGCGGCCGGCTTGCTTGAGGCCGTAGATGGGTTTCTGTACGAGGTAAACCTTGCCCTTACCGTCGGTGCCGACCTCCGTATGGCCGGGCGGGTACTTCATAAAGACAACCTCGTCGGGGAGGAGGCTGCCTTGGAGAAAGGCGGCGACGAGATCGTGTCGACGGGACTTGAGCCCCAGGCGAGCCTGGATGGCGATGAGAACACGGACGGATGAGTGGCGCAGGGTCGATGAGTAGGTTTGGTCTTAGTCGACGCCTTCCTGCTGGCTGGCCCCGTTCAGGCATAGGCGATAGGCGTGCCTTGCGACGGCCGTCGCGCTTTGTTTTGTATACCCACAGGCATCCCGTGACGTTGAAGTCGGCACCGTGGGCGTCGGCAAGGCGTCGGGCGTTACCACGGTTCATTTCGTGGAAGGAGCCGTTCGCCGCATGGTTTTGGAGCTCGGCGAGTTCGGCTGCTCGCCATTCCGCGGCCTCGGGAGCTTTCATGGCTTGGCGGTGGCCGCGGGTGTCTATGGTGGCGGCGAGGGCGGGTACCGGCACATGGCGGGGGGCGCCGGCGCGTGATGGTAAACGTTGGGAGATGGGGAAGAAGTGAGGCGTAGCGTATGCTGGGTCGTCCTCTTCTCCGTCGGTGTCGGCGCCGGGAGCTGTATCCCATGGAAACGGAGATTTGTCGCGGCTGTGGTTGACGAAGGAGACCTCGACGTCAACCTCGATGTCGTCGTCGATGTCGAGGAGGGCAGAGGGTAGGAGGTCGTGCTCTGCGGGTGGTCCCGAAGTGCTGTCGTCGCCGTCGTACGGGCTGGGGGATGTTGCGATGTGTCGCGCCTCGGGGAGATGGCTGACGGGGAGGTGAGATCGAGTTCAGCGATTGCAAGGGCAAGGACGGCGCAAAGACGGGGAGGCCACCGTTGGGACGGCGAGAGCGTGGCATCGGGTGGGGGAATCCAATGCTGTTCGGCCTCGTGCGTGCAGCGTAGGTCGCCTAGCTGCCACAAAGACTCTGACAGAGATGAGGAGAAGATGAGGCTAGTGTAACGTTGCATAGTCAAGCCGAGCTCGCACTGAGCGAAGGCCACCTCTGAGACGAGGTCGCCGGCGTGGCGCATGAAGTTGACGAGAGCGGAGGTGGTCCAGAGGGAGCCGTGCGCGGCTGAGCGACCGAGGGGGTCGATGAGGGCCCCATTCATAAAGGAAGGGTCATGGCGTGGCGAGGGCCCACCGAGGATATACGGTACCCCGGCCGCGTGGCATGCGTCAAGGATGGTTACGACGCTGTGAAGGACCTGTCGCGACTTCGCGAGCGTGAGCGCATCCGCCGGCGAGAGCGTGTCTGCAGGTACGCCGTTGGGATGGGCGGTAGTGTAGAGGGCCGCCGGGCGGCCCGACCCAGAGTCGAGATGGCGGACGATGCTGTAGGGCTCGCTGGGCGGGTTCAACACGACCGCACTGAAACTGTGGTCGGCGATGTCGTGGACGAGCAAGGAGAGGACCTGGCTGTCGGTGATGTCGAGGCCTCGACCGGTGGCTTGGTCCAGGTCGAGGCAGCGGAATCCGTGGAGCTTGAGGTGGGATGCGAGGTCCTCGGGGTGGCGGTGCCCCGAGAAGAGGTGCAGCACCGGAGGGCGGCCAGAGGGTGGTGTAGGTGCCGCGTTGGACGAGCTTGCCCATTGAGGCGCCTGTGGGGTTGGTAGCGGCTCGCCGCGGAGCGCGTGTGCCGCGGCGAGACGGAGGCGGTTAGCGGCCAGAATGGAGGGCGGGTGACGGTTGCTCCCAGAGACCCACGGGAAGGATTCGTTGTCGAAATGCAAGTTGGCGGTGGCGATGATTTTGCCGTGCGCCGGGATCCATATTAAGTAGCTGCCAATGACGTCCGGCGAGCGGCCGACGAACGTTCCGGCGACTCCACGAGCGACGAGCTTGTTGTCCCGCTCGCGCACCTGTTTGGTGACGACAGCGGCGCAGCCAAAGGGGAGATGGTTCATAACGCGTTGGCGGCAGCCTGTGATGACTTCGAGAGGAGGTATCTTGGATTTGCCGTGAGTGACGAGATTGAGGGCGGTGGAAGCGTGAGTGACGGCGTAGGGCCAGAACGAGGGTGGGGCGCCTGACAGCAGCATGTAGTATTGTGCAATGTCGGTGGCCATGCCGATGCGCCGCTCGGCTACGCCATTGATGGCCTTGGCGTAGGCGGGACTGGTCGTGTGCGAGATATTCTTGCTCTGCAGGAAGGCCTCGAACTCAGCTGACATGTAGTTGGAGCCTTGGTCCGAGTGGAGAATTTTGACTGACATGTCGCAGAGGGCGGCGTGGAGAGCATCCGCGTTGATGTTGGTGTGTGTGACTGTTGCAGCGAGGCCCCGGAACGAATCGACGAACGCGAGCGTGGCGTGTTGAGTTCGTCGGTTGATGTGTCGCGGATAGGGTAGCTGAATGTGTAGTCGGAGTGGCCGTCGACAAAGACGGCGAAGTACTTAGCGTTGCCGCGCCCAACCACGTGGTTGAACGGCCCACAGCCATCCGAGTGGATAAGATCGCCGGTGCGTTCGCTGCGCCGCCGGAGATGGCCGCCGTGTGATGTGAATTTGGCATTGGTGATGGCCCACTCAGGCTCGAGGCGGGGGGTGCCACGGGCGATGCCGCGGGGCACGTCGGATGCAGTGTCGGCGAGGCGGCGTAGTTTCTCGGCGCCGAAGGGCAGGCGACGGAATATGGCAGTGGCAAGTTCGTCCGCAGGGAGCGCTGCGAGATGTTGACAGGTATGCGGGTCGCGGAAGCCACCGAGGACGTGGACGCCAGGTTTGCGCACGTCGGAATCGTCAGCGATCGCAGCTACAGTGCACTCGCAGTCTGGGTTGATTTGGACGGAGGCGCCATTGCTGAGGAGGTTGGCGACAGAGAGAAGCGTATATTCGAAGGAAGGGACGGCGTGGACCTCGTGCAAAATGTAGAAGCTTTGGCTTCCGGAGGTGTCAGTGAGAATGAGGGGTAGCTTACCGACGCACAAAGCCGGGACCCGGGTGCCGTCGGCGGCGATGAACACCTTGTCGGATGGCGAGGTGTCAAAGAGGTCGGCGGCATTGTTGTGGATGTTTTTCGGAGAACCTGTGTCGACGATGAGCCGGAAGTCGGCGGACACGGCGGCAGGAACGTGGAGCAGGGATATGGCGCCACACGCGCCGGGGTGGAGGAGAGCGAACGCGAGGCACTGGCGGAGTCGTGAGCGGTGCGGGCGGAAGCTGGTGGGCGCGCGGCGTGTCCGTGGCAAAGGCACGCTCTGAGGATGTAGGTGACCGGACTGCGCGGGCTGTGCAGCGCGCTGTGGCGGCGTCGGTATATCCCCCGGGGAGATGAGCTTAGGCGGGAAGACAGCGGCAGCGTCGGGCGGGTCACCATCGGCGTGGCAGGCCCAGGAGGAGGCGCGGGGCGACGGGGAGGAGGTCCCACGGCCCAATCGCGTAGGGCGATGACCGGAAGGCTTGTCGCGGCCGTGGTGGTCCGTGACGGTCTCCTGGGGGGGTGGGGGGGTGTCGAAGGCGGGGGCGGCCCGCGAGGTGGACGGGGGCGGCACAAGGCGAGTAATAGCGTCAATGATGCTGTACGTGGTAGCGGCGGTTACGGCAGGGCGGATGATGAAAAGCGGCTCGCTGGCAAGCGGTAAGCAGGTGGACGCCGATGACGGCGAGGCGGTAGCCGAGGGCGGCGATGACGAATAGTAGAAACATGTCGCCGAGGTCGAGACCATTGCCGTGGAGGGCGTGCATTGCCTTGTTCCATGCTTTGTGCGAAATGTGCCAAGTTGAACAGTAGAGCCGGCTGAGAGGGGACCACGTGGGTGGAGGCGGAGAGGGCGTACCGTGGAAGACATCGCAGTCAGCCTCGAGGTCGTCACTGAGGTCGACAGGGAAGGGATGCGCGGGGTCGTGGGACGAGCGAGGGCTGGCAGGAGGCGACGCGGGTGGCGATGGTGTCCAGCAGGCGTCGTCGCGGGCGTTACGCTCAGCGATGAATGCGTGTTGGTCCGTGACCGCGCGCAGGAGATCCTGGTAGTGGTCGTGAGCGAGGCGCAGCCGGGCTTCGAGGGCGTCGATCTGGAAGAGTGCCGCGCTGCGTTCTTTGCGAGCCGCAATGAACCACTCGTCGTTGGCGGCGGTGTAGGGTGTGGTGGCGGCGGTGGCGGCGGCGGCGGTGGCGGCGGCGGGGTGGGCGGTGACGGCGACGGCGGCGTGGGCGGCGGCGGCGGTGGGAGCAGGGGTGGCGGCGGTGGCGGCGGCGGCGGCGTGGGCGGCGGCGGCGGCGGAGGGGGTGGCGGCGCCGGTTGTGGCGTCGCCCCCAGGGAGCCACGGGCGGCCGCGGGGCGATAGGGCGGGAGGGTGGGCGGGCGGCGTTGCGGTGACGGCGTCGAGGCCGTGGTCGAGGGGACAAAGGCCTGGGGGAGGCGCGGCGGCGTCGGCGGCACTGGGGCCGGCAGGCTCCGAGGCGTCGGGGTTTGTGCGCGGGCAGTCGCGGTCGAGGTGGCGTTGACCGCACTTGGCGCAGCCGCGCATGGTCGGAGTGAGCACGAAATCTTGACGGTTCGTGAAGTGTGCCATGTGTGCGTGGTGCGGGCAACAGAAGTTGTTGCGTCCCAGGAGATTGGCGACGTCGAAGGGCACTGGTTTGTTGCAGCCGGACAGGGCGCAACGTCTTGCTCCGCCGTTCTCCGCGAGGTGGCGCGCTATTGCCGCCAACTGCTGGAGAAAGGTGTCGGCCGCACGATTGGGGCGTGGAGCGGTCACGACCGACGTGGGCCGTGGGGCGGGCACAGGGCGTGGTGCGCCGGGAGGCTGTGTGGGCAGAGGGAGTCCATTGCCGTGCAGGGCGTGTTGCAGTTTGTTCCAGGCAGCGTGGGCGGACAGGGGCTGGAGCCGGCCGGGAGGAGGTGGAGCGTGCCTCCGTGCGGCGTGCTGCAGAAGGGCGTGGAGAATGCGGAGGTGACGGAGGATGGGACGGCGGAGGAAGGCCACGGGAGGCCTGCGTGTGGGCGTATGCGTGCGTGCGGCCGCAGAAGATGCTGAAGTCGACGGGCATACGATTGCATCCGGGGCAGACACACGCGTTGGTGCCAGCGGGGGCGACGGGTCGGTCCTGTGAAAAACAAACCTCGCCGCGGTCCCTGGCGAGCAGCACGTGGTCGTAGCAGCAGTACTCGTGGACGGTGCTGGTGTCAGAAGCGATGAGCACTGGCAGGGAGCAGCCGGTAAGGCTGCACAGCGGTGTATTCGAGAGGGCGGCGTACAGGATTTGGTGGCGGTTGCTGCAGCAGAGCGCCACGTGGCCGGGGCGAGTGTCGATGAAGGCAGAATTGCGGCACGACGGTATGGCGCAAATGAGAGCCGCTGGCGCAGAGGAGAGCTGGCATGTTGTCGCTGCGGGCCGCGCCGAGTCCGGTGGAGTACGCGTGGTACGGAGCAGAGCGAGATGGAATTGCCGATGGGTGGTGCCGCTAGGTGGCCGTGTAGCCCGGGCGGTTGTCGACGTAAGCGAGACGGCCGCAGGAGGGGAGAGCGCATCTGAGCGGTGCCGGCGGCATGTCCAGGGGGTCGGTCGCCGGCTGCGCCTCGGCGCCCGTGGCAGCATCGGGGCGGTCTGGCAAGAACCATGATTCTCCTCGTGCGGCCGCGAGGCGCGCGTGCGTGATGCCACAGTACTCGTGGATAACGGCGGCCAGCTCGTCAATATGGACCGGTCGCGTGCACTCGGCAACGGCGCAGACGGGCGGCTGTTGTAGCGCGGTGTTCAGCAGCTGGTGGCGCCGGCTGCAGCAGATGGCCAGGGCGCCGGGGCGCTCGTCGATGTAGGCGGGCTCGTTACAGGATTGGATCGCGCAGAGGCGCCGGGGAGAAGGCGGTGACGGGGGCGGCGACGGTGGCGCGGGCGGCCGGCGAGTGGGCGATGGTAAAGAGGATTTGGGCGCGTAGAGGCGCCGGGGGGACGGCGGTGACGGGGGCGGCGACGGTGGCGCGGAGCAAGAGCGGGCGGGGGATGGTGATGCTGATGGTGGCGTGAAAGGGAGGGCGGCGGCGGTGGCAGCAGGGGCGGCGGCGGCGCCGGGAGTCGCGGGGCGGGCGGCGGCGGTGGCGGCGGCGTGGGCGTCGGCGGCGGCGGCGGCGGGGGGGGCGGCGGCGCTGGGAGTGGCGGGGCGGGCAGTGACGGCGGCGGCGGCGTTGGCGTCGGCGTCGGCGGCAGCATGGGCGGCGGCGGCGCCGGTGGTTGTGGGGCGGGCGGTGGCAGTAGCGGCGGCGTGGGCGGTGGCGGCGAGGGAGGAGGCGGCGGCGCTGGGGGTGGCAGAGCGGGCGGTGGGGGAGACCAGGCAGAGGAGGCGCATGCAGAGAGACGCCAGTTGGCCGCCGATTGTGCAGACGGGAGAGGCGGGGGTGGCGGGTGCGACGTGCGGGGCCAGGTTTCTATCGGCGAACATAGAGTAAGTTGGGCCGGATATAGTGGTGGACGCCCGTCTTGCGGAGAGCGCGGGTCTATGGTCGCGCGCCCGCGGGACCCAGTGGTCGCTGGCGTCGTCGGTACCACCCATCTCGTGCGGCGACGTCCACCCGTTCTCGGTGGGTTCGATGCCGTAGCGGAGGGCGGAGAGCGCCGGCGCGGGGGCGTGGGCGGTAGCGAAGCGCCGCGTGGTGAGAGCCTGGGCGGGCTTGTTGACCGCCGGCACCGGGGCGGGCGGCGGTTGGGCTGCCGCAGCGGCAGGCAGATCGGGGGCTGTTGCCCGTGGGGCGACGGCGACGGGTCGTGGTGCGCGCACCTTGGGAGGGTCCGCGGTGCCGGCGCCGGCCGCGGTGGCCGGGGCGCGTAGCGGCTCGGGCGGCGGTCGGTTGGGGCAGTCTCGGTCCAGATGGCGCTCGTTGCAGTTGGAGCAGTTGCGCATTGCCGGCGTGAGCACGAAGTCCCTGCTGTAGTTGGCCTTCGAGTTGGGCTGGGGCTTGGCCGTGGGGCGTGGTGGCGCAGGATGTTCGGGCGCCACGGCAAGAGCTCGCACCGGCGTGCCCGCTGGGACGGAGGCGGGAGGAGCTTGCAGCTGGGCCTTGAGAGAAGCGATCTGCTTGATGAGCTTATCCATCTCCGAGGGAGCCGCCTTTTTCTCGAGGTTAGCTGAGGATAGGCGGAGGGCCTCCGCGGTGGTGACCTCGCGCGCGGCCTTGTCCTTGACGCGCAGGGCGCTGTGGATGTCGTGGCAGAGGTAGTCGAGGAGCTGTTTGGCGGAGCAAGAGGCCTCCTCGTCGTCTGAGCTGAGGTTGCAGTCGCCCGTCCGTGATTTACGGTTGGACTTGTAGATCTTCATCTGCTTCGCGATGTCAGACCGGTGCTTGTCCGGGAAGCGCGCCACAAACTCCGTGAGGGTGGTGTGGAGATCGGAGGACGAGGCGGCGTGCGGCACAAGCCTGGCTATCTCCTTGAAGTCGCGAAGCTACTCCTTGAAGGTGGGGGCGCTGTTGGGAGACGAGATCGGGAAGGCTTTCCCGAGTAGCTGCAGGCGAGCGAAGTTGCTGGTGAGGACGGCTTGGCTGCCGTGCATGTTCTTGCGGATGTGGGCCTCGATGAGGACGAGCATTGCGATGCCGTTGCCGTTGGCCTTCTCGTAGAGCTTGTCGCTGAGCGATTGGTCGAGGATGAGGGCGTGTAGGGCGAGGCCGAGGTCTTGTTGGATGCGTTGGAGAATCCAGGCGACGACCCTGTACGGAGGGCTCGAGGGTAGGGCGGACGCCGCCGAAGGGCGGCTTGCGGACTCGTTGCCGGCTAAGGGCGCCGTGTCGGCTTCGTCGAAGTCGCAGCCGGAGGCGTCGGCGTTGAGATCGGTGGTTGTGTACGATGGTGCGCTGGACAACGGCGAAGAGCACCCTGTCGGCGCCACCGGCGTGCGGTGGGCGGGGAGCTTGGCGGCCGCAGGGATTGCATTCCGGTGCTCGCTGACGAGGCTGGGCAGGAAGACGATGCGGCCCGCCACGTGCTTGGTCGGTGTCTTTTGGTTGCGCGAGGCTTTGTCGATGAGCGCATCCCTGGTCGAGTTGGCGTACATGGTGACGCCGGACGCGATGACCGTGCCCTCCGACTCGAGAAAGGCGGAGAGCACGGGGTCCAGCTTGCACAGGGTGCTGATGCGCATGAAGAACTCGATGAAGGACTGGGGTGACCCATCAACTGGATGCTTGGCATCATGCAGGATGTTCCACTTGATCGCGGTCACTGCTTTTGATGCGGAGCGCTCCGCGGCATGGTCGAGGAAGTCGGCCATTGCGGAGGTGATGGTGACGCTGAGGAGCGTGCAGCTCTTGTAAAAAACGTCGGACGTCTGCTCGAGCAGACGTGCGATTCTGGAGTTGTGAGAGAATTCTTACGAATGTTTGCCTCTGAGGCCAAACTACCACGAAATGACAATCGAGATTCATCAAGGACTTTCCTCGCAATGAATCTCGGCACAGGAAACACAACATACAAAAGGGCGGGCGCCCGGCGGGCGCCCGCAATGTGTTGAACGGGAAGTGCAAGTCGTTCGAAGG
>Ga0209491_10007054_pt1 | contig 15083 bp, 4 predicted proteins | sample BON02_FD_187213 | JGI IMG/M metagenome (GOLD analysis project Ga0209491, IMG submission 187213) | Freshwater microbial communities from Lake Bonney liftoff mats and glacier meltwater in Antarctica - BON-02 (SPAdes) (version 2) | ecosystem: Environmental > Aquatic > Freshwater > Ice > Glacier...
AGATAGATAGATATAGATATAGATATAGATAGATAGATATATATATAGATATAGATAGATATATATATATATATATATATATATATATATATATATGTCTATATATATATATATATATATATATATATATATATGTATATATATATATATATATATATATATATATATATAAGTGGAGGCCACGCTGGGTTAACCCGACACGTGCGTTGCGACGACTCGCCGCTGACCCTTTCTATGTAGAGGAAAAGCGCCGTACTGTACCAGTTGTGCCAGTTGTCCTCTAAGCGCTTAGAGGACAACTGTCATAGTGGTCTTTTGTCCTCTACACTGCTCATATGCGCCCCCTCATCCTCTTCAGGTACCGCGACATGCGCGACTGTGAGTATGACTTCTCACATGCACCCCTCACAGGGGACAATGGCAGCTCCAATTCGCTGCCGGAGACTCTCGAGCTTCCCTATGACATAGCCCATTCACACCAACCCATTCACACCCATTCACAGTGCCATTCACGGGTGGACCCTCCTCCTTTTCAGGTACCGCGACATGCGCGACGCACGCGCCGAATAGTCGTCGACTCTCTGGTCAACATACACACACACATATATATATATTATATACCCCCCCCCCTCTCAGGTACCGCGACCTCGGGTTAAGGGTTAACCCGTCCCCTGTGTGGCCCTCCCCTCCGGTGGTGGGTCCTGTGGGGTCCTCCCCTCTGTGTGGGTCCCCTGTGGGTGGGGTCCCCCTCTCGTCGTGTCCGCGTTCCATGTGGCATCTACTCGCGTGATGGTCTCGCGCTCGTGCACACGCTCCCGCATAACATGCACCCCTCCTCCTCTTCAGGTACCGCGACATGCGCGACGCACGCGCCGAGTGGTCGTCGACTCTCTGGTCCGAGCTCGACATGGGCGTGCTCGAGCGCGGCATGGCCGAGTTCCAGGGCCGGCTTAAGCGCATGCCCGCGTCGCAGCGCGGCCTGCGCCCCTTCCGCAAGGTATGCTCGGCGGATGGGCTAACCCACACAGAGAGCAACAACCTATACGGCAAGGTCAAACATCGATACCGCCCAAATCTTTCTCCACGCCAACGGCCAGCGGCCAAAGCGCGCCCCGATCAGGCAGCGCTCGCGGCGTCGGCATAGGCGCTGGGAGCCACACACCGAGCACGGCCTCGGAGGAGCCTACGTATTGAATAGAGATTCACGTATTCCTGTAGCCGAGTTCCAGGGGCGGCTCAAGCGCATGCCCGCGTCTCAGCGCGGCCTGCGACCGTTCCGCAAGGTATACATACACACCCACACACACACGTACACACACACACATACATATATATGTATGTATGTATGTATAAATATATATAACATATATAATATATGTGTATATATATATATATATATGTATATATATATATATGTATATATATATAAGGAGCCTACGTGTTGAATAGATGTTCACGTATTCCTGTGGCGCAACCACAAGAATATGAATACCGTATTCCGACAGCGCGGTTTGCGCCCCTTCCGCAAGGTGGAGGAGCTTAGCCCTATACAAGATAGTGTTTTGTGTATGGGCTTTGGGGCAAGAATCAATACTATTCTTTGCACACACACCCTTTGTTTAGGCACCCCCTCACGCCCCCGTCATCGCTCACACTATGGCGCAATAGAATGTTTCCCTCCGACCCCCCGTCACTGCAATATATACCGTACACTATTGGTGATGGCAATATTGTGTAAAGGTCAAAGAGGAGCCTACGTGTTGAATAGAGATTCACGTATTCCTGTGGCGCAACCACGGGAATATGAATACCGTATTCCGCCTGGTGAACCCTGTATATGACATGGATACGTATATTTTCAAGGTGAGCGTATTCACAAAACTAAATAGGAATAGAATACCGCATTCTGTTCCTCGTTCCGCGTATTCAACATCGATAGATTCCCCGTGTGAATGTGAACACAACCACCCTGATTCCCTAGATGCGCGACTCTTCTTCACTGTGGTGTTAGCTGTCGCGCCTGCTGTGACCATGGACGAAGCATCTTCTCTGTCGACATGTAGGTAGAGGATGTGGTGTTAGGCTTACTAGTAGAATAATGTTTCTCGTTCCGCGTATTCAACATGTAGGTGGAGGATGTGGTGCTAGGCTTCGCCCAGAGCCTGCCGCTCATCTCTAGCCTTAAGAATGATATGAATAGAATACCGCATTCTGTTCTGTCCAACATGTAGGTAGAGGAGGTGGTGCTAGGTTTCACCCAGAGTTTGCCGCTCATCTCTAGCCTCAAGAATATGAATACCGTATTCCGCCTGCTTCACCCTATGACATGGAGTCGTACATATTCAAGGTGAACGTATTCACAAAACAGGCTAAACATGACATTCTGTTCCTCGTTCCGCGTATTCAACATGTAGGTAGAGGAGGTGGTGCTAGGCTTTACCCAGAGCCTGCCGCTCATCTCTAGCCTTAAGAATGAGGCGCTGCGGCCGCGCCACTGGACGACACTCATGGAGAAGACGGGCGTCACCGTCGACATGGACCCGAGAAAGTTTTCGCTTGGCCAGCTCTTTGAGATGAATCTGGAGCGGTTCGAGGCCGACATTCACGACATCACGGTACGATATTGGCCTATATAAGAAATTGTTTTGTTTCTGGATTCTTTGCAAGAATCAATACGATTTTTTGCGCACCCACCCTTTGTTTAGGCACTCCACCACCCCCCGGTCATCGCCCACACTATTGCGCAACATAATGCTTCCCCCCGACCCCCCGTTATTGCAATAGATATAACATAATATTGGCGATGGCAATATCGTGTAAAGGCCAACAAACTATGATTTGTATTTGTATTACGATGATTATGATTCGTATTCGTCTCTCTCTTTGAGATGAATCTCGAGCGATACGAGGCCGACATTCACGATATCACGGTACGATTCATTCGTTTTCAACTATGATCTCTCTCTCACTCTCTCTCTCTCTCTCTTTCTCTCTCTCTCTCTCTCTCTCTCTCTCTCTCTTTCTCTCTCTCTCTCTCTCTCTCTCTCTCTCTCTTTCTCTCTCTCTCTTTGTATTTGTATCACAAGTTTTCGCTGGGCCAGCTCTTTGAGATGAATCTCGAGCGGTACGAGGCCGACATTCACGACATCACGGTAAGAGTTATTACATTTAAACTATGATTTGTATGTGTAGTACGATGATTATGATTCGTAGTCGTCTCACCGGCTTCGAGGCCGACATTCACGACATCACGGTAAGATTCATTACATTTAAACTATGGTTTATATTTGTATTCGGGTCAAGGGTTAACCCTAACTTGGTACCGTGCTTAAACTTGGTACCGTGTTCGCTGGACCCCCCGCGCACACATTACGAGCCCTGGAAAGCTGTTGGGTTAACCCGAGCGGTACGAGGCCGATATTCACGACATCACGGTAAGAGCAAGCGCCGCGCTCGAGACAGCCGTGCTCCTCCTGTAGAAGGCGGGGCGGACGGCTGCGATGCGCGCGCTTTGTCAGCGTAACCAACGGCTACGAAATCGTTACAGATACACGAATTGCCGTTACGTTAGTTGACCTAGTTTATGCCCGTGCGCCCGCCCGGGCGCAAGTGAATTATTACCCATTGACACGAACACGAGACAAGCTACAACCCCTGCGGCGTTGAGCTATAGTTACTGAGCGCGTCCCATGTGTGTCTGACTTCTTCTTTAGCTGAGCAGGGGCCGCGAGTGATGAGGAATAGCATGATATATATATAGATATACACATATATTTATCTATGGATATATATATAGATATATATATATACACCTATCTATATATCTATGAATATATATATATATATATATATATATATATATATATATATATATATATATATATATATATATATAGATATATATATATACATATATATATATATATATATATATATATATATATATATATATATATATATATATATATATATATGTATATATATATATATATATGTAAAGTGAATATCTGACCCGTGTCTGAGTCGTCCCGTCTGTCGTTTTGTCGTGTTTCAGGGCGGCGCGGTCAAGGAGCTCAACCTCGATATATATATATATATATATATATATATATATATATATATATATGCAAAGTGAATATCTGACCCGTCGTTCCGTCTGTGTTTTGTCGTGTTTCAGGGCGGCGCGGTCAAGGAGCTCAACATCGAGCGCGGGATCAAGGAGATCGCCGACACGTGGAAGGCGATGGAGTTCAACGTGATCAAGTACTTCAAGGGCACGCAGGAGCGCGGCCTGGTGCTGCGCTCGACGGACGAGATCTCCCAGACGCTCGAGGACCAGACGATGAACCTCTCCTCGATGATGTCGTCAAAGTTCGTCGCGCCCTTCATCGCCGACACGTCCAAGTGGGAGAAGGCCATGTCGACCATCTCCGAGGTGATTGAAGTTTGGATGAAGGTGCAATCCAAGTGGATGTACCTCGAGGCCATCTTCATCGGATCGGAGGACATCCGGCTGCAGCTGCCCGAAGAGGCAAAGCGCTTCGACCGGATCCACGCAACCTTCAAGAAGATCATGGACGAGACGGCCAAGAAGCCAAACGTGCTCGAGGCCTGCACCGCCGACGGCCGGATCGACGTTCTCTCGGCACTCTTCTCGCAGCTTGAAGCATGCCAGAAGAGCCTCTCCGACTACCTCGAGACCAAGCGCACCGCCTTCCCGCGCTTCTACTTCTTGTCGGACGACGAGCTGCTCCAGATTTTGGGCACCTCCGACCCGACCGCCGTGCAGGAGCACATGCTCAAGCTGTTCGACAACACCGCCGCGCTCACCTTCGACCGCTCGGGCCAGAAGGTGCTCGGCATGGTCTCGTCCGAAAAGGAGGCCTTCGACTTCAACACGGTGCGGCTGACGGACGGCGCAGTCGAGACGTGGCTCTCGGGCATCGAGGCCGAGATGGTCGAGACGCTCCGCCGCCAGATGAAGGTGGCCACCTTCCACTATCCAAAGATGGACCGCGTCGAGTGGCTCAAGAAGGAGCTGGGCATGGTGGTCAACACGGGCGCGCAGATCTGGTGGACCTTCGAGGTGAACGACGTCTTCGACAAGGTGCGCAAGGGCGACAAGATGGGCATGAAGAAGTTTGCCACAAAGTGCCACGCGCAGCTCAACGGCCTCATTGTGGCGATCCGCGACCCGAGCCTCACCAAGACGGTGACCAAGCGCATCAACACGCTTGTCATCATCGACGTGCACGCGCGCGACATCGTCGACAAGTTCGTGCGCGACTCGGTGCTAGACGAGCGCGAGTTCGCGTGGGAGTCGCAGCTGCGCTTCTACTGGGACCGCTCCGCCGACGATGTGCTCATCCGCCAGTGCTCGGGCCAGTTCTTGTTCGGCTACGAGTACCAGGGCCTCAACGGCCGGCTCGTCATCACACCGCTCACCGACCGCTGCTACATGACCTGCACCCAGGCGCTGCACTACCGGCTCGGCTGCGCGCCCGCCGGCCCAGCCGGCACCGGAAAGACGGAGACGGTCAAGGACCTCTCCAAGGCCATGGCGCTGCAGTGCAAGGTCTTCTGCTGCGGTGAGGGGCTCGACTTCAAGGCAATGGGCTCCATCTTTTCTGGGCTCGTGCAGACGGGCGCCTGGGGCTGCTTCGACGAGTTCAACCGCATCCCGGTCGAGGTGCTCTCGGTCGTCTCGGCGCAGATCAAGACCATCCAGACGGCGCTCACCGACGGCCTGCGCCGCTTCACCTTCGAGGGGCGCGAGATCAACCTGCTCTCGACCATCGGCATCTTCATCACGATGAACCCGGGCTACGCCGGCCGCACCGAGCTGCCCGACAACCTCAAGGCGCTCTTCCGCCCCGTGGTGATGGTGACGCCCGACCTGGCCATGATCTGCGAGAACATGCTCATGTCGGAGGGCTTCGGCCAGGCCAAGATGCTCGCCAAGAAGATGACGGTGCTCTACGCGCTGGCCGAGGCGCAGCTCTCCAAGCAGTACCACTACGACTTCAAGCTGCGCGCGCTCAAGTCGGTGCTCGTCATGGCGGGCGAGCTCAAGCGCGCCGCGCCAGAGTTCGACGAGTCGACCATCCTGATGCGCGCGCTGCGCGACATGAACATGCCAAAGTTCGTCTACGCCGACGTGCCGCTCTTCGCGGGCCTCATCGGCGACCTCTTTCCTGGGCTCGACTGCCCGCGCGTGCGTTACCCCGACTTCAACGACGCGATCGAGGGCGCGCTGCGCGACGCCGGCTACCAGCAGCTCGAGGTCCAGGTGGACAAGGTGATCCAGCTCTACGAGACGCTCATGACGCGCCACACCACCATGATCGTCGGCCCGACGGGCGGCGGAAAGACGGTCGCGCTCAACACGCTCGCGCGCGCGCAGACGAGCCTCAACATCCCGACCAAGCTCTTCGTGATCAACCCCAAGGCGCTGCCCATCGACGAAGTCTACGGCGTGCTCGACCCGGCGACGCGCGACTGGACCGACGGGCTGCTCTCGAACATCTTCCGCGACATGAACCGGCCCGTGCCCGAGGGCAAGGAGGAGCGGCGCTACATCGTCTACGACGGCGACGTTGACGCGCTCTGGGTCGAGAACATGAACTCGGTCATGGACGACAACAAGCTGCTCACGCTGCCCAACGGCGAGCGGATCCGGCTCAACTTCCCGACCTGCTCGATGCTCTTCGAGGTCTACGACCTGCAGTACGCCTCGCCAGCCACCATCTCGCGCTGCGGCATGGTCTACGTCGACCCCAAGGACATTGGCTGGAAGCCCTTCCTCTGGAAGTGGCTCCACACGCGCGAGGACGAGGCCGAGCGCGAGGTTCTCTCGGGCCTCTTCGACTTCTACCTCGACAAGTGCATCGACTACGTCTGCGAGGGCATCCTCGACCGCAAGACGATGGCCATGGTCGAGCCGCTGCGCCAGGTGACGCCGATGACCAACCTGGCTTTGATCGAGCAGCTGACCAAGATGCTGGCCAGCATGCTGACCGAGGAGCGCGCCATCAAGGAGAAGAACGTGATCGAGGCGTGCTTCTTCCTGGCGCTCACCTGGTCGCTCGGCGGCGCGCTCGTGCAGACGGCGCGCGTCGAGTTCGACCGCTTCTTCAAGAAGCTCTCTGGCCTGCCGCTCGCCGATCGCGGCGACTCGGTCGGCATGGGCCAGCTGCCCAACGGGCTGCCGACGCTCCACGACTACCTCCTCGACCTCGATGAGCGCACCTGGAAGCCGTGGTCCTCTGCCGTCTCCGCCTACGAGCCGCCGCCCGATGGCAAGTTCTCGTCCATCATCGTGCCGACGGCCGACACGGTGCGCTCGACCTGGCTCGTCCACTCGATCATGTCGCTCCAGGGGCAGGACTCCAACTGCGCGCTGCTCGTAGGCGACTCGGGCACCGCCAAGACGACGGTCATCGCAAAGTACCTGCTCACGCGCGATGCGGCGACCAGCGCGGCGCTCACGATCAACTTCTCTTCGCGCACCTCGTCCAAGGACGTGCAGGTCGCCATCGAGGACGTGCTCGAGAAGCGCACCAAGGACACCTTCGGCCCGCCGACGGGCAAGAAGCTCATCGTCTATGTCGACGACCTCAACATGCCCAAGGTGGACACCTACGGCACGCAGCAGCCCGTCGCGCTGCTCAAGCTGCTCGTCGACCGCGGCTACCTCTACGACCGCGGCCGCGACCTCTCGATCAAGTACATGAAGGACATGCAGTTCGTCGCCGCCATGGTGCCCGGCCGCAACGACGTCGACCCACGCTTCGTGCGCCTCTTCAACGTCTTCTGCATCGCCTTCCCGCCCGAGTCGTCCATCAAGCAGATCTATGCCTCCATCCTCCAGACCTTCTTCGACACGGGCGCCTTCGACGCGTCGGTGCAGGGCGCGAGCTTCTCCGAGAGCCTGACCAGCTGCATGTTTGACGTCTTCAACGCCATCGTGCAGGCGCTGCCGCCGACGCCGGCCAAGTTCCACTACATCTTCAACCTGCGCGACCTCTCGCGCATCACCGAGGGCATCATGCTCTCGACGCCCGACAAGATGGCCGACAGCCACAGCGTGGTGCGGCTGCTGCGCCACGAGATGAACCGCATCTTCTACGACCGGCTGGTCGACGACGCCGACAAGGCCTTCGTCACGGCCAAGGTGAGCAGCGCGCTCAAGGCGTCCTTCTCGGCCGAGGCGGAGGGCGCGCTGCGCGACCCGTGCGTCTTCGGCGATCTGCTGGACTACCACACCGTCGAGGAGGAGCGCGCCAGCGGCGGCGGCGAGACGCTGCGGCTCTACGAGGACATGGGCGACTACGCCAAGATCAAGCCGGTGCTGGAGGAGGTGCTCGAGAAGTACAACACGGGCAACAAGGCGATGAGCCTGGTGCTCTTCGAGGACTGCCTCGGCCACCTGGTGCGCGTGCACCGGCTGATGCGGCTGCCGCGCGGCAACGCGCTGCTGGTCGGCGTCGGCGGCTCGGGAAAGCAGTCCATCACGCGGCTCGCCGCCTACACGGCCGACTGCGACGTCTTCTCGGTGACGCTGACGCGCGGCTACAACGAGGCGCTCTTTCGCGACGACCTGAAGCAGCTCTACGCCAAGCTCCAGACGCAGGGCACCGCCTTCCTCTTCACGGACGGCCACGTGGCCGAGGAGGGCTTCCTCGAGCTCATCAACAACATGCTCACCTCGGGCATGGTGCCCGCGCTCTTCGAGGAGGCGGAGCGCGACGGCATCTGCAGCTCGATGCGCGACGAGGCGGTGCACAAGGGCGGCGCCGTCGACAGCAAGGAGGCCATCTGGCAGTACTTTGTGGGCAAGTGCCGCGACAACCTGCACGTGGTGCTCGCCATGTCGCCCGTGGGCGAGCAGCTGCGCCAGCGCTGCCGCTCCTTCCCGGGCATGGTCAACAACACGGTCATCGACTGGTTCGTGCCGTGGCCCGAGGAGGCGCTCGAGTCGGTCGCGGGCGTCTTCCTCGCCAAGGAGGAGCTGCCGGACGCGGCGCGCAAGCCCATCGTCGAGCACATGGTCATGGTGCACGAGTACGTGCGCGGCCAGTCGGACGACTACCTGCAGCAGCTCAAGCGCTACAACTACGTGACGCCCAAGAACTACCTCGACTTCATCTCCAACTATCGCTCCGTCCTCAAGGACGAGCGGCGCAAGATCGACGGGCTGATCCAGCGCCTGGACGGCGGCCTCTCAAAGCTGGTGCAGGCGGCGACCGAGGTGGACGCGATGCAGATCAAGCTGGTGGCGGCGCAGGCCGAGGTGGAGGTCAAGTCGAAGCAGGTGCGCGAGATGCTGGTCGAGATCTCGGCCAACACCAAGGTGGCCGAGGAGCAGCAGGCGGCGGCCAACACCAAGGAGGCGGAGCTCAACATCATGTCGGCCCAGATCTCGGAGGAGAAGGCGGAGGCGGAGGCGGCGCTCGAGGAGGCGCTGCCCGCGCTCGAGGACGCGGCCGCCGCGCTGCGCGACCTCAAGAAGGAGGACATCACCGAGATGCGCCAGTTCGCCAAGCCGCACGAGCTGGTGCAGAACGTGGCCCTCTGCGTGGTGATCCTCAAGAACGGCAAGGACGTCTCGTGGAAGGGCGCCAAGGTGGTGATGGGAGAGGGCAACTTTTTGCGCTCGCTCGTCGAGTTCGACAAGGACGGGCTCACCGAGAAGCAGGTCAAGCAGGTCAAGGTCTACTTCCAGAACGCCGACTTCACGCCGGAGGCGATGAAGAACATCTCGCAGGCGGGCGCCGGGCTGCTCAAGTGGGTCTACGCCATCGTCAACTACTACGGCGTGGCCAAGACGGTCAACCCGAAGCGGCAGGCGGTGGCCAACGCCGAGAAGACGCTGCGCCAGGCGCAGAAGGACCTGGTCAAGATCCAGGCCGAGGTCAAGGCGCTAGGCGACCAGCTGGCGGAGCTGCAGCTCAAGTTCGAGGCGGGCTCGACCGAGGAGCGCGAGCTGCAGGAGCGCGCCGACCTGATGGAGCGCCGGCTCACCGCCGCGTCCAAGCTCATCGCGGGGCTCTCGTCGGAGCGCGAGCGCTGGACCTCCGACATGGAGAAGCTGCACTCGTCGCGCGAGTTTTTGGTGGGCGACTGCCTGCTCGCCTCGGCCTTCTTGTCCTACACGGGCGCCTTCTCGTTCGAGTTCCGCGCAAACATGCTGGTGGGCACCTGGGAGCCCGACGTGCGCGCCAAGAAGATCCCGTGCATCGCGCCCTACCGGCTGGAGACGCTGCTCACCTCGGAGGTGGAGACGGCGCGGTGGGCGTCCGAGGGGCTGCCCGCCGACGAACTCTCGATTCAGAACGGGATCCTGACCACGCGCTCGTCGCGCTACCCGCTCTGCATCGACCCGCAGCAGCAGGCGGTGGCGTGGATCAAGAAGAAGGAGTCCAAGTCGTCGCTCAAGGTGTGCACCTTCAACGACGCCGACTTCCTCAAGCACCTCGAGATCTGCGTCAACCTGGGTTTCTCGTACCTCTTCGAGGGCGTCGACGAGTACATCGACCCCATCATCGACCCCGTGCTCGAGAAGAACATCGTGCGCAAGGGCCCCTCGCGCACCGTCAAGATCGGCGACAAGGACATCGAGTGGGACGACTCGTTCAAGCTCTACCTCACCTCCAAGCTGGCCAACCCGCACTACGGGCCGGAGACGTTCGGCAAGGTGATGATCATCAACTACTCGGTCACGCTGCAGGGGCTCGAGGACCAACTGCTCAACGAGACGGTCAAGGTGGAGCGGCGCGACCTGGCCGACCAGCAAGCGCTGCTGGTGGGCGAGGTGTCGGAGCTCTCGGGGATGCTCAAGGAGCTCGAGGACACGCTGCTCTTCGAGCTGGCCAACTCGACTGGCAACATCCTCGACAATACCGAGCTGATTGAGACGCTCGACAAGACCAAGGTCAAGGCGACCGAGATCTCGGAAAAGCTCGAGGAAGCCAAGCACACGTCGTCCGAGATCTCGGCCACCTGCCAGGCCTACCGCCCCGTGGCCAAGCGCGGCTCGATCCTCTTCTTTGTCATGGCCTCGCTCTCCATCCTCAACAACATGTACGAGCTCTCGCTGGCGCTCTACATGGTGGTCTTTCTGCAGGCGCTACACCGCGCCGACCAGGACAGCATCCTCGAGAACCGGCTCGAGAACATCCTGGGCACGCTCACGCTCTCGTGCTACTCCTACTCGTGCCGCGGCATCTTCGAGACGCACAAGCTCATGTTCTCCTTCCAGATGGCGCTGCAGATCATGCGCGGCGAGGGCGAGCTCGACGTGGCCCACCTCGAGTTCTTCCTCAAGGGCAACCTCTCGCTCGAAAAGTGCAAGGAGCCCGCGCCGGGCGACGGCTTCCTCTCCGAGCCGGGCTGGCACGACATGCAGCGGCTCATCGCGCTGGGCGACGAGTTCGCCTCGCTGCCCGCCGACATCAAGGCGGCGCCAGCGGAGTGGCGCGCCTGGTACGACCTCGAGGCGCCCGAAACGGCGCCCATGCCGCAGGACTACGTGGCGCTCTCGCCGCTCGCCAAGATGATGGTGCTGCGCTGCTTCCGCGTCGACCGGATCTACGTGGCCATCACCAAGTTTGTGATGGGCGTCATGGGCGAGCCCTACGTCAACCCGCCGGTGCTCGACTTCGGCGCTGTCTACGCCGCCTCCGAGGCCATGGTCCCCGTCATCTTCATCCTCTCGCCCGGCGCCGACCCGGCCTCGGACATCTTCAAGCTGGCGGGCACGCTCGGCATGGGCGGGCCAAAGATGAAGTTCATGGCGCTGGGCCAGGGCCAGGGCCCTGTTGCCCAGTCGATGCTCGACGTTGGCGCGCTGCGCGGCCACTGGGTCATGCTGCAGAACTGCCACTTGCTGCCCGGCTGGCTCAAGACGCTTGAGAAGCTGCTTGAGCAGCTGCACAACCCGCACGCCGATTTCCGGCTCTGGCTCACCACCGATCCGACCGACCGCTTCCCGATCGGTATCCTGCAGCGCTCGCTCAAGGTGGTGACGGAGCCGCCCAACGGGCTGCGGCTCAACATGCTGGCCTCCTACTCCAAGGTGTCGGAGGAGGGCCTCGCCGCCTGCCCGCACCCCGCCTTCCGCTCCTGCGTCTTCGTCCTCGCCTTTTTCCACGCGGTGGTGCAGGAGCGGCGCAAGTACGGCAAGATCGGCTGGAACGTACCGTACGACTTCAACGACTCGGACTTCGCCGTCTCGCTGCGGCTCGTCTCGACCTACCTCGAAAAGGCGCACGAGAACGGCGACTCGCAGATCCCGTGGGACACGCTGCGCTACCTCGTGGGCGAGGTCATGTACGGCGGCCGCGTCACGGACAACAACGACCGGCGCGTTGTGGCCACCTACATGAATGAGTACCTGGGCGACTTTCTCTTCGACCACTTCCAGCCCTTCCACTTTTACCTTGGGGCGGGCGCCGACTACCGAATCCCGACCAACCAGACGCGCGACGCCTGCGTGGCCGAAATTGAGACGTTGCCCGGGATCGAGTCGCAGTCCCCCGAGGTGTTTGGGCTGCACCCCAACGCCGAGATTGACTACTTGACCAACGCCTCCAAGAAGCTCTGGCGCGACCTGCTCGATCTGCAGCCGCGCAGCGCCTCGGGCAGCGGCGGTGCGACGCGCGAGGGGTACATCACCTCGGTCGCGACCGACCTCGAGGCCAAACTGCCCACCCCCTTCGACCTGCACAAGCTGCGCCAGGCGCTCGAGGCGGACGGCTTCTCGCCCGTCTTTGTGGTGCTGGTGCAAGAGCTCGAGCGGTGGGAGATGCTCAACTCGCGCATGCGCAAGTCGCTCACGGCGCTTAAAAAGGCACTGGTCGGTGAGATTGCAATGTCGGGGACGCTCGACTCGCTGGGCAACAGCCTCTTCAACGGCCAGCTGCCCGACATGTGGCGCAGCCTCACTCCCGCCACCGACAAGATGCTCGGCTCGTGGGTTGTCTTCCACCTGCGGCGGCAGGCGCAGTACGCGGCCTGGGTCAAGTCGGGCGAGCCGCGCGTGATTTGGCTCTCCGGGCTCTCCATCCCAGAGACGTACACCGCGGCCCTCGTCCAAACCACCTGCCGCAAGTACGGCTGGCCGCTCGACAAGTCGTCGCTCTACACCAAGGTGACGCAGTTCACCTCGGCCGCGCAGGTCGAGGAGAAGCCCGCCGACGGCTGCTACGTCGAGGGGCTCTACCTCGAGGGCGCCGCGTGGGACGTTGCGAAACGCGCGCTGGTGCGGCAGCCGCCAAAGGTGCTGGTGCAGGAGTTGCCGCTCATGCAGATTATCCCGATCGAGCTCTCCAAGCTGCGGCTGCAGGGCACTATCCGCGTGCCGCTCTACATTACGCAGCAGCGGCGCAACGCGATGGGGGTTGGGTGTGTACTTGAAGCGGATATCGACACGAGTGAGCACGAGTCGCACTGGGTGCTGCAGGGCGTGGCGCTCGTGATGAACACCGACCAATGAGTTGGTGTTGTTAGTTGTTGCTGCTGAGACTTAGGCGAGGGTGTATAGGTGTGGGGTCATTGTGTGGTGTTTGCGTTGTGTGCTCCCTCTAGTGCGTAGGTGTTTACGTTTACCTCTCAAGATCATTGAGATTGTACATATTCTATTTTTCGATTTCTGAGATTGTTCTCAATGGTGTTATTATCCCGCTAGGCCGCTACTAGCTGCGAATAGTTGTCGTGTCTAGGGTTTGAACCTCCCCTTAATAAGGGCGCGCCGCCCACGGGGTGCCTCTCGCCTCTTCCCCGTCTCATCAAGGCAGTAAGAGCATGGCACGCGTTGGACGGCGGGCCCGCGCAGCCGCAGCCCCGGGTAGGCCCGGCCGCGAGGCACCTGCACCTGCCCTCGTCTCGTGACAGCCTGTGAGTTATGAATGATACGCAGATGCAAATTTAATTAGTAAGCAAAAGTGTCGAGGCCTTGTGCCTTCGGTTAAACCCGACCCGACCAAATAAAAACTGAAACAATTCAGAAATATGCTGTGACCTGCGATTGACAAAAGTCGAAATTGAAACCGCCGCTCAGTGTGAGTCACAGCACCAAAACAATTAGTGGTCATTAGTGCAGCTTTAAGCGCGAAGGCACAAACGCCTCGACACTTTTCAAATGACCGTTTCGGCCGTTATGATTGAGAAAACGTTAAAACAGAACCCCATCTACTTATCACTCATTATAAGAAGAGAAACAGGTCACAGGTCCCACACAAACACACGACAACAACGCAACATTACACAATACACATATGTCTCTGTCTGCTGTGAACAGAACCATAACACACATAAAACAGACACGCCCCACACAATCACACACACACAGACCTGTTGACGAGCATGACCATATTTCGTCTTTCTCCCTTCTCTCATCCCTGTGGCGCGGAAGGCCTCACCCTGTGTGCCCGGGTCGGTAGGATGTAGGATAGGCATATATATATATATATACACATATATAGATAGATTATATATATATATGATAATAGGAGGGAGTCGGGTACAGTGTACAGTGGAAACCTGCACATGTATAGGGGTCCAAAAAAAAAGGATAGTTACCTCTATACTCATTCTATTCTCATTCTCCACACGCACTGGTGCCCACCCCGCACTCAACCAATAAAATTCAATAAAATCAAAAAGGTCCTCTCGGTCCTCACACTCACAAAGCCAAACACGGGCAAGGAGAAGCTTGGTTGTTCTGTAGCATACTATATAGCATGCTCATGCTACAATGCTATATCGCCTCCATCAGATGGTACAGTACACTATATAGCATAGCTCTACTGCTGTTTTCTGATATTTGAACAATTTCGAGTTGACCCGATTACTGGTGCTGCTTCTGGCTGCTAGCCCATGCCCCGGCCGGGCCCAAGTGCTAAAAACTATGTGTTCAAATACCAAAATGTGCATCTAGGACAGAGTGTAGTACTATAGTGCAGTATACTAGGACTATATATAGCGTGCATAGCATCTCCCCCAATGCTACAGATGCTATATGCTACAGAACATCCAAGAGGAGAAGCCACCCATCTCCCAACACCGCGCCACACACAGGGACA
>Ga0209491_10007055_pt1 | contig 15080 bp, 18 predicted proteins | sample BON02_FD_187213 | JGI IMG/M metagenome (GOLD analysis project Ga0209491, IMG submission 187213) | Freshwater microbial communities from Lake Bonney liftoff mats and glacier meltwater in Antarctica - BON-02 (SPAdes) (version 2) | ecosystem: Environmental > Aquatic > Freshwater > Ice > Glacier...
GCCGCTGCGGCCCGAAAAAGGAAGGAGCCCAGCATTGTCTTGACGCCAGCATAACTCGCGGAACATAACCTAAAGGTGGCTCACTTCTCGATGGAAAACCCGGCTCACATTTGCGTGGAAATTAACAATCCCCGAGGTGCAGCCGCATCTTCTGCCCGTTGATTTTGCTGGCACACCTGATGCGCAGCGCCTGACGGGACAGACCCGCAAGCGCGCCACCCAATTGCTGGCAGATGGACAGGTCGTTGCGATCTTTCCGGGCGGCGGGATTGCGACCGCCGACCACCCCATGCGTGGCCGCGCAGTCGATTCCATCTGGCACCCGTTTGTGGGGCGCCTTGCGACATTGCCGGGTGTGACAACCCTTCCCGTGCATTTCGCAGGCCAGAATTCACGGATGTTCCAGATGGCCAGCCATATGTCTTATGCCCTACGCCTAGCGATGATCTTCCATGAAACGCGGCGGCTGGAGGGTGGCGCTTTGCCGATCACTGTCGGCGCGCCCCTCAACGCAGCCTCACTGCCTACGCTTCATCGGACAGACATTGCACAAGCCCTCCGTCGGATCACCATGGCGCTTGCAGCCGAAGCGCACCACACCCTCGACGAGGCGTTTGTCTGGCCGCGCCGCGTCCGGGTCTGACCCGGAAACCGTCACGTAAGTTTCATCTGAACAACGTAAGGCCGTTACACAGGGTCCTTATTTACCATCCCAAGCCAAGGGGAGATCGCACATGCTGCAAGTAAAGTCGGTAAGCCGTTTGTTCGGCCAAAAGGCCGCCGTGGACAATGCCAGCTTCACCATCAACGGGCCAAGTTTTGTGGGCATCATCGGCCGTTCGGGTGCCGGAAAATCAACCCTGTTGCGGATGATGAACCGATTGTCCGATGTCAGTTCCGGCCAGATCCTGTTCGAGGGGCGCGACATTGCGGCCCTGCGCGGCGCCGAGACGCGGGCATGGCAAAGCCAATGTGCGATGATCTTTCAGCAGTTCAACCTGGTGCCCCGGATGGATGTGGTCTCGAACGTGCTGCATGGCATTTTGAATCGCCGCTCCACCTTGCAGACCATGTTTAACCTGTGGCCCCGCGCCGACATTTTGCGCGCCATCGCCATCCTTGACCGGCTTGGCATTGCCGAACAGGCCCCGAAACGGGCCGAGGCACTGTCGGGCGGCCAACAACAACGCGTCGCGATTGCGCGCGCCTTGATGCAAGAACCGAAAATCATTCTGGCTGATGAACCTATTGCCAGCCTTGACCCGATGAACGCGCAAGTGGTGATGGACACGCTCAAGCGTATCAACGTCGAAGACGGGCGCATGGTGATTGCCAACCTGCACACGCTGGATACCGCGCGGCGCTATTGTGACCGCGTCATCGGAATGCGCGACGGGCGCATCGTGTTTGATGGCACCCCTAGCCAGCTTTCCACCGGCGTGGCCCGCGACATCTACGGCGCGGACGCCAGTTTCAATGAGGACGCGACATCAACCGCGATCCCCAAGGACACCTCGGCAGACCGCACCTATGCCGATCTGATGATGTCCTGACCCCTTTACCCCAAGTGCCCCAAACCGGGGTTCAACCCATGGAGAGACCATGAATAAGCTGCTGACTGTTACCGCACTTGTCGCCCTTCTTGCCCCCGCTGCCATGGCGCAAGAGATCACCGAATTCAACATCGGCATCCTTGGCGGAGAAAACGCCCAAGACCGCCTAACGTCGCAGGAATGCTACCGCGCAAAGATCGAGGCCGAGTTGGGCGTTCCGGTCAAACTGTTCACCCCCGCCGATTATGATGGCGTCATTCAGGGCTTGTTGGGCGGTTCGCTGGATATGGCTTGGCTGGGGGCGTCGTCTTTCGCCAAGATCTACCTGACCGACCCGAACGCCGTTGATTTGGCGCTGACCAAGCAAAACATCGACGGCTCGACCGGCTACTATTCCATCGGCTTTGCCCGCAAGGATGCTGGGATTGCGTCGATGGATGATGCAAAGGGCAAAAGCTTTGCCTTTGCCGACCCGAACTCCACCTCGGGCTATCTGGTCCCGGGTGCGGAGCTCGCCTCCAAGTATGGCGATCTGGAGCAGTATTTCTCTGAGGTGAAGTTCTCGGGCGGGCATGAGCAGACCATCGTCGGCGTGGCCAACGGTGACTTTGCTGCGGGCGTGTCTTGGGCCGATGGCTTGGGCAACTGGGAAGACGGCTACAACTCGGGCGCGCTGCGCCGTGCCGCTGATGCGGGCCTGGTGGACATGAACGATCTGGTGCAGATCTGGCAATCCAAGCTGATCCCCGAGGGCCCGATGGTCGTCCGCTCGGCCTTGTCACAGAACGTGAAGGACCGCGTCATCAAGCTGACCGCCGATCTGCACGAGACCGACAAGGCCTGCGCCTATGGTGTGGCGGCGGGCGATGCGATGGATTTCGTGCCGGTCACCCTGCCCGAGTATGACGGTATCCTTGCCGCGCGGAAGTTGCAGTCGAACTGACATTTTCATGACGCTCTGCCGGGGCCACCGATCTGTGGCCCCGGCAATTTCTTATTCCGGGAGCCGACATGACGAACGCATCATTTCAAAACAGGGCTCCGCGACTGACCGACACCGGCACCGCCTATCTGGAGATGGTGCGCCGCAAGCGCATGTATGGCGGCATTCTACTGGTGATTTTTGTGGCGATGATGGCCTCGGGCTTCATGCTGGCGGACGAGCGCAACGCAGGCGGCTTTTGGGAAGGCCTGCACATGCTGGGTGCCTTCCCGTCCGAAGTGGTGTCTGAGGCGTGGCGCGACCGCGCCAACCTGCCCGGATATGCGCTGCAATTCCTGCCGTCCCTGCTGGAGACGGTGAACATCGCTGCTGTATCGACCCTTCTTGGCGCGCTTGTGGCCATGGTGCTGGCGCTTCTTGCCACGCGCGGCCTTGCCCGCTGGCCCCGCGCCGTGGGTCTGTTTCGCCGCCTGATGGACGGCTTTCGCGCGATACCCGAGATCGTGGTCGCGCTGGTCTTGATCTACATTCTCGGTCCCGGCCCGATCCCTGCGATGATCGCCATCGCCATCCATACCGCAGGGGCGCTTGGCAAACTGTTCTCCGAAGTTGCAGAAAACGCTGATCTGAAACCGGTTGAGGGGTTGGCCTCGGTGGGGGCGACATGGGGGCAGCGGATGTGGCTGGGTGTGGTGCCGCAAGTGGCGCCTAACTGGCTGTCATACGCGCTGCTGAGGTTCGAGATCAACGTGCGCGCTAGCGCCATCCTTGGTTTCGTAGGCGCGGGCGGGATAGGGTATGACCTGAAAATCGCGATGCAATGGGGGCAGGGAAAATACGACCAGGTGGTGGCGATCTTTCTTTTGCTGTTTGCGACCATCGTGATCATCGACCGCATTTCAGACCATTTCCGCACCCGTCTGACCAAAGGGGCCAGCGCATGACTATCTCTATGAATCCCGATCTGGCGACCACGATCACCGCCAATTTCACCCGCCGCAAATGGGTGTCGTTTGCCGTTCCCGCCGCCATTCTGGCCTATCTGACCTATATCTTCTTTGCCTTCGATATTCCCGGTCTGGCCGACCGCGCACGCATGGACAATGCCCGCATCCTGATGTCGGATTTCGTCAGCCATAAAACCCATGTGGAGCGTGACAACCGCAGCGGCGATATCACCGTGGCGATTGAGGGCGAGCGCAAGGGCACCTATCCGCCCGGCATGTTGCCGGACTGGGTGCGCCAAGTGGACGGGCAGACGATCATCGACCTCGACGCAGGCAACATCGTAACCTATGCGGGCGACGTGCTGACCTATGCCTTGCCCGGCTATGGCACCATCGGCGTGCAACCGGGACCAGATGGCCTGACGCTGACCACTCCCAACGGCACCACGCCCGATTTCATCAACGCATCAGACACGCGCGTGACCATCACCACCCCCGCAGGTCGCGTCACCTACACACGTAGCCGGATCGAGACGTTCAAATACTCGGGCGGGTGGGAGTTGTTCTTTTTCACCCTCGACAGCCCGTTTTACGGCAAGTCCCCGCTGGAACTGGCTGATATGGCTTTGACTGGCGCCCGTGTGGACCCGGCGCGTGCCAATATCACAGGCATCGCGCATGATTTCTGGACCAACGCCATGTGGCGCCACGGCGATGTGGCCTGGGCCATTTTCGAGACGATGCTGATGGCCTTCCTCGGCACCTTTGGCGCAGCGATCATCGCGCTGCCCTTGGGTTTTGTGGCGGCATCAAACTTCATGCCGGTGCGAGCGGTCCGGGGAGCCATGCGCCGGGTGTTCGATTTCATGCGCGGTGTGGATGGGCTGATCTGGACCATCATCCTGTCCCGCGCCTTTGGCCCCGGTCCGATGACCGGGGCGCTTGCCATCCTGCTGACTGACACGGGGTCTTTTGGCAAACTCTTTTCCGAAGCATTGGAAAACATAGACGAGAAACAGGTCGAGGGTGTGCGCTCCACCGGGGCCAACGCGGCCTTGCGCGCAAGGTTCGGGGTGATCCCCCAGATCACCCCCGTCTTGCTCAGCCAGATCCTGTATCATCTGGAATCCAACACCCGCAGCGCCACAGTGATTGGTGCCATCGTCGGTGGCGGCGTGGGGCTGCTTTTGACCCAAGCGATCCAGACGCAGAAGGATTGGGAGGAAGTCGCCTATTACATGACCCTGATCATTCTGATGGTCATGCTGATGGACACATTCTCGGGCTGGTTACGGCGCAAGCTTATCAAGGGGGCGTAAGGTGACAGATGCCTCTGAGGATCAGACGGCGCAACCCAAGACGCGGCTCTCGCCTGATGGTCCGCTGATCCATCCCAGCTGCACGCTTCATGCGTCAACCTTCGAGGGCTGGACAGAAGTGGGCGAAGGCGCGCGCGTGGTCAATTCCACCTTTCACGCCTATGCCTATTGCGACCGTCTGGCCGATATTGCCAACACCACCGTCGGCCGCTTTGCCAATATCGCCGCGATGACCCGGATTGGCCCGACTGATCACCCCCATGCCAATGCGGCACAGCATCATTTTCTTTACAGATCTTCCTACTATTGGGCGGATGCCGAAGATGATCCTGCCTATTTTGCCGCGCGCACTGCTCGCCGCACCGTTCTGGGTCCAGATTGTTGGATCGGTCACGGCGCTATCATCAAGCCCGATGTCACGCTTGGCGCGGGGGCTATCGTGGCCGCAGGCGCCGTTGTGACCCATGATGTGCCACCCTTCATGATTGTTGCAGGTTGCCCCGCCACGCCCTTACGCCCACGGTTTGTTGCGGGTGTAATCGACCGTCTTATGGCGCTAGCCTGGTGGGATTGGGACCATGCCCGCCTGCGAGCTGCGTTAACAGATTTTCGCGCCCTGAAGGCCGAAGCCTTTTTAGAAAAGCATCACGGCTGATCGGGGACTACGGTCAACGTCACCCTGTCGCCTGCAAACCAAGTGGTGCCAAATTCCACGAGCACACCCACCGCATCCACGTTCAACGCGACCGACCGTAACACTGGCGCGCCCGGCTGAATTTGCAAAGCAAGCGCCAAAACCGGGTCAGCCAATTTGGCCGTCAGGCGGGTTTCGTGGCGTGTGTAATCGGTCAAACCGCAGGCGGTTAAAGCCACAGTGACCGAGGTTTGCCCTTGCAGCGCTGTCAGCAACGCAGGAAAACGTTCGGCGGAGAAAATAGACCGGAATGCAGCAATCGGTTGTCCGTCAGACAAGGAAACCCCTTCGACTACATGCACGTCAGCCCCCGCCGGAAGGTGCAATGCCTCCGTCTCCTTCACAGACCCAGCGCGGGTTTCGGTCCGCGTGATCCGCCGCGCGGGCGTGCGCCCAGACGCACTGATGGCCTGATGAAACCGCACCCGGCGTCCAAGCGCATAATCGGTGGGGCGGGCATCTACAAACACGCCTGATCCGCGCCGCGAATGCACAAGACCTGCATCTGCCAGCCCTGCAAGGGCTTGGCGAACCGTATGCCGATTTACGCCAAAGCGGGCCGATAACTCCGCCTCGGTCGGCAGTTTGTCACCGGGGCGATACATGTTTTCGGCAATCTCAGATCGCAGAGTGTCGGCAATAGCGATCCATAGGGTGGGGCGGGGCAAGCGACGCTCCTGTCATTAAAAATTCATGTAGCGGCGGTTGCACGATTCACCCGCTCAGGTTAGTATTTGTATAGTTGTATAGATATACCAACAACCCTGCAAGATGTTGAGGATGCAAATGATCGTAACAACCAAAGATCGCAAAGGGTGGATGTCGCTGCTGGCCAAAGCCAGCCCCGACCGATTGGCCGCGCTAATGCCCAATCTGCCCAACCATGACTTTTTGCGAAGCCCCGAGGCTGGGGCCGTGATGGTTCAGGGCCGTGTCGGTGCCACAGGTGCGCCGTTTAATCTTGGGGAAATGCCGGTCACTCGCTGTTCGGTGCGGTTGGTGGATGGCACGGTTGGCCACGCTTGGGTGCAAGGGCGCGATCGGAGCCATGCGACGCGCGCGGCCATTGTCGATGCCCTTATGCAAACCGCCCATGCCTCCACGCTGCGCGGCGCTGTACTGGATATTTTGCAGGCCGAAGCCGCAGAAAAAAACCAAATACGCGCCGAAAAGGCCGCGGCAACCAAAGTTGATTTCTTTACTCTTGTCCGCGGAGAAGACAAATGAATGCCGATGCACTTGCTGGCGGCTTTTCCCAAGCCCCTATCCAATCCGCCCGTGCCTTTCGCGCCTTATTGGATGCAGTGGCCCGTCCCGGCACAATCTTGACCCTCCATGGGGCCACGCCGCCCGCGCCCCTTTCGGTTGCGGCGGGTGTGGTGCTTTTAACACTGACAGATGCGACCACACCTTTGTATCTGGCGGGAAGTGCCGATTGCACCGCCGTCCGTGATTGGGTGGCCTTTCACATCGGCGCCCCCTTGGTCGCCGCCGCGGATGCAGATTTTGCCCTCGGCACATGGGCCGCGCTGCAACCCGTATCGCGGTTTCGCATCGGCCAACCAGATTATCCAGACCGTTCGGCCACTTTGATTGTGGAGACGGACCGCCTGAACAATCATGGGCCCGCCCTGACCGGGCCTGGAATTGAAACCGCAGCGTGGCTAAGCCTGCCTGAAACCGCCGCCTTCCGGGCCAACCGGGCGCAGTTTCCTATGGGCTTTGACTGCCTGTTAACCTGTGGTGATCGGGTTGCCGGCTTGCCGCGTAGCACCAAAGTGGAGGCATTGTAATGTATGTTGCAGTAAAGGGCGGCGAACGCGCCATTGACAATGCCCATGCTTGGCTGGCTGAGGAGCGCCGGGGCGACACGTCCGTGCCAGAACTATCAGTGCCACAGATCCGCGAGCAGATGAAGCTGGCGGTCAACCGCGTGATGGCCGAAGGGTCACTTTATGATCCTGATCTGGCAGCTTTGGCCATCAAACAAGCGCGTGGTGATTTGATCGAGGCGGTATTCCTGATCCGCGCCTATCGCACAACCCTGCCCCGGCTGGCATCATCGCACCCTGTAGACACCGGAACGATGGAAGTAGACCGCCGGATCAGCGCAACCTTCAAGGATCTGCCGGGTGGTCAGGTTCTGGGCCCGACCTTTGATTACACCCACCGCCTGCTGGATTTCAAACTGGCCGCCGAAGGTGCCATGCCGCGCGCCGGCACGGGTGCAGCCACACCCGGAACGATGCCGCATGTAATGGACATTCTGAACCGCGACGGCTTGATCGAGGATGCAATGCCAGACAACGCCCCTCCGCCCGATCTGACCCGCGAACCGATGGAATTGCCCGCAAGCCGCCCCCTGCGCCTTCAAGCAATCACGCGCGGCGATGAAGGGTTCATTCTGTCGCTGGCCTATTCCACCCAGCGCGGATACGGGCGCACCCATGCGTTTGTTGGTGAATTGCGCATTGGTCGGGTCGCGGTAGAAGTGGACATCCCCGAGCTGGGATTTGCAGTGGAGATTGGCGAGGTTGAAGTGACGGAATGTGAAACCGTGAACCAGTTCGTGGGAAGCAAAACCAAGCCTGCACAATTCACGCGCGGCTATGGGCTTGTCTTTGGCCAATCCGAACGCAAAGCAATCGCCATGAGTCTGGTCGACCGAGCCCTTCGCTGGAAAGAGCTGGGCGAGGATTTCACTGCCGCACCCGCGCAGGATGAAGAGTTTGTTCTGATGCATGCCGACAATGTGCAGGCGACGGGATTTTTGGAACATATCAAGTTGCCCCATTATGTCGACTTCCAAGCCGAATTGGAGTTGCTGCGCAAATTGCGGGCAAAAGCGCATGCGCTAAAGGAGGGCGCAGAATGAAAGATGATAGCACCGCCGAGGCCTATAACTTTGCCTATCTGGACGAACAGACAAAACGGATGATCCGCCGCGCCATTTTAAAGGGGCTGGCCGTGCCCGGATATCAGGTGCCGTTTGCCAGCCGCGAAATGCCGATGCCATACGGCTGGGGCACCGGTGGCGTGCAGGTGACTGCGGCTTGTCTTGTGCCCGAGGATCGGCTGAAGGTCATCGACCAAGGCGCAGATGACACCACCAATGCGGTCAGCATTCGCAAGTTCTTTTCGCGCACTGCGGGCGTGGCCACCACAGAACGCACGCAAGATGCCACGCTGATCCAGACCCGCCACCGCATTCCTGAAACGCCCCTGCATGTTGGGCAAATCCTTGTTTATCAAGTGCCAATCCCTGAACCCCTGCGGTTTTTGGAACCGCGCGAGACCGAGACGCGCAAGATGCACGAGTTGGAGGAATACGGCCTGATGCATGTAAAGCTTTATGAGGATATCGCCCGGCACGGCCAGATCGCCACCTCTTATGATTACCCTGTGATGGTGGAGGGGCGCTATGTTATGGACCCGTCCCCAATCCCAAAATTCGACAATCCGAAACTGTCGGGCAGCCCAGCGATTCAGCTTTTCGGCGCGGGCCGCGAACAACGCATTTATGCGCTGCCGCCCTTCACCAAAGTGGTCAGTCTGGATTTTGACGATCACCCGTTTCAGCCCAGCAAGGCCGCGCATGACTGTGATCTCTGCGGGGCCGCACGCAGCTATCTGGATGAAGTGATTACCGATGATCAGGGTGGGCGGATGTTCGTCTGTTCCGACACAGACTTTTGCGCAGGCCGCCGCGAGATGGGCCATAAAGGCCGCCTGTGGGCCCCCGAGACGGAGGGCGCAGCATGAGCCTTGTTGAAAAAATCGGCACAACCGACACGCCACTATTAAAAGTTGCAGGACTCAGCAAGCATTACGGAGCGCGCATCGGCTGCGCAGATGTAAACTTCGATCTTTACCCCGGCGAGGTATTGGGGATTGTAGGCGAAAGCGGGTCTGGCAAGTCCACACTCTTATCTTGTCTGGCGGGACACCAGCGCCCCGACACGGGCCAGATCGCCTATGATGGCCGCGATATTCTGGCGATGTCGGAAAGCGAACGCCGCAGGCTGGGGCGCACCGACTGGGCCTATGTTCACCAAAACCCGCGCGATGGGTTGAGGATGGGCGTCAGCGCAGGCGGGAATGTGGGCGAGCGGTTGATGGCTGTTGGCGCGCGTCACTACGGCGATATTCGCGGCAAAGCCACCGATTGGCTGGGCAGGGTGGAGATTACCACCGACCGGATTGATGATAGGCCAAGCAGCTTTTCGGGTGGCATGCAGCAGCGGTTGCAGATTGCCCGCAATCTGGTGACAGGCCCACGCCTGGTGTTCATGGATGAACCGACCGGCGGTCTGGATGTCAGCGTGCAGGCGCGGCTGTTGGATTTGCTACGCGGCTTGGTCCGCGATCTGGGGCTATCGGTGGTGATTGTGACGCATGATTTGGCCGTGGTACGCCTTTTGGCGCACCGGTTGATGGTGATGCAAGGCGGGCGTGTGATTGAGCAGGGCCTGACCGATCAGGTGCTGGACGACCCCCAGCACGCCTACTCCCAACTTCTTGTCTCCTCCGTCTTGCAGGTATAAGCCATGATCCGCATCGAAAATCTGTCGAAAAGCTTCACTCTGCACAATCAAGATGGGGCTGTGATCCCGGTGATGGTTGGCGCGCATCTGACCGTCGCCCCCGGTGAATGTGTGGGGCTGATAGGGCAATCAGGCGCTGGCAAATCCACGTTGATGCGCATGGTCTGGGGCAATTACCTGACCGCAGGGGGCAGTATCCATATCGGCATGTTGGACGTGGCAAGGGCCGCGCCGCGCGACATCATCGCATTGCGTCGTGACACTTTGGGCTATGTCAGCCAGTTCTTGCGAGTGGTCCCGCGCGTGCCCACGCTGAATGTGGTAGCCGAACCGTTACTGGCGCTTGGCACCCCTGCCCCAAAGGCGCGCGCCCGCGCAGCCGACCTGTTGCAACGGCTGAACATTCCAGAACGGTTATGGACGCTTTCGCCAACCACCTTTTCAGGCGGCGAACAACAGCGTGTCAACATCGCGCGCGGATTTGCCCATGATTACCCTGCCCTGCTTGTGGACGAGCCGACCGCCAGTCTGGACGCGGCCAATCGCGAGGTTGTGCTAGAGCTGATCTTGGAAGCGAAAGCGCGCGGTGCTGCCATTCTGGGAATTTTTCACGACGAGGGCGCACGGAGCCGGGTGTGTGACCGCGTGGTGGATGTGACAGGCTTCACGCCGAAAGCTGCCGCATGATCTTTGCAATTGTTGGCCCCTCTGGTGCGGGCAAAGACACTTTGATTGCCGGTGCTATAAAGATGCGCCCCGAACTGCGGCTAGTCCGCCGTGTTATCACAAGGCCCGCACAGGCCGGGGGCGAGGACTTCGAAGGCATCAGCGAAGAGGCGTTTGCCAAGCGAAAGGGCAGTGGTGAATTTGCACTGGACTGGCAGGCGCATGGCTTGGCCTACGGAATTCCGAAAGTACAAATTGACGGCCCAGGGGATTTTATTTTCAACGGCAGCCGGGCGGCGCTTCATATCGCGCACACAGCATTTCCCGATCTCAGGGTAATCGTGATCACAGCCCCTTTGGCCACCTTGGCGGAACGACTGGCGGCACGTGGCCGCGAGACAAAAGACGATATTCGCGCAAGGCTGGTCCGCGCGGCGTTTATCCTTCCAAAGGACCGGCGCTTTGTCACGGTAATGAATGATGCAACGCCCGAGATTGGCATCGCGCGCATGCTGGCCGCCCTTCAGCCGGTCAGAGCATAGCGGTGGAGCAGATGAAACCGACCCTTCGCATCCTCGCCAAACAGGCACAAATCCTCAATCAAAAAGGGCTTTGGCAGAACCGGATCAAAATAGGCCCACAACGCTGCGATAACGGTGGGCAGCTGATCTTGGGGCAATCGGTCGGTCAGAGTCAGATGAAAACGAAACTCCTCCATCACGAAGGGATATCCCCAATCGCGCAGCAAGTCCCGCTGGCGTGGCGTAAGGCGCTCTGGACGGCGGCGGGCAATTTCGGCTTCGGTCAAGGGCGCGCGCAGGGGATTGGTAACCTTGACCACCCTTGCGGCCAAATCTTGCAAGGCTGCATGCCCCCCTTCCGGCGTCAGTGCCACAAAACCGTGCAAGTTTTCAATTTGCAAACCGTCACACATAACGGGTTGCAAGCCCGCAGCGAGGCTGGCGACCTGTGCGCCAATTTCTTGAACGGAAATGCCTTCGGCTGGTCGAAACGGCGCGCGGATTGTCCCGTGAAAGCCATAGCGCCGAGGATCTTTGGTCAGGTTGGCCGAAGATTCGGGCAGGCCCGGCACGTCGGGTGGGCCCAAATCTTCGGGCGGGGGCATATGCGCGCCAGTCAAACCATCACACCCCAACCAACAAGCAGCATGATCGGCAAATGTACCGGATCGCGGTGCGTAATAAACAGCGTATCTGTGCATCTTTTCCATAGCATGGTCTTTAAGGGCCGCGTGTCACACAGGTGTGACAGCCATGTGTCATCAGGCACCGATTACAGCAGCTTTTCAAGACAGGACCACACCCGATGACCGAGACGATCCTTGCCAATGCCACACTTGTCTTGCCAAATGAAACTGTGCGTGGCCAATTGCGCATGATCGATGGCTGGATTGCTGACATTTCAACAGGCACAAGTATTCCCGTTGGCGCGCTTGATTGTGCAGGCGATCTGGTTATGCCCGGCCTGATCGAACTGCACACCGACAATCTGGAACGCCACATAGAGCCGCGCCCCAAGGTCACCTGGCCACATGCCGCAGCAATCATCGCCCATGACGCCGAACTGGCAAGCGTTGGCATTACAACTGTGTTTGATGCGCTACGGGTCGGGTCCGTTGTGTCCAACAGCAAGGCCAACTACGGCGAATATGCCCGCGTTTTGGCTGATGAGATTTTGGCCTTGCGCCAAAATGGCGCGCTGAAGATCAGCCATTTTTTGCACCTGCGCGCCGAGATATGTTCGGAAACGCTGATTGAGGAGCTTGCAAAGTTCGGCCCCGATGACCGCATCGGCATCGTCAGCCTGATGGACCACACGCCGGGCGAACGGCAATTTCGCGACATATCCCAACTGCGCAAATATGTGATTGGCAAGCACGGTATGTCTGAGGCAGAGTTTGACGATCATATCGCCATACAATGTGCGCTGAAGGACCGCGTCGGCGCAGCACATGAGGCAGCCGCCGTGGCCGCCGCCCGCCGGTATGGCGCTGTGCTGGCCAGCCATGACGACACGAACACATCCCATGTCGCGCGGTCTGCCGAAAACGGTGCTCGCTTTGCCGAATTTCCAACAACGGCTGAGGCCGCCCGCGCCTGTCATTACCACGGGATCCAGATCATGATGGGTGCGCCCAATCTGATCCGCGGCGGCAGTCATTCCGGCAACGTGGCCGCAAAAGTGCTTGCCGAGGAAAGCATGCTCGACATCGTATCATCAGATTATGTCCCATCATCGTTGCTGTCTGCTGCCCTGATGCTGGGCGATCTGTGGGGCGACACCGCGCGCGGCATTACCACGGTTACCGCCGCTCCAGCAAATGTTGCGGGGCTAAAAGATCGCGGCCATTTGGTAGAGGGTGCAAGGGCCGACGTGATCCGCGTTACCCGCCTTGGCCAAGCAGGCGCGATCCGTGGCGTGTGGGTGCAAGGGGCTAGGGTAGCATAGCGCTGCCATCCGATTTGGCACCGATCCGCAAAGACTTTGTGGACCGGTGCCTGGCGATCGGATCGACCTTGTCAGATCGGCGCTGCAAGATCGCAAACGCCTCACATCACCTGTCAAACCGAAACTGTCTTTCGCTTTTTTCTGGGCTTTTTGATATCATCCTCTGCCACGGTATCGACCGCCTGACTTTCTGATGGTGTTACGTTATTCTCCGCCTTTCCTGCATCATCCACGGCCACATTACCTGACACGTCTACCGCAGAATCGACAGGTTCGCTTGTATGCAAGGCAACCATTTCACGCATGAAACGCCGTATTTCGCGCGCGGCACTGGTGTCCAGCTGATTGCAGAGTGTCACAAACGCATCCCGCTCCGCCTTATCGACGCGAATAACGAGTTGGCTGCCCTTCTTCTTGTCTTTGCCTTGTGATTTACGCTTATACTCCGAGTCCTGCGGAAGCCGAATTTGATGACTTGACGGCTGGGCTTGGAACGATTCAGCTATACCCATGATCCGCGCCGGCTTTCTTTCCTCATCAGACCGTATCGAGCTTGAGGCTTGCGTGCGTCGCCAGCGCGAGGACCACGGTATTGCCCGCCGGGCAAATGCGATCTTGCTGCTCGACGACGGGGAAAGCTGTGCTCGGATCGCAAAGTTTCTCTACTTGGGCGACGACACCATCCGCGGCTGGCATAAAACCTACCTGCAAGATGGTTGGGATGCGCTTGCCTTTGACGGCTGGAAAGGCGGTCAATCCCGTATGACGCAGGCCCAGGAGGCTGCGTTATGCGTTTGGCTGGAGGCACGTTTCTGTCGCTCGACGGTCGAGATCAGGGCCCATGTCGCAGCTGAGTGCGGTCTGAACTATTCCCATTCTGGCTGCATCAAACTTCTGGCCCGACTGGGCTTTGAATACCGCAAGCCCAAGCCCCTGCCGCGCGTGGCATCAGCGGAAAAGCAGGCCGCTTTCATCGCATCATATGAGAAGTTGATGCAGGGGCTACCGGCAGATGAAGCCGTCTACTTCGCCGATGCGGTCCATCCGGAATACCAGACCAAGCCTGCATTTGGCTGGGTGAAGGTGGGATCAAATCCAGCGGTTCTCAGCACAGCAGGGCGCGGCCGTGTGAACATTCATGGGGCTGTGAACCTCGAAACCTTCGATGCACCCTTTGTCGAGCCCACAACCGTTGATGGGGTCAGAGCCTGTGAATCTTTTGATGGGAGTCATTACGCTTTTTGTGGGTTATACTCTGGCTGGTGATTTTGTGCTTTAGCTAAGGGGCGGTGCGATGACCTCAGATTTGTTTGGTGATCTTCCGATGCAGGCTGTGCCTGAGCGCGAGGGAGGCGGGCGTCCCCGTCTGCGGATGGCGGAGCGGGTGCAAGTTGAGTTGCGGGCGGTCAGTTTGGACGATCTGGTTCCGGCGGCTCACTGGGTTCGCGCGGTGTGGCGCTTCGTCGAGGGACTTGACCTCTCCCCCATCCTGGCGGAGTTGAAGGCCGTGGAGGGGCGCCCGGGCCATCCCCCAGCTGATCCGCGGATTTTGATGGCGCTGTGGCTCAATGCGACCATCGAGGGGATTGGCAGCGCCCGCGCGTTGGTCCGCCGGTGCGCGGAGGACATCCCCTTTCAGTGGCTGTGCGGCGGCGTGGGCATGAACCACAAGACGCTGTCAGACTTCCGGATCGGTCACGGAGCAATCCTGGAAGGCGTGCTGGCAGACAGCTTCGCCGCGCTGATGGCCGCGGGTGTGGCGGGTCTTGAGCGGGTGGCGCAGGACGGCGTGCGCGTGCGGGCCTCGGCTGGCGCGGCTTTCGGACTTCACTTATGTGCCGACCTGGTCGGGGACAGTCTACGTAGCCTTCGTGATCGATGTCTTCGCACGGCGGATCGTTGGCTGGCGCGTGTCCACATCCATGACGACCAAGTTCGTCCTCGA